>Ga0265318_10000224_pt1 | contig 48801 bp, 42 predicted proteins | sample 4821metaG_FD_192431 | JGI IMG/M metagenome (GOLD analysis project Ga0265318, IMG submission 192431) | Rhizosphere microbial communities from Carex aquatilis grown in University of Washington, Seatle, WA, United States - 4-8-21 metaG | ecosystem: Host-associated > Plants > Roots > Rhizosphere >... | reverse complement strand
GGTGCGCTCGGCCTCGAGCTGCTCGAGGCGCAGCCGCTCGCGGAATCGAGCCCGCTCGGCCAGGGCACGGCCCGAGGTCGCCTCGCCGGGCGCCCGGTTCTGGGCGCCCTCGACCCGCGCGAGTCGCTGGTGCGCCGCCTCGACCTTCGCGCCCCAGGCCTCCGAGGCTGCCTCGGCCCGCTCGCGGGCCGCGATCGCCGCGCCGAGCGCGCGCCGCGCCTCGTCCTCCTCGAGACGCCGCAGCTCCTGCAGGGGTTTGAGGCGCTGGCCCGGCATTTGAAAGTCTCCCCGACCCCAGGCATCCTAGTCCCATGTCCCAGATCTCCGCGACCCATCTCGACGGGCCCGCGCCGTCCCTGATTTCCATGCTCGGCGCCTGACGACGCCGAGCATTGGCCCTCCCGCGCCTCGCCAGGAACAAAGATCCCCCGCCGACATATGCCACGTACTTCTGGGACAGGAGACTCGCAGCCCAGGTCTCCAGAAGCCGCCGCCCGACGCTACCGGATCGAGCGGTACCTGACCGAGGGTGGCATGGGGGCCATCTACCTCGGCAAGAAGCTGGGTTCGGGCGGCTTCGAGAAGGAGGTGGTCCTCAAGCAGCTCCTCCCCGAGTACACCGCCCGGCCCGAGTTTCGCGACCTGTTCTTCCGGGAGGCGCGCATCTCGGCCACCCTGGATCACGCGAACATCGTGCACACCTTCGATCTGGTCGAGTCGGATCAGTCGTTGTTCATCGTCATGGAGTACGTGCGCGGCGCCGACCTGCGCACCATCGTGCGGCGGGCCCGCCAGCGCCGCCGCGAGCTGTCCCCGGCCGCCGCGGTCCACATCGCGCTCGGAATCCTCACCGGCCTGTCATATGCCCACACCCGGCGAGACGCCGCTGGCAACTCCCTCGACATCATCCACCGCGACGTCTCCCCCTCGAACATCATCTGTTCGGTGCAGGGAGAGGCCAAGCTCTCCGATTTCGGCATCGCGCGCGCCTCCACGCACTCGTCGGTCTTCTACCGGGTTCGCGGCAAGGTGGGCTACATGTCCCCCGAGCAAGCCCGCAACCTGCCGATCGACCACCGCTGTGATCTGTTCTCGCTGGCGGTCTGTCTCTACGAGTCGCTGAGCGGTGAGCGCCTGTTCGTCGGAGATCTCACCACCCCGGCCGAGGCGATCTACGGGCACGCGATCCTCCCGCTCTCGCAGAAGCGCGCCGGCATCCCGGCGGCCCTCGACGCGGTCCTGGCCCGCGCGCTGGCGCCGGAGCTCGCCGATCGCTACGCCACCGCCGCCGAGTTCGCCGACGCCCTCCGCACCGTGGCCCACCATTCGGGGATCGCGTTCTCGGCCCCCGAGCTCGCCGATCACCTGCAGGAGATCCTGGGCAGCGACGCGTCTCGCTGGCTGCGGGACGAGCCCGCCCCGGAGCTGGCGTCCGCCGAGCCTCCGAAGGTCCCGGCCGCCAGCGTGGGCCTGGTCGGAAAGGAGGCCGCGTCGATCGGCCTCGTCAACGAGACGCGTGACGACGAGGCGGCCCTTGCTATGCTAGGTGCCAAGAGCGTGACCGGCGGCAAGGACTTCGATCTCGATTCCATGTTGAACGACGAGGCCCCGCAAGGTGGCCGCGAGCGTGCCAAACCCGCGCCTCCCGATCTCGAGGTGACCACGACCTGGGAGGGGCGGCGTGATCCCCCTTCCGGTGGTGCCGAAGCTCCGCCGAACAAGAAGGACGCAAAGAAGGTCACCCAGAAAGCCGGTGAGGGGGATCCTTCGACCGACACGACCCGCCCCCGCGCCAAGACGCCGACGCCGCTCCAGCCTCCGCCCGGCCTCAAGCCCGGGGAATCGCTGAGCGAGCGCCTCGCCCCGAGACCGTCGACCCCCCGCCGTACCGGGGCGACCGGGGGGCGCGCGACCGAGACCCCTCCGCCGGTCTGGACGCGAGACTCCGGTCCCGTCTCCATCGCCTCCGGCTCGCCCGCGCCGCGCTCCAGGGTCGAGACGCCCCGTCTCCCCGCGGGGGGCTCCTTCCCCGGCAACCCGTCACCAGGCCCGACTCCGGCTGGTGCTCGTCCGCCTCCGGCGCCTCCGGTCCCTCCCGCGGCGGCACCGACTCCGGCCGCCCCGTCCCGAACCCCGCTCGCGGTCCCCGCTGCCCCACCCCCCGCGGATCTCTCGTTCAGGCGAACCGGTGGGCGGACGTTACGTGGACCTGCGGGGCGTGGACCATCGCCAGCCCCGCCGCCCTTCATTCCCGTCAGTCCGGTCGGCGGTGCCAGCACCCCTGGAACGGCGTCCCCGGCCCCCATCGTGTTCGGGCCCGGCACGTCCGGGTCCTCCCTCGGGCGCACGGGTGGGGCCGGATCCGCCTCGTCCCCGCCCCCGCCCCCGCCCATGCCCCCCACCCCGGTGGCAGGCTTTGGGCGCCGGGACGAGCCGACCAGCGAGTTCGAGGAGCCGACCCCGGGTCAGGTGCCGCCCGGCTATGCCGCGGCCGCGAGCCGGACCCCACCGCTGCTCGCGCTCGGGCCACCCGACGTGGACGCGGATCTCGCGCGGCTCGACGCTGCCGGTCGAGGGCAGCCGCTCCAGCCGTTCCCTCTCGATGCCGAGCTGTCCTCTCCCTTTTCATCCCCGGTCGAGCGTGCCCCCCTCGGCCGCCCGCACGCCGAGCGGCTCCCCGCGATGCCGGACTTGCCCCCCACCACCGATTTCACGGTCGATCTGAGCAGCAACGCCTCGGGCCGTTCCGGCCGCGCCTCGGGACCACCGCTCTGGCTCGCCATCTGCGGGCTGGCGGTGGCCCTGGGTGGCGGTGCCGTCCTCGGCGCGCGCGTCACGACCACGGAGCTCGGCAGCGTGCTGTCGACCGTCGCCGAGCTCGAGCAGCGCGCGGGCCGTCTGACCGCGGCGGACGCCGCGCGCGCCGCCTTACCGCGGACAGACGACGGCCAGCCCTTGCCCCCCGCCACGGAGGCAGAACCCGTGGCGGCGCAGCCTCCCACGGGCAGCCCGGCGGCCGAGCGGCAGGGTGAGCACGGCGATCGCGCCGACCGCACCGTTCCAGGTGACGCCGCGCGTGCGGTGGAGGGTTCCGCGGCCGACGGCTCCGAAGGCCACGCGAGCCCCTCCTCGGCCAAGCACGCGCACCCGGGCGGAGGGTCGAGCGCGGGGTCCAAGAAAGGCGGCCACGCCGGCCCGCGGCCATCGAAATCGCGCTGACGGGCGACCTCGGACCACCTCCCGGAAGTGCTCGGATCGTCGGCCGAAAATGATGTCATTTCGACGGCGGTGCACTAGCCTGTATCGATGAAGCTCAGGGACGAGCTTCGACTCCGCGCCCGCGAGCTCGGCCGCAGGGTCGAGGACGGGGTGACCGACTCCGGGCAGGTCGCCGTTTACCTGCGTCAGTTGCTGCGCGGCAATCGTGCCCCTCCCTCCAGCTCGAACCGCGAGGCCTCTGCCCATCCATCCCCGCGAGGGAGCGGCCAGGCGCCCTGGCCCCCGGTGTTGCTCATCCACGGATACATGGCCAACCGGGGCTCCGTTCACCTGCTCGAGTCCCGCCTGACCAACCTCGGGCACGTGGTCATCACCTATCCGCTCGGACCCCTGCACCTCGGGGACATCCGCGAGTCGGCGGGCTTCATCCAGCGGAAGGTCGAGTCTCTGATCCACCAGACCGGGGTGCCCCAGATCGACATCGTGGCGCATTCGATGGGTGGGCTGGTCGCGCTCGACTACGTCAAGCGGCTGGGAGGTGCCGAGCGCACGCGCAAGCTCGTCCTCCTCGGGACGCCCATTCGCGGGACCTGGGCGGCGGCGCTGGGGCTGGTCACCGCACCGTTCGGCCGGGCGAGCCTCCAGCTCCTGCCGGGCAGCACCTTTCTGCGCGAGCTCCTGCAGGCCCCGTTGCCGAGCGGACCGGAGATCACCGCGATCGCCGCCGAACGGGATTGGCTGGCGCCGCCGCGAACCACGGTCATGTCGGGGGTGCACCAGATCTCCGTGGCGACTGGACACACCGGCTTGCTGGTGGACGAGCAAATTGCCTTTCGCGTCGCCGAGGTGCTCGCCGCTCCCGGGGGGCAAACCACCCTGGGAAACGACCATCACGCCGGTTGACGATGGCCGCCCTCATCATTAAAATCGCGAGGTTTTGAGCACGTTTAGGCCTCGTGACGTCATGGATGGAAGTCCCTCCGGTGAGACCTCTCATTGGGCCCTGCGCTTCATCTCGGGGAAGTATCAGGGCGGCGAGTTTCCCTTGCGACCCAATCGCGAGATCATCATCGGTCGCTCGGCGGAGCTCGACATGGTGCTGGTCGAGGACATGGTGTCGCGCAAGCACGCCAAGATCATCACCGACGAAAGCAGCGTCACGATCGAGGATCTCGGCTCCACCAACGGGACCTTCGTCAACGGCGAGAAGGCGCGCAGCTGCGAGCTCAAGGATGGCGATCGGATCTTGATCGGAACCTCGATCATCAAGCTGGTGGCAACCGTGGGCGAGTCCACCACCAGCATCACAGAGAACGAGGCGCGCTCGCGCCTGGCGGTGGCCGGCAACAAGCGGCCATTGTCCAAGTCCATGTCGGGCAACATCGAGGAGATCCCGTTGCCCGATCTGCTGCAGCTCCTGTCCACCAGTCGCAAGTCGGGTGTGATCGTGCTGCGCTCCGATCTGGGGGTCGGCAAGATCTACCTGCGCAAGGGGCAGATCTACTTCGCCAGCCTCGACGAGAGCTTCAACACCGGGCCACGCAAGGCCATGTTCCGTCTGCTCGGGTGGAACGATGGCTCCTTCGAGCTCGATCCGCCGGATGAGCGCGAGGTGCTCGAGGAGCTGCAGGATTCAACCGAAGGCTTGCTGATGGAGGGGATGCGGCAGCTCGACGAGTACCGTGTGCTCGAGGCCAAGCTCCCGCCCGCGAGCTCGACCCTGGCCATCCCACATCCGCTCGAGCCGAAGCTGCGCGATCTCACCCCCGAGGAGCTGGACGTCTTCCAGGTCGCCCTCGGTGCCGAGACCGTGCGCGCGGTGTTCGACGAGTGCAGCCTCACCGACCTGGCCATCGCGGAGAAGCTCAAGAGCTTGCTCGACAAGGGGTATCTCCTCGCCACCGAATGAACCTCGGGTCCCGTCGCCGGGGGGGCGACGTCGGGAAAAAATGCCGGGGGACCCATCACCCCAAGGGGGTGGGGGGACAAGCCCCCCGGCAAAACAAGACTCAGATCACGGGGCGCACAGCGCAGGACTCACAGCGGGCAGAAGCGCACCTCGAACCCGGAGCCACCCGGGAGCACCTCGACCACTCCGCTGACCGAGGCCAGCAGGGCGCGGGCCAGACACAGGCGCCAGCTCGACGGGACGAGCTGAATGGCGCCGGTGGTGGTGAGCGCGATGGCCAGCTCGCCGCGCACCGCACGGGTCGACAGCCGGATGATCGTCAGGTCATCGAGCGCGTCGCCGAGGCGCGCGGAGGATTCGTGCGAGCGCACGGCGCGCCCGGGTGCCGGGGCGTGCGCGAACGCGTCGGGTCCGCGGGTGAGCTCGATGAGCAGTGCCGCCAGCGCCGACTCGAGGGTCGCGCCACGGTTCCGCACCGCGGCGGGGCGAGCTTCGACCCGGACTTCGACGCGCGGGCGGACGGCCGGCGCGGCGAGTTGCACCGCCCGGGACATCACCTCGCCGAGCTCCACGATGGTGGCTGCCCCCGGCGTGAGCGCCGCGTCCATCCACGTCAACATCCCCTCCATGCGGGCAGCGCTGGCTTCGATGTCGGTCAAACAATCGCCCGCCTGTGCTGCGGCAGCGCCCGGCAGCACCGTCGATAGCTCACTCGAACGCGCGACCACGATCGAGAGATGGTTTCGAAACTCCCGGAGCACATCCCGCCAGTAGGAGGAGGGCAGCTCTCCGACGGGATCCCCGTTGTCCAGGGTGGGCGCGGGGTTGAGGTCGAGGGATGACATGGTCCTGGGCAACTCGGTGGACACGTGGGAAGTCGAAGCAGCAACATCCATGCCCATCCTCGAGCTGGTCCGCACACTGTCCGTGAGAGGCAGGTTCCGAGCCAGCAGAGCGCTCCAAGTGCACCCGGATCGAGGGTTCGTGGGCCTTCGCGTTCGATTCGCGTGCGTCGGTGCGATGGGGTACAAAGACCGCACGTTGCTGGACCGACACGAAGACATAGGACTAAGCACTCGCACATGTCGGTGGTATGCGGGCGCGGGCGCGACGCGCGGAACCGTGGACGAGAATGGCCGCTTGCTCGGACCGACGTGGTCTTCGCTCAAGCCCTGGTGGTCGTGGCTTTGCCTCGGGGTCATCGTGCTCGGCACGCTGGCGTGCGGGCGACACATCGGCGATTCCTGCTCGTCCTCCGCCGATTGCGATCCCACGAGCGGCACGCGCACCTGCGATCTGTCGCAGCCCGGGGGATATTGTCTGCTCGAGGGGTGCGACGCGCGGTCCTGTCCGGGAGACTCCGTCTGCATCCGGGTGTTCCCGGGCGCCCTGCTCTCGAAGACCTGCTCGGCGGATGCGCCGTGCGATCCCGACGAGCTCTGCCTGCCCTATACCTCGGGCCCGACGTCCAGCTCCGACGGCGGAGCGCCAGCCGTGCGCTCTGGATCGTATTGCGCCCGCACGTCCCTCGAGAAGCGGCTGTGTCTCCAGGGCTGCGGAGGAAACGGGGACTGCCGCTCGGGCTACACCTGCATCGAGGCCGGAACGAACGGAACCATCGCGCTTACACTCACTGCAAGCGAGGCCGCCAGCACCAGATACTGCGCCGCGGTTCGCTAGCAGCCCGCCGCGCGCCCTTGGGCCTCGCTCGCCCGACGACGGCCGCGGCGCCGGCGCGGTCTACACAACTCGAGCGGCGCCGGTACGGATAACGTGCCATGGGCGATGCGAGCGTCAGGCGAAGCGTTCTCGGGGCGGTGGTCACGCTCGTCGTCTGGGTCGGCCTCGGGACGGGGCCGCGAGCTTCGGCCGCTGGGAAGGATCTGACGGGAGTCGTGAACCTGAACACCGCCGAGCCCGGGCTCCTCGTGTTGCTTCCAGGGGTCGGAGGCGCGAAGGCCGCCCAGATAGTCGCGTACCGGACGCGTCATCCCTTTCGGACCGTCGACGAGCTCGTCCGCATCAAGGGCATTGGACGGCGCATGGTCCGGACCCTGCGGCCGCACCTGGCGGTGGCCGGCCCGTCCACCGCCAACCCGATCTCCCGGTCCGGAGCATCCAGATCCTCGATCGCCGCCGATTCGATCGCGTCCGGCGGTCCCCCGCCCGGCGGCGTCGCGATCAAGAACACGACGACGACGACCGCGCCGACGACCACGCCGACGGGACCGAGGTCGGTTGCTGCCTCGTCCGCGCTTCATCCAGGGTCGAGCCGACTCTTCCGGGTCCTCGGAGCGCCCCCACCCGCGCGAGCCAGCCGCTCCCGGGCCAATCGCTGTGCGCCCGGCCCCTGACAGGCCCAGGCGCGAGCCGTCGGAGAGGTGGTCGTCGCTTCCGGGGAGCTCCGCTCAGAAGAGCTCGCCGGATGGCGCGGCGTCTTGCGGGTGAGCGCCCTTCCTGCCCGCCCGAGCGGACTTCGATCTGGCCTTGCCGGCCTTGCTCGCCTTGCTCCTGTGGGATCTCGCCGCCTTGCGAGCGGCCTTCGCCTCCGCGGTCCTGGCGTGGGCCCCCTTGCCAGCCTTGTGCTCGGACTTCGCACGCTTGCCCTTCGTGCCCTCCGCGCTCAGGTCGGCGGGCGCCGTCGAGGCCGCCTTCGCCTCGCTCGTCGCAGGAGGCACCGAGGTTGGCGAGGGCGACGGTGTCGGTTCGGCGGGCGGAGGCGGCGGAGGCTCGGCTTCGAGGTGCACGGTGGCTTGCAGCGGTACGGTGCGATCGAAGCGCACCGACGTCTCGCCGACGACGTAACCCGGGCGCGAAAGCTCGATCCGGTGCGACGCCCGGTCGCGTTTCACCTCCACGGTGAGCGGGGTCTTCCCCGGCAGCGTTCGACCGTCGAGGAAGGCGGTCGCGCCGGAGGGCTCGGAATCGACGACCAGCGCAGCCGGACGATTCCACACCGCCAGCACCTCGAGCGGGATCACCTTGAAGTGAACCACGGCGCCCGCGGCCCCCAGCAGAGCCAGCGCGGCGACGATGACCGAGACCGTGCGGTTCGCCCTGCCGCTCTTGACGGACTCGCCGCGCAGGATCTCGGCCGTCGGCGCGGCCTGCCAGATCGGTTCGGGTGCCGGTTCGGGCCCCGTGGAGGCGAACGGGCGACGCCCGAAGTCCTCGTGCGCCAGAGGCAAGGGTGCCCCGAGGGGAGCGAACCCCCCGGACGGGGACGCGGCTCTCGACGAGAACGAAGGAGGCGCGACCGCCGGCGGCGCGGACCAGCCCGTGAGCGCGTGGGCTCCCGATCGCGGCTGCGGGGTCGCGGTGTCTTCGGGTTCCGGCTCGGGGACGCCAGCCGCGCTCGCCGCCACCCGTCGAAGGGGGCCCGATTCCCGGGCCGGCGCAGTCGGCGCCCCGGGTGGTGGGGTCATCGCGACCTCCTCGCTGTAATACGAGGCCACCGCCGAGGTCGCGAATGACGATGGGCTCCCGAGCGGCGGGGGCGTCTCCCCGACCGCGTTCAGAGCCGACAGAGCCCGCGCGGTCGCCAGGTGCGAGCCGGGGGCGGGCCTCGGCGTGAGGCTGGCCGCGGGCGGGGGAGTCAGGCGGCGCCCGGGTGGAGGCGGCGGGGAAGACCGGGAGGTGTTCGAGCGCCCGGGGACGCGGGGGACGCGCGCGAGCGGAGTCCGGGCGGGCACGGCCGGGGCGGCCATGGCCGGGGTGGGCACCGCCGACGCCGGCGGTGGGGGCGTCGCCCCGGGAGTCTCGGCGTTGTGGGCGGCGTTGTTGCCGTTGCTTCCATTCGGTCGCCCGGAAGTCCCATTCGCGGCCAGGAACGGGGAAGGCGCGGTCGCGCCCACGCCGCCCGCTTGGCTGGCCTGGCCTCCTTGGCCTGCTTGACCACCTTGGCCCGCCGCCGCCGCCGCGGTCGCGCGCAGCTTTGCGGCGAGGCCTCGGGTGGTCGCGGGCGCCAGCACCACCGGCGGCTCGACATCGCGCTTGGCCGGAGGGGTCTCGGCGGCGGGATTGATACGAAACTCGGGTCCAAGACGGATGACCCGCGACAGATCGACCGGGCTGCGCGCCCGTCGCGGTGGATTGAGCAGCTCGATCAGCTCCTGCAGGTCGGCCGGTCCGACCGGTCTGTCGCTCTCGCGCCCGAGCTCTCGGATGGCCGCGCCAAAGGACGCCGCATCTGCGAAGCGCCTGGCGGGATCGGGGTCGAGCGCCTTCGCCAGCAGCGCCTCGTAAGCGGGCGGGAGATCCGGCCGCAGCTCCCGGGCCGAGCGCACCACCCCGGCGGCGGCCTGGCGAAATCCGTTCACCTCGTCGGTCGCCTCTCTTATCTTCGCGCCCACCAGCATCTCGAACAGCACCGCGCCCAGCGAGAACACGTCGGTGCGGCGGTCGAGAGCGGACCGGCGCGCCTGCTCGGGCGACATGTAGACGAGGTTGCCCTTCAGCGACCCCACCACCGAGTTCTCGCGGCGGCGCTTGGCGATCCCGAAGTCCGAGAGCTTCACCTCTCCCGAGTTGGAGATGAGGACGTTCGACGGCGAGACGTCGCGATGAATGATGCCGAGGGGCTGTCCATCGGAGTCGCGGAGCTCGTGCGCGAAGTGCAGCGCCTGCGCGAGCTCGTCGGCGATGTGCAGGGCGAGTGAATCCGGCACCTGGACCCCGAGCGCGGCCGCGCCTTCCAGGATCGCCCGCAGATCATATCCTTCCACATACTCGAGGACGATGAAGTACTCGCCGTCCTCGGAGGTCCCGAGGTCGTGGATCTGGACGATGTTGCGGTGAGACAGCGCGGAGTGGATGCGCGCCTCCGACAGCATCATCGAGATGAATCGGTCGTCCTTGGCGAACTCGGGCAGAATTCGCTTGATCGCGACCCATTTCTCGAAGCCCTCGGCGCCGACGACACGACCGCGAAAAACCTCGGCCATCCCGCCGACCGCGACGCGCTCGAGTAGCTCGTATTGGCCGAACTTCATGCGGTGCGGGCCGTAGGCTAGCACCGCCGCGCGGCCCACGAACAGAAAATCCCCCTCGGGCGGGCCCGTGCGCCAGCGCCGACAGGGTTCTCCGGGATCTTTTTTCCTGCTTCCAAACCACGCCCCCACCTCGCCACCTGCGTGCAGGTCCATGCTCGGGGTATCATCGCGGTGCATGGCGGATGCGTTCGGCGAGGTCGATGAGCTCTGCCGCGCGGCCGTGTCGGACGGCACGGTCCCGGGGCTGGTCGTGGGCGCAACCGACCAGGGTCGCCAGCGGCTGAGGGCCTCGTGGGGATGGGCCGCGCTCGAGCCGCACCGCGTGCTGGCCACCGTCGAGACCGTCTACGACGTCGCGTCCCTGACCAAGGCCATCGCGACCTCGATTCTCGCGATGCAGGCGGTGCGCGATGGGCGCCTGGCGCTCGCCACGTCCGTGGCCGACCTGTTGCCCGAGCTCGCGGCTCCCGGCCACGAGCCTGACCGGGACCGGGCCCTGCAAGATCGCGCGTCGGATGACCACGCTCCGCGCGCGCCGGACGATTCGAGCTGGCGGCGCGCGATGCAGGTTCACCACCTCCTCAGCCACAGCGGGGGCTTCCCGGCCCACCGCCCGTTTCACGAGCTGCCGGGCGTCACGCGCGCCCGGATCTTGAAAGCCGCCGCGCGCGAGCCGCTGCTCCATCCGCCCGGACAGCAGTCCCTCTACACCGACATCGGGTTCATGCTGCTCGGCTCGATCCTCGAGCGCGTCGCGGACGACACGGGGCTCGAGATCCTCTTCGCGCGGGGAGTCGCCCGGCCCCTCGGGCTCTCGGTCACGCGCTTCGTGCGCACGGACGACGGCGGCGCGGAGCGCGCCCGGCTGCTTGGCAGGGGCACCGTGGCCGCCACCGAGCGCGTGCCCGCGCGCGGGGGCACGCGCGGGCGGGTCCTCGTGGGCGAGGTCCACGATCCGAATGCCTTCGCGATGGGCGGGGTGGCGGGACACGCTGGCCTCTTTTCGAACCTCGACGAGCTCGATGCCCTGGCGGAGGCCCTGGTGCTCGACTGGCAAGGCCACGGGAGCGAGCGCCTGGTCCCGCGCGATCTGCTGCGCGAATTCTGGACGCCGGCCGGCGTCCCGCACTCGACCTGGAGGCTCGGCTGGGACGGCCCGGCGCCGACCGGGCCATCGCAGGCCGGACAGCTGCTCTCGCGGGGCGCGGTGGGGCACCTCGGATTCACCGGGTGCTCGTTGTGGATCGATCCGGAGCGCGCCCGCTGGATCGTGATCCTCGGCAACCGCATCCACCCCAGCGTGCCCACGGACGGACGCTTTCGCGCGTTCCGGCCGCGCCTGCACGATGCGATCGTGGAAGCATTTGCGGCAGGAACGCGATAGACCATGAGCGCGATGTTGAGCGCGAGAGCGAGCGCGAGAATTCGGTGGTCCGCTGGTGCGACCTTGCGACCTTGGAGGGTCGGGTCATGAGCTTGCGCGCGCCCCTGGTGGTGGTGGTGGAGGTTTGGGCCGAGCTCGACGCCGGCCCTCGACGCTGGTTTCGACTGTCGCGCAACGTCGGCGAGGACGGCGTGACCTTGCAGCGTCCCCTGCCGCTCGAGGTCGGCAGGCCGGTCGAGCTGCGGCTCGTCTTGCCGCTCGCCGGGCGGGCGGAGGTCGTGGCTGCGGCTGGTGCGCGCGGTGGTCTCGGGGCCGGGCCCATCGACGCGGACGGGGGGGCGGTGACGGATGACGACGAGGCCACCCTGTCGCTCCGGGCAGAGGTCGCGGTCGACGATGGCGACGAGCCACACGGAGACCAGGGGGGCCGGGCGCTCCTGTTTCTCGAGCCGCCCCGGGAACGGCGGGCGGTGATCGCCCGGTATGTGAAGGAGCGACTGGCGCTCCACCTGCTTTGAGCGGGGGAACGGCGCTGGCGGCCGCCCCACCCGCCGGTCGCGGCGCGCGCGATGTTACGTTATGAGCTGATCATGAACGAGCCGTCCCCTCTCGCCGAGCCCGTCGGAGACGCGCCACCCGCGCCGTCCCCGGTGTCGACCGCCGCGATCCCTTCCTCCGGCGCCGCGCCCGCCGCCTTCGAATCGCGAGCGGCCGCGGCCCCGGGCGCCACCGCCACCGCCGATCCGTACGCCCGGCTGACCCTGCGCGAGCGCCAGGCCTTCGAGGCCGGCGGCGCGGAGCGGGTGGCGCGCCAGCACCGCAGCGGCAAGCTCACGGCCCGCGAGCGGGTGGAGAAGGTGTGCGACCCCGGCAGCTTCGTCGAGATGGACCGGCTCGTGACCCACCGCTGCGCCGACTTCGGCATGGCGGATCAGAAGATCCCGGGCGACGGGGTGATCACCGGTCACGGGCGGATCCACGGCCGGCCGGTGTTCGTGTTCGCGCAGGACTTCACGGTGTTCGGGGGCTCGCTCTCCGGGGCGTACGCCGCCAAGATCTGCAAGATCATGGATCTCGCGATGAAGGTCGGCGCGCCGGTGATCGGGCTCAACGATTCGGGAGGCGCTCGCATCCAGGAGGGCGTGACCTCCCTGGCGGGATATGCCGACATCTTTCTGCGCAACACCCTGGCCTCGGGGGTGGTGCCACAGCTCTCGGCGATCCTCGGACCTTGCGCGGGGGGCGCGGTCTACTCGCCAGCCATCACCGACTTCATCTTCATGGTCGAGGCGACGAGTCACATGTTCATCACCGGGCCCGAGGTCATCCGCGCGGTCACCCACGAGGAGGTCTCCAAGGAGGAGCTCGGCGGGGCAAACACCCATGCGACCCGCTCGGGGGTCGCGCACCGGGCCTTCCCCGACGAGGCGGCGTGTCTGGCGGGCCTGCGCGAGGTGCTCGGCTTCCTGCCGCAGAACAACCGCGAGGATCCTCCGCGCCTGCCCACCCAGGATCCGCCGGAACGGGTGCTGGCCGCGCTCGACGGGCTGATCCCGGCCGAGGCCCACCGGCCCTACGACATGAAGGCGGTGATCGCCGAGGTGGTCGACGACCGGCGCACCTTCGAGATCCAGCCCGAGTACGCGCAGAACATCGTGGTGGCCTTCGGGCGCCTCGGTGGGCGGCCAGTGGGCATCGTCGCCAACCAGCCGATGCATCTCGCGGGTTGCCTCGACATCGCGGCGTCCTTGAAGGCGGCGCGGTTCGTGCGCTTCTGCGACTGCTTCAACCTCCCGATCCTGACCTTCGTCGACGTGCCTGGCTTCTTGCCGGGCACCGCCCAGGAGTTCGGCGGGATCATCAAGCACGGGGCCAAGCTGCTCTATGCTTACGCCGAGGCGACGGTGCCCAAGCTGACGGTCATCACGCGCAAGGCGTACGGCGGCGCGTACGACGTCATGTCGTCCAAGCACATCCGCGGCGATTTCAACTTCGCCTACCCCGCCGCCGAGATCGCGGTGATGGGCCCCGAGGCGGCGGTGAACATCGTCTTTCGCGACGAGCTGGCGGCGGCCGCCGACCCGGTGGCGGCCCGGGCGCGGTACGTGGCGGAGTATCGGGAGAAGTTCGCGAGCCCCTACGTCGCCGCCGAGCTCGGCTACGTCGACGAGATCATCCGCCCCCGCGACACCCGCGCGCGCCTGTGTGGCGCGCTCGCCCTGCTCGGGAACAAGCGGGACACCAATCCCGCCAAGAAGCATGGGAACATCCCGCTCTGAGCCCGCCCCGCCGCGCGCGGTGGGGGCGCTCGGGATCCTGCTGGCGGTGGTGGGGCTCTGGGGCGTCGGGGGCGCGGGCTGCGCCACCCGGCGACTGCCGCCGGTGAGCAAGATCGTGGATGGACGGGTGGTGGTCAGTCGCGGCATCTCGCCCGAGGCCTACGAGCACGCGATTCGCGCCCGCCTCTACGAGGAGGAGCACCGCTGGGAGGATGCCGCGGCCGAGCTCGCGCGGGCCCTCACCTTCGATGACGAGGCGGCGGAGCTCGAGGCCGAGCTGGCGGACGTGTTGCTGCGCCTCGGCCGGATCGACGATGCGGCGGCTCGGGCGGACGCGTCGCTGCGCACGGGCCTGACCGTGCCGGGCTATCTGGCCTCGGCGCGCGTGGCCGAGGCCAGGCGCGATCCGCGCCAGGCGCTGTCGCGGTATCAGGCCGCCACGGCGCTGGCGCGCAGCGATGGTGACCCGGAGGCCATCGAGGCCAGTCACCTCGCGCTGGTGACCGCGCAGATGGCCGCCCTAGACGTCGAGGGGGCCTACGGCACCATGAAGAACCTGCGAGATCTGGCCGCCGACAGCCTGCCCGCCCGCCTGCAGCTGGCGGCGCTCGCGTGGGCGCTTGGACGACTGGCGGAGGCCGACGCGGCCCTCGAGGAGGCGCTCGCCATCGAGCCGGCCGAGCCGGACGCCCGGCTCATGCTGGCGGCGCTCGACGCGGCGACCGGGCGGACCGCGGAGGCCAAGGCGGCCTTCCGGGAGGCCATCAACCGCTCGGAGGAGTCCGTGCCGGTGGTGGAGATGTTCCTCAAGTGGCTGGTGTCGCGCGGGGATCGCAGCGAGGCCGCCAGCGAGGCGGATCGCTTCACGCCCGACGCCGTGGACGACACCACCATCGAGACCATCGTCCGGATCGAACGCGCGGCCGGTCGCCCCGAGCGCGCCATCGAAGCTTGCGAGGCCGCGCGCAAGCGAGGCGTGTCGGCGGCGCGCCTCGCCTTGCTCGAGGCCGGCGCCCTCGCCGATCGCAAGGAATACGAGAAGGCCGGCAAGATGCTGCTCGCGGTCCCGTCGGGTGTCCCGGAGACGTTCGACGCGCGCCTCCGCGCGGCCGAGGTCCTTCGCGAGGTCGGCAGCGCCGCCGCGCTGGCCGAGGCCGAGCGAGCGTTGACCGAGGGCGAGGCCGCGCTCGCGGTTCATGGCCCTTCGCCACCGCCGGCCGGCAGCGTCGGCGGTGTCGGCGGCGTCGGCTCACCCGGCGGGAAGGGAACCCGGGCACCTCCGTCGACCGCGCGCGGGGTCCCCGGGCTCGTGGCGGTCCGTCCTCTCGCCGCCGCGCCAGGGGCCGCCGACGCGGGGGCCCCCGCCGACCCCGGGACTGGCGGGCCCGGCCGTATCGCCGGCGTCAAGGCGACGGAGACCGCCGCGGACGAGGAGGACGACACGGGCGACGGCGATGCGCGCGACGTGCGGCTCGAGCTGGCGATCGGGCGCGCCTTGCTGGCCGAGAAGCGCGGGGACGCCACCCGGGCGGCCGGGCTGCTGGACGCCGCGCAGAAGGGGTCGCTCGACGATCCCCGCCTCTTGCCCCGCGTGTTGCTGGTGCGGGCCGGCGTCGAGGAGCGCCGGGGCGACTGGAAGCGGGCGCTCGAGCTCGCGGGGCGCGTGCTGGCGGTCGATCCCCGGAACGTCGAGGCGCTGAATTTTCATGGATTCGTCTCGGCGGAGCATGGCCAGGACCTGCCGGTCACCACGAGGCGCTTGCAGATCGCGGTGGCGCTGGATCCGGGCGCGGGTGGCATCGTCGACAGCTTGGGCTTCGCGTACCTCGCGGCCGGGGAGCTCGGAGCGGCAGCCGCGCGCTTGACCGAGGCGGATCGTCTCGAGCCCGGCGACCCGGAGATCATGTCTCACCTCGGCGAGCTCTACGCGAAGCAGAACGACGTCGTGCGGGCCGTGGCCACCTACCGCGCGGCCCTCACCCACGAACCGCCCGAGCGGATCCTGCGCAAGATCGAGAGTGCGCTGCGCGACCTCACGGGCAAGCAGGCGGCGGGCAAGCTGCAGGGAGCAGGCAAGCAGGGACCGAGCAAAAGGGGAGCAGCGGCGCAGTGAGGCCGGCACCGGCGGTCCATCTGCGGCCCCTTCGCCGCCAGCCACCCCGACCGACCAGGGGGGTGCAAGGGCTCGCGCTCGCGCTCGGGCTCGCGGTCTCCGTCGGCGCCGGGATGCTCGGCTGTGCCCACCAGCGGGCCGCCGTGCGGGTGCGGACGTACCCGGCCCCCACCGCGGCTGAGCTGGTCGCGCGCCTCGCCACGCGCCAGGCGGACCTCGCCTCCATGAACGCCCGCGTGCGGGCCACGAGCTGGCTCGGCGGGGATCGCGTGCGGGCCACGGTGCTCATGCTTGTCGAGCGGACTGGCAAGCTGCGCCTCGAGGCCCAGGTCAGCCTGCAGGGCACGGTCGCGGTGCTGGCCACCGACGGAGAGCGGTTCGCCTTGCTCGACGTCGGCCACAACGAGCTGCGCCGCGGTCCCGCCTGTCCGCGCAACGTGGCCGCGCTGATCCGGATTGCGCTCGCGCCGGCTGAGGTGGCAGCCCTGCTGCTCGGTGACGTGCGCATCCCGGAGCCGGCCGCCTCCGCCGATCCGGCGCACCAGGCGCGCGTCGCGTGGGACGCGGAGCTCGGCGGGGATGTCCTCGTCGTCCCGCGCCTCGACGGTTGGTTGCGGGTGGTGTTCGCGGCGCCCCCGGGCCCGGGCCCGGATTCGAACGGGGCCAGCATCGGAGGGACCCCGGTCGCGAGCGCGATCTTGGCGGTGATCGCCACGGGCCCCGACGGGGCGCCGCGCTGGCGGGCTCGGTTCGAGGACTTCGTGGCCGCGAGCTTCTCACCGCGATCGCCCGCGACCGGTCGGGGCGCGGTGCCGGTCCCGCAGATCATCCGATATGCCGAGGGCTCCTCATCCTTCGACGATGGGGTCGAGATCAAGTTCAAGGAGCGCGTCTACGACGAGTCCGCGCCCGCCGACTCCTTCTCGATCGTCCCTACTCCCGGGGTCACGGCCGTCGAGGTCGGCTGTCATTGACGGGGGGAATCCCGGAGTCCGCCCCCCGGTCGCGTCGGCGGGGCAGGATCAGCGACACCTCGGCGCCGCCCCCGCTCGGGCGGTTGCGCGCCATGGCCTCGCCGCCGTGGGCCTCGGCGATCCGTCGGACCAGGGCCAGTCCGAGCCCCAGACCCGCGGCCGACTCCGGATGGGTGGTGGTCGGGGGAGCCTCCTGTCGCTGGGGGCGATAGAAGCGCTCGAACACCCGACGTTCTTCCCCCGGGGGAAACCCCGGGCCGCGATCGAGAACGGCGAAGGCCACGGTGCTCTCGTCCGCGCGCACCACCAGCCGCTCGACGCCCGCGCCGTGCAGGTCGGCGTTGCGGAGCAAGTTCGCGAGGGCGCGACCGATCAGGGTGGGGTCGCCCTCGAAGCCGAGCTCGGCCTGCGGCACCGTCAGCTTCTCGGGGTCCACGCCGGCCCGCGCCAGGGCGCTTCGTGCCAGGTCGGCGGCGTCGATGGGCATGACGGCGAGGGCCGAGAAATCCAGGCGGGCGCTGGCGAGCAGCTCGCCCACCAGCCCATCGATCTCGATCACCTCGCGCTCGAAGTCGTCGAGGTCGAGGGCGGCGCGGCCCTGATCGCGCGCGATCTCCACCAGCAGACGCAGCCGCGCGAGCGGCGTGCGGATCTCGTGCGACACGCCCGCCAGGAGCTCGCGCTGGTCGGCGATCTGGCGCTCGATGCGCTCGGCCATGTCGTTGATGGCGCGGGACAGCTCGCCGATCTCGTCGATGCCTCGCCAGTGCAGGCGCGCGCGGGCGCCCATCTGACCGGCGCCGATGTCGCGGGCCACGTCGACGAGCGCGCTCAAGGGGCGGGCGATCCGACGCGCGATCTTGCCGGAGGCCGCCCAGAGCACCACGAGCGGCACGACCAGGAACAGCGCCGCGGGGACCCGCCCGCGCAGCGAGCTGTGGAGCGCCAGGCGAACCAGGCCGAGGTTGAGCATCGCCGTCACGAAGATCGTCGCGCCGAACCAGATGAAGAGCCGCCGGCGCAGGCTCACGCCGCAGAAGTGGCGCCACCGCACGCGCAAGGGCGCCGGTGGGCCATGCCGGCCCCGCAGGTGCGCGTGATGCAGCTCGACGTGCAGGCGGCGCAGGCGCTCGGCCATGCCACCCGCCGGGCAGGGCCATCCGTCCCGACCGGATTCCGGACCGGACACCCGGGCTCGGTCACCCGGGCGGTCCGGACGGTTGGTGGGCCAGTCGGGGAACCGGGTCACGGCACGCTCCTGCGCTCGGCCGCGAGCACGTACCCCACCCCGCGCACCGTCTTGATGAGGGTCGGGGTGCGGGGATCGTCGCCGAGCTTGCGCCGCAGGTGCGACACGTGAACGTCGACGGTCCGATCGCTGACCGTGACGTCGTTGCGCCCCGCCTCCGAGAGCAGCAGATCCCGCGGCACCACCCGGCCTGGGCGCCGGGCCAGCGCCGCGAGGAGGTCGAACTCGATGCCGGTCAACTCGACCACGGTGTCACCCTGTCGAACCCGCCGCGCGCCGAGATCGATCTCGATGCCCGCGACGCTGAGGGTCTCGTCGAGCAGGGCCGGCTGGGCCCGGCGCAGGACCGCCCGCAGCCGCGCCAGCAGCTCCCGCGGGGAGAAGGGCTTGGCGACGTAGTCGTCCGCGCCGATCTCGAGGCCAACCACCCGGTCGGCCTCGTCCCCGCGCGCGGTGAGCATGATGATCGGGATCCGGCTGCGCTCGCGGATGCGCCGGCAGACCTCGACCCCATCCATGCCCGGCATCATCACGTCGAGCAGCACGGCGTCGAACACGGACTGCTCGAGCTCTGCGAGGCCCGTACGCCCATCGGCCGCGTGGCTGAGCGTGATGCCGTTCGGCCCGAGGTAGCTCACCAGGAGCTCGAACAGACGCCGGTCGTCGTCGATGCACAGAACCCGCAAGGTCACCCCGTCATCATAGTGGGAATCGGCCGGCAGCGACGGTCGACCACGTGCGCCGTGGTCGTCCGTGCCGTCCGTCGCTCGCCGCCAGGGCTACAGCTGCCCGCCCCGGCCTTCCGAGTCATCCGAGCTTGCCCAGCCGCCTTGCCAAGCCCCCCGGCCCCACCCGTCGGCCGGGAACCCGGCGCCGCGGAGGCCGCCCTTCTCCAGCAAGCTCGCGAAGCGCTCGCGCTGGATGTCATCCAGGATCTCGTGAACCCGCGCCAGGAATCCCACCAGGGCCTTGCGCAGATCCTCGGCGAGGCGGTCGTGGCGCGCGAACATCTCGCCGAGGGCGACCTCGTCGAGCGAGGTGCGCCGCATGGCGGCCGCCAGATCGGCGCGCGATTGCTTGGCCTCGGCCCGCAGCGGCTTCGCGCTCCGGGTCAGCTCGGCGAAGGCCTCCTCGATGGCGCGATCCTGGGTGGGCGTGGTCTCCACGCGCCGCAGGAGGTGGCGCAGCAGGTACGCTCGTCCCCCGGGGACTCGATGCCCGAAGGGCCCATCGGCTCCCCCGAGATCCTCGCGTCCCCACGGTCCGAACCGGTGGTGACCACCGCCCCCCGGGCCTCCCCAGCCGTGACAGCCACGCCCGAAGGTGTAGCCGCCTCCGTAGGTGGGGCTCCCGCCCCAGCCAGGGTGCTGGTAGCGCAGCCAGGCGATGTGCCGCCGCCGCGCCGCGGCCGCGAATCCCAGCATGGCTGCTCCGAACAAGATGCATCCGATCATGATCAAGCTCCTCGATTCCGGGTGGCGTGTTTGCCCCCACGCCAGAGACAATGCGCTCCCATCGTTAAGGAGATTCCATCGACCGTGTGAAGAAGCGTGAATCCTCGATGGAGCCCGCCGGCCGACCCGGCCGACCTTGGGTCAGGGGCCGCCCGGGGGCAGCGCGATCATCATGACCGGCAGGCACATCTCGTTCTGGGTCCCCCACCCGGGCAGCACCGGCGCCGTGTCCGCCGAGGTGTCGTAGTCGCACGTCACCTCGAGCGTGGTGTCGGGCGTGACCCTGGGCTGGGTTCGATAGGTGTAGAACCGCTGCCAGTGGAAGTTCCACTTGTCGAGCTCCGAGATGCACGACATGGCTCCCGGGCTCCCGGCGCGCACGGTCTGCTGCACGCCCCGGCCGTGCATGTGGGGCATGATCGCCATCAGATCGACCGAGGCGACCCCATCGAGCCCGAGCTCGCGCACTGTCTTGGTCCAGGTGTAGGTCGCGTTGGCCTGACCCGGTGGCAAGCTGTCCGGGGGGCTCTTCGAGAGGCTGTCGAGGAAGGGGTCGGGCAGCACGAACGCGAGGTGTCGGTCCACGTGGTCGGCGAAGCGCAAGCCGAGCCGGGTGGTGTCGCTCGAGCCCGCGGAGCCGGGGGAGGACAGGTTGTAGTGAACCTGGACCACCAGCTTGTCCGTGGGACGCATCGGGACGCCCATCCCGTCCGGATACGTCACCACGCCCTGACCGGGCGCCCAGGTCACCGGGACGGCGCTCACCTCGACGTTGTCGCCCGCGGCCCCGAAGCAAGGCCAGCCAATCCGGTCGGGGGACTCGGCGTCGAGCGCGGCCATGACCGCGGCGTTGGTGCTGGTCCCGTCGCTGCTCGGCGCCGCGGGATCCACGATGAACCCGAGCACGTGGTGCACGATGGTCGCGTTCCCCGGCGTGACGACGTATCCCGTCAGGAAGGCATTGGCCGTCGCGGGGGAGTCCATCGGGAAGCAGCGGTACTCGTCGAAGGCGGCCAGCTTTCCACCCTGTGCCACCGGAGAGAACACGGGCGTCGCGAGCTCGATCGCCCCGTCCAGCGTCGGGGGCGGAGGCGGCGTCAGGGGCGCGAGCGCGCCCTCGGCGAGAGGACCCACGAGCCACGAGAGGACAGTGGTCTTCTCATCCGCGGTGAGCGTGTCCTCGGCGTGAAAATCTCCGCAGGTCCCATCGTGCTTCTCGAAGTAAGGGGGCATGGTCCCGGCCGACACCTGGGCGAGCTCGGCGGCCGCGTTGTGCTTGGCGTCGGCGTAGGTGTCGAGGCGAAAGGGCGCGATGCCGCCATCCTGGTGACACTTCACGCACTTGGCGCCATAGATCGGCGCGACGTCCTGCCAGAACGTGAGCCCCGCGGTGGCCTGGGCGGGCGTGGTGGCCGCGTCCGAACCGCATCCGGCGCCGGCGAGCACCGAGGAGGCTCCGAGCAGAATCACGGACAGCGTCACCGCCGTGCTTGCCTTCACCTCGGCGCGCCGACCTGTCCCTGGTCCTGCGAACGAATACCCCCATCGCGTCATCGTGTGCCTGATCATCGTCTGCCTCCTTGCGATCCCCGTGGGTGAGACCACCAAGATCCGTCCTCGGTTGTCTCTCCCGGGAGGAAACACCGGAGCTGCGAATCACCGTCACCGCCAGGCGCGATCGTCACGAGAAAGATGCACTCCCGAACGGCCCGCCTGCGAGATTCGGGCGGACCACTGGGTCGGCGAGTCCGAGTCCGAGCTCGACGAGCGGCCGGCGGCCAGCGACACACACGTGTGCGGCTCGCGCGTCGCGATCCACGCACGTCCCCCTCCGCTGGCCCCTGCTCAGGCTCGGGGAGTGCGCCGCGCGCGGCGGGCGGGCGGGCGCCTGGCGAGGGACCAGCTCGACAGCAGGCCGACCGCCAGCAACCCCGCGAAGGATCCGACACCGCCGACACCCGGCGAGGTGCCGGCGAGCTCGCACCCGCCGACCTCGCACCCGGCCGGGGACTGCGTGTGCAGGCTGAACGCGGCGTCGCCGAGCACGTAACCGGCATCGGCGGCGCCATCGCCGGTCTGCCCGCTCGCGCCCGCGCCGCCGCTGTCGTTGCTCGCCGCGGCCCCACCCGTGCCGGAAGCGGTCTTGCCGCCGGTCCCGCTCGAGCTCGCGGCCCCGCTGCCAGACCCTCCGGTCGAGGGCGCGTTCACGACCACCTGGGCCGTCGTGGACTTGCCCGAAGGGTCGCTGACCGTGATGGTGACCGTCTGGCGCCCGGTGATCTTCGTCAAGGTCCACTGGAAGGGAGCCGAGGTCGACGTGGCCTGAAGGCCCATCGGCGTCACGCGGATGGTGGCCTTCGCGATCTTGCAGTCGTCGCTGGCCTGCGCCCGCACCGTGAAGGTGCTCGGCACCTGGGCCCCGTCGGCTGGCTCGAGGATGTCGACCGAGGGAGCCGAGCTGTCGGCGACGCAGCCGAAGGGCGTGGGTTTCACCCCGCCGGTCCAGCCGCCGAGCCGGTCCAACATCATCTGATACGAGTTCTGCTTGGTGCGCCCGCAGACGTCGCCCTGGATGGCGTTGTCGAGGTTCTCGAAGCCGTCACAGTCCGAGCAGATGGTCGGATACATGACGTCCTTGCCGCTGGCGGTGTGCTCGAGGCCGACCAGGTGGGCCTGCTCCTGCGCGATGATGACTGCGGTCTCCTTGGCGGTGCGCCCTCCGGCGAACGTGTACGAGACCCCGCCCGCGAGGTCGTTGCAGAGAAAGGGCGCGATCCCGCCGACGGTGTCCTTCGCGTTGCACCAGGCGCCGCCGCCCGAGCTGACGACCTCGGTGTAGTACGGACCGGAGGTCGGCTTGGTGAGCGTGAAGACGATGTTGAACCCCGCGTACCAGCGATCGAGGTAGGCCTGGATCTGCTCCTCGCAGGCTTGCAAGCTGGTCGCGAACTGACACACGAACTTGGGGGGCGTGCCGGGGCAGGGATCGGGCGAGGATCTCGAGACGGATTTCCCGTCGGCGTAGATGAGGTACACCACCGCCGGTGCCGCCGTGGTCCCGCTGGAAGACAGGGCGCTCGTGGCGAGGCCGAGCTCGGGCGGAAGGCCTCCGAGATCGGGGTCATCGGTGCCAGCGTCGCCGAGGGCGGACATGTCGTTGGCGAGGCCCCCGACGATGCTCGGGCCCGCTGAGGCCGAGCTCGGGGCTCCGGCCCACTCGGCGGAGTCATCGCCGGGAGCGCCGCACGCCGACACCACGGCCGCGATGGCCAGCACCGCCGAGATCCCGGCGACCTGGGTGACGCGGGCGCGCTCCGCCCACGCCCGGGCCCGGGGGGGCCGAGCACCGTCGTGGATGGGGCGAATGCGCCGTCGGCGCGGGCCGCGGCAAACAGGTCGGCAACAATCGGCGAGTCGGTGTAGCATGCGAGCGTCGTTTCGGGCCGGGGGCATTGGGGGAGGCACCAGCAACGCCAGATGCGCCGCCGGGTTTTCTAGACATCGCCACCTTTCGCCGCGCCTTAACGGTGCGCCGCATAGAAAATTCAGGATTCCTCGACATGGCCGACGCAGAGACCTTCGTTTCCGACTTCCACGCCAAGAACCAGGCCTCGCTCGAGCGCCACCTCGGCGCGTTCCGTCTGGCGCTCGGGAAGGAGACCTTCGACACCGTCGACCTGCTCCGGCTGGCCATGAAGGACGCGATCGAATCGGCGGAGGTCGCCGCGTTGTGGTTCGTCGACTGTGACGATCTCGAGATGAAGATCGGGCTCGCCGAGCACTGCGGCCTCGCGGCAACCCACCTGCGGAGCCTGACGGCCCGCGCCGCGGCGCTGGGGGCGCAGCCCTTCGATCCGCGCGTCGGCGGCTACTCCCGCTTCTTCGGATTCCTGCGGAGCCTGCAGACCCCGGAGGAGCGGGCGGCCGCCAGCCAGGTCACCTTGCGCACCTTCAACATCGGGCGCCTGTCGGCCTCGGCCGACGTGTGCGCCGAGCGCGGCGATGTGGAGACCGAGCGCCTGCTGCGCGACGTGATGATTGCCGACGAGCGTCGCATCTTCGAAGTGGGATGGCGCACCCTGTTGCAGGCCGCCAGCAACGAGGAGAGCCAGGCCCGCGCGCGCCGCTCGGCATTCCGCATCGTCGAGCTGGCCGCCGAGGTGGTCGAGCCTCTCAACCTGCGCAAGTCGCTCCCCAAGCGCAGGCCGCCCGTGCCTGTCCTCCCGCCGCCCCCACCCCCCACCGGATCCTTGACCGATCCCTGACCGATCCTCGTCCCCGAGCTACCTCGGTTGCTGCTGGGTCATGCAGTGGAGGGTGCCGAGCCCCCAGACCAGATCGACCGCGTGCACGCCCACCACCCGGCGATCGGGGAAGAGCTCACCGAGGATCCCGAGGGCCTGGCGATCGGCCGGATCGTTGAAGGTGGGGACCAGGACCGCCGCGTTGCCGATGTAGAAGTTGGCGTAGCTGGCCGGGAGCCGGATCCCGTCCAGCCGGACCGGTGCTGGCATCGGCAGGGGCACCACCTCCAGCTTGCGTCCTTCGGCGTCGGACATGCCCTCGAGCCGCTCGCGGTTCTCGGCCAACCACCGGTGGTTCTCGTCGGCTGGATTGGACTCCGTCGCCAGGACCACCGTCCCCGGGGACACGAAGCGCGCCAGGTCGTCCACGTGCCCGTGGGTGTCGTCGCCGGCGATGCCGCGGCCGAGCCAGAGCACTTTGCGAATACCAAGGTGCGACCCCAGGACCCGCTCCAGCTCCGCCCGGGGCACCCCCGGGTTCCGGGCCTGCACCGGATCGAGCAGGCACTCCTCGGTGGTGAGCAGGGTCCCCTCGCCGTCCACGTCGACGCTGCCGCCCTCGAGGACCATCTGTCGGGGGCGGCGCGGCTCACCACCTTCACCCTCGACGAGCGGGACGAACCGCCGCAGCCCGAGGGCCCGCGCCAGCCGCGCCGGGACCGCGTCGTCGCGTCGGTGGTTGGGATACTTCGCCCAGCCGTTGAACTTCCAGTCGGTGATGGCGATCTCCGGTCGCCGTCCCACGCCGCCGGCGCCTGCCTTGTGGCTCGGGCTGCCGGGCTTCGCCTGCCGGTCTCGGCGCACGAACAGCGGACAGGTGTCACGGGTCCAGCTGCGGTCGGTCGGGATCCGGAAGAAATCCACCTGCCCGAGGTCGACGCCCACCCGGGTGAGAAGGCGCCGGGCCCCGACCTCGAGCGCGGCGTCGCGCACCAGGATGCGCACCCGCTCGCCGGGCGACAGCAGGCGCACCACCTCCCCGTAGACCCAGGGGATGGGCGTGAGCTTGCCAGGCCAGTCGCCGCGGGCGTGCGGCCAGCCGAGCCAGGTCGCCTCGTGGGCCTCCCACTCGGCCGGCATCCGGAAGCCGAGCGCGGCCGGTGTCGGATCGTCTCGCATCGAATGGGTCAGTCGTCGATGAAGCGCTTGCCGATGGCGCCGTACGCATCGATGCGGCGGTCACGAAGGAACGGCCAGTGGCGGCGGACGCTCTCCTGGTGCTCGCGGTCGCAGGTCACCACCAGCACCTCCTCGGCGTCCCGGCTGGCCTCGGCCAGCACCACCCCGAACGGATCGGCGACGAACGATCCGCCCCAGAATTCGATTCCGCCAGGCGGGCCTCCCTCGTGTCCGACGCGGTTGACCGCCACCACATAGACCCCGTTGGCGATGGCGTGCGCCCGCTGCATGGTCCGCCAGGCATCGGACTGGGCGTCCCCGTGCGCGCTCTTCTCGGCCGGATGCCACCCGATGGCGGTGGGATAGAACAGCACGTCGGCGCCGGCCAGCGCGGTCAGGCGCGCCCCCTCCGGGTACCACTGGTCCCAGCACACCAGCGTGCCGACCCGCCCGACCGCGGTGTCGACCGCCGAGAACCCGAGATCCCCCGGGGTGAAGTAGAACTTCTCGTAGTAGAGCGGATCGTCGGGGATGTGCATCTTGCGGTACTTGCCCACCGGCGTCCCGTCGCTGTCGATGATCACCGCGGTGTTGTGGTAGAGCCCCGCCGCCCGCCGCTCGAAGAGCGAGGCGACGATCACGATCTTGCGCTCACGGGCCACCGCCGCCAGCGCGGTGGTGCTCGGGCCCGGGATCGGCTCCGCCAGATCGAACTTGGCGTGGTCCTCGGTCTGACAGAAGTACTGGCTGCGGAAGAGCTCGGGCAGGCACACGATCTCGGCCCCGCGCCCGGCGGCCTCGTGGATGAGCTCGATGGCCCGCGACAGGTTGCGGGCCCCATCGGGGGTGCAGCGCATCTGGACCAGGCCGAGCTTGAAGGTACGCGGAGGCTGGGTTCGAAGCATGGCGCTCCGTCCTATCGCGATCTCAGCCGCCCATGCAACCGACGATGTTGCGAATCATGCGATCCGCCGCCGGGAGCGCGGCGGGCGCCAGCCGGGCGGACTCGGCCACCACCTCGGCGGGGCCGGCCGGGCCCCGGGCGCTGCGCACGAAGTCGGCGTCCTCGCGCGCCCACCGCGCGGCGGTCGCGCCGTCCACCTCGACGTGGAACTGCAGGCCGAACACCCGCTCGCCGAGGCGGAAGGCCTGGTTCCGGCAGCGGGCGCTCGACGCCAGGTGCACGGCGCCGGGGGGCAAGTCGAAGGTGTCGCCGTGCCAGTGCAGGACCGTCATCTGCTCGGGAAGCCCCGCGAGCGCGGGCTCGCGTCCGAGCCCGTGCAGGGTGATGGGCGCCCAGCCGACCTCGCGCACGGGCACGGGCCGGCCCGCGGCGTCGGCCTCGGGTCCGACGTTGGGAAAGACCCGCGCCCCGGCGGTGTGCGCCAGGAGCTGCGCGCCGAGGCATACCCCGAGGATCGGGTTTCCCTGCCGGAGCGCCCGCTCGATGAGCGCGATCTCGCGCGGCAGGAACGGGAAGCGCGGATCGGCGCGATCGGCTACCCCCATCGATCCCCCCATGATCACCAGCAGCTCTTCGGGCGCGAGCGCGGTCGGCACCGGGTCGGCGAAGGCGGCCACCACCTCCAGCGCGACCCCAGTTTCGGCGAGGATCTCGGCGATGCGGGCGGGACCCTCCATCTCCACGTGTTGAATGACGAGCGCCCGGCGCATGCCGCAACTTACCCGAGCCGAGCCACGAGAGCGAGCCGGCAAGAAACCCGATCGTGGTTGTGGAATCTCGACGGTTGGCCCCTGGCCTGTCCTAAACCGCGCCCGCCGCCTTCGCCCACCCGGGCAGCGGCGCGGAGATGACCACCGCCTCGCCCGTGACCGGGTGCACGAAGCCCACGGACCAGGCGTGCAGGTGGAACTCGGCGTCGGCCAGGGCCCGGGGCGCGCCGTAGCGCGTGTCCCCCACCAGCGGAAACCCGGCGGCCGCCAGGTGGGCCCGCACCTGGTGCGGGCGCCCGCGGTGCAGCTCGGCCACCACGAGCGCGGTGGCCTCCGTCTCGGCCACCACCCGCCAGCGTGTCTCGGCGGCGAGGGGTCGGCGTCCGCCTCCGCCGACCCGCACGGTCCCACCGGCGCGTCCGGTACGGCCGATCGCCGCGTCGATCCTACCCACCCGAGGTGGGTGACCGTTGACCTCGGCCAGATACCGCTTGTTGCACACCTCGTCAGCGAGGGCCTGTCGCATCGACATCCACGCGGCACGCGAGCGCGCCGCCAGGAGCACGCCGCTCGTGCCCTGGTCCAGGCGATGGACGAGCCCGCCCTCGCGCGCGTCGGGAGAGGCGCCCGCGCATTCGGGAAAGCGCGCGACGATGGCGCTCGCTGCCGTTCCCACTTCATCGAGGCCGAGTGGGTGGGAGGCGATGCCCGGCGGCTTGTCGACCGCCACCAGTTGGTCGTCGCAGTAGAGCACCGGGAGCACGATCGAAGGGTCGGGTCGAATCCCCGTCCCCGACGTCCCCGTCGTCTCGCTCGACGACGTCGTCGGCTCCTCGAACTCCAGCGCGGACCCCGCCGCCAGACGGTCCCCCTTGCGGGCCAGCCGACCGTCGACCCGCACCTCGGCCGTCACCCAGCGTCGCCGTGCCTCGGCCACGCTCACCTTCCAGAGGCTCGCCAGGAAGCTGTCGGCGCGTCGCCCGTCCGCGCCCGGCTCGATCCGCACCACGGAGCGTCGACCGGGCGCTCGCGCCGCGCTCTCCTCGGTGCTCACGTGGCTGGGCTCATCGGGGCTTGCGGCTCACGCCCTTTCCAGGTGAGCCGATCGCCCCGGGTGCCGCCGGCGGAGCGTTGCGCGATCGGGCGTCGGTCTTCGATCCGTCGGCCTTGCGCACCGGAGCCTTGGGCTTCTCGCCGGGCCGGGGGCCCTTGCCACCGATCGCGGCGCCCGAGCCGCTCGCGCCTCCGCTGGCCTTCGGCCGCGCGGATGTCCCGGGTTTGTCCGGCACGGGGCGCACCTCCGCCAGCTTGCGCTCGGTCGGTTGTCGGAGCGACGGGAGCTTGGCTCGAGTCGGAGCTTCCGCTCGATTCATCCCCTGGGCGCTCCCTTTGGCCGTCCACTTGGCGCCCGCCGGCGCCGGCGCCAGCGGCGGCCGCGGCGCCGGGGTCGACGCCGGGCGGGCCGAGACGGTGGTGGAGACCTTCGCCCCGGCGACGCGATCGTGCTCCCGATCGCGCTGGCGGCGCGGATCGATGGCCATTCCGCGCGCCACCTCGCGCAGGGGTCCACCGGTGGGCGAGTAGACCACGATCTGCTGGCCGCCCTGCAAGTCGGTGCTGGACGAGAATCGGTTGATGCGGGCCAGATCGCCCACCGTCAGCCCGTACCGGCGACCGACCTTGGCCAGGGTGTCGCCCGCCCGCGCCTCGACCACCAGCCGCTTCTTCCCGCGGCGCGCCGCCTCGAGCTCGAGGAACTCGCGCGAGCCGAGGGTCACCACCCGCACCTGGGCCGGGTCGAGCAAGACCACGTTGCGCGGATCGAAGTCCTTGCGCACGAAGATCTGCAGCACCATCCTCGGGTGGATCTTGGCGCTGGCATCGAGGTTGTTCCATTCCACGAGATCGTCCACCCGGACACCGAAGACCTCGCCGATCTCCTCGAGGGTGTCGGCGTCCCGGGTCCGGTAGAACACCCGCTCGCGCCCCTCGTAGTTGAACACCCGGTCCGGGATCGCCACCAGGATCTCGTCGTCGTCGCTGCCAGCGGCTCCTGCTCCGGCTCCGACATTGGCGGCCTCGCCGCCAGCGGTCGCGGTGGCCGGTCCCACCGCTGTCCCATCGCGGGCTCCTCCGCCTTCCCGGCTCGCCTCGCGCCGCCGCGGAACGAGCAGCGCCACGCCCGCGCGCAGCTCGGAGCCATCCTTGACGCCGTTCAGCCGGCGGAGCTCGCGGACGCTCGTGCCCCGCGCCCTCGCCAGCGACTCCAGGGTCTCCCCGAAGCGCAAGGTCACCATGTCGAGGCGATCGCCGTCGCCCGACCGGCCACCGGCCGCTCGGTCCCGCTCGAAGCTCTCCGCGTAGAGCTCGCGCGATCCGACCGGCAGGCGCAGGCTGTAGGTGGGCCGGTCGGGCGGCGCTCGGTCCCGGGCGAGCTGCGGATTGAGGGCGGCGAGGGCCTCGGGTCGCGCCGCGATGGCGCGCGCCACGGTTGCCAGACTGGTGCCGCCCGGGACATCCACCCGCTCGAACGCGAACGGGGGATCGGGCACGAGATCGCCGAATCCAAAGGCCTCAGGATTGTGCCCGACGATGGCCGCCGCCAAGATCTTGGGGACGTAGAGGCTCGACTCCCAGGGTAACCCAGCCTCGTGCCGGCAGAGCTCCCAGTAGTCGTTGGTGTTGTATCGCGTGATGGATTGCAGGACCGCCCCGTAGCCGGCGTTGTACGCGGCGAACACCAGGTGCCACGAGCCGAACCGGACGTAGAGATCCTTCAAGTAGCGGGCGGCGGCCTCCACCGAGCGCTCGGGATCGCGGCGGGCGTCCAGCCAGTAGCCGACCTCGAGGCCATACGCGCGGGCCGCGCCGGGCATGAATTGCCAGATGCCACCGGCGCCGACCCGGGAGCGTGCGCCGGTGTCGAACCCGCTCTCGACCATGGCCAGGTACAGCAGATCCTTCGGGAGCCCTTCCTTGTCGAGGGTCGCTTCGATGAGCCCCCGAAAACGGCCCGCCCGGCGCAACCAGGTACCCATGATGGCGTGGCCCCGGGGATGGCTGCGAAAGAACTCCAGATAGTGCAACACCGTCGGATCCCAGCGCACGGGGAGCTCCGGGAGCTTGAGGCTGCGCAGCCACTCCGAGTCGGGGAGGGCCGGCGCGCGACTCGCGGCCGAGCCCGCGCCGGGCGTCGCGCCACGCTCGGGTGACCGCAGAACCTCGGGCACGTCCCCGCTGCCTTCCCAGCGGCCGGGAAGCTCGGGCGGCGCCTCTTCGGGCGCGTCGGTGTCGCGCACGCTGGCGGTGCCACCGCTTCGCGAGAACGTCTGCTCCTCGAACTGTCGGAGCTCGCTCAGCTCCGGGCTCTCGAGGCTCTCGTCGACCGCGGAGCCGCGAACCGCGCGCCGCTCGGACGCGCTCTCGCGATCCTTGTCCTGCGGCTGTGCGTGCGGCCCGGTCACCGGCTCGCTCGTCGGCTCGCCGGTCGGCCTTGGCTTGCCCGCCGCCCGGCTCGGCGCGCCGCTGCCAGCCGACGCGCCCGCGGCCGCCGAGATGACCAAGAAGGTCAGGATGGTGGTCGCGCGTGAAGACATCGATCGTCGGCGGGGCCCGCGCTGGCGCGCCCAGCACAGCCGGCGCAGCCCGCGGGCAGCACCCAGGCAAGCGCACGCGTCCGGCCGAACCAACCGGGTCCACGACATCGACAAGAGCGGATCGTACTGGACCTGCTCCGGGCACGCCAAAAAAGCGTTTGTTGCCTGCGTGGAACTGTGCGCTAGAGTCAGCGCATGCCTTTCGGCATGGGTTTCGGAGAGCTGGTCCTGGTCCTCGTGATCGTGCTCGTCGTCTTTGGGTCGACCAAGTTGCCCCAGCTCGGCGATGGGCTCGGTCGCGCGATCAAGAACTTCAAGCGCTCGGTGGGCGCCTTGAACGAGATCGACGTGACGCCGAAGCGCGAGGTCGACGCGGCCAAGTCCAACCCGGCGACGCCGGCCAAATCGTCCAAGGACAGCAGCAGCTCGTAACGCGCACGCGCGGCGCGCGCGGTGCGCGGAACCTACAGGCCCGCAATGCCGACGCGCGCAACGCTGACGGTCGTCCGTCCGTGCGCGCCCGAAGCGTCAAGCCGACGCCTGGAGCCCCGAAAATTCCCCTCACGGTCGTCGACCGTCGCGAGAGTGTCGAAGGTGGTTTCCGAGACCGGAGGGCCGAGTCCGTTTCATCGGTGTGACGCTCGGACGTCCCGCGCGGGAGCCTCGGGCGGAAAAGACGCGCATCGGCATGATGACGCCTCGTCTTTAACGAGGTGCGCTAACATATTGTTTTTAATCAGGAACTACATGGCAGACATGAACATTAGTGTCTTCAATATTACATGATTGACCCTTGTAATTTTGCGTGACACCATTAGACAATGAACACTGCACGCACCATCAAGCGCTATGCGAACAGGAAGCTCTACGACACCCGCGACAGTCGCTATGTGACGCTCGATCACATCGCGGCCATGGTGCGGGCCGGCGACGATGTCAAGGTCGTCGACAACACCACGCGTGCCGATCTCACGACGGCCACGCTGGCTCAGATCATCTTCGAGGAGGAGAAGAAGACCCCGCGGCTGACGGTGGCCGGCCTCCGGAAGATCATCCAGGCGGGCGTCGCGGCGCTCGGCGGTCCGGCTGCCGCGCCGAGCACCGCGCCAGCCAGCGTTCCTCCGGTCTCTCCCGAGCCATAGCGCGTCGCTTCGTTCGCGGAGCGGTCGGGGACCTGCTGGTCTCAGTGCGGCGTTGCCGTGGGCGTGGAGGACGGCGAGCCGGGAGCCTGATCACTCTCGATGACGTCCACCAGGGTATCGATGAGGTGCAAGATGGCCGGCGTCGGCAGCTGCGCGGATGTCGTCAGCGTGTCCAGCCTCGCGCCAGGGCGGGCGTCGCGCAGAGCGAGGAACACCGCCGCGCGCCCGTTCCAGAACGTGAACGATCCATCGTGGTGCCGCATGAGCCGCCGCCGCAGCAGCGGGTCGGCGAGCGCGATCTTTCCGTAGACACCGAGCTTGCGATCGAACGGTCGGTCGCCCGTCCGCACGCGCTCCATGCTGAGCCGGTTCTCAGGCGGCCGCGCCAGCCAGCGCTCGTGCGATTCGATCGCGGCGTCCGGCGTGTCGTCGCCGGGCATCCCCACCTCGGCGCGGACCGAATCGACCTGCCCATGCGTGCGGATGAATCTCAGGGAGACGGGATGGCCGCGCCGGACCGCCCGGATGCGGGAATCGTCGCTGTCGGGATCGTCGCCTGGGATGACCTCGATGAGCGCCGGCTCCATCTCGGGGCCGGGCGGTGGATCGGCGAGCGCCGCCGTCAACGAGCCGAGCAGCGCCCGCCACTGTCCGGGCGGTGAGCTCGACCAGGCTGCGGGCACCGCAGCCGCGGAGGCACGCACGCTCTCCCCGCGCGCGATGCCGGTGGCCATGGCCAAGAGCCCGCACAGGGCCAGCGAGAGCTCGACCGGAGACGACGTCTGGTAGCCGGCCAGACACACCAGCGCCATCCCGAGGCCCGTGAGTCGGGTGGGCCCGGCCTTGAGCAGGAGGGCGGTGCTGGTGGTGGCGAAACCGAAGAGTGCCAGGGCATACGCGAAGCCGAGCGGCGAGACGGCGTGTGGCAGCTCGATGCGCAGCCCGTAGAGCGCGATCGCCTGTACCAGATCGTAACGGCCGAGCAAGGCCACGAAGAAGAAGGCGCTGGCTCCCGCCGCGAACCCGAGGGCCGTGGCCAGGCGCGCCCGGGAGGTCCTGCCCACGAGCAGCAAGGTGGGCGAGCAAATCCCGGCCAGCAGCCAGGAGGCCTCGGCCAGCAGCAAGAGCCCGTTCGAACGTGGCGTGCCCTCGCGGGCCCAGCCGGAGCGCGCACCGATGGCGCTCGCCACGTGCAGCAGGTGCGGCAGGGAGAAGGCCGCCAACCCCAGCTTGGCGCGCAGCAGAGATCCCCGACCCAGGGGGTTCGCCGCCGGCAGACCCCAGAGCGCCGTGTTCACGAGCAGAATGACAAAGGCAAAACTGGTCTCGAGCGCCGTCAGGTAGCGCTCGGGCGTCCGTCCGAGCCACAGGGACAGGGCCACCAGCACCACGAACACCCCGGCCAGGAACCCGAGCGTGAGCCGGAACGGTCCGCGCGGATGAAGCTCGCCCCGTCGCAGCTGGCCGATGATGGCGATCGAGATGATGCCGATCGCGAGCACGCCCGAGAGGAACAGGAAGAACGGACCGACGCTGGGGAGCCAGCAGTCCAGGTTCGACCGGCATCCGGACGACAGGAACATGCGACCCACCAGGCGGTGAAACACGAACTCCAGCAGGGCCACGACCACCAGCACCGCGGTCAGGTTTCCGTAGGGCGTGCGCCTGGTCATCGAAGGGGCCGCAGTATAAGCCATCCGTCAAGCCATTCGCCCGAAAAGGCGCGTCATCCAGCGGCCGGTGTCCGCGTCGCTGGGCATGCCGCGCCAGGGCCAGATCGAATGACACCGGACGCCGCCGCGGCCCCCCAAACGGGGCCGCGAGCCGCGCTACCGATTGAGCCCGACGAGGCCATACCCCACGCGCGCGGCCCCGATTTCTCTGGGAAGAGAGGCCGGTCGAGCAGGGCCGGCGCCTCTCGTCGCCTGCCCGAAAAATGGTGATAGACTCAGTTTGAGAGGGATGCCTTGGTCAGCGTGACCGCCCGCAAGATTCGCGACAATGGTCGTGAGCACGGCTCGATGGGAGTCGGGCGGATCTATGCAGGGTACCTGGTGACCTATCCGAGCGTCGGACGTGGGATGGTGATCTTCCGTGACCCGAATGGCCACCGCATGGTCACGACCCCCGTGCGGCGCGTGCTCGGGGCGTTCGACGGCGACAAGCTCTACGTCGAGACGGAGAACTCCGTCTACCAGTTGACCTTCCGGGGCGAGCAGCAGGCCGAAGCCCCGCGCGCGGTCGCTTCGAACGCCACGTGATCACCCGGGCCCTGATCCTGGCCGCCGGGCGGGGGGTGCGCATCGGTGAGCCCGGGGTGCCCAACTGTCTGGCGCGCGTGGGCCACGCGTCGCTGCTGCGGCGGACGCTGCAGGTGCTCGGGCAGGCGGGCGTTCGGCAGATCGCCATCACGGTCGGGTGGCGCGGAGATCTGATCCGCCGCGCGGTGGCGGCCGAAGCCGAACGGGGGCTGCTCGATGCGCTCGGGCTCGAGGTCAGCTTCTTCGAGAACCCCGGTTGGGATGGACCGAACGGAGAGTCGGTGCGGGTGGCCCGCGAATTCGTGGAGCGGGAGCGTTGCCTGCTGGTCATGGCTGACCAGATCGCCGCGCCGGCGCTGGTCGAGGAGCTCTCTCGCGCGTCCGCCTCCGGAGACGAGTCGATCCTGTGCATCGATCGCGATCTCGCTCGGGTGTTCGATCTGGACGACGCCACCAAGGTCGCCACCCGCCCGGTCGCGCCCGGGCAGCTCCCGTCGCCCGCGCCGCCGCTCGCGCGGGTCCGCGCCATCGGCAAGCAGCTGGTCGACGCCGACGCCGACGCGGTCAGCGTGGGGCTATTCGTGATGGCGCCGTCCCTGCTGGCCGAGCTCGACCGCCTGGCCGAGCCATCGCTCACCGAGGGTGTGCAGGCCGCGGCGGACGCCGGCCAGGTGCTGGCCCACGACATCGGGACGCAGCTATGGCAGGACGTCGATTCGCCTCAGATGCGGCTGCACGCCGAGTGGCTGCTGCGGGTGTACGGGGACCAGCTGGCCGTGCCGGGCGCGGTGGCGGCGCAGGTCGCACCGTCACCCGCCGACGACACCATGGCCCTCGTGGATCGCCTGCTCACCCTCAAGGACGAGCCCGGACACGTCCTCCTCAATCCGGGTCCGGTGATGACCTCGGCGCGCGTGAAGGCGTCCCTGGTCCACCACGACGTGTGCCACCGGGACGCGGACTACTCGGGGGTGGTGCGGCGCCTGCAGGACAAGCTGCGTCCGGTGTTCGGGGCCTCGCCCGCGCACGAGATCCTCTTGCTCACCGGCTCGGGGACGGCGGCGATGGAGATGGCGATCACCTCGTCGTTGCCACCCGGAGGGCGCTTGCTGGTGGTCAGCAACGGGGCCTTCGGGGAACGGCTGGCCGAGATCGCCGCGCTGCACGCGATCCCGCACACCGTGCTGCGCACCCCCTGGGGGCAACTTCCGAATCCCATCGACGTGGGCCAGGCGCTCGATGCCCATCCCGACGTGGCGGCGGTGGCCATGATTCACCACGAGACCTCGGTGGGCCTGCTCAATCCAGTCGGGGCGGTCGGCCAGCTCTGTCGGCAACGGGACGTTCTGCTGATCGTGGACGCCGTGTCGGCGCTCGGCGCCGAGGACGTCGACGTGGTTCGTGACGGGGTGGGGATCGGGTTCTCGTCGTCGAACAAGTGCCTGCACGCCATCTCCGGCGTCTCCTTCCTGTGCGTCGCCCCCCACGTCTGGGAGCGGATCGAGGGGATCGCGCCCAGGGTCTATTACCTCGACGCTCTCCGCTACCGGCGGTACCAGCACGAGCTCCTGCAGACCCCCTTCACCCCGGCGGTGTCGACCTTCTTCGCGCTCGAGACCGCCCTCGACGAGCTGGCGGAGCAGGGGGGGGTTCCCGCGCGGCGCGAGGTTTACCGCAAGCGGAACCTGCGCATCCGCCGGGTCCTCACCGATCTCGGGTTCGAGTCCTTCACCAACACCGGACGCGAGTCGCTGACCATCTCCACCCTGCGGCTCCCCGAGGGGCTCGCCTTTCGCCACCTCTACGACCGCCTGAAGGAACGGGGCTTCGTGGTCTACGGGTGCAAGGGCGATCTGGCCGAGCGCCACATGCAGGTGGCCAACATGGGCGAGCTGTCCGATGCGACGGTCGACGCCTTCCTCGCCGCCACGACCGAGGTGGTCCTGGCGGCGCTCGAGAACCGGGAGAGCCCGTCGGGCACGCGCTCCGGAACCCCGAGAACCTCGCCCCGGGCGGAGTCCATCCGATGAGCACCATGCGCGCAGCCTTCTTTCGAGCCCACGGCGAGCCCGGGGTCATGGAGGTAGGCGAGGTGACGGCCCCCGAGCCGGGGCCCGGCGAGGTGCAGGTTCGGGTGCAGGCAGCGGCCCTCAACCACATCGACCTGTGGATGCGGCGCGGGCTGCCAGCCATGAAGATCGCCCTGCCGCACATCAGCGGCGGCGATGCGGTGGGCACGGTGGCGAGCTGGGGTCCGGGGGTGATGGGGCTGCGGGTGGGGGACCCGGTCCTCATCAACCCGGGGCTCTCCTGCGGCCGCTGCCGCTTGTGCTGGGGTGGACAGGACAACCTGTGCGCCGACTTCCGCATGCTGGGGGAGCACACCGAGGGGGCGATGGCCGAGCGCGTGGTGGTGCCCGCCGCCAACCTCGTGCCGATCCCGCCCGCGTGTGTTGCGGCGGGGCCCGAGGCGATGCTGGCCCTGGCCGCGTTGCCGATCTCGTTCATCACCGCCTGGCACATGCTGGTCGACAAGGCGGTGGTGCGGCCGGGCGAGACGGTGCTCGTGCTCGGTGCGGGCTCGGGCGTGGGCGTGGCGGCCACCCAGATCGCCAAGCTGTTCGGCGCGCGCGTGATCGCCGCCGCATCCGGGGCGCGCAAGCTCGAGGGCGCCCGTGCCCTCGGGGCCGACGAGACGGTCGACTACGTGAACGAGGAGCTGGTGGCTGCGGTCAAGCGCCTGACCGACAGGCGAGGTGCCGACATCGTGGTCGAGCACACCGGCGCGGCCACCTTTCCGAAGTCGGTGGTGTCCTGCGCGCGCGGCGGACGCATCGTGACCTGTGGCGCGACCGCCGGGCACGAGGCCACGCTCAACCTGCGACATGTCTTCTGGCGGCAGCTGTCGATCCTGGGTTCGACCCTGGCGCCCAAGGCCCGCCTGTTCACCATCCTCGACCGCGTGGCGAGCGGCCAGCTCCGCCCGGTGGTCGATCGCTTTCTGCCCCTCGCGTCGATCGCCGCGGCGCACGCCGCGCTCGAATCGCGTGACGTCTTCGGAAAGATCGTCCTCACGCTCTGACCGCGCCGGCTCCAGCCCCGGGGACCGGGCCCGCGCGCTCCAACTTGTGTGCTCGCCCGGCGTCGTCGTCTGCTAGCCTGGCTGCCTCTTCACCGGCCGGTGGCCGGGCGCCTCCATGAAAATCACCCCACTCGAGACCCCGCTGGCCGAGGCGGCCGTTCAGGCCGAGGCCGGAGCCCAAGCAGACACCCAGGCGGAGTTGCACGTCCGCTCCCACGTCCACCTTCCGGCGGAGCGCGGAGTGTCCGACGGAGTCATAGAGGCCGGGATCGGGGAGTTTCGCAGCCGGCCCGCCCCGACCGGGGTGGGCGCCGTCCCGGGCGGACGCCGGGGCGGGCTCCCCGCGCTGCCGGTCCTGACCGCGGTCAACTTCTTCAACTACATCGATCGCCAGGTGGTCTACACCATGACCCCCTTCCTGGCGGCGGAGTTCGGGATCTCGAAGGGCCGGCTCGGGCTCCTGTCGCTCGTGAACCTGGCGGTCTTCGCCATCACGTCGCTGGTGTCGGGGCCGATCGCCGATCGCCTGGGGCCGCGGCGGGTCATCTTCGCCGGGATCCTCATCTGGAGCGCGGCCACCATCGGCTCGGCCCTGGCCGTCTCGTTCCCGATGCTGCTCGTGTTCCGGGCGCTGGTGGGCATCGGCGAGGGGGCCTACGGGCCGAGTGCGAACGCGCTCCTCTGCGTGGACGCTCCGCCCAAGCAGCGCGGTCGCGCGCTCGGGATCTACAACGCTGGCATGGCGATCGGGGCCTCGGTGGGCCTCTCCCTCGGGGCGCTCCTGCCTCCGCACATCGGCTGGCGGAACGTCTTCTGGATCGCGGGCATCCCCTCGGGGGGACTCGCGTTGCTCTCGCTGTTCATCAAGTCGCCGACCCACATCGATAGACCGCATTCCCTGCCGGCCCGCAGCTACCTCCTCAATCCCACTTACCTCATCTGTCTCGCAGCCGGGATCCTGGTCACCTTCGGCGCCAGCGGGCTGCTGTTCTGGGCCCGATGGCTCATCATCGAAGAGCGGGGGTTCAGCGTGGTCGGTGGGACCGTCCTCATGGGCTTCATCGGGATCGTGTGCGGCATCGGGGGCGTGCTGGCCGGCGGGATGATCGGCGACGTGGTCGGACGCCACCGGCGCGGTGGACACGCCCTCGTCATGGGGGTGTCGCTGCTGGCGGCGGTCCCGCTCGGGCTCGGGTGCCTGCTCGTCACCAACAAGCCCGTCTTCGCGGTCCTCACCGCGACCACGGTCTTTCTGCTGTCGGTCTACAACGGACCGGCGGCGGTCGTGATCCACCAGCTCGCGCCGCTGCAGTATGCGGCCACCTTGCAGGCGGTCTTCATGTTCGGAATCCACGTGCTCGGCGACGCGCCAGCCGGGACGGTGGTGGGGTTCATCGGCGGGTACACGACCGTCGCCCACAGCCTGCTCATCACGGTGGCGGCCTTCGGCCTGTCCGGGGTGCTCTTCGTCTACACCGCTCACCGGCAGCGCAAGGAATCATCCTCCCCACATCATTGACCGAGAGCCGCCGTGATCGTGATCGACCCGACTCACGGCTCGCGGATCGCCACCGACGCCGAATCTCCGGGCTCTCCGTCCGCGGGCGAGCGCATGCCGCGGGTCGCGCGGGGGCGAGGGTCGCCGATGCGGCGAAACCGGAGCTCCGCCACCACCGAGCGCCGTTCCCCCGGGACGAAGATCATCGCCGCGCCCACGTCGAGCTCCTCGTCGGTGACCTCGTGGACGACCGCCTGATTCCAGCTGCGCTCGATGAGGATGCCGGACTTCAGCGCCTCGGCATCGGCCTCGAGCAGCGTCTCACCCGCCTCGGGCGGGACGAAGGTGTCCGCCTCGACCGCGCGCGGGCTCCGCACCACCGGCCAGACCCGGACCGCCCGGTCGGCCACCTGGAGGAGGTAGCAGTAGCCGGACGAACGGCCTCCCGTGACGACGGGGTAGCCATCGATGGACTCCACGGAGACCGCGAAGATCGGGCCACCCCGTCCGATGGCGGTGGTGTGGGCACACCCTGGTGCTCCGAGCAGGGCCAAGCCCGCGATCAGGATGTGGAGCAGGCGGAGGATGGTGTCGTGGAGGCCGGCGGCCCGCCCGTGCTCCCCTGACGGCGTCGACGCGTGACCGGTCGGCTGGGGGGGCGGCGGGGAAACCACCCTTCAGTGTCCTCGATCGGATGTGCCCGCGCCGGCGCCGCCGCAAATTGGTGCCGCGCGCAGTCTGCGCTTGACAAGGGGCGCCCCCGGCCAATAATCAGACGTATACGTAAGGGTTAGGTTCACAGCCCAGCTCGAAGTCGGGCACCTGTAACACCCATACCCACACGTCACCAGAACGGTCGAGAGCTCATGAGCTGCGATAACCCAAACTCAGGCGGCGGGTCCGCCCGTCCCACTTTGCCACCCATCTCGGTGGATCAGCTCGTCCTCCTCAAGATCGGCGAGCTGGCACGGCGTACCGGCAAGACGGTGCGCGCGGTGCATCTGTACGAGGAGCTCGGCCTCCTCGCTCCGGCGGTTCGCTCCAAGGGCGGGTTCAGGCTCTACCACGGACGGGCGGTGACCCGGATCGAGTGGATCTCGAAGCTGCAGGATCTCGGGTTCAGCCTGACCGAGATCAAGGCCTTCCTGCGGGACTGGGAGCACAGCGAGACCGGCACCCAGGCCATGTCCAGGTTGCGCGAGATCTTCACCGACAAGCTGCAGGAGACCCGCGCCACCATCGGGCGCTTGAACCAGCTGGTGGTCGACATGCAGGAGACGCTGGCTTACATGGACAGCTGTCGCTCGTGCGGGCCGGAGCACGCGCAGGACGAGTGCGGGACCTGCGGGATCCACGGCCACGAGGGCAAGGCGCCCCTGCTGGTCGACGGGATTTCCAGATCATGACCCGCCGCCGACCGTTACCTCCAGACGTCCGCTGAAAGAAGACGAGAGCCATGGCCATCAAGCTTCCCATCTACATGGACAACCACGCGACCACCCGGGTGGATCCGCGCGTGGTCGAGACCATGCTTCCCTATTTCTCCGAGATCTACGGCAACGCTTCCAGCCGCTCGCACAGCTACGGCTGGGAGGCCGAGAAGGCGGTCGAGCTGGCCCGCGACCAGGTGGCCGCGCTCATGGGAGCGAGCGGCAAGGAGATCGTCTGGACCTCGGGGGCGACCGAATCGAACAACCTCGCCATCAAGGGCGCCGCCGAGTTCTACAAGGACCGTGGGCGGCACATCGTCACCTCGGCCCTCGAGCACAAGGCGGTGCTCGACACCTGCAAGCGGCTCGAGCGGGAGGGCTTCGAGGTCACCTACCTGCCGGTCCCCAAGGATGGGGTGGTCGACGTCGAGGCGGTGCGCGCGGCCGTCACCGACAAGACCGTGCTGGTCTCGATCATGCTGGCCAACAACGAGATCGGGACCGTCAACCCGGTCGAGGCCATCGGGGCCGTGGTCAAGGAGAAGGGGGCCCTGTTTCACATCGACGCGGTCCAGGGGGTCGGAAAGCTCCCCTTCGACGTCAACCGCGCTCGGGCGGACCTGGTGTCGGTGACGGCCCACAAGATGTACGGACCCAAGGGGGTGGGCGCGCTCTACGTGCGGCGCAAGCCGCGGGTGCGCCTGACCGCGCTGCTCGACGGCGGCGGACACGAGCGGGGCATGCGGTCGGGCACCCTGAACGTGCCGGGGATCGTGGGCTTCGGACGGGCCGCCGAGCTGGCGATGGCCGAGCTGCCGGAGGAGTCGCGGCGGGTGCTCGGCCTGCGCGAGCGGCTACGCAAGGGCATCCAGGCGCGGGTGAGCGACACCTTCGTGAATGGCTCGCTCGAGCATCGCCTGCCCGGGAACCTGAACATCAGCTTCGCCTACGTGGAGGGCGAGGCGATGCTGATGGCGTTGAAGGACGTGGCGGTGTCCTCGGGCTCCGCCTGCACCTCGGCCTCGCTCGAACCCTCGTACGTGCTGCGGGCGCTCGGCGTCGAGGAGGAGATGGCGCACACCTCGATCCGCTTCGGCCTCGGGCGCTTCAACACGGAAGAAGAGGTCGATTACGTCATCGAGCTGGTGGCGCGCAAGGTGGACAAGCTGCGGGAGCTGTCGCCGCTTTACGAGATGGTCAAGGAAGGCATCGACCTCAAGAGCATCGCCTGGGCCGCTCACTGACCCGGTCGCTCACTCCAGGACCAGGGCAAGTCAGAGACAAGACCAGAGACAAGACCAGAGAAGAGGACCGTCATGGCATACAGCGAGAAAGTGCTGGAACACTACGAGAACCCCCGGAACGTCGGGAGCTTCGACAAGAACGATCCGCGCGTGGGGACTGGCCTGGTGGGGGCTCCGGCCTGCGGTGACGTGATGAAGCTGCAGCTCAAGATCAGCGACGCCGGGATCATCGAGGACGCCAAGTTCAAGACCTTCGGCTGCGGGTCGGCGATCGCGTCGTCGTCGCTGGCGACCGAGTGGGTGAAGGGCATGACCATCGAGCAGGCCATGAGCCTGAAGAACACGCAGATCGTCGACGAGCTGAACCTGCCGCCGGTCAAGATCCACTGCTCGGTCCTGGCCGAGGACGCCATCAAGGCGGCCCTCGCGGACTACAAAGCCAAGCATGCCGCGGCCGAGCCTCGGCAGCCTGCGAGCACCTGAGGCGTCGGCATGGCCATCGCAGTCACCGATCGCGCCGTCAGCGAGATCAAGAAGGCCGCCGCCGCGCGCAGCCAGCCTCCTCGCGGGCTGCGGGTGGGAATTCGTGGTGGTGGATGCACCGGCTTCACCTATCTGTTCGAGTGGTCGGACGCCGAGCCGCGCCCGGAGGACAAGGTCCTGTCCTTCGAGGAGGGCAAGGTGCGGGTGTTCGTGGACCCGAAGAGCTACGTGTACCTGGACGGCTCGACCCTGGAATACGCGACCTCCATGGTCTCACGTGGGTTCAAGTTCGTGAACCCGCAGGTCAAGTCGGCGTGCGGGTGCGGCGAGAGCGTCTCGTTCTGAGAGCGCCGCCGGGACACGCGCGGCCGGCCCTCCGGCGGCGGCACCGTCAAACCCCGAAGCATCGAGGATCTCTCCCATGAGCCTGTGCTGGTCGTGCGAGCGCGACACCGGAGCTGGGCTGACCTGCGTGCGCTGCGGAGCGCTCACGGCGCCGGTGGTGGGCGAGACCTTCTTCGCGGTGCTCGGCCTGCCCGAGCGGTACGCCGTGGATCTCGAGGCCGCGGAGGCGGGGTTCAAGGAACGCACGCGGCTGGTGCACCCCGATCGATTCGCCCGGGCCGACCCGCGCGCGCGGCAGATCTCGCTGCGGCGGACAGTCGAGCTCAACGAGGCCTGGCGCACCATCAAGCATCCCGTGCGCCGGGCCGAGTACCTCATGCGTCTGCAGGGCTATGACCTCGCCGGAGAGGGCGGGCCCACCGGGCCCGGCGCCGCAGGCGAGGGCCGGACGCCGCCGGTGGGTGCCGACCCGGGGCGGGTCCGGTTGACGGTCCCGCCCGCGCTGCTCAACGACGTCCTCGAGCTGCGCGAGGCCCTGCTCGAGGCGCGAGCGGCCAGGGATGCGGCGGCGGTCCACCGGCTCGGCGCCGAGGTCGCGGAGCGGCTGCGCGAGGCGCTCGCGGCCGTCGCGCGGGGGCTCGGGGGCGACCGAGCGCGCGACAGCCTGGTTGGCGAGGAGGGCGACCTCATCGGGGCGGTTGACTTCGTCGCCGAGAAGACAGAGAAGCTCGACACCGTGGCCGAGAAGCTGATCGCCATCCGATACTACCAGCGTTTTCTCGAGGAGCTCGAGGCGGGCGAGACGAGCCCGGCCGCGGGGGGCGGCGGCGTCTCCGCCGATCGAGGGAGCCCCTGATGGCCGACGGGCTGTTTCAGATCTCCGAGCCCGGCGAGGCGCGCGCGCGCGCGGCCTGTCCTCCCGGGACCACCGGCGCGATCGGGATCGATCTCGGCACGACCAACTCGCTGGTGGCGGCGATCGAGGACGGGCGACCGGTGGTGCTGCTCGACGAGGAAGGCGAAGCCATCCTGCCGTCGGTGGTGCACTACGCGGCGCCCGGCCCTGGCTTGGTGGCCGCGGCTGGTGAGGCCGGTGCGGGTGCGGGTGCGGGGGAGGTGGTGGTCGGGAAGCAGGCCCGCGAGGTCCTGGCCGCGCGGGCTCCCGCCGACACCATCGCCTCGGTCAAGCGCTTCATGGGACGCGGGCCGGAGGACGCCGAGGCCAAGCGCAAGCTCACGGCGTATCGCTTCGCGCCAGGGCAGCCGGGTGAGTCCGTGGTCCGCTTCGTGGTGGCGGGGGGGACCCGCACGGTCACGCCGGTCGAGGTGTCGGCCGAGATCCTCCGGGCGCTTCGCCTGCGGGCGGAGGCCCGCCTGGGTGCGCCGCTCGCGGGCGCCGTGATCACCGTGCCGGCCTACTTCGACGACGGGCAACGCCAGGCCACCCGGGATGCGGGCCGCATCGCCGGGCTCGAGGTCCTGCGCCTGCTCAACGAGCCGACGGCGGCGGCGCTGGCGTATGGGCTCGACAAGGCCGCCGAGGGCACCTTCGCGGTGTTCGACCTCGGGGGCGGGACCTTCGACATCTCCGTCCTGAAGCTCGAGCAGGGCGTCTTCGAGGTGAAGTCCACCGGGGGCGATTCGGCGCTCGGCGGCGACGACTTCGACCGCGCCATCGCCGAACATCTCCTCGCGCGGCTGGATCCTGGCGGGGTAGCAGCGGGCGAAGCGGCTGGCGCGGCTGACGCGGACTCTCCACCGGAGCGTGCGCGGTCCATGGCCCGCTGGGCGCTGGATGCCGCCCGCGCGGCCAAGGAAGCGCTGACCACCCTCCTGGTGGTCGAGATTCCGCCCCCGCCCGGGTGGATGTCGGGCCCCGGCGCCACGCAGGGTCAGCCGCCGCCACCACCGCCGCTGCGACTGGCCCGCGAGGAAATGGAGGCCCTGGTGCGCCCGATCCTGGCGCGCTGTGCGCCGGCCGTGCGGCGGGCGCTGGTCGACGCCGAGCTCACGCCGGCGGACCTGTCGGGCGTGATCCTGGTCGGGGGGGCCACCCGCATGCCGCTCGTACGGCGGTTCGTGGCCGAGATCTTCGGGAGGGAGCCGCTCGCGGACATCGATCCCGATCAGGTGGTGGCGCTCGGCGCGGCGATCCAGGCCGATCTGCTGGCGGGTGGGAGCGCCAACCCCGATCTCGTGTTGCTCGACGTGGTGCCGCTGTCGCTGGGGCTCGAGCTCATGGGCGGCGTGGTCGAGAAGATCATCCACCGCAACTCGACCGTCCCCTGCGGGGCGACCCAGACCTTCACCACCTACGCCGACGACCAGACCGGGTTCGATCTGCACGTGGTGCAGGGCGAGCGGGAGCTGGTCGCGGACTGTCGCTCGCTGGCCCGCTTCAAGCTGACCGGGATTCCACCCATGCCCGCCGGCCTGGCGCGCCTCGAGGTGACCTTCGTGGTCGACGCCGATGGCATCTTGCGGGTGACGGCGCGGGAGGAGGCCACCGGCCTGAATGCGGCGGTCCAGGTCCAGCCCTCCTATGGTCTGTCCGAGGACGAGGTCGAGCGCATGCTGCTCGATTCATTCACCCACGGCGAGGACGACGTGCGGCAGCGGCAGCTCGCCGAGCAGCGCATCGAGGCGAGCCGGATCTTGCAGGCCCTGCGGGGCGCGATGGCGGCCAGCCCGGAGCTGCTGACCGAGGACGATCGAAGCCACATCGCGGCCGCCCGCGTCGAGCTGGAGCAGGCTGCGCGCGGCGAGCACGCGCAGCCGATCCGCCAGGCCATCGAGGCTCTGGATCGTGCGTCCAAGGAGTTCGCGGGGCGGCGCATGAACCGCGCCTTCGAGGAGGGCCTGCGCGGTCGCTCACTCGGGCAGGTCGAGGCCGAGATGGAAAAATCGGCCGCCGAGGGCAGCCTGGACCAGCGTCTGGCGCGGGCCGGCCACCGCGGTCATTCCCATGGATGAGGAACGACTCCGCCATGCCCAAGGTTAGATTCGAGCCCGACGGCATCGAGATCGAGGTCCCGCTCGGGACCAGCATCCTCGATGCTTCGCGTGCTGCCGGAGCCCAGGTGGGCTCGGCGTGCGGTGGCGTGTGCGGCTGCTCCACGTGCCACGTCTACGTCAAGCAGAACCTCGCGTCGCTCTCGGCGCCGCAGGATCGCGAGGAGGACATCATGGACAAGGCCTTCGACGTGCGCCCCGAGTCGCGCCTCGGCTGTCAGGCCAAGGTCCTCCGCGACGTCCTCGTCGTGTGCGAGATCAGCCCCGAGAGCCGCAAGGCCTTCCTCGACGAGCACCCAGAGCTCCGCAGAGGAGGCTCCTCGTAGCCCTCGATCCCGCCCGAAGGTCGCCGGAGCGCGGTCGGTCGACCGGGCTCTCTACGCTTCGGTCTTTCTCGTGTCCTTCTCGCTGCCCCGAACCCAGGGCAGGGCGGTGACACTGGCCGGGGGACGCGACGAGCTCGGGAGGTCGGCGGGGTCTCGCCCGGAGAGCAGGTGGAAGAGCCACATTCCCATCATCATCGAGGCCACGAACACCAGGATCCCCGGTGAGAAGCCAACCAGGGTGACGAGCGCCGGCCCGGGGCAGTAGCCACCGAGGCCCCACCCCACGCCGAAGATGGCGGCGCCCACCACCAGCCTTGGATTCACCCGTGCGAACAACGCTCGGCTCGTCCCCACGTCGCCCTCCGGGCCGTCGTCCTGGCCGGTCTCCGTCGGTTGGGGCCGCTCCGTCGACGGCGTCGTTCGCATCCTCCTTCGCCACCACCACGCGAGCGGCATGTGGACCGCGATCGCGCCCCCCATCACCAGCGCCAGGCTCGGATCCCAGTGGCCCCCGAACAGGTCGAGGAACCCGATCACCTTTCCGGGCTGGGTCATTCCGGAGACGCCGAGGCCGAGGCCGAACATCGACCCGAACAACGCCGCGCTCGCGAGCCGGCGCATCACCGACCTCCAAGGATCCTGACCAGGGTCACGGTCGCGATTCCAGTGGCCATGAACGTCAGGGTCGCGACCAGGGAGCGCAGGGAAAAGCGGGAGATCCCACAGACCCCGTGCCCGCTGGTGCAGCCACTCCCCATGCGCGAGCCGAAGCCGACCAGCAAGCCCGCCACGGTCAGCACCCCGAGCGAGCGGATGGGCTCGACCAGGGCCGTGGGCCGCAGCACGAGGAGTCCCGCTCCACTCGCCAGCAGACCGGCCAGAAAGATGGCGCGCCAGCCCCAGTCCCGGGCGGACGGGCGCAGGAACCCGTCGAGGATTCCGCTGATTCCCGCAACCCGTCCGGTGAAGAACAAGAGACCGGACGCGGCGAGCCCGATCAGGGCGCCCCCCTCGAGGGCTGCGACGGGCGTGAAATGGGTGAAGTCCTGCATGACGGGCGAGCCTGCCACGATGGGAAGGAAAGACAAATCGGAAGGGAATCGCCAGAGTTGGTGGGGAATTCGATGTTCCGGCGGATCCACCCGAGATCGACAGATTGACCGTGTCAGTCCCGGGGTCGGGGCGAGGGCAGGAGTTGCCATGCTCCAGCGGGCAGCTCGGGCGGGAGCGCATATGGACCGAAGCGTGTGCGGCAAAGGCCGAGGACGTGGCTGCCGAGCGCGGCGAAGATTCGCCGCACCTCGTGGTAGGCCCCGCCGACGATGGTGATCGATGCGAGGGCCCGGGTCTCCGGGGGGACCGCCAGGGCGGGGTGGATCTCGCCGGGCGCAAGGGTCACGAGCTCGGCGATCTCCGGGCGATGCCCGTCCTCGAGGACCAGATCCTGGCGAGGCCCAGGCGGGCCGAAGTCGCTGGTCAGGGCCGCCTGATAGGTGCGTGGGACCTTCCGCTTCGGGTGGGTCAGCCGCTGGATCAGCGCCCCGTCGGTGGTCCAGACGAGCAGACCCGTGGTGTCGAGATCGAGGCGCCCGGCCGGGCGGAGCTCGGCGAAGAGCGGCGCGTCGCGCAAGAGAGCGTGGGCGGTGGGGTGCCGCGCATCGCGCAGCGCCGTGACCACGCCCCGCGGCTTGTGCAGGAGCACGAGGGCCTGCTCGAAGAGGGGGGTCGCCTGGCCATCCACCGAGACCACCGCGGTCCCGTCGATGTCGTCGCCGCCGTCACCGCCGCCGCTGTCGCCGGGCAGGGGAATCGCCACCTTCCGGTCGCGGATCGGGCGGCCGGCGCGGTCGGTCACCCGGCCCGCGTCCACCAGGCGGGCCACCATGGTCCTGGAGATCCCGAGGTTGCGAGAGAGCAGTTCGTCGAGCCGCGCCGGCACGCCATGAAACATACTCTCCGCCGCGACGCTTGTCGCAACGCGCGCGAGGCACGCACATGGCTGGACTGCACGTCGCCCTCCTGGCACCCGAAATCCACTGGAACACCGGCAACGCCGGGCGCACCTGCCTGGCGGTGGACGCCGATCTGCATCTGGTCCGACCGCTCGGCTTCTCGCTCGACGACCGACAGCTCCGCCGCGCCGGTCTCGACTACTGGCCGCGCGTCCGGGTGCACGTGTGGCACGACTGGGCGACCTTCGAGGCGGCCCTTCCCGGGCTCGGCACACCGTTCTTCTTCGCGCCCCGGGCCACCCGCGCGTACACCGAGGTCGCGTATCCGGAGTCGACCGTGCTCGTCTTCGGGTGCGAGAGCCAGGGTCTACCGGCCTTCATCCTCGAGGCGCACGCCGCGTCCACCGTCTCCATCCCCATGGCCGACCCCGCCCTGCGCTCCCTCAACCTGTCGACGTCGGTCGCCGTCGGGCTGTTCGAGGTCGAGCGCCAGCGCCGCTCCGCGCGGATCGGCGCGACGCCACGGACCTGCCCCGAGGGGCCGTTCAGTTCTTCTTGACCCGGTAGAAGCTCACGTCGTCGAACCAGACGTCGAGCCAGCCGACATCCCACATGAGGCGCAGCATCGACGCCGCCGAGAGGATCGGGTGGGCGAACTTCTTGCCGAATCCCTGCTGCGACAGCTCGGTGAAGGGGACCAGGTACAGCTTCCAGTCGGTGGTCAGGTTGACCGGGAAGACCCAGTGATCTCCGCATGAATCCTCGATCGTGTAGGGGACGTGGTCCTTCCCCGGATCGAAGCACCATTGCGAGGCCATGCCGAGCGGACTCTGGTAGGCGGTGCAGGCGTGTCCATTGAAGATCGGGTCCGGGGCCTGAGCCGCCGCGTACAGGTCATCGCAGCGGGACTGCCCGCACTTCTGCGAGGTGAGCACCAGCTGATGCTTGTCCATCCACAGGGCATTCGCATCGTCGTCGAAGGTTGGTCTGGCCTCGGTGCTCGGATCCCAGCAGTACGAGACCCCCTGGTAGTCGGTGCAGGGCTTGTGATTCCCGCAGGCACACTCGATGTTGCGCTCGCAGTTGCGCGGCTTGTTCGGATTCGCCGTGGAGCTGAGGTAGCTGATGTCGTCGTCCGTATCGATATCGCCGAGACCGACCCGGATCGCCGCCTGCCCGTCCGGGCCGCGGCGCGCCCAGAGGCTGATGCCGTCCCACTGGCTGAGATCGAGCGTCTGGTACTGATACTCCGCCGAGGCCTTCGGGCAGTACGCTGGGAGCAAGGCATCCGGCGCCGATGGGCACATCTGGCCGAGGCCGTGGAGCTTCGAGAAGGAGATGCCCATCCCCCCTCCGAACCCGCGGAAGGGCCCCCCTGCGACATGCATCACGTAGCTGCCGGGATCCGAGGCCCCGCACCGCTTGGCCAGAGCCGCCGTCGGCTGCCATCCCGCCCGCTGGCTGTAGTCCGGCTGGGTGGCGTCGGCGTAGGAGTAGAGGTTGGCCGTGGTGGCGTCGGTGTAGATGTACATGTTGCTGGCGATGCCGCTCTCGAAATCCCACCCCGCGAGGGGAAGAAACTCGAGCCCCGCTTCCTGGGCGCGACAGTCGTCGAGGCTGAGAGGCTTCGGCCCGGGATCGGGCTCACACGTCCCGATGCAGGTCAATGGCAGAGGCGAGGCGGCGTCTGGGAAGGTGCTGGACGGGGAGTGACATCCCGCCCACCCCAGACCCACCAGCACCAGCACCAGCGACGGCCAG
>Ga0265318_10000223_pt1 | contig 48902 bp, 45 predicted proteins | sample 4821metaG_FD_192431 | JGI IMG/M metagenome (GOLD analysis project Ga0265318, IMG submission 192431) | Rhizosphere microbial communities from Carex aquatilis grown in University of Washington, Seatle, WA, United States - 4-8-21 metaG | ecosystem: Host-associated > Plants > Roots > Rhizosphere >... | reverse complement strand
GCGAGAGGGGTGCGGGGACGTGCGAGCGGCAGCGAGGCACTTCCCGATAGAGTGGCCGGGCGAGCGAAGCGCGGCTCTGCCGCGTGGAGCGAGAGGGGTGCGGGGACGTGCGAGCGGCAGCGAGCCACGTCCCCGACACAATGATCAGCTCGTCAAGCGTGTGACGCCGCCGCTCGCGGCGTCAGCGGCCTGACGCCGTTCGGGGGCGGCGCCGGATCGGGAGTCACGAATTCCGCGTGATCCGCCGATGCGGGTTGACGGTACGTCGATTGCTACGTGCCAGAGGAGAGGATTCCCGATGAGCACCCCGGCAGAAGAGGCTCCGCCCGACCTGGTCCCGGCCAAGAGCGGAAACAAGATCATGCCCATCATCCTGGTGGCGAACACCTTGATGATCGCCGGCGTCCTGATCTTCGTGATGAAGCGCCCCTCGGCCCAGGCGTCCGCCGGCAGCAAGGAAGCGGCCACGGCTGGCGAGCACGGCGAGAAGAGCGAGAAGCACGAGAAGTCCGGCCATGGCGAGGAAGGCGAGAAGGGCGAGAAGGGCGAAGGCAAGTCCGGCGAGCATGGCGAGGCCGAGGGGGAGGGTCCCGGACCGGTCCTCAAGCTCGAGACCTTCATCGTGCAGATCCGCGCGGCCGAGGGCGATCGCTACGCGCACCTGACGCTCGAGCTCGAGCTCGGCTCCGAGGGCGACAAGAAGTACTTCGAGGCCCGCATGCCCCGCATCCGGGACGCGGCCATCGGTTATCTGTCGGACCGCACCGAGGACGAGCTCCGCGGCAGCGAAGGACTCGGGGTGGTCAAGGAAGCCCTGCTGAAGAAGCTCAACGAGATCGTCCCCGGCAACCGCATCCGCGCCCTCTTCATCACCGAGTTCATCATCCAGTAGCGGTTCCGCGGTCAGCCGATCGCGCTACCCCGCGACACCTGCCCCCGACCCTCCATCACCCCGCCCCCGCCCGCCCCCGCGTCAGGAGCCGAGCCCCCACGATGTCATCTCCCCTCGATCAAAGTGAAATCGATGCCCTGATGGCGGCCATCCAGGATGGCCGGGTCGCCACCGATCCGGCCGCCGAGGAAGGCGCGCCCGTCGTTCCGTACGATCTCACCAGCCAGGATCGCATCATCCGCGGGCAGATGCCCACGCTCGATTCCATCAACGAGCGGATCGCCTCCACCTTCGGCTCCAACCTGGCGGGCCGCACCCGCCTCGACATGCGGGTCGCCTCGGCGCCCTCCACCCTCATGAAGTTCGCGGACGTGGGCGCGATGTTCGCCCCGCCGACCTCGGTCTGGATCATGACCCTCGGCGCCAACCATGGCCTCGGCGTGCTGCTGCTCGACGGGGCGCTCGGGCGCTCGCTGCTGTCGGCGGCGCTCGGGGATCGTCGGAGCAAGACCGACAACAGCGCCGACGCCCGGTCCGACCTGACCAACGTCGAGCGTGGGGTGCTCAAGCACCTGATGGGCATGTTCGCGACGGCCATGGCCTCGGCCTGGCACGACATCTTGCCGATGCGCCCGGAGGTGCTGCGCTTCGAGTCCGATCCGCGGATGGCGATGGTGGCGCCGCCCTCGGATCTGGCCATCCTGTGCAGCTACGACGTGAGCGGTCCGGCCTCGGGGCGCCTGCAGGTGGCGATCCCCTACGCGACGGTCGAGCCCGTCAAGAAGCTGCTCACCTCCCCGCCCCGTCAGGGCAGCAACGTGGACGAGCGGTTCTGCGCGGCGCTGGCGCGCGATCTCGAGGAGGTGGAGGTCGAGATGCGGGTGGAGATGGGAAAGACCAGCATGAACCTGTCCCACCTGCTCGAGCTCAAGGTCGGCGATCTGCTGGTGCTCGACTGCAACGAGACCTCTCCGCTGCCGGTCTACGTGCAGGGACGGAAGAAGCTGACGGGCTCGCCACGGGTGTCGAACGGCAGCCTGGCGGTCGAGCTGGTCCACGGCCTGGCCGAGGCCCAGAAGGCCGCCAGGGCAGGATCGCGGGCGGTATCCCATTGATGATCAAGGAGCAAGGCTGATGGCGAGCGAGGCGAACGAAGCGAACGGTGGGCAGACGGACGAGCCGAGACGGCTCGATCTGTTGATGGATGTTCCGCTCGATCTGTCGGTCGAGCTCGGGCGGGCCAGGATGACCATCCAGGATCTGCTGGGCCTCGGGCCGGGCTCGGTCATCGAGCTCGACAAGATCGCCGGTGAGGCCCTCGACATCCTGGTGAACGACCGGCTGGTCGCGCGGGGCGAGGCCGTCGTGGTGAACGACAAGTTCGGCGTCCGAATCACCGACATCGTCAGCCAGTCCGAGCGCATCGCGCGCCTGCGGTAGCGCGCGGCGCTGGTGCACGGACCCGCGTCAGATTGCTGGCGCGGGTGGTGGCCCGGGAACTGCTAGGGAAGACCTCATGCGCATGTTGCCAAAGGTCTGGAGCCCGAGGGTCTGGAAATCGTCCGCGACGTCGTGCCTGTCGGCGACCGTCGTGCTGGTGATGGCCACGCAGGCGGCGGCCCAGGCCGCAGGGGCCTCGGTGGTCGTGTCGGCGGTGCGCGCCACGCGCGAGCCGGCGCACCTGCGGGTCGACGTGCGTGGCGAGGGCGCGATCGATCCGGACCTGGCGCACGCCAAGGTAGACGACGGCCGTCTGTTCCTGTTCCTCGGTGGGACCCGGGTCCGCGCCGACAACCGCAGCTGGGAGCTGGCGGGCGGCCTCGGCAGCGTGGAGGCGCACCGGCACCACGGGTACGTGGAGATCGTGGTACCCCTCGAGCGCAACGGTTGTTCGGGGCCAGTGGAGATCGCCGCCGCCGAGGACGGGCTCACCGCGCTGGTTGGATGCGGAGGATCGGGAAGAGCCGCCGCGGGGGCCGTTCCGGCCGTGAGCTCGGGCAGCACCCCGACGCAGCGGGCGGCGGCCGCTAACGCCGGAGACGCCGGGTCCGTGGAGCAACCCGGGCGCCCGGCGCGCGCCGCGCACGGTGCGCGAGCAGAGCAAGTAGAGCAACAAGCAGAGCAAGCAAGGATCGAAGGCGCCGGAAGCGACGACCTGAAGGACGACGACGCGCGCACCAGCGGCCGCGCCCGGAGCGAGCCCAGCCGCGTACCCGTGCCGAGCCCGAGCGCGGATGCGACGCTCGTCGCGCGGGCGCCCGCCGCCCCGCGCTCGGCGGCGCCCGTCGCCGCGGCCGGACGCGCCACCGAGGAGCCGACGCGCGCGGAGAATCCGCCCGAACGGACTCGCGAGCACGACACCTTGGCGGCGCTGGTGGCGCTGCCCGCCACACCACCTCCGATTCCCGCCGCCGCCACGGGGCTCCCGTCGCCATCGCCATCGCCGTCGACCTCTCCCGCTGGCTCGTCTGCCTCGAGCCCTCTGTCGCTGGCGACGGTCGCGTTCGCCCCTCCGTCCGCGTCCACGTCCACGTCCACGTCCGCTGCCCTCGGCACCGATGGGCAGAAGTCCAGCCTGCTGGCTCCGGCTGGGGGGCTCGCGGTCCTGGCCGTGGCGGCCTACCTGCTCGCCCGTCGGCGCAAGGGAGCTGCCGTCGACCGCCACATCCAGATCCTCGAGACCGCATCGCTCGGTCCCAAGCGAACCCTGATCATGGCCCGGATCGGTGGCGAGACCCTGCTGCTCGGGACCAGCGAGGCGGGGATCACCTTGCTCAAGTCGGGAGGCTCCGGCGCGGAGATGTTTCCGTCATCCCAGCTTCCGATCTCCTTGGCGAGGCAAGCGGGCGCCGCGGTCGCTCCGACGGACCAGGGTCCCGCAGACCCCTTCGCCGCGGCCGAGACCTTCGGCGAGATCGACGTACCGATCGTCGAGGCCCTGGCCGACATCCCGGAGCCGCGCGGGGAACAGCCGCTCGCGACGGGCAATGGGCGGGCGGGATTCCGATCGATCGAGGGCGGGCTCGCCAGCCTGTTCGGTCGTTCGGCGGGCGGACGGCGGTCTCCCGCCGACGCCTTCTCGGACGCCTTCGATGATGCACCGGTGGTCCTCGCAGGGGCGTCCTTGCCCGGGGGACGCGACGGCCGGGCCGTTCCCCGCGGGAGCGCGGGCTTCGACGACATCCTCGAGGACAGCATCGAGGACCAGGAGCTGCGCCAGAAGCTGGCGGCCGGGCTGTCGGCGAGGGCGCGGTGAACCTCACCGGCGTCCTCGCGCTGGCCGCCGCTCCGGGAGCCGTCGGCGGGACGGGACGCGCGGGGGCGGGGATGCCCTCCGCCATCCAGGCTGGCGCGGATCTCGCGCTCGGCGCCGCGGCCGGCGGCTCGAACGCGGTCAAGATCTTCCTGCTCATCACCGCGCTCTCCTTCGCGTCGGCGCTGGTCCTCTCGCTCACCTCGTTCACCCGCATCGTGATCGTGCTGTCGTTTCTCCGGCAGGCGCTGGGCACGCCTCAGTTGCCGCCAAATCCGGTGTTGATGGGCCTGTCGCTGTTCCTGACCATGTTCATCATGGCCCCCACCGCGACCCGGATGCACCGTGAGGCGATCGGTCCCTATCTCGACGACAAGATCTCCGCGAGCGAGGCCTTGAGCCGCGGCGAGGGACCGCTGCGCACCTGGATGCTCCACCAGACCCACGAGGAGGATTTGCGCCTCTTCGTGGAGATCGCGGGCGCCGCGCGCCCTGCCCGTGGCGAGGACATCCCGATGACCGTGGTCATCCCGGCCTTCATGGTGAGCGAGCTCGGCACCGCCTTCCGCATGGGTCTGTTCGTGTTCGTTCCGATGTTGCTGATCGACATCCTGGTCGCCTCGGTGCTGATGTCGCTCGGCATGATGATGGTCCCGCCACAGATGGTGGCCTTGCCCCTCAAGATCGGGGTGTTCCTGCTGGCCGGCGGCTGGCACCTGGTGGTGTCGTCCCTGGTGCGGAGCTTCGCGTGAACGACGTGACGGGGCCGATGACGCGGGAGGCGCTGATGCTCCTCGCCACCACCGCCGGGCCGGTGATCGGCCTGCTCCTCGTGATCGGGCTCGTGGTCGGGGTCTTTCAGGCCGCCACCCAGATCAACGATCCGGCGGTCGGCTTCCTGCCGCGCCTCGCGGCCGCCCTGGCGGCGGTCTGGTTCCTCGGCGGCTGGCTCCTCGAGCGCTACAGCAACTTCTTCGCCTCCAGCGTCGAGCGCATGTCCCAGAGGTGACGCGCCTTCGGCGCTCGCGGGAAGGGGAGGACCCCTCCCCGCGGGCCCCTCCCGACGGAGGGCAAGCTTCGAGCCCGGATCTGCTCTACCGGTGTCTTCTCCGGTTGGCTAAGCCAACCTCCGATGAACCGCATGGACCGTGTGATCCTGATCGACGAGTCTGACTCTCGAAGCTCTCTTCCCTGCGAATAAGAGCCAATCCCCGCGTCTTTCATGTCCCCCTCGCCCCGCGAAGCGGGGGGAGGGTGAGGGAGAGGGGCCCCACTTCATCTGGTGCGATCTTCACGCGTCGGGGGCGCCTCTTTGGAGGCGGGCGACAAGCCGGGTCGATGGCGAAGCCGCACCGAGGACCGGAGCGGAGCATACTCGTGCGTATGTGAGCACCGGACCGGAGGTGCGGCGCAGCCAGCGGCCCGGATCGTCGCCCGTCGGTAGAGCAAGGGGTCGCGCCCGCCTCTTGGCATGGGGATGGCAGAGGGGGTGGGGGTGGATGGTTTGCCTGCCGGACTCGTGACGCCGACCGTGTTCGGATTTCTCATGGTGCTGTTTCGCGCCAGCGCCCTGTGCAGTGTGGCGCCGATCCTCGGCGCCAAGACCGTTCCGGCTCGCTTGCGGGTGGCGCTGTCGGTGATCCTGGCGTTCGCGGCTTACTCGGGCGCCGGCTTCCCGCTCTTCGCCGGCACCACCAGCGTGACCGCGATCGTCGGCGGGGCCCTCCGGGAGACCTTGCTCGGACTCTCCGCGGGGCTGGCCGCGCGCTTCGTGCTCGAGGCCGTGGTGGCCGCGGGCCAGCTGGTCGCCGCCACCGTGGGCCTCTCCTTCGGGGCGACCGTGGATCCCCTCCACGGCGCCGAGACGGCCGCGGTGGGCGAGCTCCTGTCCATGCTGGCGCTCGGCGCGATGCTGGCCACGGGCGTGCACCGCGATCTCGTGGCCTGGCTCTGCCGCTCGGTGATCGGCCTGCCTCCGGGGGCCAACCTCGAGCTCGGGCCGCTCGCCGGCGCCGTCATCGCCCACGCCCTCTCCGCGGTCGGCCTCGCGGTGCGGCTGGCCTACCCGGTGCTCGCCGCCGTGACCTTCGGGCACGTGGCCCTCGGGGTGGTGGGGCGGACGGCCCCGCAGCTCAACATCAGCAGCGTCGGCTTCTCGATCACCATCCTCGCCGGTGGGGCCGCCCTGTACATGACCGCTCCCACCATCGCCGAGGTGGCCGCACGCGCCGCCAGCGCCGCGCTCGCGGGGGGACGCTGAGATGGCCGGCGACGAGAGCGCGAAGGAAGACCGGACCGAAGCCGCCAGTACCAAGCGGCTTCAGAAGGCCCACGAGGAGGGCAACGTCCCGCTCGGGCGCGACTTCAACGCCGTCGCGGGCTTCGCCGCTGGAACCCTGGCGTTGGTGCACTTCGGGGTGGGCATTCGCAACGGGCTGATCAAGCTCTCGGCCGCCACCGCGGAGGCCCTGGCCGCCGGCTGGAGCGCCCAGCCCCGAACGCTCTTCCCCCTCATCGCGGCGCCGCTGCTCGCCACCCTCGCGGTGTGTGGCATCGCCGCCGCGGCCGGTGCGGCGGCCTACCTGTCGCAGACCCGCGGGGGCTTCTGGCTGAACCTGGCGATGCCGGATCTGTCCCGGGTGTTCAGCGGCGGCAAGCTCGGCAGCCTCTTCGGCAAGCAGAAGCTCCTCGACATGACCATCGCCCTCGTCAAACTGCTGACGGTGGCCTGGGCCTGTTGGTCCACCCTGCACGACGACTTCCTGACGCTCCCACGCCTGCTCTTCGCCCGCCCGGACGTCCAGTTCGGGATGTTGTTCCAGCCGCTCGCCCGGGGGGCGGTCAAGGTTCTGACCGTGATGGGCTTCTGGGCTGGCGTGGACATTGCTCTCCAACGCTCGCGCTTCAACAAGCGCATGAAGATGACCAAGGAAGAAGCCAAGCGCGAGTACAAGGAGGACGACGGCGATCCCCAGATCAAGGGCCGCCGCCGCCGCCGCCACCGCGAGCTGTCCAAGGGTCGTGCCCTCCGCGAGGTGCCCCGCGCCGACGCCTTGGTGGTGAACCCCACCCACATCGCGATCGCCATCCGCTACCGTCCCGGCGAGTCGCCCGCCCCGGTGGTGACCGCCAAGGGCAAGGGCCAGCTGGCCGAGCTCATGCGCGAGCTGGCCCGCGACAACGGCATCCCCATCGTCGAGAACATCCCGCTCGCGCGCCTGCTCTACCGCCGCGTGAAGGTGGGGCGCGCCGTCCCGGCCGAGACCTACAAGGCCATCGCCGCCGTCCTGGCCTACGTCTACCGCGTCACCGGGCGCGCCACCGGAGCCCGCGCCTGATGGCCGCCGCCGACGCTCGTGGCGGGCTGGCCGCCTCCGCGGCCCCGGACAAGGGGACCGCCCAGGGGTTGCTCGCGCTCGCGGTGATGGGGGTGCTGGCCATCCTGATCCTGCCGCTGCCGGCCGTGATCCTGGACATGCTGCTGGCGGTGAACATCGGGGCCTCGGTCCTGATCCTGCTCGTCGCCCTCTCGCTCGAGCGGCCGCTCGACTTCTCGGTCTTCCCGCCGCTCCTGCTCATCACCACGCTGTTCCGCCTGGGGCTCAACGTGGCCACCACCCGCCTCATCCTCCTGCATGGTGGAGAGGGGGCGGGGGCGGCCGGGCACGTCATCGAGACCTTCGGGCGCTTCGCCGTCGGCGGCAGCCTGATCGTGGGGGCCGTGGTGTTCCTCATCCTCCTCGTGGTGAACTTCACGGTCATCACCAAGGGCTCGAACCGGGTCGCGGAGGTCGCGGCCCGCTTCACCCTCGATGCCCTCCCCGGCAAGCAGATGTCCATCGACGCCGATCTGGCCGCCGGGGCCATCGACGATCGCGGGGCCCGCGCGCGCCGGGCGGCCCTCGAGCAGGAGGTCGAGTTCTTCGGGGCCATGGACGGGTCGAGCAAGTTCGTGCGCGGTGACGCGGTGGCGGGCTTGATCATCACCGCCATCAACATCGTGGGCGGCCTGGTCGCCGGCATCCTGCGCGATCACATGTCGCTGGCGCAAGCCAGCGAGTCCTTCACCATCCTCACCATCGGCGACGGTCTGGTCTCGCAGATGCCGGCGCTGCTGGTTTCCACGGCGGCCGGCATCGTGGTCACCCGGGGGGGCGCCGGCGCCAACCTCGGCAAGTCGATGGGCGGCCAGATGTTCGGCAAGTCCCGCGTCCTCGGCTACGCCTCGGCGGTGCTCGGCGCGCTCGCCATCCTGCCCGGAATGCCGACCATCCCCTTCGCCGCCCTCAGCCTCGGCGTCCTGGCGCTCTCTCGCCGCAAGTCCATGTCTCCGGCCGCCATCGCCGCCGCCGCCGCCGCCGCGGGCAACCGCGCCGACGACGCCGCCTCGAACCAGGACAAGCCAGAGCGCATCCAGGATCTCATCCAGGTCGACGCCATCGAGCTCGAGGTCGGTCACGGGCTCTTGCGGCTCATCGATCTCGGCAAGGGCGGCGAGCTGCCGGGGCGCGTGACCAACCTGCGCAAGCAGGTCGCCCAGGACCTCGGGCTCGTGCTGCCGCCCGTGCACCTGCGCGACAACCTGCGGCTCGACGCCAACGAGTATCGGGTGCGCCTCCGCGGAATCGAGATCGCCAAGGGCGTCGCCTACGCCGATCGCTACATGGTGCTCGAGCCCTCGGGGGGCCGTCCGGTGCTCCCCGGCGCCGATGCCATCGAGGCCAAGGAGCCCGCCTTTGGTCTCGATGCGCTGTGGGTCGGCCCCACCGAGCGTGCCCGCGCCGAGTCCATGGGGATGACCGTGGTCGACCCCGCGTCGGTCATGACCACCCACCTCAGCGAGGTCATCCGGCGCAACGTGCACGAGCTCATCGGGCGGCAAGAGGTGCAAGAGCTCCTGGCGGCCGTCGGCAAGGAGGCACCCAAGCTGGTGGAGGACGTGGTTCCCGGGACCGTCACCCTCGGCGAGCTCGTGCGGGTGGTCCGTGGGCTCCTGCGCGAGGGCCTTTCGATCCGCGACATGCGCACCATCCTCGAAGGCGTCGCCGACGGCGCCGCGCGCAGCAAGGACACCGCCTTCCTGGTCGAGCAGGTGCGCCGCCGCCTCTACCGGCAGATCACCGCCAAGGTCGCCGACGCCGCCGGAGTGGTCAAGGCGGTCACCCTCGACCGCGCCACCGAGGAGATCTTGCGGAGGAGCCTCGGCCAGACCGACGGCGAGGCCACCCTGGCCCCGGAGATCGACACCGCCCGCCGCCTGGTGTCGGCCCTCGAGACCCGCGCCGCGCGCTTCGCCGCCGACGGTAACCCGACGGTGGTCATCGCGCCGCCCGACCTGCGTCGCCCGCTCTTCGACTTCGCCTACCGCTTCGTGCCCGACCTGTGGGTCCTGACGGCGCGCGAGCTGGTCCCGGGCACCCAGATCGAGCCGGTCGCCACCATCGATCTCAACGCCTTGCCGCTCGGGAGGGTCGCGTGATCGGCTCGCCCCGGCCCTCCGCGGCCTCCGCTCCAGCGCCAGTGCCAGCACCTGCGCCTGAGCCTGTGCCCGCGACGACGACGACTGCTTCCGCAACGACCGCCTTGCACCGAATCGGAGATCCATGAACAGAGACGTGGCCACCATCATTCGCACCTTTCGCGCGCCCGACGCCCGCCAGGCCCTGGCAGCGGTCAAGGCCGCGCTCGGCGCCGACGCCGTCGTCATCGGCAGCCGCCAGCTCTCGGGCGGGATCTTCGGGCGACCGCAGGTGGAGGTCACCGCCGCCTCTCCGAGCTCGGCCGAGCCCTTCCGCTCCGGGACCAAGCCCGCGACCTCCAACGGTCTGAACGCGAGCGGTCAGGTGGACTTCGCCGCCTTCACGCGGGTGATGGAGGACGTGCGCCGCTCGCTCGACCGCACGGGCGGCCCCGAGGCTGGCCCCGGCGGGCGGGCCCGCGCCGCCGACCGGCCCGAGCGCAAGCCCGACCGGCTCGACGAGCCCGACGACCTGCGCCACCTCGGCAGCAACGCCCGGAAGCTCCATCGCCGGCTGGTCGAGCGAGGGCTCGAACCCACCCTGGCCCGCGGCTGGATCGAGGCGGCGGTGGATGCCGGCGCCGACCGGACCGCCGAGCTCGAGGCCCAGGTGGCGGTCTCCGCGCGCAAGCTGCTCCTGCCCGCGGCCACGCCCTGGAGCGCCGACGCCCGGCGCACCGTCGCCCTGGTCGGGCCGACCGGGGTCGGCAAGACCACCGCCATCGCCAAGATTGCCGCCCGCGCCCTGCTCGAGACCAGGTTCAAGGTGGGACTCATCACCGTCGACACCTATCGGGTCGGCGCCAGCGACCAGCTCACCCGGTATGGCCGCATCATGAACGCACCCACCTACGTCGCCCGCGATCGCCAGACCCTGCTCGAGGCCATCGATCGCACCAGCGACGCGGATCTGGTGCTGATCGACACGGCCGGTCGCTCGGACGCCGAGTCCCTGGCCGCCCAGATGGAGCTGGTGCGCCATGCCCCCAACGTCCAGATGAACCTGGTGGTCTCGCTGGTGGCGGGGGCGCGCGACCTCGCGGCCATCGCCCGCCGCTACAAGGGTTTCGGCGTCGAGCGGCTGATCTTCACCAAGCTCGACGAGGCCGAGGCCCCGGCCGCGGGCTTCTCGGCCGCCACGGTGGTCCAGCGCCCGGTGGCCTGCTATTGCGACGGACAGCGGGTCCCGGAGGACATCCACCCGGTCAGCGACTCCAACTTGCTCGAGGCCTGCCTGGGTTTTGGCGCGGACCTTGTCCCGCGTCTTGGCCTGGGTCTTGGCGCGGCGCGGCCTTCAAGGCGAGCCTCCTATGCTCCGATGGGATCCATTTCAGCGGTCGATCCTCAGGCCGCCGACGACAAGGAGCAGGTCCGTGGACCAAGCCGATAGTCTCAGGCAGCTCGTCCGATCCGCCCGCATGCAACGCCCACCACTCAAGATCTACGCCGTCACCAGCGGGAAAGGTGGCGTGGGCAAGACCAACCTCACCGCCAACATCGCCACCTGCGCCGCCCGCGCCGGCAAGCGCGTGCTGATCATCGACGCCGATCTCGGCCTCGCCAACGTGGAGATCGTGCTCGGTGTGAAGCCGCGCCACCACCTCGGCGATCTGCTGGAGCTCGATCGGGGCCTCGGCATCGAGGACGTGCTGGTCGAGGGGCCGCAGGGCGTGATGCTGCTGCCGGCGGGCTCGGGGGTGCAGACCCTGTCGCACCTCGACGACGGCCAGAAGTTCCGCTTCGTGCAGGCGCTCGAGCCCATCGAGGATCGCTTCGACCTGGTGCTCATCGACTCGGGGGCCGGGATCGGCGAGAACGTGCTCTTCTTCGTGGGGGCGGCCCAGGAGGCGATCCTGGTGGTGAGCCCGGAGCCGACCTCGCTCGTCGACGCCTACGCGGCGGTCAAGGTGCTCTCGCAGCAGGCGGGCGTGACCACCTTCAACGTGATCGTCAACCCGGTGGTCGACGAGCTGGCGGCCCGCGGGGTCTTCCAGAAGCTGACGGCCGTCACCAGCAAGTTCCTGCAGGCCAAGGTGCGCCACCTCGGGTACGTGCCGCGCGACGAGAACCTGCACAAGGCGATCATGGCCCAGCGGCCGGTGTGCGAGATGTTTCCGTCGAGCCCCTCCGCGCGCGCCATCGCCGCGGTCACCGAGCGCCTGCTGGCGGACAGCACTGCGCCCACGTCCGTCGAAGGCGGGCTCAAGTTCATGTGGCAACGGCTCTTCCGGGAGGCCGAGGCGGCAGCCGCGGGCTGATCATGCGCCGCGCGCTCGCGACATATGCCCCGAGCAACCGCGAGGCGGACGATCTGATCGCGAAGTACGCGAACCTGCTCGACCGGGTGGCCCGACGGATCGTGCTGCGGACCGGGTTGCAGAGCGCCCACGACGATCTGTGGTCGGCCGGAGCGCTGGGGCTGCTCGAGGCCGCCAAGCGCTTCGACGGCAGCCGGGGGGTCACCTTCGAGACCTTCGTCGAGCACCGGGTTCGTGGCGCGATGCTGGACGAGCTGCGGCGGATGGACCACCTCCCGCGGCGGCTGCGCTCGCGCACCGATGACCTGCAGAAGGCCAAGAAGCGCCTGCAGGATCAGCTCGGGCGCGAGCCCTCGACCGAGGAGGTATCGGTCGAGATGAAGGTCGAGCTCGACGAGGTGAGCGGGATCGAGACCTTGCTCGAGCCGCACATCCCTCTCGATCGCCTGTCCGTCGCCTCGGTCGCCGCCGATCCGGAGGGCTCGGACATCGTCGAGCAGATCAACCGGACCCAGCTGGTGGCGGCCCTCGCCCGCCACATCCGGGATCTGCCCGATCGGCTGCAGACGGTGCTCGGGCTGCACTACCTCGAGGGGCTCACCTACCGCGAGATCGCCAAGATCCTGGACGTGAGCGAGCCCCGCATCTGCCAGTTGCACGCCGACGGCCTCAAGAAGCTCAGGCTCGCGCTGGCGAGCGAGGAGGGCGCCGCGGCGGCCAGCGCGCCCGTCCCGGTTTCGGTTCAGGTTCCGGTTCCGGTCTCCGTCCCCAGTCACCCCGGTGCCACCCCGGCGACCCCAGCCACCCCGTCCGGGGGCCCGCGCGCGCCGACGCGCGTGGAGCCCCTCGATCGAAAGAAGAGGTAGTCGCCATGCAAGTCGCCCTCCGGCAGAAGCTCGAAGCCTGCAAGAACCTTCCCAGTCTCCCGCCGGTGGCGCTGCACGTGATCCGCCTGTGCCAGCGCGACAACTTCGACGTGGGCGACGTGGCGCGCGCCCTCGGGAGCGACCCGGGGCTCTCGGCCCGCATCGTGTCCCTGGTGAACTCGCCGCTCATCGCGGTCAAGCGCGAGGTCGGGAACCTGTCACAGGTGCTGGTGCTCCTCGGGGTGAACGCCGTGCGGACGCTGGCGCTCGGCTTCTCGATCCTCGGCGAGGTGCGGGCCCACGAGCGAGGCGCCCTCGGGCGGGGCTTCTGGCGCCGGGCCCTCGTGGCCGGGACCATCGCGCACGATCTGGCGCGCCTCGAGGGGCTGCGGCACCCGGAGGATGCCTTCTTGGCGGGGCTGCTCCAGGACATCGGTCAGCTGGCCCTCGAGCAGGCGGTGTTCGAGATGTACCAGCCCATGTGCCAGAGCGCGGGCCCGGACCACGCCAAGCTGCGTGCGATGGAGACCCAGGCCTTCGGGGGCGACCACGCGGAGGTCGGCCGCTGGCTGCTCAGTCAGTGGCGCCTCCCGGAGATCATCCGGGTGGCCGTCGGCAGCAGCCATGACCCGGGGCGCTGGCAACGCGGCACCGACCCAGCGACCGAGAAGACGACCTTGACCGTGGCGGTCTCGGGGATCCTGGCCGACGTGTGGGCCCGTCCGGACACCGCGGCGGCGGCGCGGGCGGCGGGCGCGGCGGTGCGCGAGATGATGGGCCTCGACACCGACCGGACCGTGGCCCTCATCAAGCGCGTGAACCGGGTGCTCGGGCACGTCGCGCCGCTCTTCGACATCGAGGTGGGCGACGCCGATCAGCTGGAGGAGCTGGCGGCCGCCGCCGAGCAGGCCCTGCGCTACCCGGACGCGGTGGTGACCAGCCTCCCCGGTGCAGGCGGCGGGGGCTCCGGCGGCTCTGGAAAGAGCCCCGCGACGCCCAGCAGCGCGCCCGAGCAGGATGCATTGACCGGGCTCGCGACCCGAAAGCGCTTCGACGCGTACCTCAAGGAGCAGTTCGAGTTCGCCAAGCAGGTGGGCAAGCCGCTCAGCGTGTTGCTGTGCGACCCGGACCATCTCGACATGGTGAACCAGACCTTCGGACGCGAGGCGGGTGATCGCGCGCTTCACGCCATCGGGGTCCTGGTCGGGGAGCGGCTGCGCTACCGCGATCTCGCCGCCCGCTACGGCGGGGAGGAGTTCGCCCTGGTGCTCATCGACACGCACGCGGCGGGCGCGGCGGTGGTGGCCGAGCGCATGCGCAAGAAGATCGAGGAGAACCAGCACGACATCGGCATCGGCGATCCGGTGCGCATGAGCGCGTCGATCGGGTGCGTGACCCTCGACGAGGATCTCACCTTCCTGGCGCCGAGCGATCTCCTCGCGGCGCTCGAGAAGACCCTGGCCGAGGCCAAGCGCGCGGGGCGGAACCGGGTGGTCAGCTTCGGCAAGACCACCTGACCCTACCCGAGAGGTGAGGCTACTCCAGCCGGCAGCTCCGCCGACCGGTCAAGAGCCCTTCATCGTGGCCGAGATCGTCATCGTGATCGTGATCGAACCCGTGATCGTGGCCGTGCACGTGCACCTGAACGCCACCCTGGGCGCGATCGAAACGACGGTTCAGGAAGTGGCATCGTGATCGATCCCCCGAGCCGGGCGTTCTCGATCACGACCACGGGGGGCGTTCGCGTTCAGGTGCACCGCCACGACCACGGGGGCGGCCACGATCACGACAACGGCCACGGCCACGGCCACGACAACGACAGCGGCCACGGGTTTGATGGCCCGCTCATCTTGTTGAACGGACGACGCGGCTCAGGCGGCGGGGCGGCGGAGCATGGCCAGCTCGTCCAGCTCGCGGCGCTCGGCCGCGGCGCGCTCGCGCTCCAGCTCTTCCACCCGCACGGCGGTCACCTTTCGCAGCGCCTCGGCATCGGAGTGGGCGGTCGCGTAGTGGGTGCGCGAGGAGGTCGACACCTGGTTGGCGGCCGCCACCGCCAGCTCGGCCTGGCGAACGTCGGCGAGGGCGCGGGTGTGCGACAGCTCCGTCAGCAGCCACTCCGAGGCGGGCGCCAAACCGGCCTTGCGGCGATCGGCGGTGGCCGTGTCCTTGGCCCTTCGCAGGTGATCCTCGGCCGCCGCCAGCTGTCGCGCAGAGTCCGCGAGGGCGCGCAGCGAGAGCTGCTCGCGTTGTTCCTTGAGGCGAACCACCGGGTCGAGGCGCATCTTCGGCCGCACGAGAGTTGCTTCGGCCCACGCACGGCGCGGCTTGAGACCCGCCGGGCGACTCCCGCGCGATCGCGGCGCGACGCGAGAGTCAGAAACCCGACGGCGAGCGGCCCACCCGGCTGGCCCTGGTCTTGCTGTTCACCGGGTCGAGGAAGGAGCAGGTCAAATGGCTGACGGAATCTATGTAGGTATGGCGGCTGCCGCCGCGCGCGCCGAGCAGCTCGACGCGATCGCCGACAACCTGGCGAACGTCGAGACGCCCGGCTTCAAGGCGTCGCACCCCGCGTTCCAGTCCTTCCTACCGCAGCCCGGCGGAGCCCGTGGCCCGTCGGACAAGGTGTCGACCGCGGTGGTGGGCTCGGGCGCCAACCTGGCGACCGGGACCATCGTCGGAACGGGCAATCCCCTCGACGTGGTGCCGAAGGACGACGGCTTCCTGGTGATCGACACGGGCAGTGGCCCAGGCTTCACCCGCAACGGTCGCCTGATGCTGAACGGGGACGGCTTCCTGGTCTCGGCCGGGCACCCCCTCGTCGGGGTCTCGGGAAATCTCATCCAGGTTCCACCCGGAGCTCCGGTCACGCTCCGCGAGTCGGGCGCCGTGATGGCCGGTCAAGTCGAGCTCGATCGCCTGTCGATGGTGCGGCTCACGGGTCCGGTCGGACACCTCGGGGCCTCGCTGTACGCGCCGGTCGCGGGGCAGGGCGGGGCAGCGGTGCCGATGGAGCCCGGCATCACCGTTGGACAGGTCGAGCTCGGCAACTCGACGGCCTTGCAGGCGACGGTGGACATGATCGGGGCCCAGCGGCAGTTCGAGACCGCCATGCAGGCCATTCAGACCTACCGTCGGCTCGACGATCGCGTGATCGAGGTCGGCAAGTCTCGCTAGTGGAAAACGCCAGATAGGAGCCCATCATGCTGCGATCGCTGTACACGGCTGCCACCGGGATGGAAGCCCAACAACTGAAGATGGACGTGATTGCCAACAACCTGGCCAACACGTCGACCACCGCGTTCAAGCGGGTGCGCGCCGAGTTCGAGGACCTGCTGTCGGACACCATGATCCAGGCCACGGCCTCCGGCCCGCAGGGAGGCGGTCAGCCGTCGCCCCTGCAGGTGGGGCTCGGGGTCAAGACCGGAAGCACCACCCGGGCCAGCGGTCCGGGCGATCCCCAGAACACCCAGAACCCGCTCGACGTCATGATCGACGGCGCCGGCTTCCTGCGGATCCAGCGCAGCTCGGGGGACATCGCCTTCACCCGGGCGGGCAACCTGCGGGTGGACGAGACGGGACGGCTGGTCACCCAGCAGGGCGAGCTGGTGGAGCCGGGCATCACCGTCCCGCCCGAGACCATCAGCCTCACGATCCAGCCGGATGGCAAGGTCCTGGCGAAGGTTCCGAGCAAGACCGATCCGACCGAGCTCGGTCAGCTCCAGCTCACCACCTTCACCAATCCTGCGGCGCTCGAGGCGATCGGGAACAACCTGTTCCAGCCCACCGCCGCCAGCGGCCAGGAGCTGCAGCTGCGGCCAGGGGAGCAGGGGGCCGGTCAGATCAACCAGGGTTATCTCGAAGGCTCGAACGTGAAGGCGGTGGAGGAGATGATCGACATGATCTCGACCCAGCGGGCCTACGAGATGAACTCCAAGGTCATCCAGACCGCCGACCAGATGTTGCAGCGGCTGACGCAGCTGCGGTGAACGAGATGCGGAAGGCAGGTGTCATGGATTCATTCGAGCCGCTGGCCGGCGATTCGCGCCCGGCGCTCAGAAGCCCGGGCCAGCGCGGCGGCTCCCTTGCGCCGAGGGCGCCGGGAGGTCGCCGGGCCATCGTCGTCACACTGGTCGGCACGCTCGTCGGCATGGTGGTTGGCACGCCGATCGGATTGCAGGCCGCGGCCTTCGCCGCCCCCGGAGAGCCCGTGGCGGGCGCCGTGTCGGTCGGGGAGCCATTCCCCGGACTCGGGGCTGCGCTCACCGGGGCGCTCTCGGTCCCCGGCAGCGATGCGCGCGTCGAGTTGCTCCGGGTCACGATGCCGACGCGGGCCTGTGGTCAAGGTGGCGAGGCCCCCGGGGTGACCTTCGAGGTGTCCCACCCGATCCAGGGCACGGGGCGGGTGGCGGTCAAGTTCATCGCGGGAGGTCCGTCCGCGGTGGTCGGCGCCGCGAGCGCCGTCTCCGCCACCGCCACCAAGAAGGAGAAGTCGGGCGTGACCCACCAGCCGACGCCACGCGCGGCGTGCACCGGCTGGCTGTGGGCCGACGTGCGGGTCATGGGGCCGACGCCGGTGGCGCTGCGGTCCATCCGGGCTGGCGAGCCGGTGACTCCCGGGGCGGTCCGGCTCGAGGAGCGCGAGATCCGCGCCGGACAGGCTCCGGCGGTGCTCGGCGCGGACGTGGTGGCCGACCGGCTGATCGCCGCCGGACAGGTGATCGAGCCCTCGGCGGTGCGCGCCGCCGGTCCTCGCAACGGTGAGGCCCTGAAGGTCGTGCTGGTGTCGGGCGGTTTGCAGGTCGAGCAGCTCGGGCACGCTCTCGCCTGTGGGCGGGCGCAGTGCGCGGTCCTGCCCTCGGGCAAGCACGTGGAGGGAACGCTGGTCGGGGGACGACTGATGGTGACCGTCCCATGAGGACCTCGGTGGCGCGCGCGGTCCGGCTCCTGCTGGGGGGGCTGGTGGCGCTGGCTGCGGTTGGCGGGTGCGGTCCGGCCCATACGGGCGCTTACAAGCAGAAGAAGCGCGACTATGCCAGCGACACCAAGGCGGACAAGAAGACCCCACCGTTGTCGGAGGGCAGCCTCTGGCAGGACGGGCGGCCGGCTTCGATGCTGTTCACCGACGCCCGGGCGCTGCACGAGAACGATCTGGTGGTCATCAACGTCGAGGAGATCGCCTCGGCCAATCGCTCCGCCAACACCAGCCTCGATCGCCAGTCCTCGGCGGCGGCCAAGGTCGATGCGTTCCTGGGGCTGCTCGGCAAGCTGCAATCGGCGGGGGTCGATCCCAACCTGAACCTCGGGGGATCGTCGACCAGCACCTTCCGGGGCGCGGGCAAGTCGGACCGCAGCGAGTACCTGACCGCCACGGTCCCGGCCCTGGTGCGCAAGGTCCTGCCCAACGGGAATCTCTTCGTCGAGGGCCACCGGGTGGTGCTGGTCAACAGCGAGGAGCAGCACTTTTACATCTCGGGGGTGGTTCGCCCGATCGACATCGATCAGCAGAACAGCATCAAGAGCTCGATGATCGCCGACGCGGAGATCGAGTTCGTCGGCGCCGGGGATCTGACGGACAACCAGAAGCAGGGGTTCATGTCCCGCCACTTCGGCTGGCTATGGCCCTTTTGAGGAATGGCAACCACATGAGCATGCTGGCCCAAGGACCGCGAAGCCGACGTCGTGAGCGCGAGCGCGAGGGGGAGCGAGGTGGGCGACCCGCCGGGGCGACGGCGCGGAGCTCGCGGACGAGCCCGCGGCCCTTCGCCCTCTGGGCATCGGTCGCGGTGGTGGTGCTGGGCGGGCTCGCGTCGGCGGGGCCGGCGCGCGCCGGGGCGGTCAGGCTCAAGGAGCTGGTCGACGTGCAGGGGGTGCGCGAGAACGCGCTCTTCGGCTATGGGCTCGTGGTGGGCCTGGCCGGGACGGGCGACACCGAGACCGTGTTCTTCACCTCGCAGTCGGTGAGCGGCATGCTGGGGCGACTCGGGATCCGGATCGATCCGCACGACGTGCGGGTGCGGAACGTCGCGGCGGTGATGGTCACCTCCCGCCTGCCGTCGTTCGCGCGGCCGGGCACGCGCATGGACGTGAGCGTGGCCTCGATGGGCAACGCGCGCTCGCTGGCGGGAGGGGTCCTGCTGGTCACGCCGCTGACCGGACCCGACGGGCAGGTGTATGGCCTGGCGCAGGGCCCGGTGCAGGCGGGGGGCATCGACGTGTCGGCGTTCGGATCGTCGTTTCAGAAGAACCAGCCGACGTCGGGGCGGGTCCCGGCGGGCGCCACCATCGAGCGGGCCGTGATGCCGAACCTCGAGAAGGACACGCTCACGCTCGGGCTCAAGCGCCCGGACTTCACGACCGCCAACAACGTGGCGGCGGCCATCAACAAGGCGCTCGGCGAGGAGGCCGCCAGGGCCCTGGATCCGGCGGCGGTCGAGATCAAGGTGTCGGCGGCGTACAAGGGCAAGTCGGTCGCGCTCATGACCAAGATCGAGGGGCTGGACGTGGACGCGGACGAGCGGGCCCGGATCGTGGTGAGCGAGCGGACCGGCACCGTGGTGGCGGGCGAGCGGGTGCGCATCCACCCGGTGGCGGTGGCCCACGGCGGGATCTCCATCTCGGTGCAGGCGAGCCCCATCATCGTGCAGCCGAATGCCCTGTCCCAGGGCAAGACCGCGCAGGCCAAGCAGGCGCAGATCGACGCGCGTGAAAAGGAGAAGCAGATGGTGGCTTTGCCCGCCACCACGTCGATCGAGGATCTCACCAAGGCGCTGAACCTGCTCGGAGCGACCCCGCGCGATCTCATCGCGATCCTGCAGGCGATGAAGGCGGCCGGCGCCATCGACGCCGATCTCGAGGTGCTGTGATGGCCCACCCCCTGTCACCGACGGGGTCGGCGGCCCCGGGCGCGCAGGCGGCGGAGCCGTTCCAGCAGCTCGAGGCCGTCATGCTGCGGCAGATGCTGCAGTCGAGCGGCGCGTTCCACGGCAGCGACTCGCCGGGCGCCCAGCTGCGGGCGGACCTGTTCGTCGAGACCCTGGCCGAGGCCGTGGCCAAGGCCGGTGGTCTCGGCATCGGGCGCATGCTCGAGCGACAACTCGGGGCCGGTGCCGGTGCCGGTGCCGGTGCCGCCGCCGCCGGTGCCGCCGGTGCAGCCCCCTCCGCGTCGCCCCACCAACCCCTCTCCGCATCGACACACGGCATCCCCGCGCGCACGCCCATGACCCGTCCATCCCTGTCGCAGGTTTCGGGCGTCGCCGCGACTCGGCCGCCCATGTCTCAGATTCCCATGTCTCAGGTGTCTGGCACCCCCGACAGCCTCGAGGACCCGAATTGCGACGCACCGCTCCCCGAAGACCCCAGCGCGGACAGCATCGACGCCTATCAGCCCGCCCCGGCGATGGCCCGGTCCGCGGGCCGACCTTCATTTTCTACGACCCGCGCCCTTATCCACTACCGAGAACGTGCCGAAGTCCAAGGTGCAGACCATCCATCCAGGGCTTCTGGGGGAAAATGAGCCATGAAAATCGAGGGTGTTACACAACTTCAGGACCTTCAACGCGCCAAGGCGGTCGAGAGCAATCCGACCGACGAGGCCTCGAAACCCAAGGATCGGGTGTCGGTGGCCGCATCCAAGGGCGTCGAGGTGGCGATCGCGACCGCACGGCGGTCGTCGGGCGGAGCCCATGCCGCGCGACTCGAGCAGCTCGAGGCGCAGGTGAAGTCGGGCGGGTACAAGCCTGACCCGAGCCAGGTCGCCCAGCAAATCCTGGCCGACGCCGAGGTCGAGGCCCGCATCCAGGCCATGTTCGACCGCTAGTGTCTCCGCATTCTGGCTCGCCCCGGCCCATTTCACCGCCGAGTCCGCGCCGCCGATTCTGGCGACCAACCCACGCCTCCAAACCCACGCCCCGAAGGGACCGAAGCTGACCCCATGATCCTTCAACCCGCGCTCGACACGGCGGAAGCCATTCGCGCTTCCCTGGAGGCAGAGGTCGAGCTCGCCCGGGGCGAGCGCCTCCTCATCCGCAACATCGACGTGGCCGGGCTGCACGCCCGCGCCGAGCGCCGGGCCGAGTTCAATCAGCGCACCGCCGATCTGCAGCTGCGGCTCGCCAGCGACCTGCGCGCCGCCTCCGACCATCTCGGCCTGCCCGAGGTGACGCTGACCGGCCTCGAGGCGCACCTTCCGCTCGAGGGGCGGGCGCTCGGTCGGGCCTTCGCCGACATCCGCGCCCTCGCGACAGCGCTCCACGAGCTCGACGCCATGAACCTGGCCCTCGGCCAGCGCGCCCTCTCCTATGTCCGCGCGCACCTGGCGGTGCTCTGCCCGCGCCCGATTTCCTACAACCGGCGCGGCACCAGCCCCACCGATCACCGGTCCTCGACCCACGTGCGGGTGGTGTGAGATGGCCGATCTCTTCGCGCTGCTCGTCCAGTCCGGCAACAGTCTCGGGGCCCACAGCGCGGCCCTGGCCACCGCCGGCAACAACATCGCCAACGCCAACACGCCCGGTTACACCCGGCAGACCGTCGAGCTCGTGGCGAATCCCGCCTCCGGGGTCACGGGTCCACTGGCGGTGGGACGTGGTGTCTCCATCGGCGTCATCACGCAGGCCCGCGACGCGTTCGTCGAGCGCCAGGTCCCTCAGACCCTGGCGGCTGGTGGTCGCTCCCAGGCCGAGAGCGACGCCCTCCAGGCGATGTCGGCCCTCGATCCGGCCCTGCCCGGCGGCCTGTCGTCGACCGTCAGTCAGTTCTATACCTCGCTCCGAACCCTGTCGCAGAACCCGGGCGACGTGGGGCTCAGGCAGAATGTCCTGTCGACCAGCGCCAACCTCGCCCAGTCCTTCAACCAGACCGCCGCCACCATCGAGGACACCCGCAACGGGATCGACTCGAAGATCCAGGGTGATCTGAACGTCATCAACTCCACCGCGCGCAATCTCGCCGATCTCAACGGCCGGATTCAGCAGACCTCCGCCGCCGGCGGTGACGTGAACGATCTGCTCGACGCGCGCCGCACCGCCGCGGACACCCTGGCACGGCTGACCGGCTCCACCCCCTACACCAACGAGGCCGGAGACACCCTGATGGCCCTGCCGGGTGGTCTCGCCCTCGTCACCGGCAACTCGGCCAGCCAGCTCTCGGCGCTGCCAGACGCCACCAACGGCAGCCACCTGCGGCTCCTCGTGACCAAGGCCGATGGCTCGGGACCCTCGGCCCTGCCCACCGCCTTCATGGGTGGCGAGGTCGGCGGTCTGCTCGACGCCCGCGACGGCGCGCTCAAGACCGCCGCCAACGCGGTCGACGGGCTGGCCTTCGATCTCGGGACCAGCCTCAACACCCTGCACGCCGCCGGGTACGCCATGGACGGCACCACCGGCCGCGCCCTGTTCACCCTCCCGACCACGTCGGCGGGGGCGGCCAGCCAGATCGCGGTGAACCCGATCGTGGCGGCCGACCCGAAGCTGCTGGCGGCGGCCACCACCCTGCCGGCGGCCTCCGGCGACAACCGAAATATCCTGGCCATGATCGCCACGGAAGCCCAGACCCTGGCGGGAGGCAACGATCCGGTCGCCACGCTCCAGAAGATCACCGGCGACTTCGGCACCAGCTCGGCCACCGCCACCGCCACCGCGGCCCACGATTCGGCGATGGTCACCCACCTCACGGATCTGAGGAACTCCTCGGCGGGCGTCTCGATCGACGAGGAGATGATCAACCTGACCAAGGCGCAGACCGCCTACCAGGCCGTGAGCAAGGTGATCACCACCGCCAACAGCATGTTGATGACGCTGATGAGCATCGGGACCACCACCGGATGATCGAGACAGCCGAAAGGAATCCCTGATGCGCGTGACGAACGCCCTCATCTACGAAGGTGCCCAGGCCCAGGTCGCGGCGGCGCGCGATCGCGCCTTCCAGGCCCAGCAGAAGGTCACCGACGGCGTCCGGGTGGTCCACCCGGGCGATGATCCCGCGGCCGCCAGCATGATGGTGACGCATCAGATGGCGATCGATCGGCTGGCCACCATCGACAAGACCGTGTCGAGCGCGAGCGACGAGCTGCAGACCGCCGACGGGGCCTTGCAGAGCGTGAGCACCTTGCTGGCCCGCGCGCGCGACCTGTCGGTGCAGCTCGGCAACGATACGTATTCGGCCTCCGAGCGGGCCAACGGCGCCGCCGAGATCCGGGGCATCTCGGCCCAGATTGTCCAGGTGATGAACACCCAGATCGGCGGGCGTTACATCTTCGGCGGAAACGTCGATCGCACCCCGCCGTTCGACGTCAGCGGCAACTACCAGGGGGACACGGCCACCCGGCAGGTCGAGGTCGCGCCAGGGCTGCTGCAAAATTCATCGGTCCGCGCCGACCAGATCATCAAGGGGGTGGGGGGCGGCGTGGACATCCTCGGAAACCTCGGGGCCATCGCCAACGCCCTGGCCTCGAACGATGGGGCGACGGCGCGCGGCGCGCTCGACACCTTGCAGAGCGGGGTGGATCAAGTCGCGGCGGGGCTGGCCCAGACCGGCACGCTGATGGACGGAATGGCCAACGCCCAGAGTGTGAGCGCCGCGGCCACCGACGCGGTCAAGAAGGCCCTCAGCGCCGAGAGCGAGGTCGACATCTTCGACGCGAGCTCTCAGCTGGCCGCCGCGCAACAGGGTCTCGAGGCCACCCTGACGGTCACGGCCAAGAGCTTTCAGTACAGCTTGCTCGACTTCCTCAAGTAGGGCGAGCCGCTCAGCGGCGGTGACCATGAAAGCGGTAGGCGCGGTAGCGCTCGCCGGCATGCACGTGCCAGTCGTGGTAGTGGGGACCGAAGGTGCGCCAGTGCGCGACCAGTCCCAGGTAGAACGGGGACGCCTGGGGGACATACTGGATGCCGCCGTTGACGTAATAGTACGGGCGGCCGAGATCGTCGTAGTAGACGACGTATCCGTCGTAGTAGACCGGCGCATAGCCATACGCGTACTCGGGCGGTGGGATCGTCCCCTCCGCCTCGGCATAGCAACCGGACATCATGCCCAATGTGCCCGCGCAGGCCAGAAGACCCACGCCGGCCATCCAGCTGCGCACCCGTCTCGAATCCATCCCGCAAACCTAGCCACCGGAGCCCGCCGAGGCCAGCGCGCTCGGTCACATTCTGGGCGCCGCGTTGGCCCGCACGGTCGATGCGCCTGGATGGGCGATCACCCTCGGGGCTCCCGCAAGCGTACGATGAACAGCGCCGCGCCGGCCAGGGCGATGAGGGCGCTCACGATCTTGACGCCGCGATCTTCGAACCAGGGGGAGCGTCGGAGCGCCGCCATCAAGATGGGCAGCGCGACGGTCAGGACGGCGAGCTGCCCGGTCTCGACGCCGAGGTTGAACGAGATCAGCGCCAGCGGGACCTGTCCCCGTGGCAAGCCGATCTGGCGCAGGGCGCCGGCAAAGCCGAACCCGTGGACGAGCCCGAAGGGAAAGGTGATCCGCCAGCGCTTGCTGGCGTCTGGCACGAAGAGGTTCTCGACCCCCACGTAGGCGATCGACAGCGCGATCGCCGGCTCGACCAGGCCCGGGCTCGGCGCGACCACCGACAGCGCTGCGAGCGCGAGGGTGATGGAATGCGCCAGCGTGAAGGCGGTGACCACCCCCAGGAGCGCGCGCAGGGTCCCCCCGACGAGGACGAGGCCCAGCAAGAAGACCAGGTGATCGGCACCCGTGAGGATGTGCTCCACCCCCAGCTTCAGCATCGACCAGGCCACCCGGGCGACGCTCGGGGTCGGGCCCGCCGCGTCCGGGGTCGAGCGCCGGGTCGAGTCCAGGGTCGAGTCCGGGGTCGAGTCCAAAGTCCACGACGCGTGGGTCCGGTCGAGCACCATGAGCTGCGCCCTCCCCGAGATGAAGACGCGTGCCATGTGGCGATGGCCGGGGGGCAGGGCGCCGAGGATGGGCGCAGCCAGCGTGAGTCGAACGGGAGCCGCCGGGCAGGTGTGGTGCACCTGGAACGCGACGCCGCCCTCGGCCTCGAGCACCCACGCGCGGTCGAGGGAGCCTGCGCAGGCCTTCCCGTCGGCCTCGACCGTGAGGCCTTCCACCAGCGCGCGGGCCACGGAGTCCCGACCCGCGGTCAACTCGGCGGCGTCGATCGACCGGTCGCGGTCCGTGTCGATGTCGGGCAGGAGTCGCGCGAGCTCGCGATCGGACATGCCGATGTCGCCGCTCAGCACCCGGCCGTCCAGCCGGTACTCGCCGCTCGAGAGACCGACCGGATGGGCGAAAGCCTGCGGTTCGGGCGCCGAGGCCGCGACGCCAATGGCAGCCGCCAGGACGCCGGCGGTGCCGGCGGCGCCCGCGCCGGGTCGCCTCCTCCTTGGCGTCGTCATGGGGTGACCACCTGGCCGACCATCGGACCGCTGGTCGGCGAGCGCTGACCTCGCGCCCTTGCCACCGTGCGCCCGTGCGCCCGTCCCACCTGGGCGCGGTCCGCCCGCGCCTCCACGAACGGCGCATCGGTCAGCGTCCCCAGGAAGGCCACGATCGCGTCGATGTCGTCGTCGGTGAGTGGCGGAGGGGAGCCCTCCTTCCGGTTGTAGACGGGGGAGAAGATGTTGACGTTCTGGCGGAATGGGGTCGGCACGTCGTCGAACGTCTCCCCCGGGGGGTAGACGAGGCCGGGCGACACGGCCCGCCGCGCATAGAAGACCACGACGTCCCGGAGACTCTTGAACACGCCGTTGTGCCCGAAGCGGTCGCGAACCGCGACGTTTCGCAGCGACGGCGTGCGGAAGCTCGAGCACCACCGGTCGTCGTTCGATGGGGTCATCGTATCCCTTCGCTCGCAGAGGCCGAGATCGAACCGCGCGGCGTCGCGATTGCCGGGCAGCTCCCGGTTGCGGGGGACGGCGATCGCATCGTACCCGTAGTCGGTGAACATCGATTCGGCAGGGTCGGTGGACGTCTCGGCCATCCGGTGACACCCGGAGCAAGCGCCGCGGCGCCGATCCTTGAAGGCCTCGAGGCCTCGCCGCTCCTGCTCCGTCAAGGTGGCCTGGCCGCGGACGTATTCATCGTACTTCGAGCTGCTCGGCGTCATCTCGTCACTCTTCAGGTAGGCTTCGAGCGCCTGTCCGACCCCTCTCAGGACCGCCTCCGGGGGCAACGCCTCCGGGGGCAACGCCTCCGGGGGCAACGATCGACCGATCGCGCGGCGAAGATCCTCCGCATAGGGGCCGCGCATGATCTTCGCCGCCAGCCGCCCCGGGGTCCCTGCGTTCATCTCATCGGGTTCGAAGAGGGGCTGACGGACCAGCTCCGCGACGCTGTCGGAGCGCCCATCCCAGAAGAATCCCCCGCGCGGCTCGGGCGCGGGGTTCTCGTCGTCGTCGAAATAGTGGAACCTCGGCACGTACCGCATGTAGAGCACCGAGGGGGTCGAGCGCCGAGCGAAGTGCCCGGGGCGGCTCCCGGAGGCGACCCCGATGGGGGAACCGTGGCGCCCCGAGAAGGCGCGCGCTGGATCGTGGCAGCTCGCGCAGCTGGTGCCGGGCGGCCCCGACAGCCGGGCATCGAAGAAGATCTTCCTGCCGAGCGCCACGAGCGCGGGGTCGTCCGGCGGACCCTGGCGGGGAGGGACCGAAAGGACGTTCGTGCGGTGAGCCGGTACGACCGGCGAGCGGGGAAGGTTCGGGAGCCGCGCCGCGGCCCAGGCCTCGGCCATCGTCGGCTTCTGCGTCGGCTTCTGCGTCGGCGTCTGCGTGGGCCTCGGGGCAAGGGCAGCCGGGCGGTCGCCGCAGGCGCCGAGGACCCAGAGCAGGGTGAGCGCCGCGCCAGCTCCCCGGCGCGACCAATGGGCTGCGTCGTGCTTCACTCCGTCAGGGGATGTTCGTGTAGCTCCCGACCAGATTCCCGCCCCCGTCCGTGCAGGTGATCTGGCTGCCCGGGGTGCTGTCACACACCCCGCTGCAGGGGATCGCGGCCCCCATCGTGCAGACCGCGATGAGCGTCCCGTTGGTCCGGTAGGAGCTGAACTTCCAGCTCTTGGCGCCGACCGCGCCCACCCGGTCCATGACCATGAAGCCAAACTCCTGGGAGAAGGCGAAGGAATTGACCACGGTGTTGGGGGCGGGCAGGTCGGCGTTGGGGTTGAACACCGCCGGCAGGGCCGTGTCCAGGTTGTCGCCGCCGTTGCCGGCCACGAACGTCGCCGGGTGGTTGCTGCCGAAGCTGAGGGCCTGGAAGTCGTGCACGTGCCCGTGCAGGGCGACCGCGATGTTTGGCGGGTAGTAGTTGCCCGGGTAGGCGGCGTTCATGACCGACTGGAGACCCGCGTTGCCAATGGTGGGTGGGCTCCCCGCCGAGTAGCCGAGGACCGGGTGGTGGACGGCGAACATGCTCAGCAGGTTGGCATTGCTGGCCAGGCTGGCCGCCTCCGAGAGCTCGGTCGTGTAGGGCATGAACGCGGCGGGCGCGTAGGCGCTCTTCGAGGTGTTCGAGGAGTCGAACACGATGAACTGTGTGTCACCGAAGGAGACGGCCCACGGATCGTTGTAGTTGCCGGTGCTGTCGTAGGTCGGATTGTCGCAGGTCTTGACCCCGGTGCGGTCGAAGGGGTTCGGGTCGAGGTACCGGTACCATCCCTGACCGGCGCGGTTGCAGACCTCGTGGTTGCCTCGGACCATGACCCAGGGGGCCGCCGCGAGCAGAGGGGCCCCCGGCGTGAAGAAGTCCGCCGCCCAGGCGTCGGACCCGTAGCCCCAGGGTTGTCCGGCGCAGGCGCTGTTGCCCGGCGGGCACGGGTTGTCTCGGTACGCGTAATCGCCCACGTGCAGCACGAGATCGGGCTGCATGGCGGCGGCCGCCGCCGCGATCACCGGGAAGGGCCACTGGGTCGGATCGGAGCAGGCCTGGTAGACGTTCCCGATCGAGATGCGGCACCCGGTGTCGCCGAGGATCACGACGCGGTTGACCACCGGCTTCGGCAGGGGCAGGGTGATGCCGGCCACCGTGGCCGTCATCGCCCCGGCGGGGAGGAGGAGCTCGCAGGTCGTCGTGGTGAAGACCGACGGCTTCGAGTTGCCCGAGGTCGTGGCCGCGGCGATGGTGGCATCGGTGCTGGTGGTCCGGATGGGCAGGGTGGCGGCCGGGGCGCGGACGGTCATGGCGCTGGTCACCCCATCGACGGTGATCGAGGGGCACACGCTGTACGGAGTCAGGAGCCGGGCGATCGCCTGATCGTTTGCGCCGATCTCGACCCAGGCCTGCGCGCCGAGAGCGGAGTCCGGCGGACAGGGCACGAGGACGTTGAAGGTGTCGGCGCAGCTCGGGTCCCCGTCGCTCACCGTCAGCGTGAGCGAGGCGTAGCCCGGGGCGGTGCACGTGAAGGTCGGGTTCGCGACGGTCGCGCTGCTGAGCGAGCCGCTCGTGGAGGTCCACAGGTAGGAGATGGGCCCCGGACCGGCGTCGGGGTCGACCGCCGTGCTGCTGAGCGCGATCAGGTTCACGACCGGTGGATTCGCGCTGACGCTGGTGACGCTGGGGCAGATGTTGACGACCCCGGACACCGCGACGCTCCCGGTGGTGTGTGACGGGGTGCAGACGAGGTGCAGCGCGACCGCCGTCGTCATCGACGCGGTCACGGCGAAGGGCGCCGAGGTTCCCTTGCACGGCGTGGCTCCGTCGGTCGTCGTTCCGGTCAGGGCGAGGACGTAGGGCGAGCCCACCGCGATGTCGCCGATCACGGCGCTGATGGTGGTCGCGCTCGAGACCGTCAGGGTGCCCGCGTAGGCATGAGGCCCGGTGATCGCATAGGCGACGCGGTCGAGCGCGATTCCCGGCGCCGCCACCAGCTGGACCTCCACCCGACCGGCCGCAGGGGCATTCCCGGTGTCGCCATCGCCGGGCGCCCCACCGCCGTGACAGGCCACGACACCGGTACAGACGGTCATGAGGAATGCTCTCGCACTGACCTTGATCACGCTGGGCCTCCTTGGAGCGCAGGGTCTGGAACGTCGAATCGGTCCAGATCGGGTCAAAGGGGCGGTCGCGTTACAAGATGTGTGCCAGACGATGGATCCGTGAGGACCGCGCGGCCAGTGTCGGTTCCACGCCCATTCCGACCGCCAATCCCAGCCGCCAATGTCCGGAAATCGAAGACCCGTGTTCGATTATCGCAAAGGTGGGCGGCGCAACGGGCGACCAAGGTGGCCGATGGCCGGCGGCCGGCGGCTGCTGCCAACCTCGGGAACGACGACTTGTTTTCGCCGCCAGCGGATCCATCTTGTTGGAAAGGTCTTCGGGTTGGCCGAGGGGAGCATCACATGGGACATCAACTGGGTACCTGCGATTTCATCGACGTCCTGGAGGAGGCCGTGCTGCGCCGGAGCACGATCTCGGTCGATCTGCGCGATGGCCGCCACTTCTCGGATCAGGTCCGCGACGTGATCACCGACGGTGGGGCGGACTTCGCCGTGTTCGCCAACCACGGGACCATCGCCGTGCGCGACATCGCCCTGGCCGGCCGCCTCGTCACCTGAATCGGTGGTCAGAATGCGACGTGGAAGCGGGCCGAGAAGACGTGCACGGGGCCGCGGTCGCGGTTGTAGGCGGGGTCGACGATGGGCTGGTAGATCGCCGAGAGGGCCAGCGCCTCGCTGAGCTGGGCCTTGTAGTAAAAATCGCCGATGATCTCCGGCCCATAGTTGAGGGCACCGTCGCCGAGGATGAAGCCGTGGCCTCCGCCCTCGAGATAGCGCTCGTGCCACGACGAGAGCCCGTCGGCGACCACCGCCGCCCCGAGGACGTCGAGCGGTCTTCGCCACGGCCTTCCGTTCTGCGTCACGCCCACGGCGACCGATCGATCGATCTCGGTGAACGCCCACGATTCGGTGTGGCCGTCGTTCCAGCTCAGGCGCAGGAAGGTGCCCATGGTGTCCGTCAGCTGCTGCTCGACCGACAGGGCGAAGCCGTACTTGTTCCTCCCGTCGGCGCGCGTCGCGGCGACGCTGTTGAGCGTCGCCGCGGGGTTTGCCAGCACCTCCTCGTAGCTTCCCATGCGTGCCGTGTTGAAGAACAGCAACAGGCTGGAGGCACCCGGGCGCCCGCGCACGGCGTAGCGCACCTCGTACTCGGCCATCAGGCCGTGTGACTTGTGAATTCTCCAGTCCATCCGGGCCTCGTTCGCGGCGTAGGGCTCGAGCGCAACCCCTCCCCGCAACGACCACCACCCCCTCGCGAGATCCGCCAGCGCGGCCCAGGTGTAGCCACGCGTGTCCGCGGGGTAGTCGTAGGCGCCGGACGCGAACAGGGCCCAGTTGAAGAACTCGGTGGTGGCGTCGTTGGCGTAACGATTTCCGTCGACCACGTCGATCACCGAGAAGCGGCCGACGGTGATCGCGAGGACGTCGCGATCGCGCGTGTGGAGCAGCTCGTTCGGCCCGGGCTGGTTGACCACCCGGCCGCCGCCGAGGTTGAACGTCTGGCTGATGGCGAGGCGGGCGACGTACACCGCCGGCGCCGGATCGCCCACGCGGTAGACGATGCCGTCCGGAAACGCAGCGACGCCGAGTGTGCTGCTCAGGCCCTTGCCGCCGCTCATCTCGGGGTCGAACAGGAGCTCCCCCCCCGGCCAGGTCCGCAGATCGGCGTAGAGGCTGGTGACGAACGCGGTGGCACTCTCCGAGCCGGAGCGGAGGCTGTTCTCGCCCGAGTACCGGGCGGGAAACGACGGGTGATACTGGGTCGCTCCGGTGAACTGATAGTGCAGGCTGTACCATTCCTCGGGCGGACGCGGGCGCTCGGCGGCCAGCTCGGCGGCGGCCTTGTCCTCCGAGGGCAGGTCGCGCTCGCCGCGGGCCAGCGCGGAGCGAGCCGCGACCAGCGCGACCAACCCGACCAGCGCGCGCGCCCACCTCCCGTCGCCAACGCGCGCGTGGGCGCTCGAAGCCCCGGCCCGCGGGTCGATCCGGCCGGCGGGAGGGCACGGCGTCGCCGGGAGGCGCGGCCAGGCGGGGTGGGCAGGCATCGATGGGCCTCGCAGATACGCCGCGCCGTCCAGGCCGTCAAGGTCGTCGAGGTCGTCGAGATCGGCTGCCGACCTCCGGCTCAGGGGCTGTCGTCGGGCCCCGCGGCGGGAAGGGTCGGCGGGAGACCGAAGCCACGGAAGTCGTGCCCGAGGAAGGTGATGATCTCGGCGATTCCGGCCGGCTCGATGCGAAGCACGTGCAGCCCCATCGGCAAGAATGGCTCCCCGGGTCGGGCGCGCCGGTAACCCGCCAGCGCGGGCCAGCCGTTGGCGCTGGTGGACGGCGCCAACATGCGGATGCTGCCGCGGGCTTCGGGGCCGAGAACCATGGCGGCGATCGAGGTGCCGATGTCGGAGCGCCCCTGGTACCACAGCGGCAGCGGAGGCATCGACAGCCGACACTCGTCCTGCAGCAGGGAGACCAGCAACGACACGTCGGCCTCTTGCCAGGCGCGCATGTAGCTGGCGAGCACTTCGTGCACCCGCGGTTCATCGGGCCGCTTCACCTCGGCCACCTGCTGGCGGAGTGACTCGCGGGCGCGTTGCAGCGCGCTGTTGGCCGCCGGGATGGTCAGGTCGAGCAACGCCGCCACTTCGGCCGCCGTGAAGCCCAGCACCTCGCGGAGGAGGAGGGCGGCGCGTTGCCTGGCGGGTAGCTCCTGCAGCGTCACCAGGAAGGCGAAGGCCACGCTCTCGCGCTCGCTGTACGTGGCATCGGGAGTGGGCGGACCGTCGCCGAGCCACGTATCGGGGATGGGCTCGAGCCAGACGGGCTCGTTCACCGGCGGGGCCTGGGCATCGTCGAGACGAGCGGGCGGCGCGAGGGCGCTGGGAAGGCTCCGGGTCCGGCGGGCCTCGCCGCGGCGTCGCTCGATGGCATCGATGCACGCGTGGGTCGCGATCCGGTGCAACCATGTTCGGAGCGATGCCCGCTGCTCGAAGGCGTCGAGCCCGCGCCAGGCACGCAGCAGCGTCTCCTGGGCCAGGTCTTCGGCGTCGGCGAGCGATCCCAGCATGCGGTAGCAGTGAAGCACGAGCTCGCGGCGGTGCGGCGCGACGGCGGTCTCGAAATCGCTCGACACCGCGCGACCGGGAGCGACCGAGACGACGCGATCGTCTTCCGCGCGCTTGACCATGGCTCGACGATAGCACGCGGCCGGCGGCCTCTTTTTTTCGCCACGCCAGCGATGAGTTCTGGCGGTCGGTCCCGTCAGTGTGCTCACAGGAGACCCCAACCCATGAGCACGAACGACGATACCTTCTTGCTGGCCATCCGTGGCATCCTCAAGGCGAAGACCCTGGGAGAGGCCCGAGACATCCACAACGCCACCGCTGGTCACCCCGACGGGGTGGCGGCCGCCCGGGCTCTCGGCGATCTGAGCCACAGCGTCTACGTCGGGATGGCCGACGCCGGGGGCAAGGCCGGCGAGCTCCTGATCCTCGATGTGTGGAACAGCTTCGATGGCTTTCAGAAGTTCTTCGGCGACAAGCAAGTCCAGGCCGGCGGCGCCATGATCTTCGAGTCCCGTGACCCGACCGTCTGGATGCGGGCCAGGGACATTCGCTCGTTCACGCTGCCGATTCCAGCCGGAAAGGAGGCACGTTGCGTGGGTCTGATCCGCGGCACCGCCCGGTCGCGGGAGGCCGCGCGGGCGGCGTTCGATGCCCTGGCGGCGGGGAGCATCAACGCCGCCCGCATGGCCGGCCAGATCTCGCACGAGGTGTTCTTCCCGGCCCCGAGTGGCCCGAGTGGCGGGACGGCGACGACGACGGCGACGGGCCAACCAGAGACCGTCGAAATCTTGGGCGTCGACGTCTGGATGGATGCCGACGGGATGCGCCGCTTCTATGCGGAGCCGAAACATCTGGCGCCGCTGGCCGGTCTCTTCGTGGCCCCCCCCACCACGTCGATGTGGGAACGTCCGGCCGGCAACTGGGTCGAGTGGTAGTGTATGATCCCGGCACCACGCCGAGATGACTTCGGCGCGGGTCTCGTGGGAGGTGTGCATGCGACGCTCGCACCGGTGGCGAAAGTCAGCAGTCGTGGTGGCGGCGACCGGACTCGTGGTGGCCTCGGGCCCGAGCACCCGGGCCGGAGGAACCGGCAGCGACGCGTGCGGCTCGTCGCCGGCGTCGTGGAATGTCCCGGGCGGGGCCATCGTGCTGTCTCGGGCGTCCGGTCCAGTGAGCGGCGTCCTCTCCGCCCTCGGCGAGTATCGAACCCACTCGATGATCGCCCATGGGAACGGCTGGGCGACGCATGCCGCCATGTACACCCCGAGCATGACGGGATGGCCCACCTACTGCAGCACGCCCCTCGATGGTGGGGAGCTGGAGAAAGGGTATCCGGGCGCTTCGCAGATCCAGGAGGGCGCGATCTACCAGTTTCTCTACTCCGGCTCGCTCGAGTACATCGGGTTTCAGCGCGGATGCAGCGGGGTGGCCTGCCCGAACGACGACGGACAGCAGGTGGCGGACTGGATCTGGAACACCATCCCGTACGACTGGACCAGCTCGAAGCAGGGAACCGATGGGCTTTATCGGATCGAGATCGGGAGCCCTCCCGCGCTCGCGCCCTATTCGCTGTATCAGTTCCGCGACATTCAGTCCCTCAACACGGGGGGCGCGCCCTGGAACAACGGGGTGGTGTGCTCGACCCTGATCTCGTACGGCCAGTACATGGCCGGCAAGGGGGCGATCGCCGCTTACACCTATTCCCACGACCAGGTGGTGAGCGGCATCAACGGGCTCGTCGCATCGGTCGAGGACGAGTGCAATCAGGGCATCGGCTTCTGGCAAGGGGTGGTCGCGACCATCACCTGCTTCCAGGGAATCTGCGACAACGCCGCCCGGCAGGTCAGCAATTGCATGGCGGTCGGGCGTTGCGACACGGACTCCAGCGGATCCAGCACCTACGCCAGCGTGCGCGACGATCCCAGCGCGACGGCGACGTCGATCAGCCCCGATCGCCTCGGCGGATGGAGCGGCCATCCCTGGCAGGGCTACGTCGACGGGACCGAGGGGAGCGGCGTCAGCGTCTGGGCCGCCGACAACGAGCAGACGGTGCAGTGGAACTCGCCCGGCAACGTGTACGGGTGCTGGTTCTGAGGAGCCTGCGGCGTTCGCGGGGGGGCGCGGATGGCTCGGCAAGATCCAGGACATGCGCGTCGGGCGCGCCGGCCGGGCCGCAAGGTGGCTCTCGTCATCGGGCTCGTCCTCGGCGTGGCGCTGCTCGGACTGTGGTGGGGGCTCGACCGGACCGGGCACACCAGGGTCGCGCCCGTGGGCCCGCCCGAGCCCCTCCGTGCACCGACCTCGGCACTGGCGGCCGGCCCGCGCACCACCGTGGAAAAGCCCAAGACCGCGCCGCCCTCGCCCCCGCCGCCGGCCCTCCCCGCCCCGCTCCCCCCCGTCATCGACGAGATCACGGTCGAGAAGCCGGAGGTATGCGAGGGCGAGGAGAACCTCGTGACGGTCCGGGCCCACACCACCGACGGCAACGACGCCTTCCTGCACTACCAGATCGGACCCACCCGCGGAGCGTCGGTCGCGGTTCGTGCCTTCCTGGACGACGCCGGCACGCCCACCGTCGAGCAGGTCCGCGTGTTCTCGAAGCACAACGTCGTTACGGTGCTCCCGGTGCCCCCCTACCGCGTGAAGAGGTGCGAGGACCTTCCGGTGGCGATCATCGGCTATCGCCTGCTGCCGAACACCTGGGCAGACTTCGAGTTCGAGGGGAGGGTGGCCACCGCGGTTCCCAGCCGGGCGATCACATCGCCGGCGGCGCCCTTTCGACCCCGGTCCTACACCTGGTACTTCGGCACCGACTCCGCGGGGGAGGGGGGCTCCCCCCGGGTGAGCCACAGCTTCGCCGCGCGCCCCGAGGACACCCTCTATTCGAGCGTCCTCGTGAGCCTGGAGATCACGGCCGAGGATGGACGGGTGGCCCGCGCCCGCCAGGCCATCGAGCTGCGCAACCCGGCCTTCGAGGCGTTTGCCACCAAGAAGATCGTGCAGCTCCTGGTCGAGCTCGACCCGCGCTTCCCCGTCCTCGCCGAGGACGGGCGGGTCGACCAGGGCGTGCGCCTGTGGCATGTGCGCAGCGAGCCGGTCGAGATCGCGACCGTCATCAGGGTCCGCCGCCGCCTGGGCGGCAGTGGGGCGCGCGAGGTGGTCCCGGTGGCCTCCGTGCTCGGCGGGACGCTGATCCCTCCTGGGCGGGGCCTGACGACGCATGTGATCCTCGACACCGCGGGCGCGCCCGACGTCCTCGCGGAGGACTACTTCCTCGAAGGACGGACACCCGAAGGGTACGCGGTTCGCGGCTCGTTCTCGGTCATGCGGCCGCCCGCCCGTCCGAGCGCCGAGCACCATCAGCCCATCCGGGATCCCCGTCTCCTCGCGAAGGTCAGGCGCGCCCGTGAGCTCCTGGGGAAGGCGTTCGTCACCGACGAGGATCTCTGGGCGCTCGAGCGGGCGGGCAGGTTCAGCGACCTCCAGGTCGACCCGGATGCGCCGGGCAACGGGGCGGGCGACTCCGCGACCCCCGCGCCCGGCCGATGACCGGCCGACCGCGCGCGGGTTCGGCGGTCCGCGCGATCGTCGTCAGGCGCGACGGCGGCAGAGGGCCGCTGCGGCCCACACCGCGAGGATCGCAAAGACCGCCGTGACTCCGAGCTCGAGCGCCGGAGACGACCAGGAGACGAGGAGGGCGCCGACGTGGGCGGTACCGCCGGCCCCGCCGCCGAGCCCCCGGCGAACCGCCGAGACGGCGTAGGTCATGGGGTTCAAGGCCATGATGGTCCGGATCCACCCGTGGCTGCCGCTCGCCGGGAACATGGCGCCAGAGAGCATCCACAGGGGGATGAGGGCGACGCTCATGATGCCGTGATAGCCCTGGGTCGAGTCGATCCACCAGGCCACGGCGAAGCCGAGGGCCGTGAATCCCACCGCCGTCCCGGTCAGCGTCGCGACGATGAGGGGGTAGTCGATGGACGTCAGAGAAAATCCCGCCAGGGGCGACAGGGCGATCAGGGCCGCGGCTTGAAGGAGGGCGATGGTCACCCCGCCCGCGGTCTTTCCGAGCACCAGCGCCGTGCGCGAGACCGGGGCGACCAGCACCGCCTGCAAGAACCCGTGGTGGCGATCGTCAATCACCGACATGGTCGAGAAGATCGCCGTGAAGAGCATGGTCAGGACCACGGTGCCGGGGTAAAAGTATGTCAGGTAGGGCATCCCCGGCGCGGAGACGACGCTGAAGCTGTCGCCGAGCCCGGCGCCGAGCACCGCCCACAGGATGAGCGGCTGCGCGATCGAGCCCACGACCCGGCTCGGCTGGCGGAAGAAGCGGCGCAGATCGCGCCCGGCGAGGGCCGTCACCACCCCGAGGACGCTCGGCAACCGCGGCGCGAGACGCGTGGACGCGGAGGACGCCGAGGACGCAGAGCTCTTGGAGAACGGGGAATCGGGAAGGACGTTGGTGGTCACGCGGGTCGAGCCTCCACGGAGCTGTCCACGGAGCTATCCACGAAGGCACGCCCGGTGAGCTTGGCAAACACGTCGGCCAGGGTGGGCCGGGCCATGGACACGGCGCGCAGCCGGCCAGGGGGAAACAGCTCGACGATGCGCGGAATCAGCTCGTGCCCGCGGGGGGCTTCGAGCCACACCTGCCCGTCGAGGACCCGTGGACCGGCGGCGCCCGAGGCTCTCGGCTCCGAGCGATGCGCCCCGCAGTCTGCCCCGCCGAAGTTTGCCTCCAAGGTGGCCCGGAAGGTGGCCAGGATGGTGGCCAGGATCTCCTCCGGCCGCTCCCCCTCGACGCGGATCACGTCCCCGGCCACCATGGCTCTCAGCGCGTCGGGGGTGCCCGTCACCAGCACGCGACCGGCGTCGAGCAGAGCGACACGTCGGCAGTGTTCGGCCTCCTCGGCCTGGTGGGTCGTGAGGAGGACGGACAGGCCGCGCTCGACGGTGAGGCGTTCGATCTCGGTCCAGATCCGGCGCAGGGCCTCGGGATCGACCCCCCGTCCGGGCTCGTCGAGCAGCAACAGCGCCGGCTCGTGCAGCAGCACCCGGGCAATCTCCAGGCGCCGCCGCATCCCGCCCGAGTAGGTCTGGACCGCCTCGTCCGCGCGGGGGCCGAGCTCCATGAGCGCGAGGGCGTCGGCGATGCGCGCCCGTGACGTCGCCCGCGACAGACCAAAGAGGGCGGCACCGAGGGCCAGGTTTTCCCGCCCGGTCAGCTTGAGGTCGAGGCTCGGCTCCTGAAAGACCACCCCGAGCTGGCGCCGGAAGGCGGGGAGGGTCGGATCCACCTTCACCCCGTCGAAGAAGACCGTGCCCCCGTCGGCCGGGAGCAGCCCCGCGAGGAGCCGGAAGGCGGTGGTCTTTCCGGCGCCATTCGGTCCGAGGAGCCCGAAGATTTCACCGCGCTGGACATCGAGGGTGAGATTGTCGAGAGCGACTCGTCTCCCGGTGCTTCGTCCGATGCTTCGTCCGAAGGTCTTCCGCAGGCCGGTGACCGCGAGGCCGTCGTCGAGGCCGCCAGCGGTGTCCGGTCTCACCGGCGCGGGCCACGGCGCCTGCGGCCCAGGCCCGCTCAGGCTCAAGATGCGACCGCCCGGTCCACGATCAGGGCGGCGAAGAGCAGGGTGAGATAGACCAGCGAGGCGAAGAACAGCGAGCGCGCCCAGACCCGGCTGGCCGCCCGGCCAATCCCCACCAGCCCCCACCCGAGAAACAGCACCCCGAGGACCGAGGCCGCCCCCGTGTAGAGCCCGCCCGCCACGTGGAGCGGGGCCAGCGAGAGCGACGTCACGAGGAGGGCCATCGAGAACACGCTGATGACGACGCGCGTGGTGTTCTCGCCGGCCGTCAGCGGCAGGATCTCGAAGCCGGCGCGGCCATAGTCCTCCGCGCGGTAGAGGGCGATGGCCAGGAAGTGTGGGATCTGCCAGAGAAAGAGGACTCCGAAGAGCGCGAGGGCTCCCGCATCGAGGTGCCCGGTCACCGAGGTCCACCCCATGAGGGGGGGCAGGGCACCCGGGACCGCTCCGACGAACAGCGCGGCGGGCGTCGTTCGCTTCATGGGCGTGTAGATCGCCACGTAGGCGAAGAAGGCCAGCCCGCCGAGGACCCCGGTCAGGGCATTGCCGGCGAGCAGCAACGGCGGGAGGGCGGCACACGCCAGCGCGGTCCCGAAGACCAGCGCCGCCGAGGGGGTGAGACGCCCCTCGGGCAGCGGGCGGCTCCGGGTGCGCTCCATCAACCCGTCGACGTCACGCTCCATGAACATGTTGAGCGCATTCGCGGCCCCGACGATCAGGGCCGTCCCGATCAACGTCATGACCGCGCGCCAGGCCGGCAGGTGACCGGGCGCGAGCCACATCCCTCCGCTGAAGGTCGCGATCACGAGGCCGGTGATCCGCGGCTTGGCCAGCGCGACGAGATCCCGCAGGGCTCCGCCCCACGAGGCCGGCCGCTGCGCTCCGACCTGCTCCACGCCGCCCTCGGCGGCGATCTCCGAGGGATCTGGGCGCCAGAGTCCGAGCCCGATCTGGCACGCGAGGAGCGCGGTCGCGACGGCCAGGTGGGCTTCCACGGTCGCCAGATCCAGGAAGGACGTCACGGCGTGGAGGCCGAGCCAGATCTGCAGCCCCACCAGGAGGGGACCGGCGACCGCGAGCGCCGCCCGGGCCGGACGCCCGCGCGACACCCGCAGGTTGGCGATGGCCGACAGACAGACCGCCACGGCGACGGCCAGCGCGCCCAGCCGGTGGAGGGCCTGGACCAGCACCGTCGGGTGGGCCGCGCTCGGCCACAACGAACCACGACACAGCGGCACATCGAGGCAGGCCAGCGCCGCCCCCGAGTGCCTGACCAGTCCTCCGAGGACCATCTGGAAATAGGTGACGACCGCCGCCACCAGGGCCAGCGAGACCGCCGGCGATTCCACCGGGATTCGAGGTGTCGCCGCACCCGCGGCGATCGTCTCGCCGGTCGCGCCGGGCTCCCGCCGGATGGGCGCGGGCGCCGCGGACCGAGAGCGGACGGCCAGGTAGAGCACCGTCATGAAGAAGAGCAGCGAGGTCGCGGTGTGCAAGGTCGATACCAGGGTCGGCAGGCGGAGCTTGACCGTGATGCCTCCAAGGAACGCCTGGACGACCACCAACCCGACCGCCAGCCAGGCCACCCGCCGAAGCGGGCGAAGCCCAGGCGCGCGAGCGCGCTGAAAGACCAGGGCCTGCACCAGGGTCAGGATGGTGACCGCTCCGGCCGCCAGTCGGTGGCTGTGCTCGATCGCCACCCCCCCCTCCATCTTCGGCAACATGGTCCCGTAACAGGTCGGCCAGTCGGGGCACGCCAGGCTGGAGCCGGTTCCATGGACCAGCCCCCCGATCAGGATCAGGGCATAGGTCGCCACCGCAGTCGCCAAGGCGAATCGCGGCGCCCACGCGCCGTCAGGTTTTACGTCACGAGCCACTGCCGTCCGGACCTGCATTCGGGCCGGTTTATAGCGCGAAATCGCCGGAGCCGATGCCGAAGTTCCGAATTCCGCCGCTCCCCGGGCCGGCGGCCCACCCGAGGTGTCCTGCACCCGCGCCCAAGGGACTCGGAAGCGGAGTCGGAAGGCCCGTCGAAGGGAGTCAGCCGGCGTGGCTGGTGGCCGCGCGTTTGCGAGAAAATTGCCGGCTGACCGAGTAGCCGATTCCCACGACGCCGATGACGCTGGCGGGAAAGAACAACGTGTCCACGCCCAGCACCCGAAACCCGAGCGCCCCGAGGATGCCGCCACACACGAAGCCAGCGACCAGCGTGAGGTGCAGGATGACCCGTCGGTGATCCACGACCTCCCGGCGCAGCGCCAGCCCGGCGGCGATACCGAGATCGGTGACGAGGCCCGTGATGTGGGTCGTCCGGACAATCGCGCCGCTGTAGGTCGTCGCGAGGGCATTTTGCAACCCGCAGGCCGCCGCCGCCAGGTAGTCGCCGTTGTTGCTGCCCGACCGCAGGAAATGGGCCGCCGCGAAGAGCAGGATCGACTCGCACGTCAAGGCCACCCCGTAGCGTCTGCCCATCTGCAGGACACTCTGGCGAATGATCACCCCGCTCAGCGTCGAGCCGAGAAAGAACGACATCAGGACGAACGCCGCGTGCACGGCCAGCTCTCCCCGTCCCTCTCCGAGGTCGGTGCTGAACGCCGTCGCGGTGCCGGACATGTGGCTCAACGCCTGGTGGTGGATCCCGAGGAACCCGACCGCGTTGATACAGCCGGCGGAGCAGGTCAGCGTCGCTCCGCCCACCAGGACCCACGCGGGGATTCCCCGGCTCAGCATGACCGCCGTGCCGGGCGCCGGGTGGTCGAGATCAGAATGCGAATCCCAAGCAATTTCAACACGGTCACCGTCCGGGAAGGAGTGGCGAGATTATGACCTACTTCGTTCCGCTGCCAACTTCGCCGGTGGACGGAGGCGGTCGGCGTCTGGCGGCCCCCGAAGCCCTACCGGGATCGGGGCGACGTGCGCCCCGACGTGCGCGGACGCGGAAAGGAGCGATCTTCAGGGTCGATGTGGAGGCAAGAACGATTGTCGGGCAACCTACCGCCGACCGCGCCCCTGCCCCAACGGCCTGAAGGACGAAGAGGACACACCCACATGAATCGAATCGTGATTGCCACCGCGCTGTCGCTGCTGATCGGCGCTGGCTGCTCCCAGAGCCCCGCACCGAAGACCGCCACCGGGACGGGAGGGCGCGGAGCGGCTGGAACCGGAGGAGCGACCGGAGTCCCCGCGGGCTCGGGCGGCGCCGTCTCCAGCGGGGGCGTGCCGGGGAGCGGTGGGGCGACGACGACGGGCTCCGCCGGCGCCCCTGTCGCCTCGTCCGGGGGGACCGGCGCCGGAGGCTCCTCTCCGTCTGGCCAGGCTGGAGCCACCAGCTCGAGTGGCGGTGCACCCGCCGTGGGCAGCGGTGGTGCCGCGGGCGGGCTCGGAGGACCCGGAGCCGGCGGCGCCTCCGCGGTCGGAGGCGCCGCGGGGACAGGGACGACGTCGACCGGGGGAGCGACCGTCGCGTGTCAGGCTCCGCTGCCCGTGGCGGGCACGGCGGCCACCGTCACCATCGATGGCTCCGCGACCCCCATGGCGACCGTGGGTCCGGACCTGATGGGCATCCACACGGCCGTCTACGACTCGAGCATGCAGCTTCCCACCACCCCCGATCTCCTCAAGGCCGTGGGTGTGACCTCGCTCCGCTATCCCGGGGGCTCCTACGCGGACAGCTATCACTGGGAGACCCACACCGCCACGTTCGTCCCGACGTCCAACTCGGACAACAACACCATCTACGTCGCGCCCGACGCCGATTTTGGTCACTTCGTCTCGCTGCTCAAGAACGTCGGCGCGAACGCGATGATCACCGTCAACTACGGCATGAACTCCGATGCCACCGGGCCTGGAACGCCTCAGGCGGCGGCGGCCTGGGTCGCCTACGCCAACGGCCTGCCCACCGATACCACCTCGATCGGGGCCGATGCCGGCGGCAAGGACTGGAAGACCGTCGGCTACTGGGCCAGCCTGCGCGCCGCCGATCCGCTGGCCGTCGACGACACCCAGAACTTCCTGCGCATCTCGCACCCGGCCCCGGTGGGGATCAAGAACTGGGAGGTGGGAAACGAGCTGTACGGAAATGGGTACTACTACGGTGGATGCGGCTGGGAGCCGGACATGCATCTGCCCTATCCCTCGCTCGCGCCCCTGACCGCGTGCTCCAACCGGCAGAACAACCCGGCCCTCTCCCCGGCGGCGTATGGAACGGTCGTCAAGGCCTTCGCGACCGCGATGAAGGCGGTGGATCCCACCATCAAGGTCGGGGGCATCGTGCACTGGCCCTACAGCGAGTACGCCGACTGGAATCGCAGCATGTTGCCCCAGGCCTGCGCCTCGATTGATTTCGTGGTCAACCACTGGTACGCGGGCTCGACGCTGGCGAACCTGCTGACCTCTCCGCACTCGGACATCCCGATGATGTTCAAGGATCTGCGGACCGCCCTCACCACCTCGACCAACGGGTGCGGGGCCAAGGGCGCGACCATGCCGCTGGCCGTGACGGAGTGGGGGCCGAACACCAACAACGACGGCGATCTCAAATCGGCGCTCTCCCCGCCGAGCGGCACGGCGGTCACCCACACCCAGCTCCCCGGGATCTTCGCGGCCGATGCCTACGCCAATTTCATGGAGCAAGGCGCCCTGTCCGTGCACTGGCTCGAGCTCCACAGCGCGACCTATCTCGGTGGGGACGATACGCCCTCCTGGGGCTATCACGGCGCGCAGATGGCCCACGCGCTGGCCGCGGTGGGCGATGCCCTGATCCCGGCGACCATCACCGGCGCCGCGGCCACCTCGCTGCAACCCCACGCCTCGAAGCACGCGGACGGGAGCCTCAGCGTCATGCTCACGAACACCAGTCCAACGGTGACCGCGGCGGTCACCATCAACGTGACGGGCGGCGCCCTCGGCTGCGTGGGGACGCGCACCGCCTACACCCCGGTCATGTCCGACATGGACGGGACCGTCGCGAGCGCCCCGATCTTCGCGGCCGCCAGCGGGGCCTCGGCGCAGGTGGCGGTGCCCCCCTACTCCGTGGTGGTGGTGGCGTTCCCCAAGCGATGACCGCGGTCCCGCCCGCGGTCGCGACCTGACGGCGCGACCTGGCGGCGCGACCCTGACAGAATGATCCGAGGTATGGTACAGGCAGCTCGTGGGTTCGAAGACAGCTCGATGAGGGAAGCGACGCCGAGACCGTTGCAACGTTTGCCCGCGGGGGCAGGTGGCGCCTTGCAGGCTCACCGGGTCTTGCACCAGTTCCCGATGTCCCCGTATTGCGAGAAGACCCGCTGGACCCTGGACATCAAGGGCCTCGACTACACCACCCGCAATCTCCTCCCTGGGCGGCACCACAAGATCAACCGTGGGCTGGCCGCCGAGTCGTCGGTACCCTTGTTGATGGATCGAAGCATGACGATCCAGGATTCGAGCGCGATCGCGATGTACCTCGAGCACACCTACGCGGGCCCCCGCTTGCTCCCAGACGACGATGGACTGCGGTCCCTGGTCCTGGCGCTCGAGAACTACTTCGACATCTCGGTCGGGCCGGCGGTCCGCCACTGGTGCTACGGCCAGCTGCTTCGACGTCGTGGCATGGCGACCCGCTTCTTCTTCGCGGCCTACGATCGCAGGACGCGCTGGCTGGCTCGCCTGGCGCGGCCGCTGTTCGAACGCAGGCTCGCCGCGGCCTTCTCTCCGGACGAGGCGTCGATGGATTCGGCGGAGCGGACGACGCTCGATGGCATCGAGCGGCTGGAGAACGTCACCGAGCACGATCCCGAACGCTACCTGGTGGGCGAGTCGCTCACCCTGGCGGACATCACGGCGGCCGCGTTGCTGGCTCCCATGGTCGGTCCGACCAACTCTCCCTGGGGGGACTCGGACCGCCTGACCCCCGGCATCCTCGAGATGCGGGCGCGGCTGCGGGCGCGGCCTGGAGGCCAATGGGTCCTGCGCCGCTACGAACGCGACCGAGACGCCAGGCCGGTCATCCCGGTCGCGGTGGGGTGAGCCGGGGGGCTCGGACGCGGCCGCTTCAAGCGGGCCTCGGGTCGGTCATTTCATCGCACGTTGCGCCGGCGAGCGTTCGAGGAGCCCGACGTAGTCGGCGAGGATGTGCTCGGCCTCCTTCAGCAGGATGTCTTCTCCCGCGCCCCGACCGACGTTCTCGAGACCGTCGGCCTCACCATTCGCGCTCGAGCCTCCACCGCCGCCGGCGGTGGCCCCCCCTGCGCCGCTGGGAGCCGGAAGCCCGGGGAGCACGGCATTCCTCACCGTGATGTCGTAGGTGGTTGGCCGCGCGGTCTTCAGCGATCGCGCCACCCGATCGCGCTCGGACAGCCGCGCCTTGGCCTGCGCCATATCCAACCGACGTTCCTCCTCGTTCAACGACACCGACTTGCTCACCAGGCTCTTGCGCAGTCGAGCGATCTCCCCCCGCAGCAGATCGAAGTCCTGGTCGGCCGCGACCCGTGCCCGGGAGCGCTCCTTGAGGCCGGCCAGGAAGGGCTGCACCTCGTTGAAGTTCTCGTAGTGTCCCGCCGGGACGGCATCCCACGGCAGGGGATCGGTCAGCGAGGACTCGCTCACCTCGGCGAAATCGCTGGTGGAGGGCAAGACGATGTCGGAGGCCACCCCGCGCAGCTGGGTGGAGGCACCGCCGGGACGGTAGAACTTCCGGATCGTGACCTTGAGGGCGCCGGGATCGTAGGCGTGGCCGAGCCCGCTTTGATCCATGGCCCGGGCCAGCGGCAGCACGTTCTGGACCGTGCCCTTCCCGAAGGTCGACGAGTCACCCACCAGGACGGCGCGCCCATAGTCCTGAAGCGCCCCCGCCAGGATCTCCGACGCCGAGGCGCTGAAGCGGCTGGTCAGCAGCACGAGGGGCCCCTCGTACAGGATGCCTGGGTCGGTGTCGTTTCCCTGCTCGATGCCTCCGGCCGGGTCCCGCGTCTGCACGACCGGGCCCTTGCGGATGAAGAGCCCGGTGAGGCTGATGGCCTCCTCCAGCGAGCCCCCACCGTTCCTTCGCACGTCGAGCACGATGCCCCGCACGTGCTCCTGCTTGAGCTTGCCCACGAGCCGCGCCACATCCGCGGTCGCGCTCCGGTGTATCGGGCCGCCTCCGCCTCCGAAGTCGGCATAGAACGATGGCAGCTCCACGATCCCGACGCGCAAGAGGGCGCTGGCGCTGGCGCCCGCGCCTGCCGCGCTCCGGCCGTCGGTCGAGGGACGCCCTTCGGAGGGGGCGTCGAGCGGGAGGTCCAGGATCCGCGCCTTGGCCTGCTGATCCTCGAGCTTGATCTCGTCGCGGACGAGCGCGATCTTCCTGGGGACCGCGCCCTCCGCGGCACCGGCCGGCAGGATCGTGAGGGTCACGGTCGAGCCCTTCGGCCCGCGGATGAGCTCCACCGACCGGGAGAGCGGCATGTTGACGATGTCGACCGGCTCCTGTCCCTGCTGGGCCACGGCGACGATGCGGTCGCCCGGCTTGAGCAGGCCACTGCGGGCCGCTGGCCCCCCTGGCACGAGCTCGCGGATCGTGCAGTAGCCGTCCTCGGTGTCGAGGGAGGCCCCGATCCCGAACAGCGACAGGTTCATGGCGATGGACAGGCTCTCCATCTGTTCGTGGCCGAGGTAGTCGGAGTGCGGATCGTAGACGTGCGCGAGCGCGTTCAAGTAGAGCTCGAGGACCTCGTCACTGTGGAGCCCCTTCATGGTCTGCAGCTGTTGCTCCTGGCGACGCCGCAGGGTCTTGATGATCTTCGGTGCGCGCGGGTCACCCCCGTCGCTCTTGCCGGCGGTCGGGCCGGGCTTGTCCTGCCCGGGCTTGTCTTGCCCGAGCTTCTCTTGCAAGTACTCCGCCCGGAGCTGCCGCCACCACAGGTCGTGGGCCGCGGCGGCATCGGATGGCCAGGGCGCATGCTCCCGGTCGAAGGAGTAGCTGTCGTGTCCGGTGAAGTCGAACTTCGCCGAGGCGAGCGTCCTGGTCACGAAGTCGACCCGCTGCTCGAGGCGCTGCAGGAAACGGGCAAAGATGCTGTGGGCGGCGGTCGTGTCCCCGGTCTCGCGGGTGATCCGGGCCAGGCTGCTTCGATAGGCCGCGAACTCGTCCACGTCGGACTGAAGGAACAGTGAATGCCCCCCGTCGAGGGCGTCGAGATAACGATCGAGGAACTTGCCGGCCAGCTCCCGGTCGAGCGGGTGGTGGGCGAATTGCGAGTGCTCGAGCAGGGTGGTCGTGAACCGGGTGATGTTGGCCTCGGTGGTTCGATCGTCGACCGTGGCCGGGGCGGGGCCGCGCTGGCCGCACAGGCCCGCCGTGGTCAGCACGGCCGCCAACCCGACGGCGCCAAGTGAGAACAAGAATTTGAAACGTGGGGTCTTCATGGCTTCACGCGGGAGTTAGGGGGCGCGCGAACGGCGAAGCCCAGATGGGCTCGGCCGGCCGCGCACAGGTGACTCTGTTGTCGATGCGCAACCATACATTGAATCGGGGACGTGGCTCGCTGGCGCTCGCACGTCCCCGCGCCCCCCTCGCTTCGCGCGGCAAAGCCGCGCTACGCTCGCATGGGGAGCGGGGGGTGAACAGAGGGAGGGGGGACGTGGCTGGCTGCCGCTCGCCGTCCGCGCGGGAGGATTGAATCGGGGACGTGGGCTCGCGCCGCTCGCCGTCGGCGCGGGGCGATCGGATCGGGGACGGTGGCTCGGTGCCGCTCGCCGTCGGCGCGGGGCGATTGGATCGGGGAGGTGGCTGGCTGGCGCTCGCAGGTCCCCGCGCCCCCCTCGCTCCGCGCGGCAAAGCCGCGCTACGCTCGCATGGGGAGCGGGAGGTGAAGAGAGGATCGCCCCACTTCCACTTCCTTCAAGGCGGCAGGAAGTCGGTCAGGTTGGTCTTGCCGTAATGGCTTGCCGGGATGGAATCGTGCACGGCCTTGGCGATGGCCCCGAGGAGGCGCTTGACCCCGTCGGTCTTCTCCGGGTCGGTCGCGGGCAGCAGGCGGACGGTGATCTGGCTCCCTTTCTGGGAGAGCTGCACGAAGAACGACCTGGACGCGCTGCCGGGCTCGATCACCACGCAGTCGAGCAGGGCGGCTCGCCCCGCCTGGTTCACGAAGACGTCGAGCAGCCGCAAGATCTCGCCCCCGTTCCGCTGGGTGAACGGCACGAGTGAGCGGCAAGCCTCCACCAGATCGGGGGCGTTCTCGATCACGACATGCGGCATCGGTAGCCCCGAGTGTGGCACCCCCGGGGCGAGGTGCCAGACCCATTTTCCTCGGCTCCGCCGCCCTCAGGCGCGTGGCGTTCGCTTGAGGCGCAGGTATCTCCGGATGAGGTGGTTGGTCGAGCTGTCGTGGGGGAGCTCCACCGACACCGTCCCCGATCCAGGTCCGTCCTCGAGCTCGGGGACGATGCGCGCCGCCAGGACCTTCCCGAGCTCGACGCCCCACTGGTCGAAGGAGTCGATGTCCCAGATCGCACCCTGGGTGAAGACGCTGTGCTCGTAGAGGGCCACCAGCGAGCCAAGGGCTTCGGGGGTCAGGCGCTCGACGAGCAGGGTGCTCGACGGCCGGTTGCCCGGGAAGGTGCGGTGCGGGACGAGCGCCGCCGGCGTGCCTTCCGCGGCCACCTCATCCGCGGTCTTTCCGAAGGCCAGCGCCTCCGCCTGCGCGAACACGTTGGCCATCAGCAGGTCGTGGTGCCGACCGAGGGCGTGCAGCGGGTGAACGAAGCCGATGAAGTCACACGGGATGAGCTTGGTTCCCTGGTGAATCAGCTGATAAAACGAGTGTTGTCCGTTGGTGCCCGGCTCACCCCAGTAGACCGGGCTGGTCTCGTAGTCGACCTCGGCGCCGGCGACCGTGACGCGCTTGCCGTTGCTCTCCATGGTCAACTGCTGGAGGTAGGCGGGGAAGCGCTTGAGGTACTGCTCGTAGGGCAGCACGGCCACCGTCTGGGCCCCGAAGAAGTTGTTGTACCAGATCCCGAGCAAGCCCATGAGCACCGGCAGGTTCCGATCGAATGGCGCGCTGCGAAAGTGCTCGTCCATCTTGCGGAAGCCCTCCAGCATCTGACGAAAGGCCTCCGGACCGATGGCCAGCATGGTCGACAGGCCGATCGCCGAATCCATCGAGTAGCGGCCACCCACCCAGTCCCAGAACTCGAACATGTTGGCGGTGTCGATCCCGAACTTAGCGACCTCACTGGCGTTGGTCGATACCGCGACGAAGTGCCGGGCCACCGCCGCCCGATCCTTCAGGGTCGCGAGCGACCAGGCGCGGGCGGACTCGGCGTTGGTCATGGTCTCGAGCGTGGTGAAGGTCTTGGACGACACCACGAAGAGCGTCTCCGCGGGGTCGAGACCGTACACCGCCTCGGCGAAGTCGGTCCCATCCACGTTGGAGACGAAGCGAAAGGCGAGGTCCCGCTGGCTGTACTGGCGGAGGGCCTCGTAGGCCATCACCGGGCCGAGATCCGAGCCTCCGATCCCGATGTTGACGATGTTCCGGATGGGCTTGCCGGTGTGGCCCGTCCAGGCGCCGCTGCGAACCCGGGTGGTGAAGTCCGACATGCGATCGAGCACGGCGTGCACCCGCGGCACCACGTTCTCGCCACCGACGACGATCGACTGCCCGGGGGCGGCGCGCAGGGCGACGTGCAGCACGGCCCGCTTCTCGGTGACGTTGATCTTCTCCCCGGTGAACATGGCCTCGATCCGGGCGCGAAGGTCGCAGGACTCGGCCAGTTGCAGCAGCAAGCGAACGGTCTCGTCCGTGATGCGATGCTTCGAGTAGTCGAGGTAGATGCCCGCGGCCTCAGCCGTCAGGCGCTCGCCGCGCTTCGGGTCGTTCTTGAACAGGGTGCGAAGGTGGAGGTTTCGAACCTCGAGGTAGTGCCCCGCAAGGGCCTGCCACGCTGGGCGCGCCGTGAGCTTCATGTGCGATCTGCCTCTCTGTACCCGCTTGGATATCCGCCCCCGAGTCTAGGGTCGGCGAAGGGGTTTGTATACCCGGACGAGCGGCGGCTCCGCCAACCCGATCGCCATTCTGTGCCGTGATGTGGGCCGGTGATCGGCCTCGCTGGCAGCAGCGGGCGCGGTCGTGCGGGGTCGGGAGTGGGCGCAGAAAGAATCGAACTTTCAACAAACGGATTAAGAGTCCGCTGCTCTACCAGTTGAGCTATGCGCCCGAAATCAATGAACGTGCGTACTTACGTCATCCCGTTCCTGGTCGTCAAGAGGTCTGTGGTCACGGCGTGGTCAGTTGTACCTTTTTCGTCTCGGTGCGCGGCCATGTCTATCACGGCGGCGCCGGGGCGCGAGAAATCTACGCTCAGTGTTGGCAGCGCCGAGGCGTTCAGCATTTCAGACCGGAGCCGCCCGTAACGCTCCGTGACAGACGCAGAATGGTGCCCCAAGAGCTCTCGGAGGGCGCTCAGCGATCCGCCACCGAGCACGAAGTGGGCGGCATAGGTGTGCCGCGAGCAGCCGTACAGGGTGAGCGACTCAGG
>Ga0265318_10000221_pt1 | contig 49472 bp, 26 predicted proteins | sample 4821metaG_FD_192431 | JGI IMG/M metagenome (GOLD analysis project Ga0265318, IMG submission 192431) | Rhizosphere microbial communities from Carex aquatilis grown in University of Washington, Seatle, WA, United States - 4-8-21 metaG | ecosystem: Host-associated > Plants > Roots > Rhizosphere >... | reverse complement strand
CGGGACCGGATCGGTGCTGACCGCCGGCGCCATGGCCTTCGGATCGCAGTGGTTGTAGAGGGGGAGGCCGGGCAAGTTCACGCTGGTGTCCACGCAGACGTTGATCAGGCACTTGCGCGAGGCCGGGCACTCCGCGTCGGACGAGCAGGTCGGAAAACAGATGCCGGAGGTGTCACCGGCGGTGGCCGTGAGAGGCTGGCAGGCGACGTCCGGCCGGCTCTGGCACTTCTCGGTCACCGTGGGATCGCTCTCGACGGTGCAGGACTCGAAGCAGTAGTAGATGGGAGCCGCCGTGGAGTTGATGTTCTGACACACGCCACCTGCCTTGGTGCAGTTCGCGTCCGTGGCGCCCGAGCACTGGATGGTGCAGTAGCCGCCCGCCGGCCCCGCCGCTCCGTAGAAGTCGTTGCCTCCAGGCTTGAGGCAATCGAGGACCGTGCCGCAGTCATGGGCGGTCGCACAGGATGCCCCGAGGAAGGACGTCGGCTGCGCGCCGCCACCCGCCCCGCCACCCTTGCCGCCCGTCCCCCCGGATGTCCCCGCCGTTCCCTTGCCGCCGCTGCCTCCACTCGTGCCCGCCGTGCCTGCTCCCCCCGTTCCCGTGCCGCCGTCCTTGGGCGTGCTGCTGCTACTGCCACAGGCGGCGAGACCGAGACCAGCCAGCATGACGGCAACGGCCATGACATGAATCCTCGGCTCGAAGCTCGCGCGCGCGGCTTCGGCCCGGGGACGGGCAATGAGTGAATGGGACCGAGAAGCGGCGCTCATGCGTTCCTCCACGTGATCGGATTGTCTGTCATCTGGCGGGCCAAGGACGGTCAAAAGGACGGTCAAACGGGCGGTCGAGAGGCGGGCAAACAGACGCGCCTTGCAGCGGCAGTCCAACGACTCCGAGGAGTGTGTCGGGTTTGGCCTTCACCTTCGCATGGCCCATCTGGGGTTCGCGCATGTGGCGACTGGTCGAACGCTCGCACCTTTGAGTGGCATCGGCAACAGGATTCCTGATACTCCTAGCAAAAAAACGAACTAGAATCCGGCGGTTCCCGCGCCCTTGCGTGGTCTTTTCGACCTTCCGGGGCCGAACTGCGACGCGCGCCGGCCGGCCGGGAGCACGAAGGAGAGCGAAAGGGCAACAAATGATGAAAAGCTTCACCTGCCCCGCCACCAACGGCGCACGGAGTTTCATGCCGAGCCCAGACCAGATCCGTGACGACCGTCCTTGCCCCGAGGGTTGCGCTGCCCGCAGGCCCGGGCCCCTCGGCGTCCGCCGAAGGGGGCCATGGCCGCTCGCCGCGTGGTCCCGGCGTGCGCGTGTCGCGGCCTGGCTCGCCGTCCCGCTCGCGACGCTGGCCGGAGCCGGCGCGCGGCCGGCCTTCGCTCAACGCACGGGGCTCGCGGATCGGGCGGACGTGGCGGCCTCCGTGTCCGACGAGGTCGAGCCCGAAGGTGGTCCCATGCACCGCTGGCGCGGCAGCTACATCGCCCTCGACCAGTCGGTGACGACGCAGACGGTGCGGGTGGGCGCGGACTTTCAGTCCTACGATCCGACCTACGAGCTGTGGCTGTCGGCCAAGCCCCAGTACTACTTCATCGATCGGGCCCACAACAAGCTCAGCCTCAGCGTCTGGCTGAACGCCTTCTGGGAGCTCACGAACTCCGACACCACCACCAAGCAGCGCGAGATCCTGCTCGGGCCGACCTTCGTGACCGCGCCGTACCTCCACGTGTTTCGCCGGGGGCTCTGGGGCGATCGCCCGGGCTACAAGACCGCCGTCTCCGTCGGCCCACGCATCGTCCTGCCGACCGACAAGGCGTCCTGGGATTCGGGTCAGTACGTGAGCCTCGGCGTCACGAGCTTCCTGTCGCAGGGCGTGCCCCTGCGGGGAGAGGACGCCCGCTTCTGGCGAGGCGCGGAGTTCACGCTCGGCGTCGCGGCCGGGGCTCCCATCTCGAGGGCCACCTCCGCGGTCAACAACGACATCCGTCAGCTGCGGGAGGATGTCGCCGGCCGGTTGATCGTCTCCGATCAGCTGCGCGGGAGCATGAACACCAAGTACTACCTCAACCTCTCGGCGAGCGCCGACGTTCAGGTCACCAGCCGCACGACCTTCTCGGCCTCGTACGTGATCCTCGACTCGTGGGCGTACCTCCCGAACGATGCGCAGGTGTGTAGCCTCTTCACGGGCTGCGTGGCGCCGATGGGTGGGGACAATCCGCCCAACTTCCGGGTCGCGACCTGGCTCACCGCCTCGCTCGCCTACGAGCTCACCAAGACGCTCAACCTCGCCGTCGGGTACTTCAACCGGGCCAACCAGATCGGTCCGGACGGACAGCGGCGCAGCCCCTTCTGGAGCCCGGACGCCCGCTTGTTCGTGACCGTCACCGGCGTCATCCCCGACAAGTAGCCGACGCCGACCTGGCCTCGACTCATCGGCGGACGGGCGCCTGACCCGGCCGGAGCTCGACCGAGTCGAGCACGGCCACGCTGCCGTCGGGGCGCCGGAGCGCGAGCTCGTGGACCCCGCAAGCCAGCTCGAGCGCGTCGATCGGGGTCTTCTTGCCGGTGTCGCGCTCGTCGAGCCAGATCTCGGCGCCTGCGTGCTCGGTCAGGCTGAGGAGGCAGGCGGCGGCAGGGGCCGCCGCCGTGGCCGAGCTCGGCATCAAGATGGGCTCGATCCGGATGGGCGCCGCCTTCGGCTCGAGCCTCGGCTCGGGGCCGCGCAGGGCGAGGGGCCCGGTCACCATCGACGTGGCCTGAGTGGCGCGCCCGCGCGCGAGCAGCACGGTGAGCCCGACCAGGAAGACGCCCCCGGCGACGGTGCCGACGACCCAGTTCGGTTGTCTTTGAAGCCGGGTGAGCCAGGCGTTCGGCCGGTGCCGCGCGTGGGGGTACGGTTTGCCGTCGGGCTGGGTGGTCTCCGAGACGGCGGCCGAGCCCTCCTCGTCGTCGTACGAATCACCGAGGTCCGCGCCGAGGGTGGTGTCGCCCGCCTCCCAGCGGAGGTTTCCTTCCTCGTCGTGCGGGTCCGGATTCTCGCGCCGGTCCTGGTCGGCACTGGCCGCGAGGCCCGGCCATCCCCGCACGGCGGGACGGCTGGCCCGGCTCGTGTGCACGAAAGGCATGGACTCCCGTGTCCCCCTGCGGGCGCCGCGGGCGTCGTCGTACCGGATGTCGTCGACGTCGATGTCGGCCTCGGTCTCGGCTTCTGCCTCCGACTCCTGTCCGTCGTCGCCGTGCGCGTCCGCCGCCTCGAAGAAGGGGGAGCGGGTGACCTGGGTCTTGCCTTCGTCGAGGCTCACCGGTGGAGCTGATGCAGCCAGATCCTCGTCCCCTCCGTCGAGCTCGATCTCGGGAGCCTCCTCGGCGGCCGCCGCGGCGATCTCCGCGGTCGCCCGGAGCGGCTCCGCTGGAGCCAGCTCGACCGCGGCCAGGGCGCTCGCCGCGGCGATCTCCGGTCGGGGGACACGCCGAGCGCCGGCACCGCCACCGGCCAGGGCCTCTGCCTCGACCCCGACCAGCATCTCGCTCGGCCCCGTCGCGACCTCGAGCCCCGGTCCCGGCTGCCGGGCCGCGCGCGTGAGCTCGGCGGCGAGCTCGCGCACGCTCGGGAAGCGCTCCTCCGGACGGAACGACAGCGCCCGGCGCAGGACCTCGTCGACCGCGGCCGGTATCCCCGCGACCACCTCGGCGAGCGGCGGCGGGGGAGGCGCCCCGGCCCGCAGCTCCACCCGCTCCGCGGACTCCACCGGGAAGGGCAGCTTGCCTCCGAGCAGCTCGTACGCGATCGCCCCGAGCGCGAACTGGTCCACCCGCTCGTCGAGCGGGGTCGTGCTGCCGGGCATCTGCTCGGGCGCGAGATAGGCCGGGGACTGAGGCACGGCCGAGGCGACCCGGAACTCCTTGCCCCACCCGAACCCGGCGACCTGGGCGGCCGGGACGCCCGTGCCCGGCAACAGCACCAGCTCGGGTCGCAGATCCCCGTGGATGAGTCCGAGCCGGTGGCTCGACGCGAGGGCGGCCGAGACCGCCTCGACGATCGCCACGCCGCGGGCGAGGGGCAGCCTGCCCGCCTGGGCCATCGCCAGCCATAGCGGCTCGGCGTCGGTTCGCTGCATGACCACGAAGGCGGGCAGCTCGCCGCTCACGGAGAAGTCGAGGATCTGCACCACGTGAACATCGCGGAGCAAGGAGGCCACACGCGCGGCGCGCTGAATGCGCGCGGCGGCCTCGGGACGCAGGAGCGACTCGGCCGGGAACAGGCGAATGAAGAAGCGTCCGGGGATGCGCTCGTGGCGAGCTTCGTAGAGGTGATCGCGCACATCCCCGACGGCCTGACCCAGCCGATAGCCTTTTCCCAAGACGGAGCCCCTGAGCTCGGTTACCTGCGTCATGTCGGTCATGGTACTACACAGCCAGGACCCCGGCGAAGGCGCGGGTCGGCCGCGAAGCGGCATGGATGCCGCGTGCCGGGCCCGCGCGAGAGGCATCCCGCGCGCATGGGCACCAGACGCGGGCGCGCCATTCAGAAAGGCCGCGCATCCGTCGATGTCCGCACCGATGTCTCCCGGTGCGCCCGCTCGCGACGGTCATCCGCGCCGCGCCGCCACCTCCGGCTTCACGATGCTGGAGGTGATGGTGGCGCTGGTGCTGGCCACCATCGGGCTGCTCGGCACGGTCGCCGTCCAGCAGACGCTCTTCGGAGCCACCGCCAACGCTCAGGAGTCCGCGGTCGCGGCCCGCCTGGCGACGCGTGCCATGGAGGAGCTGCAGGCCAAGGTCATCACGGCGGGTCCGCCGGTCGTCGACCAGATGGCCGCCGCGGTCACCGGCGGCTGGGTGACGACCGGGTACCTCAACGCGCTCGGAGCGACGAGCGCCGCGCCCACCTCCGACTTCCGGTTCCAGCGCGAGATCCAGGTGACCAACCTCGGGGTTGGCCAGCCCTACAACCTGTCGGTGCAGATCACCTACGGGCTCGACACCGGCGCGCCGCGCCAGGTCCGGCTCGACGCCCAGCGGTGGAAGGTCTGGTGACGCGCGTGACCTCGCCGGCGTTGCCGGTGTTGCCGGTCTTGACGACAACCGGGGCGACCACCAGGTCAACGGCCGGGCGGGGCGGGCGTTCCGGGCGGGCCGCGCGCCGGCCATCGGCGGGCATGACCCTGGTCGAGCTGATGGTGACCCTGGTCGTCGCCGCGCTGGTCAGCGCCTCGGCGTTCATCTTCTTCGCCGGGCAGCGCCGGATCTACGACGCCCAGGGGAAGGTGCTCGGCGTCCAGCAGAACCTGTGGGCCGCGATGGATACCCTGTCGCGGCACGTCCGGGCCGCCGGCACCGGGATGATGGGCTGCGTGAACGGCACCGATCCCCCGCCGACGGGCACCACGTCGCCCCAGACCGGGCTGCGCGCCTACCAGGCGGGACCTCCGGGGCAGGTCGTGCGGCTCGCGCCCCTGTGGATTCAAGACGGTGCGGCGGGAGCCCCCGACGCCATCACGGTGGTCTTCGGCGCCGGGGCCTTCGGGAGCTTCTCCGACGCGGGGCTGGCGGCCACGGTCAGCCGCGCATCGGATCCGGTGGTCACGGCGACGGGCAAATCGGCGGCGTTCCGGGTCGGGGAGTTCATCCTCCTGCTCGACATCAGCGGGCTGCCCACCGGACCGCCGCTCGGCGATCGCGGGTGCACGCTGTTCCAGCTCACGGGCATCAACTCGGCCGGGGATCAGCTGCTGCACGCGGGCACCTCCGGGTGGAACCCCGCCGGAGACGTGGCGGGCCTCGTCCCCTTCGACTACGTGGGCGGCACGTCGCCCAAGGCGGCGGTGCGGGACTTCGGCACCCTGTCCTGGGTGCGCTTCGCCATCGACACGACCGGGACCTCGCCGCGCCTGACCATGGCCCGGCTCGACGGCAACGCGGGCTCGACCGCGCCGCAGGTGCTGGCAGACGGCATCGAGGACCTGCAGATCGCCTACGCCTGCGATCTGGTCCCGGCCGCCCCGGCCGGCCCAGACGGGATCTTCACCGAGGGCACCGACGCCGCATCGAAGGCCACGGACGAGTGGACGTACAACGTGGCTGGCGACGTCCCCCAGGTCGGGTGCGTGTCCCCGCAGGCCGTGCGGCTGACCATCTCGGCGCGCAGCACCGAGGCCGACGACAACCTGACGGGAGCGGTGGGCAACGCCAAGCCGGCGAGCGAGAACGGGGCGGCCGGCGTCAAGGACAACTTCCGCCACCGGGTCCTGACCACGGTGGTCAATCCGAGGAACCGATGACCATGACCACGAACGTGTCACCGACCCCACCGAGACGATCCCCGACCGGCGCGCGGGACGGGCAGCGGGGAGCCGTGCTCCTCATCATGATGCTGCTCATGCTGAGCCTGCTCGGGCTCGGCATCACCGGGCTGTGGCTGGCGTCCGGGAACCTCCAGGTGCAGGCCAACTCGAACCTGCGGATGCAGGCCCTCGCGGTGGCCGAGGCGGGGGTGGCGCGGACCCGGGCCGCCCTCAACGCCGGGGTCAACGTGGACGCGATGCTCACCGGAACCAACCCGGGCAAGGACGACGTCCCCCTGACGCTCGACGGATCAGGCAAGCCAGTGGGGGTCGGGGCGGTGTTCGTCGACGGGGCGACCCCGCTGTGGAACGTGCCCTTTCCTCCGGCCTCCTTCCTCCGCGGCGGAGGCACCGCCACCTCGCCTCAGGCCACCACCATGGGGAGCTACACCGTGTGGATCCGCAACGACACCGCCGAGTGTCGAGGCGGGCAGTTCACCCACGACGCCAACGGGACGGTGGTGATCCGCGCGCGGGGCCTCGCGGCCGACAACCTCACCAACGTCGTGCTCGAGGTGGCGCTCGGCGCGACCCCGGCGGTCCCCGGAGCGCCAGGGGTGGCGGCCGGAATTCCCCCGGTGCTGTGCTTCTCGGGCAAGAACGCCTGCGACGACAACAGCTCGACCATCTCGGGCGTCGTCGCGAACTGAAGGCTCAAGAAAAGCTGGGGACCTCCGATCTCCGGTATGGGCCGGGTCCGACCCATGGGTCGGCAGGTCCGCACATGACCTGGCGCGCGAAGAGTCGGACCAACCTCGGCATCGGCCGTCTGGCGCTGGCGTTCGGGTTCGTGGTGGGCCTCGCGGGCCTCACGGGCGGGCTGATGGGCCTCGACGGAGGGCCGGCCGAGGCGCGGGTGAGCCCGCTGTCGATCATCAGCCGCCAGATCCACAAGCCCAACCTGCTCGTGGTCCTCGACACCTCGGGCTCCCTCACGGGTGTTCCGGGCGGGGTCTTCGACACCTCCACCGAGGTGGGGGTGGATTGCGCCGACGGCGTCAACTGCCGCGGCGGCGTCGCGTCCGGGACCTGCGGGCAGACCGCCAAGTCCTGCTCCTCGGACGCACAGTGCAAGTCCTCCACCTGCAAGCTCGACGGCATGGGCTGCGCGATCTCGACGGACTGCCGTCCCAGCGCGGGGGCATGCAACCAGCAGACCTGTAACCAGTACGGGTTCAACTGCCAGAACGCGGTCTGCTACTCGGACGCGGACTGTCCCGCCGTCAATCGGGGCGCCTGCGCTTCAACCGGGTCCACCTGCAGCTCGTCGTCGCCGTGCACCTCGATGCCGCGCTGCCAGTACGGCAACGCGAACTGTGTGCTCGGCCAGAGCTGCGCGGCCTACGGACATTGCCTCAACGCCTCGGGCCAGGCGACCGCCCAGGCCTGCTCGGTCGACGGCGACTGCCCGCTCCAGAGCAGCGGCGGCACCTGCGCCGTGGGCGGCCAGAGCTGCACCAGCGCGGCGAGCTGCACCTCGACCAAGCTGTGCTCCGACCACATCGCCACCTGCAGCTCCAGCACCGACTGCTACAAGTGCAGCTACGGCAGCTCGAGCCGCGGGACCTACTGTCGCAGCAACGCGGACTGCACCAGCTTCTTGGCCTTCTGCGTGTCGGCGGGTGCCACGTGCAGCACCGGCAACAACCTCTGCAGCCTCCCCAACTACACCTGCAGAATCGAGCAGACCTCCAACGCCTGCCGGGAGACCAACGCCTGCGTCGGGACCACCAACACCTGCGCGCTCGGGCCAGCCAACCCCTGCCTGGCCGGCGTGCCGGCCGACCAGTGCAACCTGACCAACAACAACACCTCCGCCATCGGGATGTGCCGCATCACCTTGCAGAAGTGCCAGACCGACGCCGACTGTCCCACCAGCGGTGACCACTGCGGACCCGCCACCTCCCGGATCGTGATCGCCAAGCGGGTCCTCTCGAACATCGTGGACTCCAACAGCACGATCGTGAACTTCGGGTTCATGACCTTCTACCAGAGCCTGTACTTCCCGTACTACGCGCAGAACAGCACCGGCACCCAGACCGCGACGCTGTTTCTGTCCCACGGCCGCCTGGCCGGGCGGTCGTGCTTCGACTCCACCAGCGGACCGGCCGCCACCTGCATCATCGACGGCACCGCCTACACCCTGGTGTCGGGCCAGGGGAGCCGCTACGGCATCCGCGGCAACAGCGGCCAGCTCCTCGACACCAACTGGTGCGGGATGACCTGCAACCTGTCGGGCCTCGGCACCGGCAGCTACCAGGGCAGCACCTACAGCTACACCCTCAAGACCGGGACCACCTCCGGCAACGCGGTGGTCCGGACGTCGTACACCGGCAAGCAGATCACCAGCAGCGGCAGCGACTACCGGTACTACGACTCGAATACCTCGTACTACAACGGGGGCGCCACGCCCCCCATCGGGGTCCCCAACTGCGGGCTCACCTGCAGCTCCACCTGCGGCGCACGCTGGGACACCCAGCTCGCGCCGTTCCTCGATCCCACCGGCGATCCGGTCAAGGCCCAGGCCATGACCCTGGCGGTGAGCGACCGGTTGGCCCCGGCCTCGTATGGCGGTCTCATCTCGTACGGCGGGACCCCCACCGGCTGCGCCCTGCACAACGACAGCACCAACAACAAGGCCAGCAGCGCCTACGACTACATGGCCGCCGTCAAGGCCATCGACCCCCTGTCGTGCCGCGACAACTTCGTCCTCCTGCTCACCGACGGCGACGCCAATGGCCCGGGCGACATCTCCTGCAACGCATCGGCCTGCGCTGCCGCCAATCCACGCTCGGCCGGGTGCACGTGCCGCGCGGTGCTGGCGGCCTACGATCTGCGGATCAACCTCGGCGTTCGCACCTTCGTGGTGGGCTTCTCCGGGGACGTGTCGGCGGGGAGCGGACGGGTCAGCAACGACAACATCGCCAAGGCCGGTGGGACCGATCTCGGCGGCGACGGCAGCGCGCCTTACGCTTACACCGCCACCAGCGAGGCCGACCTCGTCACCGCCATCCAGAACGCCATCTACCAGGCGGCGGCGGGCAGCTACTCCACCTCGCCGCCCACCATGTCCGCGGGCACCCAGCAGGTGAACGGCGTCGTGAGCGGCAGCTACGCCCTCGACGCGCGCGCGGACTTCCCCTCGTGGAAGGGACACCTCCTGGCCTACGACACCACCGCCACGCCCCCGGCGCTGGTGTGGGACGCGGCCTCGGAGATCTCCAACGTCGACTGGAAGACGCGCAAGATCTACACTTCCGATCGGTCGAATCAGCTCGTCCAGATCCTGGTCGACGGCAACGGCAACGTGACGAACAAGTCGACCCTCTACGGGCTCGGCCTCGGCGCCAACGCCAGCGAGGCGGAGCTCATCGCCCGCTGGCTGATGGGGGATCCGGCCCAGGGCAACACCGCCATCCTCGGGGCGCTGGTCAACTCGACGCCGATCGACGTGGGGCAGCCCGGGGACAGCCCGCTGCCCGGCGGGCACGCCTTCTACACCCGCCTGCAGAATCGCCCGCGCCTGACCTACGTGGGGTCCGACGACGGGATGTTGCATGCCTTCTGGTCGCAGGCCCAGACGGTGGGGGGCGTGGCGCGGCGCGGGGGGTCCGAGGCCTTCGCCTTCCTCCCCCCCCAGATGATGGCGACGGTGACCCGGCTCTACGCCCAGGGGGGCCAGCAGCCGGATCCCGCCCAGCACGTATTCGGGCTCGCCAGCTCGCCCAAGGTCAAGAACCTGTGCGTGTCGAACTGCGCGGATCAAAATCAGGCGGTGTGGGTGACCGAGCTCGTGATGACCGATGGCTACGGCGGCAACGAGGCCTTCGCGCTCGACATCACCGACCCCACCGCCTCGCCGCCGTTCGCGGTGCTCTGGACCACCACCAACCACCCCAACCAGGCCACCTTCGACGCGGCCTTCGGGCTCACCATCTCGGTGCCGGCCTTCTCGCTCAACAAGACCGCCGCGCTCGATGACTACCGGCTGCTGTTCGGCTCCGGTTACCGGGTGAACATGACCTCGGCCGGGCAGGCGCAGGGGCTGTCGCTGCTGTCGCTGAAGGCCGCCACCGGCGTGGTACAGACCCAGTCGTCGTTCTCACCCCCGGGCGGCTCGTGCGGGCAGGAGTACACCATGCTGGCCGACATCGCCACGGCGCGGGACTACGCCCGCAACACCACCACCGGCACCGACGAGCGGCAGAAGCTGCTGGCCTCGTACGCGGCCGACACCTGGGGCAACCTGTGGCGCCTGACCGCGAGCGGGACCCCGCAGATCGTCACCAGCCTCGGCTGCTCGCAGCCCTTGCACTTCGCGCCCACCGTGGTCCAGCTCGATCGCGACGATCCCACCAACCACCCACACGAGATCTACCTGGTCGAGGCCACCAACTCCCCGCTCGACGATGCCACCCAGGGGTTCTCCCCGTCGCAGATGGTGTTCACGCGGGATCTGGCGGACAGCGCCGGGAACGTCACCGCCGATCCGTCGTTCGGCACCAGCGGCAAGATGGTGATGACGGTGGGCGCCACCACCAGCATGTGCGCCATCACCGACGCGACCGGGGCGAACTGCCTGCTCACCATGCCGGCGAGCGCGCGTCCCATGGGCACCCCGCTCGCGGTGCTGAAGCAGGACGGGAGCGGCTTTCTCACGCTGTCCACCTGGTACGTGCCGGCGGCTTCCGGCTGTGGCAAGGGTACGAGCTACATGCAGATCCACCAGTACAGCGCCGGCCAGACCACCCTCAAGCAGGCGCTCAAGGTCGGCGACGAGCCGGTGGCCTCGCCCATCGTGGTGGGTGGCAAGATCATGGTCATGAGCGCCTCCGGGCCGGTCGTGATCAACGGCAGTGTGCTCCAGAACTTCGTGGTCGGGACGTCCACGCCCGCGAACAATGGGGTGTCGGCGGAGCCATTCAAGATTTTGGGGTGGACGGAGCTTTGAGGCGGAGGGGACGAGGGAACGGACGGGAATAGGAGGGACGGGGGACGAGGACGGCGACGAGGACGAGGGTTTGGGGCCGGAGCGCTGAGGACCCCGACAGCGGCACCGGTCAGGTGTTCTGGAGGCGGACTCGCCAGGCGGGCGGGCGCGGAGCCGAGGGGGGCGGGGTGGTGGGCTCGGGAGACGGAGATGGGGCGGGGGCCTCGACGGGTTGCTGCGCTGGAGTCGGAGCGGGCTCGGGTGGTGCTTCCGTGGTTGCCGAACGAGATGCTCCGGGGCCGGTGGGGGTGAGGTTGCGACTCTCGAGCGCGCTCGGGGCCACGGGGCGGGGGGCGCGGCGGGCGCAACGGCTGGCTCGGCAATCGAACCCGGCCTGGCAGTCGACGTCGAGCTCACAGGACCCGGCCGCGCGGCGGTGGCACGACGCGCCGCCGAGCGCGACCGACAGCGCCGCAACCCAGAACCACCGCGGGACGAGGGGAGCCGACGCCGACACCCCGTCAGTATAGTCAGTGAATGCCGCGGATGCAGGCTTCGATGAGGACGTTGCAGTACGTGTAGACCAGGGTCGCGAAGAGCGCGGCGCCGATCAGCTTCGCGAAGAGGGCGGCCCACTCGGCCGCCCGCGTGTGCTTCAGCATCGAGAGCCAGGCGGCCCCGACGGAAGGAGGAACCGCGCGCGGCACCACCCGCACCGGGAGATCCATGAGGTAGGGAGGAGGCGGAACGGGACCCGCCGTGGTGTTCGACCCCCGAACCGGTTGATTCTCCGTTGCCATACTTCTACTACCTCCGGAATGCGATACTAGGTCGTCGATGGTTAAGATGGGGTTTCCGGCCCGCGCGTTATCGGTAACTCTGCGGGGGCGCGTCCGCGTGCTCCGACCGGCCACGGGGCGCGGGATGTCGGTCCAGGTGTGCGAGAGGCGCTCCGCGTGACACTTCGAACCGAGATCTCGCTGGTCCTGTCCTCGCTGCTCCTCGTCTCGATCGGTGTCGCGGGTGGCACGACCATCTTCCAGACCAACCGGACGCTGCGGCGTGAGCTGCGGACCGAGTATCAGCTCTTCGCCGAGACGCGGGCGTTCGCCCTGCGCGACAACCTCGGCATCCTCGAGAGCGAGCTGGCCCGCCTGGCCCTCCTGCCTCCGTTGCGACCCGGGCAGGGGGCCCTGCGTGCAGCCTCGGAGGTGCTGGCCAGCGCCCACCAGAACTCGGTGCTCTACAACAGCGCGGTGCTCATGCTGTCGCCCGACGGGCAGTGCCTTGAGGCCGAGCCGAGCGTCCCCGAGTACGAGCGCTGCGCCTTCGGCGATCGGCCCTGGTTCCGGGCGGTGCAGAAGGGCGACCGCGGTCCGATCCTGAGCGCCACCGACGAGCCCGGGCTCGGACGAACCATCAAGATCGTTCAGCCGATCTCGCAGAACGGGATCTTTGGCGGCGCGCTCGTGGGGGTGGTGTCCCTCGAGGACGCCAACCTCATCACGCCGGCCTTGCGTGACAACCTGCCGCCCCAGACCGATTCGATCATGATCGACGCGGAGGGCGCGATCGTCTTCCCACCCGATCGGGCGGTCGCGGGCGTGGGAACCGACTGGGCCCGGATCATCCAGGTGGCGCGCGCCGGGAGCTCGGGGACCTCCTTCGGTGAATCGGAGGGCGAAGAGTTCCTGTTCGCCTGGGCCCCCGTCCAGGCGAGCAGCGGCTACGTGGTGGTCTTCGCCTGGCCCTGGCAGGCCCTCAACGTGAACCTGCGCAAGCAGGTCGTGACGCTGTTCGGGGTGCTGGTGTTCGGCGTGCTCCTGGCGTCGCTGACCGGGGTGGTGCTGGCGGCGTACCTGACGCGGCCGCTCGAGGCTCTGGGGATGGCCGCCGCCCGCATCGCGAGCGGAACCCTGTGGCCCGACGCCGAGTTCCCGAAGTCCGCCCGCGCCACCGAGGTGGTGGCGCTCATCGCCGGGTTTCAGCGGATGGAGACCGCGATCGGGCAGCGCGACCAGGCGCTCCGCGAGGCGGCGTCCCTGCTCGAGGAGCGGGTGACCACCCGCACCCGGGAGCTGGTGGAGACGCAGAAGGCGCTGGTCGAGGCCGAGCGCTTCGCGGCGATGGGAAAGACCTCGGCGGCCATCGCCCACGAGATCAAGAACGCGCTCAACGGCCTCGGGATGGCGGTGGAGCTGATCCTGCAGGATCCCGCCAACCTGGTGCGGGTGCGGCGCCTCGAGCGCCAGGTGGTGGGCGAGATCGCGCGCCTGCGCGACGTCATCGATTCGTTGCTGTCCTTCTCGCGCACGCCGCGCATCGAGCGGCACCCGGTGGATCTGTGCGCGGTGGTGCACGGCGCGGTGGCGGCGCTGGCCGAGATCACCAGCGACCGCCAGGCCAGCGTGACCATCGACCTGCCGCTCGCGTTGCCCATCGTGTGCGATGGGCACAAGATGAAGGGGGTGCTGGTCAATCTCGTGAAGAACGCCGTCGAGTCGGGGCCCAACGTGCGGGTGCGTGGGTGGACCGAGGCCGCTCCCGGCGGCCGCCGGATCGTCATCGAGGTGTCGGACGACGGCCCGGGGCTGTCGCCCGAGGCGCGGTTGCACCTCTTCGAGCCGTTCTTCACCACCAAGCCGAATGGCACCGGCCTCGGCCTGCCGACCTCGCTCCGCTACATCGAGGCGCACGGCGGCGAGCTGTCGGCCGAGCTGCGCCCGCCCGGTGCGGGGGCGGTCTTCCGCGTGGTCCTCCCCGCGCCCGAGGAGGTCCCAGCGCCCGCCGCTGGCACCGACACCGACTGGAGCGTGGCGTGAAACCGAGCGTCCTCGTGGTCGACGACGAGAAGACCTTCCGCATCGTCGCCGAGGAGGCGCTCAGCGCCGAGGGCATCCGGGTGACGGTGGCCGCCAGCGCCCGCGCGGGCCTCGAGGAGTGGCAACGCGAGCCGCCGGACGTGGTGATCCTCGATCGCAACCTCCCGGACGGCGATGGGATGCAGGTCCTCGAGACCCTGGTGCGCGAGGGGCGGGAGCGGAACCTCGACACCCTGGTGGTCATGGCCACCGCTTACGCCGACGTCAGCAGCGCGGTGGCCGCGCTGAAGGCCGGCGCCTTCGACTACCTGGCGAAGCCCCTGCAACTCCCCGAGCTGGTGGTCACCGTGAAGAAGGCCATCGAGAACAGCCGCCTGCGCGCGCAGGTCCGGCAGCTCTCCGGGCGCGCGCAGGCCGCGGTGGGCAAGCTGGTGGCGGGGACCTCGCCCGCCATGCAGCAGGTGCTCGACATGGTCGACCGGGTGGCGCTGGCCCAGGACACCACGGTGCTGATCCAGGGTGAATCCGGGACCGGCAAGGAGCTGATCGCCGAGCGCATCCACCAGCGCACCCCCGGTCGCGGCGAGCAGGCCTTCGTGGCCCTCAACTGCGCCTCGATGCCGGAGGCGCTGCTCGAGAGCGAGCTCTTTGGGCACGAGCGCGGGGCCTTCACCGACGCCAAGACCCAGAAGCACGGGCTCTTCGAGGAAGCGGATGGCGGGACCTTGTTCCTCGACGAGGTGGCCGAGCTGCAGCCCGGGATTCAAGCCAAGCTGTTGCGGGTCCTGCAGGAGACCACCTTTCGGCGGGTCGGTGGCACCCGCGACCTCAACGTGAGCGTGCGGCTCATCGCCGCGACCAACAAGGATCTCGCGGCCGAGGTCAAGCGCGGCAGCTTCCGGCTGGATCTGTACCACCGGCTCGACGTGTTCCACCTGCGGCTGCCCGCCCTGCGCGAGCGACGCGAGGACATCGTCACCTTCGCGCGGCACTTCCTCGCGGTGTTCGCCCAGCGCCTCGGAAAGCCGGCGCTCAAGCTCACCCCCGAGACCGAGAACATCCTGCGCGCCTACGATTACCCCGGGAACATCCGCGAGCTGCGCAACATCATCGAGCGCGCCGCGATCCTGGCGAACCGGGACGTGGTCGAGCCGAGCTGCATCATCCTCAGCGCCGAGGTCCGGGGGGGCGAGGTCCGCGGCGACCCCGGGCCCCGCGCGTTCTTCAGCATCGACCTGCCGGGCGGGGGTGGGCTGCCGGGACAGGCCCAGCCCCAGCCCCCATCTCTGGCCGACGTCGAGCGCGCCTACATCGCGCGGCTCCTGGAATTCACCGACGGCAACCGCACCCAGGTGGCCCGCATCCTCGGCGTGTCCTACCCGACGGTGGCCAAGAAGATCGCCGACTACGGCCTGTAGGGCGCGACCCCCTGCAAGTTTTGATCAGGGGGGTGAAAGAAACTTTCGGGCCGCCGACGTGCGATCCAGGTTTCGGCGCATTGCAGGCGGGCCAAGGGGGTGTGACGCAAGGCACGAAAGTTGCTTGGGTCACACCCGAGCCCCCCCACCGTGCTGGAACGCCTGATTGATTTCGCCGTGCACCGTCGCTTCGCGATGCTGGTGCTCTCGGCGGCCTTTGTCGTCTTCGGAATCTTCACCTTCCGGAGGCTGAAGATCGAAGCCTTCCCGGACGTGACCAACGTCCAGGTCATGGTCATCAGCCTGTTCCCGGGGCAGGCGGCCGAGGAGGTGGAGAAGAAGGTCACCATCCCGGTCGAGCACGCCCTGGTCGGCGTCCCGCGGGTCCTCATCCAGCGCTCGATCACCTCGTTCGGGCTGTCGCAGGTGGTGCTGACCTTCGACGACGAGGCGGACATCTACTTCGCGCGCCAGCAGGTGGCCGAGCGCCTGTCCGAGGCCGACGTCCCGCCCGAGGTCACGCCGCACCTCGGGCCCAACGACACGCCGGTCGGCCAGGTGTACCAGTACACGCTCGAGAGCGACCGGCACAGCCCGAGCGAGCTGCGCAGCTGGCAGGACTGGGTGGTCTCGAAGCACCTCATGCGGGTGGCGGGCGTGGCCGACGTGGTCAGCTTCGGGGGCTTCCAGAAGGAGTTTCACGTGATCGCCGATCCGGCGCGCCTGCGCAGCAACGGCGTGACCCTGGCGCAGCTGTCGGAGGCGGTCGCGCGCTCGAACGGCGCCACCTCGGGCGGCTACTTGCCGAATGGCGAGTCCGAGCTGGTGGTCCGCGGGCGCGGCTACCTGCGCGGCATCGCCGATCTCGAGAACACCTCGATCAGCGCCCGCGACGGCACGCCGGTGCTGGTGCGCAACGTCGCGACGGTGGTCGAGTCGTACACGCCCCGGCGGGGCGCGGTGGCCCGCGGCGAGGCCATCGACTCGATCGAGGGGACCATCCTCCTCCGGCGCGGCGAGAACCCCAAGGACGTGCTCAGCGGGGTCCACGAGGCGGTGGCGCGCATCAACCGTGAGCTCTTGCCCCCGGGGATGGCCATCGTCCCGTTCTACGATCGGACCCACCTGGTCGACACCACCCTTCGGACCGTCTCGCACAACGTCCTCGAGGGAGTGCTGCTGGTGAGCCTGGTCCTGTGGCTCTTCCTGCGGGCCATCTCCGGCTCGATCGCGGTGGCGGTGACCATGCCGCTCGCGCTCATGACGGCGTTCGTGGGGCTCTACTACGCGGGGGTGCCCGCCAACCTGCTGTCGATGGGCGCGATCGACTTCGGGATCTTGCTCGACGGCGCGGTGATCCTGGTGGAGAACGCCTATCGCCACCTGGCGGAGGAGCAGCCGCCCCCGGAGGAGGTGGCGCACGTGGTGGGCCGCGCCGCCAAGGAGGTGGTGCGGCCCACCCTCTTCTCGATGGCCATCATCGCCGCCGCCATGATGCCCATCTTCACCCTCGAGCGGGTGGAGGGACGGATCTTTCGTCCGGTGGCCCTGACCTACGGGTTCGCGCTCGGCGGGGCGCTCTTCTTCACCATGACCACCGTCCCGGCCTTGACGGCCGTGCTGCTCAAGCACCGCAAGGTCACCGAAAAGGATCCGGCCTTCCTCCTGTGGTTGCGCGCCCGATACCTCAGGCTCTTGCAGGTGGCCCTGCGCCTGCCCTGGGTCCCGGTGGGCTTCGGGCTCCTGCTGCTCTTCGGGGCGGGGGCGCTGGTGCCGCGGCTCGGGGCGGAGTTCCTGCCCGAGATGAACGAGGGTGACATCCACGTCACCGTGACCATGCCGAGCGCCGTCTCGCTCGAGCGCGGGGCCGAGGTGCTGCGGGACGTGCGGCTCGCGCTGATGCGCTTCCCGGAGGTCAAGGACGTCCTCAGCGAACAGGGACACCCGGAGGATGGCACCGACGACGAGGCCCCCAACCAGTCCGAGATGTTCGTGATCATGAAGGCGCAGTCGGAGTGGAAGACCGGGCGGAGCAAGGAGCAGATCGTCGACCGCATGCGCGAGGAGCTCAGCCAGCGCCCGGGGGTGGTCTTCAACTTCAGCCAGCCCATCAAGGATCGCGTCGAGGAATCGATCTCGGGGATCCGTGGGCAGATCGTGGTCAAGATCTACGGCGAGGATCTGCACCTCATGCACGACAAGCTCGAGCAGGTGCGGCGCATCCTGGCCGGCATGCGGGGCTCGCGGGACATCGAGATCTACCGGGCGGGGAGCGCGCAGCACCTGGTGGCCGACGTGAACCGCGAGCAGGCGTCGCGCTACGGGATTCCGGTGCGCGACATCGAGGACGCCATCGAGACCGGCTTCGGCGGCACCCTGGCCACGTCGATCTGGGAGGGGGAGCGCAAGGTGGGGGTGCGCATCAAGCTGCCTCAGCCGGCCATCGGCAACGTCGAGAACGTGGGGCGCCTCGAGATCCCGGTCGGCAACGCGCGGGTCCCGCTGGCGGCGCTGGCGGACATCCACGTCGATCGCGGGCGCACCCAGATCAACCGCGAGCAGGGGGGGCGGTTCCTGGCCATCAAGTGCAACCTCGAGGGGCGCGACATGGGCAGCTTCATCGACGAGGCCCAGGGCCGCGTGAAGCGCGAGGTCGAGTTGCCGTCGGGGTACTACCTGACCTGGGGCGGCGAGTTCGAGAACCAGCGGCGCGCGATGAAGCGGCTGCAGGTGATCGTCCCCATCTCGATCCTGGTGATCTTCGCGCTCCTCTACCTGACCTTCCGGGCGGTCCTGCCGGCGGTGGTGGTGCTGCTGGTGGTTCCCTTCGCGACGGTGGGCGGGATCTTCGCGCTGTTCCTCACCCACACCGTGCTGTCGGTCTCGGCGGCGGTCGGGTTCATCACCCTGTTCGGGGTGGCAGTGATGGACGGGGTGCTGCTCGTGACCTACATCGTGCAGGCGCGGCAGGCCCAGGCGGCCCGGCGGATGGCGGGGCAGGACGCGGGTGACGATCGGCAGGCCATCATCGACGCGGTGTCGCAGCGGTTGCGCCCGGTCTTGATGACCGCGCTCCTGGCCTCGCTGGGGCTCGTGCCGGCGGCCATGTCCCACGCCATCGGGTCGGACACCCAGCGGCCCTTCGCGATTGTGATCATCGGCGGCCTGGTCTCGTCGACCCTGCTGACGATGCTGCTCTTGCCCACGCTGTACCAGCTGGCCCAGAGCTGGTTCGGCGGTGATCCCCGGGCCCCCCGAGGGTCGGCGGCGCCGGCGGCTGCCGGGACCGGAGCGGTGGCGGCGGGGCACCCGGCGCGACGGGGAGCCCGACCGTGAGCAGAGACGCCGTCCGTCGCGGGCGCGGGAGCGGGGACGCGAGCGTGGACCTCAGCGGGCAGGCAAGCCGGCAGGGGCGACGCCTGCTCCTGGCGGCGACCCTCGCCGGCTGGTGCCTCGCTGCCCACGGCCGGGCGGCGCAGGCGGAACAGGCCCGGGGGCGTGACGCCCCGGCGTCGCCGAGCCTCACCATGGACGACGCCGTGCGCCTGGCGCTGGCCCGCAACCGCGACATCGTGTCCGCCAGGCTGGAGATCGACGTGGCCGCCACCGAGATCATCGCCGCGCGCCTCCTGCCGAACCCGACCCTCGGGTACTCGGTCGGGAACCTGGTGCTCGGGTCCGGCAACGATCAGATGCGCGGGCTCGACCCCCACTTCTGGTCGCAGCCGGTCCAGAGCGTGGGGATCTCGCAGGTCATCGACCTGTGGGCCAAGCGCCGGGCCCGCACCGAGGTGGCCGAGCTCGGGACCGAGCAGCAGCGCTGGGTGGCGGCGGACGCCATTCGAACCATCGTGCACGCGGTGCGCTCGGCCTTCATCGAGGTCCTGCGCGAGCAGGGCGAGCTGGCCCTGTCGCGGGAGATCGCGGCGCGCTATGCCGGCACGGTCAAGCTCTCGCGCTCGCGCTTCGCGGCGGGGGACATCTCGGAGGCCGAGCTGCGCAAGGTCGAGCTCGAGGGCATTCGCTTCGACAACGCGGTGATCGACGCGGAGACCGAGTGGGCCACGGCCCGGGCCGGGCTGGCGCTGCTCCTCGGGTTGCCAGACGCCGCCGGGCTCCCCGCCGAGCTGCCGGAGACCTTCGCGCTGCTGTCGCCCGACGAGCGGCTGGCGGCCCCCGACGCGGCCGAGAAGCTGGTCGCGCTGGCGCTCGAGCGGCGCCCCGACGTGCGCGCCACCCGGGTGGATGCGCGACGGGCCAGCGCCCGCCAGCGCTCCGCCCGGCGCGACGCCTTCCCGGACGTGGCCCTCGGCCCGACCTACACCCACAGCGGCTTCGCGGTGTCGGGGGACAACCCCAACACGCTCGGGCTCTCGGTGTCGGTGGTGCTGCCGGTCTTCGACCGCAACCAGGCGGCGAGGGCCAGGGCCGACCTCGAGCTGCGGCGCGCCGCCAACGACGAGGCCCGGCTCGGGCTCGTCGTCCGGCAGGAGATCGCCGATGCGACCCGGCGCGAGCGCCGCTCGCGGAGGCTGGTGTCCACCTACGAGGGCGGGATGCTTCGCCTGGCGGAGGACGCCTTGAAGACGGCGGAGCGGCTCTACCGGGCGGGCGCGAGCTCCCTGCTCGAGTTCCTGGAGGCCGAGCGGACCTACCTCGAGATTCGCGGACAGTACCTGCGCGCCCGCCACGATCTGCGCCAGGCTTCGGTGGATGTTGCATTCGTCGTGGCGGAGGGAAATCTCGAATGACCAGACCGACCCGTATCCTGAAGTTGCCTTCGACGCCCCGGTCACCTCATCCCCTCGCCCCGCGGAGCGGCGAGAGGGTCAGGCAGAGGGGACCGGAAATCGCCGTGGCGCTCATGGTGGCGCTGGGGCTCGCGCTCGGCGCGTCGCCGGGATGTGAGCGCGCGGGCGGCGAGGGGCCCCACGCCGTCGACGACTCGGAGCCGGCCGCCTCGCCGTCGCGCGACTTTCTCAAGCTCGATCCGAAGAGCCCGCGCATGGCCTTCCTGAAGATCGACGTGGTCCGCGAGAGCGACGTCCCCGCCGTGGTCTCGCTGCCGGGGCGGGTCTCGGTGGACGAGGACCACACGCAGCGGGTGGCCTCGCCGATCGATGGGCGGGTGGTCGCGCTCTTCGTCAAGCCTGGCGAGGTGGTGCGGGCCGGGCAGCCCCTGCTCGAGCTGGCCTCGCCGCAGGTGGGCCTGCTGCAAGCGGACGCCGCCAAGGCCGCCGAGGATCTCTCGGTGACCGAGCGGGCGGTGGTCCGGGTCCGGCGGCTGAAGGCCGACGGGGCGGTGTCCGAGAAGGAGGTGGCGCAGATCGAGGCCGACTTCAAGAAGGCCCAGGCCGACGTGGCCCGCTCCGCCGCCCAGCTTCATTCCCTCGGCATCTCGGCGGCGGCCCCGACCGTCAAGGTCGCCCTGCGGGCCCAGATCGCCGGCACGGTGATCGAGCGTCCGGCCCTGGTGGGCCAGGAGGTCCGGGCCGACGGCGCCACGCCGCTGCTGACCATCAGCAACCTCGATCGGGTCTGGGTCCTCGGCGCCGTCTACGAGCGCGATCTCTCGCTCATCGACGAGAAGGACGTGCCCGTCACGGTCCACGTCCCCGCCTACCCAGGGGAAGACTTCGCGGGCCGGGTGATCTACATCGGCGAGGTGGTCGACCCCGTGACGCGCACCGTGCAGCTCCGCTGCGCGCTCGACAACCCGAAGCACCGCCTCAAGCCCGAGATGTTCGCCTCGATCGACGTGCAGAGCATCGGGGGAAAGCGCTTCATCTCGGTCCCTGGCCGGGCCGTGCTGGCCGAGGGCGAGAAGTACCAGGTGATCGTCGCCTCGGAGGGCAACGTCTTTCGCGCCCGTCAGGTCGAGGTCGGCTCCGAGACCGGCGACCGGGTGCGCATCCTGCGGGGCCTCACCCCCGGAGAGAAGATCGTGGTCGACGGCGCCCTCTTCCTCAAGCGCGAGCTCGCCGACTGACCTCCGCCGTGCTCAGAACAGCAGCCCGATGTTCACGTGGAACACCCCGATCCTGGTATCGCCGGGACCGGGATCGAGGGGCCAGCCCCACGCGAAGCTGAGATCGCCGATCGGCAGGCGGATCAGGATCGGGGTGATCCCCACCCCGTGCCGCCACCAGCTCGCCCGCATGCCCGAGAAGGAGTCGGCGACGATCCCGTTGTCCCAGAAGACCGAGCCGTACCAGGGCGGGCTGATGGGGAACTGCAGATCCAGGTTCTGCAAGAGGCGCAGGTTGCCGCCGATGGGCCGGTACTGCACCAGATCCACGTCGCCCACGTAGGGGATGCGGTTCTCCTCGACGCGGGCCCGATCCAGCTGGAAGCCGCGGATGGTGGTGTCCCCGCCCGCGAAGTAGCGCTCGACCTTGGGCAGGAGCGACTCGGGCCCGGTGGGGAAGCCCTGGTCGTAGCGGAACCCGTGCCGCAAGGACAACCAGGAGCTGAGCGGCACGACCACGGTCGAGTGCAGGCCGACCTTGAGGAAGGAGGCGTCGCCATAGCCGAGCCGAAACAGCTTGGAGGCGAGCTCGGCCAGCGCCTCGAAGCGAAAGCCCCGGGTGGGCAGCAGGCGGTTGTCGAGGCGGAGCCACTGCAGGCCCGCCGAGATGCTGCTGACGGCGGTGTCGAGGGTGATCGACGTCTGACGCTCGTTGGCCCCCGACAGGCGAATCAGGTCCTCGGTGTGGGTGGTGTCCCGGACGTTGTAGTGGATGTTGGCGTCGACCCCCGGCAGCATCTCGCGCGCGAACCCCACCGAGATCCCCCAGGACCGGAGATCCCCGAGGCGGACCGTGGCCTGCTGGTAGTACTGGGTCGAGACGTCGAAGCGAAACAGCGAGCCGAAGAAGCGCCGGTCGAGGAAGGTCGCCGAGGCGCGGATCAGCGAGTTTCCCAGGGTCCAGGCGCTGCCGTAGGTCATGTTGGCCGACAGGTTCCACCCGTGGCCGAAGAGGTTGCGATGGTCGTAGCCGGCGCGCAGGTAACCGCCCACCGGCGACGACGAGTCGAGGGGAGCCTGCTCGCTCGAGACCCCCACCCCGAAGTGCAGCACGTTGTACTGATCGTTGCGCTCCTCGACCTCCACCACCATCGGCACCACCGCCTGCGCCTCGTCCTTGCCCGGAAACCGGATCGGCGAGGCGTTGTTGAAGAGCTGGAGGAAGCTGAGGTTGCGCTGCCCGCGCTCGAAGGCGGTGGTGGTGAGGTTGTCGCCGGAGCGAAGCGGGATCTGCTCGAGGATGGTCTCGCGGGTGGTGAGGAAGTTTCCCCGCACGAAGATCGGTCCCACCCGCACCCGCGGTCCGCTCTTGATGGTCCAGCGCACGTCCACCCGATCCCCGGTGCGCTCGACGTCGGATTCGGCGGTGGCCACCGGATAGCCGGCGTCCCCCATCAGGCGCTCGAGGCGCCGTCCGTCCTCGCGCAGCAGCCCCGGGGTGTAGGGCTCTCCCGGACGCAACGACAGGCTGTCGCGCAGGAACGCGGCGGCGTAGGGGATGGGATCGGCGACGGTCCCCGTCTCGGGGTCGGCGGCGGCCGCCGCGAAGGACTCGGAGGCCACCCGGACCAGGTGGCCCTCGTCGATGGTGAAGCGGACGTAGATGCGGCTCGCCCGCCGGGAGGCGGTCTCGGCCAGGGCGGCGTTCACCCCCATGAGCCCGAAGTTCTCCGGCGTGGTGGCCACCTCGCCGCGGACCTCGGCGTCGGGATAGCCGCGCGCGCGGTAGAACCCGACCACCCGCTCGGCGTCGAGCTGCACCTGGCGCGCGGACACGTATCCCCCGGCCCCGAGCCCGAGGTAGCCGAGCAGCGGGAAGGTCTTGACCGTCACCGCGTCGCCGAGCTGGTCGGCGCCGAAGGCCCGGTTGCCGACGAACTCCACCCCGCGGACCTTGAGCTCGGGGCCCTCGTCGATGACGAACACCAGGCGATCTTGATCGTCCGACAGCCGCTCGCGCCGCCACTCGACGCGCGCGAAGAAGAACCCGCGCTGCTGGTAGTCGCGCTGCAGCAGCTCGGCGCTCGCGTCGGCCTCGTAGTCGTCGTAGGAGCCACGTTCCCTGAAGGTGAGCACGCCCTTCAGCGAGGAGGCGGAGCGCGCCTCGTTGCCCTCGAAGGCCAGCGTGATGCGCTTGTGCTCGCTCACCTGAACCCCGACCGCCACGTTCTTCTTCTGGCGGTCGATGCTGCGCTCCGGATCGAAGGAGCTGCCGATGCGCGCTCCGAAGTAATTGAGATCCCGGTATTCGTCGACCACGTGCGCGACGTCTGCCCGGAGGCGGCGCAGCTGGAAGGGGGCCGGCCGCAGCCCGAGCGCGTAGGGGTCGGCGTGCCGGAAGGCCTTCTCGATGTCCGCCGTGGCGATGGCCTGGTTGCCCGTCACCACCACCGGTCCGACCGGATAGCCTTCGCCCCGGGTGACGTGGATGTGGAAGTCGACCGCCGCGGGGGCGCTGCCGGAGGCGGACAGCTCGATGCGCACCCGGGCATCGAAGTAGCCCTCCCCGTGCAGGTATTGCACGATGCGATCCTGCTCGCGGGCGAGCGCGGCGTCACGCTCCGGGCCCGCGGGGGGCAAGGCTCCGCCCGGGCGGATGCTGACCCGCCGCTGGATCTCGTCCTGGCGCAGAAAGCCGTTGCCCGAGACGAACAGGTAGCGCAGCCGATCGTAGGGGCGCAGGACCACCCGGAGCGCCACGCCGCCCGCGGCCGGGACGGACTCCACCAGCGCCTCGTAGCCCACCTGATCGAGGGCCCGGCGGGCCCGGGGGATGGTCCCGATCGGCACCCCGATGCGATCGGCCGGGCCGGAGTCCACGAACCGGGAGCCGTCCGGGAAGACCCCGCGGAGCAGCGCCTGCAGATCGGCCTCGGGATCCATCCGCACCCCTTCGATGCGAAACTCCACGATGCGGGGCGCCGACTCGGCCGCCGCCGCCGGTCGCGAGAGCGCGACTCCGGTGGCGAGCAGCAGGCTCAGGATATGGAGCGGTGGGCTCGAGGTGCGCAAGGGACGGCGAGATGGCGAGGGGAGGGTGGACTGTGGGGGGTGGAGTGTGGAATGTGGAGTGTGGACGACCCGAGACGTTACCTTCGAATGGGGAAATCCCAGCGCAGCTCGAGGCTGGTGTTGATGGGGAGGCTCTCGTTGAGCCCGGGCTGAAGCACCAGGGTCTGCCGCTGCACCCCGCCCACCAGGGACAGGTAGTCGATGATCCAGGTCTCCCCCTGCAGCTGCCAGCGCGACTGACCCTGGAAGCCGAACAGCGTGTCGGCCTGCAACCAGAAGACCCGGTTGATCTGCTTGCGCAGGCGGCCCTCGAAGCCGTCCGGGCCCACCGTGAGGCGCAGCTGGACGCCGACCGCCCGCTCGAAGGTGTCGCCGATGATCGGCTCCATCAGGTTGGCGATCGCATCGCGGGTCGCCTGTCCGGCGATGTCGATCCCGGTGTTCAGGTTGGCCCCCACGGTCGGGTTCTGGGTGCTGAGCCGCTCGCTGCTGTTGGTGGTGGTGCGTCCGGTCAGCAGCAACAGGGCGGTCTGGCTGCGGTCGAGCCCATCGGCCGTCGACAGGTCGATCTGCATCTCACGCAGGGGCCCATGGATGTTCATCCGCACGGTGCGCTCGACTCCGGACGCGTCCACCACGACGTTCTGGGCCTCGACGTAGATCTCGGGGGTCTCGCCCTCCGCCACCGACTTGGTCTCGACGAAGGTGATGTGGTTGACGTTGGGGACGAGGTCGAAGTAACCCCGCAGGACCGGGATCTGGAAGCGCCCGTCGGTCGGCCGGACGTCCCCCGCGAGCCGCGGCTGCGACAGGGTTCCGCCCACGTGGAGCGCCACGTCCACGTGGATCTCGGGCGCGATGTTGTCCTGGACCACGAAGGCGTCGCCCACGGTGCGCACCGTGAGATCGAGGCGGAGATCGGAGAGCAAGGGCCTTCCCTCGTAGAAGGGATGAATACCCGATTCGTTGGCCCGCGGCCGCAGGACCAGGTTGCCGATCACGAAGTCCTGGGTGTAGCGACCGGAGATGATCCGGACCTCGCCCGCGAGCCCGAACCCCGCGTCGAGATCCCCCTGCAGATCGAGGTCGAACGCCACGTCGTCGAGCTCGAAGACGCCGGGGCTGCGGTACACCAGCTGCTCGCCGTGCAGGGGCAGGTCCAGGCGACCGAGGCGCGGCGGGACCACGCTGCGGAACTCCACCCGTCCCGGACGGACGCCCCCGGCGCCGATGACCAGCTTGCCCTGGCCGTCGATCACCACCCGCACGTCCCGCAGGGAGGCCCCGTGGTTGTCGAGCTCGACGATGCCGCTTTGAACCTCGATGTCGTTGCCGGTGTCGCGCAAGCGAAAGGTGATGCTGCCGAGCCCGAGGCGGGCCGACACCACGGGGGAGGCGAGGGGGCCCTTGACGTCGGCCTGGATGCGGGCGCGCCCCTTGGCGTCGGAGACCGCGCCCCCGGCGAAGTCGCCGAGCAGGCGCGCGCTCACCTCCCCGCCCACGTGGGCGTCCACGCTCTCGGGCCTGAACCCGGCCCCGAGCTGCACCTGCCCATCGAGCTCCATGACCGGGCCGTCCACGGCGACCCGCAGCCGGGAGAGCCGGGCCCGCTCGGGGGACAGGCTGATGGTGCCTCCGAGGACGATGACATCGGTGTCGAAGCCGGCCGGCCGGAAGTGAACGGGCGCGCGCACGTTCAGCGCCCCGCGGAGCTGCGGCGCCTCGAGGGTCCCGGCTGCCGCCACGCCGAGATCGAGATCGCCCGACAGGTGGTCCACCCGACCGCGCGCGAAGGGCTGGAGCAGCTCGAGATCGAGGTGACCATCGACCGTCGCCTCCAGGGTGCCGGTGCGCCCGTCGAGCTTCCCGCGGGCATGCAAGGCGCCCCCGGTGGTCGCCAGGCGCACGTCATCGACCACCACCTCGGACCCGCGGATCGACACGTGGATGGGCTGGGTGGCGGACACCTCCACCCGGCGGGCGCCAGGGTCCTCGGGACCCACGTCCCCCGCGCGCGCCAGCGAGGCCCAGAACTCGGAGAGGGTGAGGTCGGCCTGCAGAGGTTGTCCCGGCTCGAGATCGACCCGGACCTGGCCGGATGCCAGGCCCTGTCCCTCGCCGAGGGCCGCGAGCTCGGGCAACAGGGATTCGAGCACCAGCTTCTCGAAGACCGCGCCACCGTGCAGGAAGAACCCCGGCGCGGCCGCCGCCCCCGGCGGGGACGTCGCGCCGCTCTTGCGGTCGGCGCCGCCCGGGGTCGCCACCCTTTGACCGAGATGCGCCTCGATGCGCAGCCGATGGAAGAGATCCCCGGTCACCAGCACCGCGACACCCCCGAAGGCGGCCGTGGCCGAGCTCGTTCGCCGGCCCGGCGGGGGCGCCGTCCGGGTCCGGCGCGGGTTTCTGCTCGCAATCGGGGTGGGCGTCGGCTCGGGCGCCGGCCCGGGGGACGGCTCGGGCGACAGCACGATGGTCCCGTCGCCGAGCACGATGCCCCGCGCCGACACACCTTCGAGGCGCACGGTGCCCCGGACCTGCGGGGCCGCCAGCGTCCCGCCCACGTCCAGCTCGGCGGCGCAGGTGCCGACCAGCGCGAGGCTCGGGTCGTGCCCCCCCGGAAGATCGGCCAGCCGCAGTCCCTTCAGCACGGCGTGCAGATCGAGCGCCCCCTCCTGCGAGGCGCTGCCGCTGAGATCGAGCTCGGCTCCGCTCGCCGTTGCCACGTGCAGCGCGTGAACCGTGAGGAGGTGGTCGTGAAGGTCGAGGTTCGCCGGTCCGAGACGCAGCTCCTGGCCGGCCACCACCAGCGCCTGCGCGCGCGGGATCTCGAGGCTGGCCCGGGGATCGGCGAGCGTGCCGCCCACCTTCGCCTGCAGCGAGAGCCGCCCGGTGAGCACCGGCTCGCCCACCAGGAGCCCGAGATCGATGTCGTCCAGGCGGAGGCTCGCGTCGAGCTCGGGCGAGCGGAGGGCGCGCGTCATCGCCGGGTCGAAGAGCCGCACGCTCCCGTGTGCCGCGATCCGACCGCCGAACGCCTCGCCCGACAGGGAGGCCAGGGTGGCGAGCCCGCGATCGAAACCGAGCTCGGCCCGCAGCTCGGGCACCCGGCGGCGGCCCACCCCGAGCCCGGTCAGGATCGCCGTCCCCAGCGCCTGCGGCGCCGAGAACGGCCCCTTCACGGCGACCCGGATGACCCCGCCCGCCGGTGGCGTTGCCCCTGGCGCCGGGCCTCCGGCGGCGGCTCCGAGCGAGATCCCGAAGCCGCCGAGGGCGCGCGTCAGATCCGAGATCAGCACCTCGAGCCCGAGGTCGACGATCCGCCGGGCCAGCTTCACGTCCCCGCGCGCGGTGGCGCGCGCCCCCGCGACCTCGACGGTGAGCCCGTCGGTGCGGGCCAGCGCCGGCGACCACGACCCGCCGCCGTGCACCCGGAGCGATCTCGGCAGGCCGCCCGCCCGCCGCCGATCGAGCCGCAGATCGAGCCCCTCGACCGCGATCGCCGGGCCGCGTGGGCCGAGTTGCGCACGCAGGCGCAGCCCGCCCGACACCGTGCCCCCAAGGAGAGGCTGCAGCGCCACCGGCACGTACGAGTCGGTGGTGAGCGCGGCCAGCTTCACCTCGGCGGACAGCTTGAGCGAGGTGGCGTCGAGGCGGGCCCCGAGGCCGAGCCGACCGCCCCCCGGCGCGGTGAAGCCCAGATCCTTCACCGCCACCGTCAACGCGTCGCCGTCGAACGCGAGCCGGAGCCCGAGGCCGTTGGCCCGGTACCTGTCGTAGACCACGTCCAGCCCACCGAGCTCGGCGCGGACGCGCAGCTTGGCGAAAGGTCCATGCAGATCGAGAACGGCCGAGCCGTCGGTGCCGCCGAGCTCGAGGCCATCGATGTGCTTCCCGCGCAGCACCTGGTTGAAGGCATCGGCGGGCGCGCGCCAGTCGGCCCCGAGGGCGATGCCCGGCACCGAGGTGGCTCCGTAGATCCCGGTGAAGAAGCCGTGCCCGGTCAGGACGGACCGTCCGGTGCGCGCCTCCCGCAGGTCGAGGAGGATGTCGTCGGGGCGGTCGGCGGTCGTGGCGACCCGGTTGATCACCACCCGGTCGAAGGGCACCAGGTTGTCGTCGAGGATCCGCAGCCAGCCCCCGCCCTCGGCCACCACCGGTCCCACGTCGAACCCGAACGTGGGGTGCCGGGGATCGACCGAGGACTGCTCGAGCGAGGCGGTCAACCGTGCGTGGCGCAGCTCGAGGCCCCAGGCCCCGGGGAAATCGAAGATGGCATTCAGGTCGTCGATGGTCCCACCCACGATGCGAAAGAAGGAGCCCGGGGCGGGCGGGCCTTCTCCTTCCTTCGGGGCGACCGGAGCGGCCACGGTCCTGGGGGCGAGCGCCGCCAGGAAGCCGATCTCCGGGCTCTGCTGCATGAGCGCGAAGCGCCACGTGGCCTTTCCCACCACCAGGTCGTGGATCGAGAAGCTGCCCTTCGTGATCAGGGTTCGCAGCTTGATCCGGGCCTCGAGGTGCGGGACGTCGAGCACCACCGTGCCCTCGGGATCGGTGATGCGCAGGCCGTCGACGCTGACCGGGCTCGGCGCGTCGGTGAGGATGTCGACCAGCGCGCGCAGGCTCCAGTCCACCCCGCCGAGCGCCAGCTTGCCACGCTGCTGGGGCAGAACGCCCGAGATGAGGGCCGCGAGGCGTGGCCCCTGCAGGACGACCGAGGCCGCCAGGAGCGCGACCGAAAGCAGCGCCAGCAGCCCCCCGAGGGCGATGGCGATCCACTTGGCGGGTCCGAGACGAGGCACTGCGCCAATCAATGTGCCATTGTTCGCACTCTGCCTCCACCCATCGGCCGAATGAAAAGCGCCTTGCCGACCCCTTGCCCAGCAGCGAGCCGAGCTCCGTGACCCAGTCCCCCCCACCGCTCCCCCCCCCGCCCGTGGACGATGCGGCGCCCCCCGGCGCCGCGGCTGCCGCACGTCAGACGCTCTTCGTGGTGGACGCGCTCAACTTCATCTTCCGCGCCTTCCACGCCTTGCCCCGCCTCACCACCTCGCGGGGAGAGCACACCGGCGCGGTCTACGGTCTGTGTCAGATGCTGATGCGCATCGAGCGCGAGCAGCGGCCGTCGCACCTGTGCGCGGTCTTCGACGCTCCCGGGGAGAACTTTCGTCACCGTCTCTTCGGCGGCTACAAGACCGAGCGCCCGCCCATGCCGGCCGAGCTCGCTCCCCAGCTCGACCGGGTGCACGAGGTGATTGCCGCCTTCGGGATTCCGACCCTCTCGGTCCCGGGCTTCGAGGCCGACGACGTGATCGCCACCGTGGCCAGGCTGGCGGTCGCCGAGGGGATGGACGTGGTCATCTGCTCGTCCGACAAGGATCTGACCCAGCTCTGCGGACCGGGGATCTCGATCCTCGACACCATGAAGAACCGCACCCTCACGCCCGTGGACATCGCGGAGAAGTTCGGCGTCGGCCCGGAGCGGGTGGGGGATGTCCTCGCCCTCACCGGGGACTCCATCGACAACGTCCCGGGCGTCGAAGGGATCGGCCCGAAGACCGCCGCCGAGCTGGTGAACCGCTTCGGAGATCTGGCCGGGGTCCTCGCCCACGCCGACGAGGTCAAGGGCAAGCGCGGCGAGGCGCTGCGCGCGGCCCGCGAGCAGGTGCTGCTGTCGCGCGAGCTGGTGCGCCTGCGCGAGGACGTGCCGCTGCCGAAGTCCCTGTCCGAGCTGCATCGGCACGAGCCGGACAACCAGAGCCTGCTTGGGCTCTTTCGCACGCTCGAGTTCTCTCGGCTCGCGGACAACCTGGCGAGCGCGCTGGCGACCGCCAGCACCAGCGCCGCCGCTACCGCCAGCGCCAGCGCTGGCCCCACCGAAGGCGATGTCGACCTCGGGGCCGCGGTCGGCGCCGAGGTGGGCGCCGGCCTGGAAGGCGAGGGGCTCGCCCCACGGGCGAAGGCTCCGGCCCCCCCGACCGCCGCCCTGGTGTTCGTCGACCCGGTCGACGCCGAGATCCTGCGAACGCCCTCCGAGCTCGCGGCGCTGGCGACCGCGCTTCATGCCGAGCACGAGGAATGGGGCCTCGCCTTGGTCTGGGACGGACCGTCGGCGGTGCAGGCCGAGCTGGTGGGCCTGGCGGTCGCGACCGCCGGCGGGCGCCGGGCGTACCTCCCGCTCAGCCATCGCTACCTCGGCGCACCCACGACCTTGCACGCCGCCGACGTGGTCGCGGTGCTCGGGCCTTTGCTCGGCGAGCCCACGCGCCCGAAGGCTGTCCACGACGGCAAGACCATGGCGGTGGTCCTGCAGCAGCTCGGCATCCGGCTCGACGGGGTGGTGGGTGATTCGATGCTGGCCGGGTACCTGCTCGACGCCTCGCGCACCCGCTACGATCTCGACGTGATCGCCACCGCCGGCGGCATCCCCGACGTGGCTCCGCGCACGGCCTGGCTCGGCACCGGAAAGAGCGCCCGGGCCGCCGCCGACGTCCTGGTCGAGGAGGCCGGGCGGCGCTTCGGCGCCGAGGCGGCCGCCGCGCGCGTGCTCTCCGGCGCGCAGCGCGCGACGCTCGAGGCGCGGGCGCTCGCGCCGCTCTACCGCGAGCTCGAGCTCCCGCTCGCCGGCGTGCTCGCCAGGATCGAGTGCCGCGGGATCTCCCTCGACTCCGGTTACCTGCGCACCCTCGGCCAGGAGGTGGGGCAGCTCGCTACCCTGCTCGAGGCCGAGATCCATGCGCTCGCCGGCTCCACCTTCAACATCAGCTCCAACAAGCAGCTCGCCGACGTGCTCTTCGGCAAGCTCGGCCTGCCGGTGATCCGCAAGACCAAGACCGGCGCCTCCACCGACGCCGACACCCTCGAGGAGCTGGCGGCCCTGCACCCGGTCCCCGCCAAGATCGTCGAGTATCGCGGGCTCATGAAGCTGAAGGGGACCTACATCGACGCGCTACCCGCGCTGGTGAATCCGCGCACCGGGCGCCTGCACACCTCCTTCAATCAGGCGGTGGCGGCCACCGGTCGGCTGTCCTCGAGCGACCCGAATCTCCAGAACATCCCGATCCGGACCGAGCTCGGACGTCGGATCCGACAGGCCTTCCTCGCGCGTCCCGGCACCACCTTGGTCTCGGCCGACTACTCCCAGATCGAGCTGCGCGTGCTGGCGCACTTCTCGGCCGATCCAGGGTTCGTGGAGGCCTTCCGCGCCGGCGACGACATCCACCAACGGACGGCCGCCGAGGTCTTCGAGGTCCCCCTCACGGCCGTGACCGCCGAGCACCGCCGCGTCGCGAAGGCCATCAACTTCGGCCTGGTCTTCGGACAGACCGACTTCGGGCTGGCGCAAACCTTGCGCATCCCGCGCCTCCGCGCGCGCGCCTACATCGACAACTACTTCCGCCGCTACGGCGGCGTGCGCGAATACATGGAGCGCGCCATCGCCGAGGCTCGGGTCACCGGCGAGGTGACGACCCTGCTCGGCCGGCGGCGCCCGCTCCCGGAGATCCGGTCGGCGCGCGTGCAGGAGCGGAACTACGCGGAGCGGATCGCGCGCAACACGCCGATCCAGGGATCGGCGGCCGATCTGCTCAAGCTGGCCATGATCCGGGTCGATCGCGGCATCGAGTCGGGGGCGGTCCCGGCGGCGGTGGGCGCGGAATTGCTGCTGACCGTCCATGACGAGCTGGTGTTCGAGGTGCCGACCGATCGCGTCTCGGACTTCTGCCCGTGGGTCAAGGCCGAGATGGAGCACGTCATGCCACTCGCGGTCCCCTTGGTGGTGGATGTGGGCTTCGGGGCGACCTGGGGCGACGCCCATCGCTGATCGCGCGTCGCGAAGCGTGAGATACGGCCGGGCGTGAGATAAGATTAAGAGGACATGAATTGGAGGTGGTTTCGCGTGCCCAGGCCGGCCTGCTTGCTCGTTCTCGGCTCGGTGGTGGTCGGCGTACTCGGCTCATCTGGCTGCTCGCCCGGTGGTGGTTCGTCGAACGGCTCGTCGACGCGCACGGAATCCGCGCTCACCACGTCGTCGGCTGCGGCACCGGTCACGGATGCGGCGGGAACGGCGCGGGGCGCCAGCGGGCCGGCGGCCGGTGCCACGACGGCGGCAGCTCACGGCGGATCCAGAGCCGGGGCAGGCTCGCGATCGTCCCCCGCGGCGCCGGCCGCGATGTCTCCGTCCACCCGCGCCAGCGGAGGCGCCTTGCCCGCGAGCAACCTGGTCGCGTCGGCGTCGAGCGAGGAGCCGCCCCCGCGCCCGCTCCGCCGCTGCTTCTCGAACCTCCCCGCCTGGGAGGATCCCTCGGTCTCGGAGCTCCTCGATCGGGCCGGGGATCTCTTCGATGCCGAGGACTTCGCCGGCGCGCTCGCGTGCTCGGAGGAGGCGGCACGGCAGGCCCCGCGCTCGGTGGAGGCCCACCACGACCGCGCCGCCGCCCTGCTGCACCTCGGCCGGGCCGATGAGGCGCGCGACGCCCTGTTGCTGGCGCTGTCCCTCAATCCGGAGGACGGCGAGACGCTGGAGGCCGCGGCCGATCTCTTCATCAACCAGCTGCCGCCCTCGGCGGATCGTTCGTCCATCGGGCTCGAATACGCCCGCCGCGGCTACCGCCGGGTGTTGCGCCGCGATCGCGCGCGCGCGGCGCGGCTCGGGCTGCTCGAGGCCCAGGCGCTCATCGATCTCGGTCGCGCCGACGAGGCCCTGCGACGACTGGGGACGACCATCTCCCTCGCGCCCCGGCTGGCGGCCGCGCGCTACGAGAAGGGCGTGGCCCTGTTCGAGCTGTGCCGGTTCCGAGAAGCCCGCGAGGTCTTCGAGAAGGTGTTGACCCTCACCCCCGACCACGCGCATGCGCTCTACCACCTCGGCTTGATAGACGAGCGCGAGCGCAACCCGTCGTCGGCGTCCGCGCGCTTCGTGGCGGCCGCGGAAGCCGATCCCGCGGCGTTTCCCCTCCCGCCCGAGGTTTCCCGCGACGACTTCGCGGGACGGGTCCGCAAGATCGTGGCGGGGCTTCCGAGCGACGTGCAGGCCGATCTCGCCAAGGCCCACCTCGAGACCAGCGAGCTGCCCGCCATCGAGGATCTGGTGGCGGAGAAGCCGCCGCTGTCGCCGACCATCCTGGGACTGTTCCGGGGCCTGCCGCTCGACTGGTCGGGGGACGCGGACCGTCGGCCGCAGGCGGGCCGCGGGGCCAAGGGCAGGGCACCCGCTCCCCGCATCGCGGACGGCGCATCCGAGGCCGGCGCCAGCGATCCCGGGACCGGGCCTGGGCGATGCAGCACCAGCACCGAGATCCCGGAGCGGACGATCATCCTCTATCGCCGCAACCTCCTGCGCTCCCTGCGCAACCCCGGTGAGCTCGACGACGCTATCCAGAAGACGCTCCTGCACGAGGTTGGCCACCTCCGCGGCGAAGACGACGGATCTCTCCGCGATCGCGGCCTCGAGTAACGCCCGCGCTGCCGAGCTACTTCTTGGCGTCGAGGCGGGCGCCGCCCACCTTCTCGGGCATCTTGCCGTCGAGCTTGATGTCCTGGGCTTCCGGAGGGAGCACGGCGTTCCCTTCGGTGACCACGGCGCCCTTGGCGTCGACCAGCTTCTTGTGGATGATGAGACCATCCGAGGCCGCGAAGCCCCCGATCGAGTTGATGGCGAAGGTCCCGGTCACCACGTACTGCTCACCGGTCTTGGCGGTCAGCGCCTTCGGCTTGCCGGTCTTCCAGTCCTTGACCGGATAGTCGGCGACCAGCAGGGCCCGCTCCTTCTTGCCGGTGGGAGAATCGGACATGAAGAAGTGCGGCTGATCGCACGGACGGCAGGCCCCGCCCGACGCGGCCGCGGGCGCCTCGGGCGCGGCCTCGGCGGCCTTGCCCTTGGATTTCTTGCTCACCTTGGCCTTGGCCTTCGCCGCCTTCTTGTTCTTGGCCGCGAGCTCGTCGTTGCACTTGCGCTGCTCGGCGGGACACTCGTAAATCTCGGTGAGGTACGCCTTGACCTGCACGTCCTTGTCGAGGTTCTGGGCGGTGTGCTTGCGCAACCCATAGACCGAGAGCTCGCCGGTCGGATACGTCTCCGGGGCGTTCGTCACGTTGAAATTGGGTTGCGGCGGGAGGTCGACCTTGATAGGGGCCAGTTCCTGACCTTGCGCCCAAGCCCGATTGCCATGCCCACCGAAGACCGCGACGCCGAGCGAACCCGTCAACGAGGGAGCCAAGGGAGATAGCAGCGTGAGCGCGAAGGGAACCATCAGACGCAGGCGAGCCGAACGGCGCGCCGCACGGCCACCGTCACCGTCATCGGCCCTGTGCGACGATCCTGCGGAGCTTCGGCTTGTCAACGCCAGGTTGGGGGACGCGAGTCGTTTCATCAAGCGGCTCTCCTCGGCAGGGGGTGGCAACGGAAGGTGCGTGAATAACACGCGCGTTTTCGGCTCGCAACCCGGGCCCGCGCCCGCGCACAGGCCTGGCCGCGGACATCGCGGAGGCGGGCGCGCCCCACTCGCGCTCGCGCTCGCGCTCGCGCTCGCGGCCGGCTGCCGCGACCGTGGCCCGGCGCGCAAGACGCCGGATCCGGGTCGGCGCTCGCTCGCCGGGAGCACGGGCGACGGCGGTCCCGCGCCGTCCCCTCCCCGCGGCCTGCGCCCGCCTGTCGCGTTGCCCCCGGTGCTGGCGTCCCCCGAGCAACTCGGCCCTCCTGGCGGGGCGAATGTGGGGAGCTTGCCGGCGGGGACGCCGACCGCGGCCGACGAGCGCCACGGCCCGCCCCGCACGCTGCGGGTCTCCATCGAGGGTGAGCCTGCCCATCTCAACCCGCTCCTCGACCTCGAAGCCACCGCCGCCCAGATGATCGTGGGGACGGTGTACGAGCCCCTCTTGACCTGCACCTCCGACGGGGAATACCGGCCCGCCCTCGCGGACGGATGGCAGCTGTCGCCGGATGGCCTCCGTCTGACGTTCCATCTGCGCCCGGGCGTGCGCTGGCACGACGGCCACCTGCTGAGCGTCTACGATGTTCAAGCATCACTTGAACCCTTGCTCCATCAGAGCGCGTCCGGACCGGAGATCTTGCGGGCCTCCCTCGCCGACGTGGCCACGGTCGAGGTCCTGGCCGACCGGATGGTGCGGCTCGGCCTCAAGCGGCCGAGCGGCTTCGTCCTCGGCGCGCTGTGCGACGTCGCGATCCTGCCGGACCACGTCCTGCACGGACCGACGGCCGATCCCGGGCTGCTCGCGCGGCAGCCCATCGGGACCGGACCGTTCCGGTTCGCGGGGTGGGAGCGCGGCAAGCGAGCTCGGCTCGTCCGCTCGGGCGCCTACTGGGGCACCCCGGCGTTGCTCGACGAGCTGATCTTCGAGCTCGATCCGGACGGGGCGCGGGCCCTCGGGCGCACCCGCCGCGGGGAGATCGACGTGCTGCTGCGGGTGCTCCCGATTCACTTCCCCGACGAGGTGGACGCGGTCACCTTGCACGGCAAGCTGTCGCTGTGGCGGCTCACCCCGGCCCACTGGGCCTACGTGGCCGTCAACCATCGCCGTCCCCCGCTCGACGACCCCGCGTTCCGGCGCGGGCTCTCGGCCCTGTGGGATCGGGAGCGCTTCGCCCGCGATCTGCACCACGGGCTCGCGCACCCGATCGGCGCTCCTCCCTATGGCGGCCGGGAGGCGAGCGAGGTCCGCCTGGCCCCGGCCGGGGCGGGGCCCGCCGCCGGGACCTTCGAGGCCGCGGGGTATCGAGATGGCGACGCGGACGGCGTCCGCGATCGAGACGGCGCCCCCATCCGTCTCACCCTCCTGTTGGCCGCCGGAAGCCGCGGCGCGGCCAGCGAGGCCCATGCCTTCGTGCTGGAGGCGCGCCGCGCCGGCATCCTGGTCGACACCGTAGCGCTCGAGCCGAGCGCACTCATGGCCCGCGTCCGGAAGGCGGACTTCGACCTGGCCTTGCTGCTCTGGGAGGGGCGCCCCGACGAGGACCCGACCGCCCTCTTTGGCTCGACCGGGGCGTTCAACCAGTCCGGCTACCGCTCGGCCGAGGTGGACGGCCTCCTGGACGGGCTGCGAGCGGCGCCGGACGCGCGGGCGCGCCAGCCCATCGGCAGGCAGCTCGCAACGGTGCTCGCGCGCGACCAGCCGGTCCTGTTCCTCTACGACTTCGATCGGCTGATCCTGGTGGCGAGCCGCGTGCATGATCTGGCGGGCGTCGGCGACCGGGTGGACTTTTCGCGCGCCTGGGTCGACCCGTGAGGCCCTCCACGATGTGGTGGCGGGAGGTCTCGGCGCGCAGCGCGCTCGGCGCGCTCCTGCTGGTCGCGCGGGTCGCCGTCGGCCGACCGCCCGAGGTGGGGACGCCCGGCGCCGCGGGGACGCCGGCGGTGGAGGCGGCCTGCTTCCCGGCCGCTCCACCCACCGGGCCCGAGGCCGGGCCAGGCGCGCTCGATCCGTTCCGGCCGGCGCGCCCCGACGCCGCGACCCTCAACCGGGAAGGCAAGTCCCTCTACCAGAAGGGCGAGTTCTCCGAGGCTCGCGCGCGCTATCGGGCGGCGCTCGCCGCGGATCCGGACTTCCTCGCCCCCGCCCTCAACGTTGCTTGCTCGTTCGTGCGCCAGGAGCGATTCGCCGAGGCCACCGCCGAGGTCGAGGCCCTCCTCGCGCGAAGCTACATGCCCTGGAGCGCCGAGATCCTGGCCGCGGCCGATCTCGGCGCGCTCAAGGTCCGGCCCGAGTGGGCGAGCATCGCGCGGGCGCTCGATGGCGCGCGCAAGACCTGGGCTCGAGGGCTCGCGGACGACGTCCTCTTCGTCGGTCGCACCCACGCGCCCCTCGGCTACGGGGACAGTCCGAGCGGCGTGTTCGTCCTCGGCCCCAGGCAGGAGGTCTTCGCCTGGTCCCCGCGCACCCTCCGCACCCGCCAGCTCACCGCGGAGGAGGGGAGGGTGCTCGCGCTCCTGCCGTCGCCCGCCCACGCGGCCCGCGGGCAGGCCGCCTACGTCGTCGCCGAGAAGGTGCTGCGGGCCGGGGGCGTCGCGACCGCGCTGCGCGGGGTCACCCTGGTGGTCCTCGACCTCGGGGATGATGATCACCCTGGCGGCGGCCTCACCTCGCTCGGGCGCCTTCGGCTCGATGGGGATGTCCAGCGCCTCGAGCTGGCCTCGACGCCGAGTGGATTCGCGTTCGCGATTCTGCGTGCGCCGTCTTCGTTGCCGCTGCCGTTACCGTTGCCGTTGGCGTCGCACTCGCCGTCGCTGCAGTGGTCAGGGCCTGCCCCCGAGGGCGCCGCCTCGGTTCAATTCGAGCGTGGCACCTGGCAGGCGCGGGCGAACGGCCGTGCCTTCCGCCCGGAGGTGACTCTCGAGCCGACGGGCGTCGTGCCCACGGCACATTGGAGGGTGGAAGGTGGCGCCTGTCCCATGCGGGTCCGCGACGTCGTCGGGCCGGCCGGTGGCCGAGCGGTGGAGATCCGTTCCGGCGGGCCCGACCGAGCGCGCGTCCAGGCCTGCCAGCCTGGACGGTCCTGCGTCCGGGTCGGCGGGCCGGACGGCGCGGCGAGCTTTGGCCTCCCCCTCTGACCATCTTTGAGCATCGGCAAACTCGGGCCAGGGGGCCGGGATGAGAGGGGAGACTGGCCCGAAGGCCGTTCTCACGTATCGATACGCGGGTCGTCGGCGTAGACCACGAGGATGACGAGCTGGCCCCATGCGGCGCCGGGCGGGCGATAGTGAGACACGGCGATCTCCATGAAGAGGTTCGGGCGGTTGATGAAGTCCTCCGGGATCTCGAGTGCGTCGAGGTCGGTGCATTCGAGGGTGTAACCGCGCATGCCGGCCCCGAATCGCGAGGTGCCATCCTGAAGGACGGTGTTCAGGACCGCGGCCGGGGAGGCCCGCCCGTCCTCCACGAACCGAAGCTCGGTTCGCATCACCTCGTCCATGCCCCCGAGACGGACCGGCCTGGCGAGGTGGCGTCGTGCCCGCGCCAGTGCGAGCCGCTCATAAAGGCGCTCCACGTCGGCGCTGTGGTCGTTGGTGGTGAAGTGCCGGTAGGCGGTGACGAGCGCCGCCAGTCCCCCCGACCCCGGCAGCACCTGCGACCCGATCGCGATCTCATCCGTTTCGGCCGAGAGCAGCGTGACCCGACCGAAGGGCAAGGTGAGGGCGCTCTCGAGCCACCGACCGGCGTCACGGGTGCGCGGCGCGCTGCTCGACACGAACAAGCCCGCCCGGATCGTCCCCTCCACCTGCCAGCCCGCCAGCAGGCCGAGAGCGATGTCGTCCATGCGGGTCTGATTGGCGGCGGCGTCCCTCTCCCCTCGGGCGAAGGCCGCGCCGAAGAAGGCTCCGGTGACCCCCCTGGCGGTGGCGGATTCCGCCATCGACAGCCGGACCGGCGCCATCCGGGCCGCGACCCGCACCCGATTCAATTGCTCGACGATGGCCCCTGTGAGCTCATCGCTGCTCGAGACCTGGCGGGTCTCGACGGTGGCGCTGGCGGGAAAGGCCAGGGGAGTTCCCCCATCGCGCCTGATCAGGATCTGCGCGAACAGCGTGAAGAGGACCCGATGGGGAGCAACGGCATACAGCTGAACCCAGTCGGTCGGGTCCCCGTGGCCCATCGAACAGACGACCCGAAAACGCGGGCGGGACACGCCGGGATCGATGGGGCAGGACTCGACGCCGAACCGACCGTGGTTCACGTACGCGGCAAAATGATCGACCGGCTGCGCGTATTCTCCTGCGAGGACCACGTCTCCGTTCTGATCTGCCACGAGCGAAGGCTGCTTCCAGCGGACGAGGGCCGCGGCGCTGGTCATCACGGCGACGACCCGACCGTGCCCGCGCCCGAACCAAAAACCGACCTCCGTCGTCCCGGCGGGCAGGTTCGAGAGCAGCCCCGCGTTGATCTGATGGGCTTCGCGCTCGAAGAGCTGCGGGTCGGTGGCGGCATGCTCCACCCCCGGCGAGAACCAGCGTGATTCGACCCCAGGGACGGTGACACCACAGGCCCCGGCGACGAAGCGGACCAGCTCGGCAGGGGGATCCGCGCTCGTCTCCAGGCGAAACCGGCCGAGCTGTCGGGCGACGCAGGACAACGCTCGGGTGATCCGAGCTGTTGGCTTCGCTTCTCCCACCGCCGACTGGAAGGCCCCCTCCCAGGGGTCGCTCGGCTGCCATGCCTCCTCTGGCGTGGCCGCCGCGACCTCCGCCGAATCCACCGACCAGCCATCGGCCGGAACCTCCCCCTCGGTCGGAGAAGGCGCGAGATCTGGCGGGGTCTGCTTGGCCAGCTCGGCGAGCGCCTGCGGGGAGGGGAACTCGACCAGCGGCTTCGGAGGTGGCCCGAGCGTCCCGGCGGTGGTGGCGAGGCAACCCGGCGACAGCACCAATGCGATCCCGACCGCAACCAACCCCCGCACCTCGAACGTCACCATCGCCCCTCAAAACCAACGTCAGCGGATGCCATGATGCCTCCCCCTTTCCGCGCCCCTCGTGCGGCGGTCGTCCTGCTGCTCCCTATCCTCGACCTTGCGACTGGACGATAGCGTGAAAGCTGTCGCCCCGTCTGTTCCTTCCATGTGTCAACGGCCCGCCCGAGCTCGGCGTTCACTGATTTCCGCAGCTCGAGAGATCGGACGAGGCCTCGTCGCAGAAACGATGTCTGGCCGTGCCAGCGAAGGGGTCGCACAGGTATTGCCGGAGGGCGCGGGATCAACTGCCATCGCTCGTCGGTCTTGTCCAGCCAAACTCGCTACCCCGGACCGCTGCTTACAAGCGCTCAGTGCCGTGGAGTTTCGAAAGATTGGCATCGAAAGTGCCAAGCGGGAGGTGCCCAGCCTTGCGGGCGATCTCCAATACGAGGCAGTCCGAGAAGCCCAACGCAGGCTTCTTTCGGAAGTCGGCGAGCGCCACCGAGACCACATCAGAGTCCTGGACCGTGAGATCTCGATGATTGAGGAACATGTCGACCGCCGTCGCAATGTCGGTGGGTGAGCGCTCGTACACCGAGGCGAGTACCCAGGTCGCCTCTGCGAGAACGAGGTGAGACACCCACGCACCCTTCGCGACGAACACCTCGGCAGCGGCGACCTGGCGAGCGTCGTCACGCGTAGCGAGGCGAACCAGAACGTTCGTGTCAACGGCGCGCATGGCGCTTCTTCACGTATCGAGCCACGCCTTCCTTCATCTCCTCGATCGTCTTGGCCTTGGGAGGCTTTCGGAAGATAGCGTGGTGAACGTCTTCGGAAGAGAACTTAGCGACTCGGCGTACGACGATCTGCGCGCCCTGCTCATCCCACTCCACCACAGAACCGGGGCCTACACCCAGGCGGCGACGAACCTCAGCAGGAACGGAGATTTGTCCCTGTGCGGTGAGCTTCGATTGGGCGATGGCCATGCCGCATATTACCAGGGTAATGGCCACCTGCAAGCCGCGCAATGCAAGTCTGTGCCGCCACCCGCCGGTGCAGCGCCTACCGATGCTCCGCCCGCTGGCGTTTCCGCGGAAGCGCCGTCCCGGTCGACCTTTCCCGGCTCGCAGTTCGCGGCCATGCACGATCCCGGCGACTGCGCGGCACCGAGTGACACGGCTCGCACTTCGTCGCGAGCCTTGTCGATGGCCCTCATCACGAGGTCAGCCTCGTCGGGCTCGAGCGTGGCTTCGAGCCGCACCATTCCATTCGGCAAGTTGCGCAGGCTGATCATCCGGTCGGTGTCGGCCGCGTCCAAGCCGAGCCCTTCGGTGCGCTCGGCCTCCTCGCGTACGAACCGATCGCGCAGCCCGCGATACCGCCGACAAATGCGTTCGAGCTGAGCCCCGGTCGAAAAGGCCGCCATCTCGACCAGGCGTCCCTCCGTCTCGGGCGTGGCGACCCGGGTGATGGCCCTTACCTTGGCATACGAAATCTGGACGAGGGATGCCCAGAGGCGACTTTGATCGGGCGTCGCTTTCAAGAGCTCGGGCGAGGCCTCGTCGGAGAAGAAATGATGTCTCGCGGCGTTGGCGACGGGTCAACAGGTATTTCCGGCGGGCGGGGGTATCAGCTGCCATCGCACTGGGCTCGTCGGTCCCGTCCGGCTAACGACCTGCCGTTCAGCGGCGGACGCGCGAGGGAGGATGCGACCAAGGCGTCCGCCCAGCTGCAACGCCTCAGGGCGCGGGGTTAGCCAGCGTTCTGGGGGGCGGCCCACCGCTCCTGAAACCAGGCTCGCGTCCGACGCGCGACCGATTGAAAGTCGTAGTGCTCGGGAGACAGCCCGAAGTGATCCGCAATCTCTCCGTGCAGGTACGCCGCGATGTCGGCGTCCGAGGCGTCGCTCTCAAGCAGTCGCATGACCGGGCCCACCATGCAGTCGTACTCGTCACGCGGCCAGTGGGGATCGCCCATCACGCCGAAGTGGTGAGATGTTGGGGCGCTGTTTTGATGCCGTATGCGTGCGCGACGGGAGGCCTGGAGTGTCTTTCTTCAGACCGGCGGGCCGAAGGGGTGGGGAACTTCAGCTTCCCGCTCTGACCATCAGGCGGGCCGCCGGCCGGAATGTCGCCCGACCTGGCGAGGTCACACTGTGTGCGATAAAGTACTACAGTGTCCTTCTCCAGCAGCTGCCTCTGGCCGGAACCAACCATTGTCCACCTTGCCCGCTTGTCGCGAGTGAGCCCATCGCCATGCGCAGCATGACCGGCTACGGGCGCGCGACCACAGCGTCCGGTCCCGCCAGGCTGTCGGACGACGGCGGGGTCGATCCCGGTTCCTCGCCGGAGCTCACCACCTGGGTGGTCGAGCTCCGCAGCGTCAACCACCGCGCGCTCGATCTCAAGATCCGCAGCCCCGAGTCGGACCCCTATTGCGACAACGAGCTCTCGCGCCTGATTCGCGCCACCATCGAGCGCGGCGCGATCACCGTCACCATCACGCCAGAGGGCAAGGCGGGAGCGGGTGGCGTCCTCGATCCCGCCCGGATCCGTCGCGTTCAAGCCGCCCTCGAGGACATTCGCCACGCGCTCGGTCTCGCCGCGCCCGTGGATCTCGCCACCGTCGCGGCCTTCTTGAACCTCGAGCTCGCGCACGAGGGGCAGACGGCGACCGGCCTCCGCGGGGAGGACCTGTGGCATGTCCTTCGGCCGGCGGTCGAGCGCGCGCTCGAGGGCCTCGCCGCCACCCGCGCCCGCGAAGGGGCCGCGCTGAAGGCCGACCTCGAGGCGCGCCTCGGCCGCCTCTCGGAGATCGTCACCGCCATCCGGGGCGGCCTCGAGGCGGCGCCCGAGCGCTTCGCACGCCGCCTGCACGAGAAGCTGGCCGCCCTGCAGGACCTCCCCGGCTACGATCGCGGGCGCACGGCCCAGGAGATCGCGCTCCTCGCCGATCGCCTCGACGTCAGCGAGGAGATCGTTCGCCTCGGCACCCACCTCGCGCACCTCGCCGAGTTGCTCGGCGCCGAGACCCCCGTGGGTCGGAAGCTGGACTTCGTCCTGCAGGAAATCGGGCGTGAAATCAATACCTTGGGCTCGAAGGCCCAGGACGCCAGCGTGGCCGGGCTGGTCATCGAGGCCAAGTCGGAGCTGGAGAAGATCCGCGAGCAAGCACAGAATATAGAATGATGAACAACCTGTCTGCCTCGGGCCGGCGCGGCCTCCTGCTGGTCATCTCGTCGCCCTCTGGCGCCGGCAAGACCACGCTCGCACGCATGCTGGCCGAATCGCAGAAGCTGGCCTTCTCGGTCTCGTACACCACCCGGGCGCCCCGTCCCGGCGAGCGCGACGCGGTCGACTACAAGTTCGTGACCGACGACGAGTTCTCGCGCATGGTGGCCGGCGGCGAGTTCGCCGAGTGGGCGGTGGTTCATGGCTACCGCTACGGCACCGCGGTTCACACCGTGGGGCGGGCCCTCGACGATGGCACCGATTCGCTCTTCGACATCGACTGGCAGGGGGGCCAGCAGATCCGCAAGCAATGGCCGGACGAGAGCGTGCTGGTCTTCATCCTGCCGCCTTCGATGGCCGAGCTCGAGCGCCGCCTGCGCCGCCGCGCCACCGACTCCCCCGAGACCATCCACCGGCGGCTGGCCACCGCCAAGCGCGAGCTCGAGCACTACGGCGAGTACGACTACCTGGTGGTCAACGACAACCTCGATCGCGCGCACCACCAGCTCGACGCCATCGTCGAGGCGGCCCGCTGCGCCCGCGCGCGCAAGGCCCACCTCGCCGAGCAGCTCCTCCTGGAGGCATCCGCCGCGACGACCGGGGGCACGGTCACCCCCCTCGTCTCGGCATCGCATGAATGACTGAAGCCGTCCGCCAAATCGTCAGCGCCGTGGCCACCTACGATCCGGCCGCGGACGTGGGTCTCATCGAACGCTGCTACGACTTCGCCGCCGAGCGCCACGCCGGTCAGCGCCGCCGCTCGGGCGAGCCCTACGTGGTCCACCCGGTGGGCGTCGCGCGGATCATCTCCGATCTGCGCCTCGACGTGCCCTCGGTCTGCGCCGGCCTGCTGCACGACTGCGTCGAGGACACCAGCGCCACCGCCGAGGACATCGGCCGCCTGTTCGGGCAGGAGATCCAGTTCCTGGTCGAGGGGGTGACCAAGCTCGGGCAGATCGCCTGGACCACCCGTGAAGAGCGCCAGGCCGAGAACTTTCGCAAGATGCTCCTCGCGATGGCCCGCGACATCCGGGTCATCCTGATCAAGCTCGCCGACCGCGTCGACAACATGCGGACCCTGCAGTACATGTCGCGCGACAAGCAGGAGCGGATCGCCCGCGAGACCCTGGAGATCTACGCCCCCCTGTCCAACCGCCTGGGGATCCAGTGGATGAAGATCGAGCTCGAGGACCTGGCCTTCCGCTACGTCGAGCCCCAGGCCTTCGCCGAGCTCCAGGCCAAGATGACCGAGACCTCCGAGTCGCGGAGCGCCTACATCGCCGAGGTGGTGGCCAAGCTCAAGCAGGTGCTCGGCGAGGCCGAGATCGAGGCGCAGGTCTCGGGGCGCGCCAAGCACCTTTGGTCGATCTTCCAGAAGATGCGCAAGACCGGCCGCGACGTCGAGCAGATCTACGACGTGATCGCCTTCCGCCTGGTGGTGGGCTCGGTGCGCGACTGCTACGGCGCGCTCGGGGTGGTCCATTCCAACTGGACGCCGATCCCCGGGCGCTTCAAGGACTTCATCGCGCTGCCGAAGCCCAACCTCTACCAGTCCCTGCACACCACGGTGATCGGACCGCGCACCGATCGGATGGAGGTGCAGATCCGCACCCAGGAGATGCACCGGATCGCCGAGCAGGGCATCGCCGCCCACTGGAAGTACAAGGAGAAGAAGTCGGTCGGGTCCTCCGACGGGCAGGCCTTCGCCTGGCTGCGCCAGCTCATGGAGTGGCAGCGCGACCTCAAGGACCCGACCGAGTTCCTCGAGACGGTGAAGATCGATCTGTTCCAGGACGAGGTGTTCGTCTTCACGCCGAAGGGCGACGTCAAGGCCCTGCCCAAGGGTTCGACCCCCATCGACTTCGCCTTCGCGGTTCACTCCAAGGTGGGGGAGATGTGCTCGGGCGCTCGGGTCAACGGGCTGATCGTCCCCCTGCGCTACGCCCTGCGGAACGGCGACACCGTGGACATCCTGACCTCGCCGTCGCAGAAGCCTTCGAAGGACTGGCTGAAGTTCGTCGCCACCAGCCGGGCCCAGACCAAGATCCGGCACTTCTTGCGGATGGAGCAGCGCGATCGCAGCCGCCAGATGGGGCACGATCTCCTGAGCCGCGAGCTGCGCAAGCGCGGCTTCGGGCTACCCACCATGGAGCGAGAGGGGCTGGTCGAGCAGGCCGCCGCCCGCCTGCACCTCGGATCCTCCGAGGATCTGCTGGTGGCGGTGGGCTACGGCAAGCTGACGGTCGAGCAGGCGGCCAACGCCATCGCGCCCAAGGGCCCGAGCGAGGGCGCTCCGATGGTCGACGAGGCGCGGGGCGAGGCCCCGCTCTCCGGCCTGCGGCGGGCCCCGAAGCGCGCGGTGGGGGGAATCCGGGTGCAGGGCGAGTCCGACATCGTGGTGAAGTTCGCCAAGTGCTGTAGCCCGGTGCCTGGCGACTCCATCATCGGATTCATCAGCCGCGGGCACGGCGTGTCGATCCACACCCACGATTGCCCGAAGGCCATGGCGCTCGATCCGGCGCGGCGGGTGGACGTCTCGTGGGACGACGAATCGAGGACCTTGCGGCCGGTCACCGTGGAGGTCCAGGCCGAGGATCGGCCGGGTCTGCTCGCGTCCATCTCCCGGGCCTTCACCGAGAACGGGGTGAACATTTCGCAGGCCAAGTGCCGCACCTCGGAGAACGGCAAGGCGGTGAACACCTTCCAGGTCAGCGTGGGCCACGTCGACCAGCTGAAGACCGTCCTGCGCAGCCTGCAGGGCATCGTCGGGGTGGTGAGCGCCGAGCGCAGGTGAAGAGCGGGTGGGGCGAGCCCGGCCTGGCGACGATCCTTATCCGGGCTCGACCGTCCGTCTTGGGTCTTCGGCCTTCTGCCTCCCCCTTGCACCGCGGGAATTGACGGTGGAGGTCGAGCCTGCTAATAACCCCCCCGCCATGGCCTCCAATACCCGAGTCACCTGGAAACGCCGCGTCCGCCGGCATACGAACATGGGAAAGAAACGCAAGGCCCGCGAGAGCCGAAAGTCCACGCTCTCGTCCGCCGAGCTCTTCGCTGGATTTGGCGAGCCTGGAAAATAGCCTCACTCCGCGGCGCTGCCCGGCGGGCCCGATCGTTGACGTTACCTCTCGTCTCCACGTACCATGACGCAGCGGCCTGGCGAGAGGGTAACCTGGCCGAGCCCGTAGCGGACCAGGAGCCGGATGAAAGTTTGCCCGACCTGCCACAACCAGTACCCGGATGATGCGAACTTCTGTCCGCGCGAGGAATGTGCGGGCGAGGGTGGCCCCCAGAAGCTGACGTGGCTCGCGGCCCCGGTGCCGGCGGCGGCCGCTCGTTTCACGCTGGTCTCCCGCCTCGGTGGCAACACCTCCGGGGAGCTGTGGCAGGCCAGCGACTCCGAGACGGGCGCGGCGGTCGCCTACAAGAAGATCGCCGAGGGGATCTTCCAGACGCCCCTGCTCAAGGAGCGCTGTCTGCGTGAGCTCAAGCAGCTGCAGCGCGCGACCAGCCCCCGCATCGCTCGGGTGATCGAGGCTGGTCGGGGGACCGACGGCGCGCTGTTCGTGGTGTCCGAGCTGGTCTCCGGCGAGCCCCTCGATCGGGTGGTCCGCTCGAGCGGACCCATGCCGCTCGAACGGGCCAAGCGCATCGTGGCCCAGATCGGCGAAGCCCTGCTCGACGGGCAGAAGGTGGGCCTCGTGCACCGCGAGCTCAACGCCAAGAACATCCTTCTCCAGGCAGACGATGCCCTCAAGGTGCTGAACTTCACGCTGCCGCGGACGCCGGCCGCCCACCCGCTCGGGATCGCCGAGTTCATGTCCCCCGAGCAGGCCGAGGGCAAGCTGGTCGACCAGCGCTCGAACACCTACAGCCTGGGCGCGATCCTGTACTTCTTGCTGACCGGGTCCGCCCCGGTCGTCGGTGACACCGTGGCCGCGGTCATCGAGGCCATCACCAAAGGAGAGATCGCCCCCCCCAGCATCCGTCGGGGCGGTGGCCTCACCGCCGAGGTGGACCGGGTGGTCCTCAAGGCCCTCGACAAGAGCTCGAGTCGGCGGCCGCTCACCCTCCGCCAGTTCCTGGGCGAGGTCGCGGGGCTGGTGGTCAGCGACGAGGAGCACCTGCTGACGAGCGCGGCGCTGGCCCGACAGCACGAGCCTGGCTCGGGGCCAGCGAAGGAGTCGAGCGGTCCGACGCCGACCGACGCCGGTTTCACCCGCACCGTGATGTTCGCGGGTGGATCGGCGGAGATCCATAAGCTGGTGGCCGAGGCCGTGGCGGCTCGGGACGCGACCGCGCCGGCTGCCGGTGATGCCGTCCCCCCGGTCGCGGCGTCGCGCCAGGAGAGCACGTCCGCCTCCGCGGCGGTTCGCGCCTCAGCCTCCAACGGACGAGGCGAGGGCTCGGCGGCCACCAGCGCGGGAATCGCGGGCGCCCCTCCGTCTGCCGCTTCGCCGCCGCGCGCGGACGCCCCGCCGACCTCCCCGTCGGTCGCGGGAGAGCTGCACGGCCTTCCGACGCCGCCCCCGACCCACAACACCCCGACGCCGGCCTCGCAGCTCCCCGCGGGCACCCCGAGCCGTCCGGCTGGCGAAGCCGCGGCCCCCGGAGGCAACTTCCGTGAGACCCTGTGGTTCAAGAAGGGGGACGTCGACCAGATGGTCGCCGACGCGCGGGCCAAGATGGCCGAGAAGGCGGAGAAGGCCGCCGCGGGCTCGGCCGCGAGCGCCCCGGTCGAGGTGGCGGTGTCCCCTATCGGCGCCGCCGCTGTGCACGGGGCGGTGCTCGGGACCCCCACCAGTGATTCCGGGCCAGCCGCCTCCGCGGAGGTCAAGCCCCTCGAAGACCGGTACCTGGACGATGGCACGGTCACCGTCGACGATCGCAAGAAGTTCTCGCTGCGCAGCGGCCCGAACACGGCGGGACACTCGCTCCGTGGCGCCGCGGTGGTCCCCGGCGAGCGCATGTCGGAGACCGAGGTCCTCGAGGAGATCGGGGGCGGGCGGCGCATGCTCGTCATCGCCCTCGTGGTGGTGGTGGGGCTGGTGGCGGCAGGGGTGATCTGGGCGCTGACGAGGGGCGCCGGCCACGGCGGAAGTGCCGCCCCGGCGCCGGCTCCCACCGCCGAGCCCTCGGTGCCGGCGCCCCCGGCACCGAGCCAGGTGGAACCACCGGCCTCGCCGCCACAACCGTCGCTGCCGCCGTCACCCGCGGCTTCTTCGGGCGAGGGCGCACCCCTCGCAGCTCCGCCGGGCCCGGGATCGCCGGAGCCCTCCGAGCCGGCTGCGGCGGGATCCGCCGATCTCGCGCAGGGCGAGCCGTCGTCGTCCCGGTCGAGCGCGCGGAAGAAGACGGCGGCCACCGGCAAGAAGAAGACAGCCGCCACGGCCAAGAAGTCCTCGTCCAGCAGCAAGCCACACCGCTGACGAGTAAAGGCCCGCCGCAGCCCGAGTCTACGGGGTCGGGTGGGGTCGGGTCAGGGCGCGGCGGCGGCGCCGCCGGCGGAGCCGCGTGGGATCGGGATGGCCCCGGCCCCCGTCGTATCGTCGACGATGGCGAACCTCAGGGTGTGACCCTCGGCACCACGCACGAAATCCACCGAGATCTCTCGGGCGTGGCGCAGCGCGCTCCACACCGCGTGGGCCTGCTCCGGCTTCTCGATCGACCGGTGGTTCACCCGGCTGACGACGTCGCCGGGGCGCAGATCCACCTCCGCCCAGCACGACTCGCCGGCATGGAGGGAGCGCACGCGCCACCCCTCGAAGCGGCCCCGCACGATCTTCGGCTCGACGTCGACCGCCCCGAGCCAGGTTCCAAGGCCGTCATCGAGCACCCGCAGCAGGGCCGAGCGCTTGAGGGTGCGCGCGCCGTTCAATGCAGAGCAGCTCGCTCGCGCGGGAGAGGGGCCCACCACGGCGCTCGACGCGGACGGCGCTGGCGGCGCCGCGGGCGCCGGGAGCGCCGCGACGGGCCCATCGACGGGCGCTTCATCCGGATCGCGAGGAGCCGACCCCGCCAGGGAGCGCCACGAGGTGGAGCCCGGGCCGCCGCGAGCCTCGGAGGCGGCCCGGGGCTCGGGCAGGGCGGCCGGCCCACCGAGGCCGGCTGGCCCGACGCCCGGGCCCTCGAGCGGAAGAGCGGCGCGCCGCCCGCCGAGCTCGGGGCCGGTCGGTCCCACCGGGGCCGTGGCCGCGCACGCCGCCCAGGCCAGCAGGGCCAGGGCACGCGCGCCGGTGATCGTCCCCGGCCGGTCCGACGCGGTCGCACCTCCGGTGGCCGAGCGCTTCCTCATG
>Ga0265318_10000220_pt1 | contig 49763 bp, 54 predicted proteins | sample 4821metaG_FD_192431 | JGI IMG/M metagenome (GOLD analysis project Ga0265318, IMG submission 192431) | Rhizosphere microbial communities from Carex aquatilis grown in University of Washington, Seatle, WA, United States - 4-8-21 metaG | ecosystem: Host-associated > Plants > Roots > Rhizosphere >... | reverse complement strand
CGCAGCGAACGCGGAGCGTTCGCGGAGGCCGGATGCACGCGCGCGGGGATGCGGAGCACCACCGCGCGCGCCACTCCACCCTTCGCTCGGCGTCAGCCCAAGAGGCCGCGGGCTTGGCCCGCGGCCTCTCCGCGAAGCCGAACCAGCCGGTAGAAGCGCGCAGCGCTTCTACCGGGGGCGCTTGCGCAGGTTTCTCGCGTGTCGCGCGACCGTGGGGCCGTGTTGCTTGGCGAGGCGGACGAGCTGCTGGCGCTGGCTCGGCGTCAGCCGCCGCCAGACGTCGAAGAGGGCGATTGCCGCGCCGACCGGGCCGGGGCGGAGCTTGCCGATGCGGGCCATGCCGTCATCGTTGCAGATTCGGTGCAGGTCAGCCGTTGTCGGAGTCGCCGTCGGAGCCGTGGCTGCCGAGTGGCGACGGCGCGACAGGTGACGGAATGCCGACCGTCGGCGGGGTCACGACCGGCCGGCTGTCGCCCTGGGTGGGCGGAGTCACCGTCTGGGTCAGGTGCTGCTCCGGGACGACGATCGGCTGGCCCCCTGCCGGCCGCCCTGGCAGGGGCGTCTGCGCCGGCAGCGTCACGGGGGTGGGGACGGGCAGGATGACCTTTCCCGGCGGCACGGCGACGGCCGGCACGGTCGGGACTTTGACGGCGGGCGAGGGCGCCGCGACGGCTACCGGCGCGGCCGTTGGCGCCGGCGTGGACACCGGCGCGGGAGTCGGCGCGGTGACCTTCACCGGGGTCGACGGCGCCGGCGTCGGCCGCGCGGGCTCCCGCACAGGCCTTGCGCTCGGGTGCGCGGTCCGCGCCGGCGCGGCCGCGGGCCGAAGCACGAGGCGGCCGCCCGGGGCGGCCACGCTGCGCAGGGTGGGCTTGGCGGCAGACGGCGCCGAGGGGAACGGAGCGGCCTCCACGGAGGTCACAGACGGGGGATGTGTACCGAACCCGAGCGCCGGTACCCTTTCAACGCGGCCCAGCAGACGCGGAAACGCGACAGCACCCGCCACCGCAACGGCGAGCAAGATCGCTGCAACAAAACGCTCGATACCAATGATGCTCGCGCGTCCGGGTGCCTGAAACATCACTCGAACGAGGTACGCCAAGCAAGAGATGGGAAGCTTCAAGGTCAAGCTCGTCGTCTACTTCCTGCTGCTCTCGCTGTTGCCGATTGCCGCTGCCTACTGGGGTTTCACCTCCGTGGCCGGCCAGAGCGAGACGCGCCGGGTCGACGCGCGCCTCCAGGCGGGCCTGCGCGCGGCGCTCGCCACCTATCAGGCACGGCTCGACACGGCGCAGAGCACCGCCGAGTCGCTTGCGCGCACCCCCTCCTTCCAGGAGGAGCTGCGGACCCGCGACTCGTCGGAGCTGCGGCGGATGCTCCGCGACGTCACCGACATCTACGTCGTCACCGTGGGCGACCAGTTTCACATCGGCCACATCCCCGACCTCGCTGCGCAACAGCGTGTCGACGTGCTCACGCGTGCGGGCCTGATCGGGACCGTGATCACATACGTTCCGCTCGACACGACGCTCGTCGACTCGCTCCGCGCCCGCTCCGGGCTCTCGTCGGCCGACTCGCTCGTCCTGCTGCGCGGCCGAACGATCGTCGCCTCGTCGCCCGGCGTCGCCGGGAACGTCGTTCTCGTGCCCGGGCAGACGAAGACGATCCGGGTGGGTGGCATCCGTTACCGCGCGCTCGTCGCGCCGAGTACCGGAGCGTCTCCGGTTCGCTTTGCCGTGCTCAGCCCGCAGGCGCTGATCGACTCAGCCGACGCAACATCACGCGACCGGCTTCTGCTCGGACTGCTCGCATCGATCGCGCTCATCTCGCTCGTCGCGTATGTCGAGGGCCGATCGATCGTGCGTACGCTCGGCGGGCTTGCGGAAGCGGCACACGGCATCGCGCGCGGCCGGCTGACCGAGCGGGTGCCGGTACGCGGCCGGGACGAGTTCGCGAAGCTCGGCACCGCGTTCAACGACATGGCGAACCAGCTTTCCGCTCGAATCGCCGAGCTGGACGAGGAGCGTGGCCGGCTGCGCGATGCGATCTCGCGCTTCGGCGAAGCGCTTGCCGCGACACATGACGTCGAGCAGCTGCTCCGCGTGATCGTCGAGACGGCGATCGAAGCGACCGGGGCGGCCGGCGCCACTTTGCAGGCCGAGAACGGCCTCGTGTTCGAGAGCGGCGATCCGCACGCCCCGGGTGAGCGCCTCGAAGTACGCCTCGCGTCAGGTGCGCAGACGTTCGGGACGCTTGTTCTCGTCGGCGACGGCTTCGACGACGAGCAACTCAGCACCGCCGCGTCGCTCGCGTCACATGCGGCGATCGCGCTCGAGAACGCGCGCCTCCACCGGATCGTCGAACAACAGGCGCTCGTCGACGAGCTCACCGGAATCGCCAACCGGCGCCAGTGCGAAGACACGCTTCCTGCGGAGATCGCGCGCGCCGAGCGCTTCGGCACGCCGCTCACGCTCGTCATCGCCGACCTCGACGACTTCAAAGGGATCAACGACCGTCACGGCCACGCCGTCGGCGACGACGTCCTCCGCGAGTTCGCCTCCGTGCTGAAGGCCACGGTGCGCGAAACCGATCTCGCCGGACGCTGGGGCGGCGAAGAGTTTCTGCTCCTGCTGCCCGGCGCGGGTGCCGCCGGCGGCGCCCAGCTAGCCGAACGCATTCGCTCAGCCTTCGCGGAGCGCTCCTTCCTCGGCAGCGACGGCGAAGTTGCAAGAGTCACGTGCAGCTTCGGCGTCGCTCAGCTACAACCGGCCGACAACGGGCGAGAGCTGTTTGCTGCAGCCGATCGAGCTCTCTACCAGGCAAAGAGGAAGGGCAAGGACCGCGTCGAACTCGACGCGCCTATCCGGAGCTTTTAGTAGTCTCGAACGGGAAATCGGGCGGAGACAGGCTACAATCCCGCGGGAGGGGCACGTCCAAAGTCGGGAGGAAGGCAAATGCCGGTAGAGACACCTTCGCTTTTCGCACAAGTCATCAAGGATCATCTGGAACTGAAGGAACGGAACTCGGGCCTCGACCGGCACATGCCGATCGACCGGTATCGCGTCGTGGATCCGTTCGAAAATCATCCACTGTTCAAGACCGAGGAACAGGCGCGGAAAGAAGAGACGATGGACGGCCACGAGCCGAGCGTCGTCAGCGTCACCGTTCCCTGGCCCGGCGAGGAGACCGCGGAGAACGCGGCGCCCGCCGAGATCGAGGACTCAGGCTTCTGGGCCGTCGATCGCGCGCGAGACTTCGACTGGGGCGACTGAATCCTCGGCGGCGCTGCGCGCCGCCTCGGCGGAAAGTTTGTGCTTCGCAGAGCGGGCGCCGGCAAAGCCGGCGCCCGCTTCGTGTTCGGGGCGATGGGGGGCGTGGCACGAGCGCTGGGACGGCCGCGGTTATCCGGACGGCCTCGCCGGCGAGAAGATCCCGCTCGAGTCGAGGATCATCTTCGTCTGCGACTCGTACCACGCGATGACGACCGACCGCCCGTATCGCAAGCGGCTCAGCCATCCGGAGGCGGTACGCCGGCTCCGCGACGCGTCCGGAACCCAGCTCGACCCGCGCGTCGTCGAGGCATGCCTCGTCGTGATCGCCAGGCTTCGCGCGGCGTCTTAGCCGCCCGGCGCCACCGTGCGCAGGCCGGCGAGTCGGGCCGCAGCGCTCTGCCGCTCGTCGTAGCTGAGGAATGCATCGAGCGGCGAGAGATCGGCGGCTGCGGCAACGTGAATGGCGTCGAGCGTGCGGAGCGCGGGCTCGACGAGTGCGCCGGCGGCCATGAGGAGGGCGGTGTCGAGGGGAAGCAGTGCCACGGCCTCCACCAGCTCGCGCGCTCGGTCGATCAGGATCTCCAGCGGGAGGCCTGGATCGTGCGCAGCGGCTCTTCGGATTGCGCGTGGCAGCTCGGCGAGCGCGAGCTCGGACGAGACGAGGTCGGCGTCGGCGATGAAGGTCCGCAATGCCCGGCTCTCGGGCTCGTCGCGGACCAGCTTGACGAGCGCCGACGCGTCCGCGTAGAAGAGCGCCACTCAGCGCTCGCCGCGGATCTCGTCGAGTGCGCGGCTGAGCGTGTACGGGTCGCCGTCGAGCTCGAGTGGATCGGGCAACCCGCGCCGGCTCGGCCGTGTCACCCGTCCTTCGGCGATCAGCCGGTCGAGCGCCGCGCCGCTCGTCGCCGGCGGCCCGAGTTCGGCGACGGGCCGGTTGTGGTCGGTGACGATCAGCCGCTCGCCGCGCTCGACCCGGCGCAGGTAGCGGCTGAGGTTGCGCCGCAGCTCCGCGACGCCGACGGAGTCGTTCATGTACATAAAAGTAGCATTATCTCCTGCCGGGGCCGGGAACTCATCGCCGACGCGACCTCGAACGGAATCGGGAGCTACAACACGCTCGGGCTCGGCTGGTGGGTGTGGGCCTGCCCGGCGCTCTTCCTCGTCGTCGTCCTCGTGTGCGCGAACCTCGCCGGCGACGGGATCGACGCCGCGCTGAATCCGCGATCCTAGGCCGCCAGGTCGCCGTCGAGCCCGCGCGCGAGCCGGCGGAAGGGGCCGTCCTCCGCGAGCAGCTCCTTCTCCGTGCCGTGCTGGACGATCCGGCCGTGCTCGACGACGAGGATCTCGTCCGCGCGCCGGACGGTCGAGAGGCGGTGGGCGATGATGATCGACGTGCGTCCGCGCAGCAGCCGGTCGAGCGCGCGCTCGACCAGCACCTCGGTCGGGCGGTCGATGTTCGACGTCGCCTCGTCGAGGATGAGAATGCGCGGGTCGGCCAGCAGTGCGCGCGCGATCGAGATCAGCTGCCGCTCGCCGGCGGAGAGGCCGGAGCCGCCCTCGCGCACCTCGTGGTCGAGGCCGCGGCTCAGACGCCTCGCGACGCGGTCTACACCGACGGCCGCGGCGGCCGCCCGCACCTCGTCGTCCGTTGCGTCCGGCTTCGCGAAGCGGATGTTCGAGGCGATCGTTCCGCTGAAGAGGAACGGGTCCTGGAGCACGACGCCGAGCTGTCGCCGGTAGGAGCGCAGCTTCACGCCGCGCAGGTCGACGCCGTCCACGCGTACCGCGCCGGAGTCGGGGTCGTAGAAGCGGCCGACGAGCCGCGCGAGCGTCGACTTGCCGCCGCCCGACTCGCCCACGAGCGCGAGGCAGCCGCCCGGCGGCACGTGGATCTCGACCCCCTTCAGCACCGGCTCGGCGCCGTACGCGAAGACGACGTGGTCGAGGTCGAGGTCGCCCTGGATGCGCGGCAGCTCCACGGCGCGCGGCGCATCCCGGATCTCCGGCTCCTCGTCGAGGATGGTCGCGATCTTCACCATCGCCGCCGCGCCGGACTGGAGCTGCCCGTACACGTCCGAGAGCTCCTGCAACGGCTGGAACACGAGCTGGAGCAGGTAGAGGGCAGTGATCAGCGTTCCGATCGTCAGCGTGTGATCTGCGAGCAGCTTCTCGCCGGCGAACAGCACTGCGCCTGTCGCGATCACGCCGAGGAACTCGATCGATGGGAAGAAGATCGAGAAGATCTTCTGCACGTAGATCGCCTGGTCGCGGTTCGACGCGTTCAGCTCGTCGAACTGCGCCTGGAAGTGGCGTTCGCGGTTGTACGCCTGCACGACTGCCATCCCCGAGACGGACTCGGCGATCTGCGCCGTGACCACGCCGATGCGGTTGCGCTGCTCGACGAGCGCGACGTGAGACGTCCGCTGGAACCAGCGGCTGAGCGCGAGCGCCGGCGGCACGACGGCGGACACGACGAGGCCGAGCCGCCAGTCAGCGATCAGCAGCGCGGCGATCGCGGCGGGGAGGAGGACGAGGTTCGAGATGAGCGTCGGCATGCCCTGCGAGAGCACGTCGCTCACCGCGTCGACGTCGCTCGTCAGCCGCGCGATGATCCAGCCCGCCTTCTGCTGCGAGAAGTAGCGGAGCGACAGGCCGGTGAGATGGTCGAAGAGGTCGCGGCGCAGCCCCAGGGTGATCCGCTGGCCGATGCCGGCGAGACCGCGGATCAGCCACGCCTGCAGCAACCAGCCGGCTCCCGCGACACCGAGGTAGATCGCGACGATCACCGTCAGGTGATGCGGGTTGCGCGCCGTGATTCCCTTGTCGATCGCGTTCCGCACGAGCAGCCAGCCGCCCGTCTGGCAGGCGGCGTTGCCGGTGGCGACGAGAACCATCAGCACGGCGAGCAGCCGGCGGCCTTCGAGGTAGCGGAACAGGCGCCTCATGCCGCCGCCACCTCGTCCCCGAACAGCTCGGCGAACGCGCCGCCCGCGCGCAGCAGGTCGCCCGCGGGCCCGGACTCGACGATGCGGCCCTCGCGCAGGACGACCGCGCGGTCGGCGAGCTCGACGGTGGACAGCCGCTGCGTGGCGATCAGCACCGTCCGCCCCGCGAGCGCGGGCCGCAGCCGCTGCACGAGACGCCGTTCCGTGAGCGTGTCCACCGCGGAGAGCGGGTCGTCGAGCACCATGACACGTGCGCGCGTGACGAGGGCGCGCGCGAGCGCGACGCGCTGGCGCTGCCCGCCCGAGAGATTCACTCCGCGCTCGCCGATCAGCGTGTCGTAGCCGTCCGGAAGCTCGTCGGCGAATGCGTCCACGCCGGAAGCGGTGCAGGCGGCGAGCACGTCGTCCCAGTCCGCGTCTTCGCGTCCCGACGTGAGGGTCTCGCGCAGCGGTATGGAGAAGAGCACCGGCCGTTGCGTCACGAGCGCCACCGCGTTGCGCAGCTCCGCGATCGGGACGTCTCGCGTGTCGACTCCGCCGACGAGCACGCGGCCGCCGGTCGGGTCGTAGAAGCGCGGAAGCAGGTTCAGCAGCGACGTCTTGCCCGCGCCGGTCGAGCCGCACACGGCGACGATCTCGCCCGGCTCGATCGCGAGCTCGAGCGCGTGCAGCACGTCGTCCTCGCCGCCGTAGGCGAAGCGCACCGCCTCGAAGCGCACCGGCAGCGGCCCGGCGGGCAGCGGCCGCGGCGACGCGGGCTCCGGCAGCGGCTCGATTCCCTCGAGCCAGGCGAAGCTGCGGCCGGCGGAGGCGAGAGCGCGCTGGGCGAGGTTTGTGATCCAGCCGAGCGCCTCGAGCGGCCACACGAGCTGCAGCAGCAGCGTCTCGAACAGGACGAACTGCCCGATCGAGAGATGGCCGCCGATCACCTGCTTGCCGCCGAAGAAGACGACGGCTGCGATCGAGAGCGCGGGCAGGTAGTAGAGGCCCGGCAGGTGACGCGCCTCGACGCCCGCCTGGCGCAGCACCGTGTCGCGCACCGCCTCGGCCTTGCCGCCGAAGCGCCCGCGCACGTCGTCCTCGCGCCCGAACGCCTGCACCATCTCGATCCCGACGACCGCCTCGTCCGCCGCCTCGGTGACGTCGCCCTTGCGCTCCTGCACCTGGCGCGAGAGTGGCGAGACGCGCCGCGCGAAGCGCAGCGCGAGCACCGTGATCGGCGGCATCGCCACCGCCGTGTAGAGCGCGAGCCGCGGGTTGACGAGCACGAGCACGATGCCGGCCGCGACGATCATCATCAGGCTCTGCACGCCCTGCACGAGCCCCCAGCCGATGAAGTAGCGGATCGGATAGAGGTCGTTGGTCGCGCGCGACAGCACCTGGCCGGTCGCATGGCGGTCGTAGAACGCGCGCGGATAGCCCAGGTACGCGTGATAGAGCATCTCGCGCATCCGCGCCTCGATGCGGATGCCGATCCGTGCCGTTGCGAAGCGGCGCAGGAAGTTGACGGCGAACCGGACCCCGCCGAGAGCGACGATCGCGGCGACGTACGGCCAGAGCTGGTGCCGGTGCGTGACGATCGCACCGTCGATCGCGCGCTGCTGCAGCAGGGGGATTGCGACCGAGATCAGCGTGTAGCAGAACGCGAAGCTGAGCCCGACCACGCCGAGCCGCCACTCGCCGCGCCAGAGCCGGAGCAGCCGGCGAAGCGTCGGCAGCAGGCCGAGGTCGGGCGGGTCAACGGAATTCGAGTGTTCCGGCATGGCGAAACGGCGCCGGCCGTCGCGCGCCTGGATCCCCTGGCGAGGCCCCGCCGCTCCGCGACGATACCAGCGGGATGCTTCAGCGCCCGCTCAGCGCCCGGCGGCGGAGCTCGGACCCGCGTCGCGCGCCCTCGGCGTCAGCTCGGCGATCCCCTCGGCGAAGCTCGGCCGCCGCTCGAGCCCGACGCGCTCGGCCTGTGCCGCGGCGAGCTCGGCCTCGAGCCGGCGCCGCAGCTCCGCCAGCTCGCGTACGTGTGCGGCGGCCGCCTCGACCGCCTCGCGCAGCGCCCGCTTGAGCGGCTCCAGCTCGACCGCGTACACGGCGTCGCGGGCGGCGCCGAGCTCGCGGGCGAGCCGCAGAAGCTCCTCGCGCTCGTCCGCGGCCCTCGCGTCGACGGCCTCGCCCGCGGGCGGGATCCACGTGTCGAAACCCTCTTCCCACCGGTCCATCGGGAGAGAGTCTCTCACGCCTCGGGTGGGGGATGGAGGACACGGCCGCGCGAGCCGATGACCGGACCATGGACCGCAGGCTGCTCTGGATGTGTATTGGCCTGGGCTCGACCGTCGGCGGCTTCGTGCCGATGCTGTTCGGCCAGAGCAGCTTCTCGGCCGCCTCGCTGCTCGGCTCGGTCGTCGGCTGCTTCGCCGGCGTCTGGCTGGCCGCGCGCGTTTCCGCCTAGCGAATACGCCGGAAGAAGAAGGCGATCCGGCGCCAGATGTTCATCGAGTGCTCGCGTCTCTGCGTGGGCGCGAGCACGTCGCCCTCGAGCTCGCGAAGCTCGGACCTGATCGACTCACCCAGGCCGCCCTTGCTGTCCGGCTCGATCTCTGCGGTCGTCGCCGGCTCGAGGTATTCGCCCAGCGCCGAGACCTGTTCCGGCGTCAGCGACAGGTGCACGACGCCGTCGGTGATCTGCGTGACCTGCTCGGCCGGCACGTAGCGGGGCTTCCCGAGCGCAGTCGTGGCGATCGCGAGGCCATCGAAGATGTCCTCCGTGTCGTCGCCTGCAACTTCGTCGACCTCGCCGACCTCGCTGCCGTCGGCGGCGAGCACCTTCCAGCCGGTTTCGATCATCAGCCAGGAGACGGGATCGGCCATGTCCGGTGGAGACTAGCGGTCGCGCCTGTCGCGCCAATCGCGCCAGTCGTGCTCGACCGTCGCGGCGAGCTTCTCGACGGCTGCCTGGACGGACTCGAGGTCGAGCTGCGCCGCATGTGCGCGAACCTGCGCCACCGCGCCGGCGCTCGACCGCTGGTGCACGTTTGCGGTCTCGAACCCCATCGCGCGCAGCAGGTGACGCTCGCCGCCGCGCGCGTAGTCGGCGAGCTCGAGCCTGACGCAGTCGGGCGCGCGCCGGCGGCACTGCCAGCTGCCGGCGACGGCGACGAGCGGATCCGGCGCCCACGACGGCCCGGCCTGCGGGCGCACGGGACGCTCGTCGCGCCGCAGCACCCAGTTGCTCGCCGGCGGAGCGAGCTCCTTCAGCTCCCGCGCCGCGAGGCCGCCCTGCCAGACGCCGACCGCGACCACGCGGCGGTGGCCGAGCGAGCCCAGCCCGGCCGTCCGCCGGCGCAGCGTCGGCCGCCAGCCGCTGCCCGGCGCGAGCCGCTCGAGCAGTGACTGTGCCTCCGCCGGCAGCGCCTGCGCCGGCTCGGGCAGCGCGTTCAGCTGCGCCCAGAAGGCGTCCGCGTCCGCGGCTCTCGCGGCCTGGAGCGCTGCGAGCCACGCGTGCCGCTCGGCGGCGACGAACGGCTCGCCGCCGTATTCGAGGCTCTCGCGATACCCGTCGAGCACGATTCCGCACACGTTGTGCTCGTGCAGCGGCAGGTGCTGCTCGCGCACCGCGACGAGCGCGCTCGTGCAGAGGCGCAGCAGGTCGAACGTGTACGGCAGCGTTGCGGTCTCGTCGAAGTCGTTGACGCCCCAGGCGAGCCGGCCCTCGACGTCGCGCCAGCAGCCGAAGTTCTCCACGTGGAGGTCGCCGACGGCGAGCAGCTCGGGCGCGTTCGCCAGCTCGGGCGGCGCTTCCTGCCCGACGCGCGAGAGCCAGAGGTAGTACGTCGCCCGCAGGAAGTGCGAGGCCGACTCCGCCATTCGCTCGTGCTTGCGCGCGAGGTCGTCGTCGAGGACGGCGCCGAGCTGCGTGCGCAGCCAGTGCTCGTAGGCGGTGGTCGTCTCGACGGCGTTCACGGCTGCTCCGCGACCGGCGCGGCGGCGCGATTGCGGACGAGCAGCGCGATCCCGGCCGGGCAGAGCCCGATCGTGATGAGCGCGGCGAGCAGGATCGCGCCCGCCTGGCTCGCGCTGAGCACGTGCTGCTGGAGGCCGAGCGTGACGACGCCGGCAGGCAGGCCGAGCTGTGCCGTTGCGGCGAGCGCCGCCGGCAGCGGCTGCCGTGTCGCAAGCGCGCCCGCGGCGTGCACGGCGACGTTCGCAACCGTGAGCAGCGCCGTCAGCTCGAGCATCGCGGGATGCGTGAAGAGCGCACGCAGGTCCAGCTTAGCGCCGAGGACGACGAAGAACAGCGGCATGAAGAAGCCCGCGGCGATCCCGGTCACCTGCGTCGAGAGCCGCTTCGGCCCGCCGAACACGGCGACGAGCAGTCCGACCGAGAAGCCTGCGATCAGGATGCTCGTCCCGGCTCGAATCGCGATCCACGCGAGCGCGAACAGCGCGAGCAGCGCGAGCCGGAGGTCGAGCGCCCAGCCGCGCCGCTTCGACGCGCGGCGGATGCGGTGCAGCAGCTCCCGTCCGCGTACGAGGTAGGAGAGCCCGAAGATCGCGGCTGCCGCAGCCGCGACGGCGAGCAGGCCGAGCACGGCGTCGCGCGCCTTCGACGGCTGCAGCACGAGCGGCAGCGCGACGATCGCCGCGACGTCGGCGATGCCGACCTGGGCCATCAGCGGCAGTAAGCGCTCGTCGCCGACCAGCTTCTGCTCCTCGAGCACGGGCAGCAGGATCGCCGCCGATCCGCTCGCGAGCAGCAGCGCGTAGACCGCCGCATGACCGCCGCCGAGCGCGGCCGCGATGCCGATCCCGGCGGGTGCGCTGAAGGCGCCGACGACGACCGCGGCGACGGCACCGCGACGGAGTCCGCGCACGATCCCCGGCTGGCGGATCGGCACGTTCATGCCGGCGCTGAACATCAGCATTGCGAAGCCGACGTTCGAGAGGAACGCCGTCGTCGGCTCGCCCGCGTCGACCCAGTGCGCTCCCGTCTTGCCGACGGCGACGCCGGCCGCGAGCTCGCCGACGACCACCGGCACGAGCCCGCGCCGTCCGAGCGCAAGCAGCGGTCCGCCGAGCCCCGCGCAGACGATAACGGCGAGGACGCCGAAGCTCACGCGACCGCTTCGAGCCGGTCGAGCCTGCGGCCGCAGAGCGACCGGCCCGCCGACGGCTTCGCATACCGGACCGGCAGCTCGGCGGTTGTCGTGCTGAGCACGAGCGGGCCAACCGGATACGCGAGCTGCGCGGCGCTGCTCGGATGGAGGATGCTCGCACCGTCGCTCGCCACCTGCAGGACACTCGCACAACTCGGCACCGAGGTGGGCTGCTGTGCGTTTCCGAGCCTGGGGTGCTCGGCGCTAGATGGTTGATGCCACGATCTCGCGCGTCCGGTTGCGCGTTCTGGCGTGTCTGGGCCGCTCCGCAGCGGCTGCAGCCGGCGGAGCCGGCTTCCGCCGCTGCTGCGCTTCGCCACGTCGGCCACTCGCCGCTGCCACCAGCAGCGACGAGCGTCCGCCGCGGCGACCCAGAGCGGCCAGCGCGCGCCCCGGAACGGGCGATCTCGTGGCATCAACCATCTAGCCGTCCCCGGCACAGGGTCGAAGACGTCGATCTGGTACGCGACGCCGGGATACGCGATGGGCACGCTCTTCGCGTCGCAGGTCAATTCTTTCCGCACCAATGTGCAGCGAAGGTGCCGCTGTACGAGAACACGTGGCCCTCGAAGTGCTGCCGTTTGACGGTCAAGGCCCCGTGCCACACACCGTTGCGTGCGGGGTCGGGGTGCGTGAACGTGATCGACGCGCCCGGCTGGATCGCGTAGTACTTGCTGCCCGTCGCCGGATGGAAGTCGACCTGGACGTACGCCACGCCGTTCTGCAGCGACGGCCGCCCGACGAGCAGCGGCGAGCCGTGCGTGTCGACGGTCATTTCGACGTACGGCGGTTGCGTGTAGAGGACGTCGCTGCAGGCGACGCGCTTCGGGAAGATGTAGATCTCGATCTGGTCGAAGCTGATGTCGAGCACCGCGTCCGCGTCACGGGCGGCGAAGGGCTTGCCCGGCATGACGCCGCCGCCGGCGGTCGGCTCGTTCCCGGAGCCCGCCGCCCTGGCCGGGACCGGCGTCTTCGCGCTCGCCGCAGACGCGAGGACCGCTGCGGTGACCGCGGCCACGACGAGAAGGGAAATCGTTCGTGCCGGCACGGTGCGATTATCGCGCGGGATCCGGCCCGCGGGCAAAGATCAGCTCGTCGCAGAGAACGCCGTGCTCGTCGTGCCCGCGCAAGGGAAGAAGCGCCTCGCGCGCGAAGCCCGCACGTTCGAGCACGCGCGCAGACCGCTCATTCATGACCAGCACGAGCGCCTCGACCCGCTGCAGCTGCATCGGCCCGAAGGCGAAGTCGAGCGCGGCCGCGAGCGCCTCCGCCATGATCCCCTTGCCCCACCAGGCGGGATCGAGGTCGTAGCCGACCTCCGCCTGTGCGTCGACCCACTTGTAGAAGCCGATCGAGCCGATCAGCTCCGGCCGGTCGCGCAGCGTGATCCCCCAGCGGAAGCCGCTGCGCTCCGCGAAGAGGTCGACGAAGTACCAACAGAGCTCGTCGGTCGCAACCGCGAGGTCGGCGGGGGCGGCGAAGCCTTGCCCGCGCACGACCTCCGGGCGCGAGAAATGCTCGAGGTACCACTCCGCGTCGGCGAGCGTGACCTCGCGCAGCCAGAGGCGGGGCGTCTGCAGCTCCGGGAAGCGCGGGAAGGCGGCGGCGCGTTCCTCGTTCATGCGAATAGCATCCTCCTTGTGCGCAGCGACAACGAGGCGATCCACGAGCTCGTCGAGAACTGGGTGGTCTGGCGCGACGCCGGCGACTGGGAGCGGTTCCGCACCGTCTGGCACGACGACGGCCGGATGATGGCGACGTGGTTCCAGGGCCCCGCGGACGACTTCATCCGCGTCAGCCGCGAAGGGTTCGAGCGCGGCGTCCGCATCCTGCACTTCCTCGGCGGCTGTTCGGTGGAGGTCGCAGGTGACCGCGCAGTCGCGCAGACGAAGATGACGATCACGCAGCGCGCTCCCGTGCACGGGATCGAGTGCGACGTCGTCTGCACAGGCCGCTTCTACGACTTCCTCGAACGGCGCGACGGTCGCTGGGGGTTGGTGCTCCGGCAGCCGATCTACGAGCAGGACCGCCTCGGCCCCGTCGACCCCGCGGCGCGCGTCGAGCTCGATCGCAGCGCGCTCGAGCGCTACCCGGTGGGGTACCGCCATCTCGCGTACCTGCAGGAGCAGCAGGGATTCACCGTGAAGCCCGACATGCCCGGTCTCGTCGGCCCGGAGGTCGGCGCCCTGTACGCGAGCGGCAGGCTCTGGCTCGCGGGAGAGCCGCTCGACCGCTGACGACGATGCGCGTCCTCTTCATCGGCGGAACCGGCAACATCTCGATCGCGGCGACGCGCCTGCTCGCCGAGCGGGGAGTCGACGTCACCGTGCTCAACCGCGGGCAGAGCGACGTCCCGGTCCCCGACGGAGTGCGACGCATCCGCGCCGACATCCGCGACCGTCCGTCCTTCACGGACGCCGTGCGGGGCGAGGAGTTCGACGTCGTCGTGGACTGGCTCGCGTTCGTGCCGGAGCACGTCGAGCTCGACATCGAGCTCTTCGGCGGCAGGATCTCCCAGTACGTCTTCATCAGCTCGGCGACGGTCTACCGGAAGCCGTCGCCGTTCTTCCCGCTCGTCGAGGAGGCGCCGCTCGGGAATCCCGACTGGGCGTACGCGCGCAACAAGATCGCGTGCGAGGAGCGGCTGCGGCGCGAGCACGAGGAGTCGGGCTTCCCGGCCACGATCGTGCGTCCGTCCCACACGTACGGCGAGACCTGGATCCCGACCGCGCTCGCGGGCCAGGACTACACCGTCGTCGACCGGATGCTCCGCGGCAAGAGCACCGTCGTCCACGACGATGGCGAGTCGCTCTGGACGCTGACGCACAACACCGACTTCGCGCAGGCGTTCGCCGGCATCCTCGGCAACGCGGACGCGGTTGGGGAGAGCTTCCACATCACCTCCGACGAGGCGCTGACGTGGAACAAGATCACCGAGACGGTCGCGGCCGCCGTCGGTCTCGAGCCGCGCGTCGTGCACATCCCGTCCGCCTTCATCGCCGCCGTCGACCCGGAGCTGGGCGAGGGGCTCCTCGGCGACAAGGCGCACTCGCTCGTCTTCGACAACACGAAGATCAAGCGCTTCGTCCCCGACTTCGAGGCGGTCGTCCCGTTCGCGGAGGGGATCGCGCGCTCGCTCGCGTGGTTCGACGCCGATCCGGCCCGGAAGGTCGTCGACGAGGAGCGGGACGCGCTGCTCGACCGGATCGTCGACGCGTACGAAGCCCCGGTTCGCACGTGATCGACCAGCCAACTCGCGGAGGAGGACCATGGACCTGAGACGATCGATCGCGGCCGGCGCCGTCGCCTGCGGCCTGGCCCTGGCGGCCGCGCCGAGCGCGTCCCCCGGGGCGGTCGCGGTGAGCTGCAGGACGTCGGGACTCGTCGTCTGGCTCGACACGACGGGCAACGCGACCGCCGGGAGCGTCTACTACACGCTCAAGTTCACGAACCAGTCGGGGCACGCGTGCACCCTCGGCGGGTACCCCGGGGTGTCCGCCGTCGACCTCCACGGTCGCTCGCTCGGGAGCGCGGGATCCCGGAACCCCTCCAGCGTGCACGTGGTGAGCCTGGCGAACGGTGCGACCGCGAACGCCGTGCTGCGGATCACGGTGGCGGGGAACTTCCCTCCGTCGGCGTGCCACCAGGTCGCCGCCGCGGGGCTGCGCGTCTATCCGCCGAACCAGACCGCGTCGAAGGTGGTGCCGCTTCCGTTCGAGGCGTGCTCGCACGCCGGCCCCGTCTACCTGAGCGTGAAGGCGGTGGCGTCGTGAGCGCCGTCGGTCGCGATCCCGTCTCTCCGAGGTGGTTGCGACGAAGGGGTTGAAGCTGTTCCGAAGGCCGATGAGCTGGCGGGCCGGCTCGCCGGGGTCGAGGCGGTGGCGGACGCGGTAGTCGCGCGCTGACGCAGCACGGCTCGCGGTGCCGCATCGACGGGCCGATCGACGACGTCCTCGCCGATGATCCGCGAGACCAGCCGACGCGCTCGTCCCACTCGGTGAGCAGCTCCGCGAGCTGGTAGAGATCTTCGTTCTCGCGGGCGTGCGTGTGGGCGCAGGCACGGCGGAGAAGCCGAATCGCAGCGGCGAGATCGCGCGCGTCGACCAGCCGCGTCGCCTTTTCGACCTCGTTCCACGCGTGCTTGAACCAGAGCTCGGACGACTGATGCACCGTCTGGAACAGCAGTTCGTCGCGATGCACCCACTCGCCCCGCTAGTCGCTGGCGCCCTCGAGAACCGGGGCGAACTCGTCCCGCTGTGCGGTCACGGCGTCTCTGTTTCGTTACGCGCCGGGGGATGAGAGTGGGCGGAGGAGAGAAACAGGCCGGCATCCACGCGGAGTGCCTTGCGCTGGACCTTTCCTGTCGCCGAGCGGGGCAGGGAAGGGACGAAGACGATGGAACGCGGGCACTTGTACACAGCGATCCGTTCCTTGACGAACGCTTGGAGCTCGTCCTTGAGCGCCTCGCTCGACTCGGCGCCGGCGGCCAGGACCACGTACGCGCGGACACTATTCCCTCGAAGATCGTCCGGAACGCCGATGACGGCGCAATCAGAGACGGCGTCGTGCTCGAGCACCACTGCTTCGACTTCGGGGGCGGCGACGTTGTACCCGCTCGTGATGATCATGTCGTCAGTGCGCGCCTGGTACCAGAAGTACCCATCCTCGTCCTTGACAAAGGAGTCCCCGGTCAGGTTCCAGCCGTCGACGACATACGCGCGCTGGAGCTCGAGATCGTCCAGATAGCGGCAGCCCGTCGGGCCTCGGACCGCGAGCCTGCCTACCTGTCCAGGCGGAAGCTCCTGCATCGACTCGTCGACAACCCTCGCCTCGTAGCCCGGAACCGGCAGACCTACGGCGCCCGGCCTGATGTCGTCTTCGGAGCTCGAGATGAATATGTGGAGCATCTCGGTCGTGCCGATGCCGTCGATGATCCGGATCTCAGTGGCCTTGTGCCAAGTCTCGAACACTGTCCGGGGGAGGGTTTCACCGGCCGAGACGCACTTCCGAAGCGAGCCCAGCCGGTGGGCTGCGCCCAGCTGCAGTATCCGCCGGTAGGCAGTCGGAGAGGTGATGAGAACCGTCGCGCCGTTCTGCTCGATCGCGTGGACGAGCTCCTCGGGGCTCGCCGACTCGAGGAGCACGGAACGGGCGCCTGCGCGCATCGGAAACGCGACCAGCCCACCCAGGCCGAACGTGAACGCGATCGGTGGACTGCCCACGAAGACGTCGTCGCTCGTCGGTCTGAGCACTCCGGCGGAGAAGGTGTCGCAGATGGCGAGCACGTCGCGGTGAAAGTGGGCGGTCGCTTTGGGGCTACCGGTGGTCCCGGACGTGAAGGCGATCAACACGACGTCGTCGGCGGCCGTGCCGGCCGCTGCGAACGTGGGCGGCTTGGTCGCAGCGAGCCGCTCGAGCTCGTAGCCGCCTCCATCGGAACCGTCGAAGTAGACGATCCGCCGGCAGGTGGCGCCGTCTGCCGTTGCCGCCTCTAGCTCGGCCGCAAGGCGGTGGTCGCAGAGCGCGAGTCCGATCTGCGCCTTCTCGATGATCGCCTGCAGCTCGCGCGAACGGAGCAGGGGCATCGTGTGAACGACGATCCCCCCCGCCTTGGCGATCGCGAGCCACGCCACCACCGACGAGATGTTGTTCGCTGAGCGGATCAAGATTCGGTTGCCGGGGATCAGCTCGAGGTCATCGACCAAGACGCGCGCTGTTCTGTCGACGCGGGCAGCGAGCTCGAGATACGTGATCGCCTCGTGCCCGTCTATGAAGGCGGTGGACGGTCCGTGACCGGCCTCGATCGCTCTGTCGAGCAGTTCGACCGAACAGTTGAGACGATCAGGGTAGTGGGGTGTCGGCGGCGCGAGGAGGAGCCGCGGCCACGTCTCGAGCGGGGGGAGATGATCTCGCGCGTAGGTGTCCACGTGGGCGGTCGCCAGCGCCATCATCTAACACGTTTCCATGACGATCGCAACTCAGATACCATACACAGCCACCCGTGTCGGAACGTGAGGATAAGGCCGTAGGCAACGATGCGCGCCGCCGAGGAGGCCAGCGGCCGGCCCGCGGAGGCGACAGCGCAGCGCATGCCTTTCGTCCCCGTTCGCTGATCGTCACGGTGCTCGGAGCCTTCGGGCGACGCCTGGGCGGCTGGGTGGCCGTCGCCGACCTGATCGAGCTCATGCAGGAGCTCGACATCAGTGAGCAGGCTGTCCGGGCGTCGGTCTCGCGACTCAAGAAACGCGGCTTCCTGACCGCCGAGCGAGTGGATGGCCAGGCCGGCTACCGGCTCACTCCCCAGGCCGAGGTGATCCTCGAGCGAGGTGACCGGCGAATCTTCCGCTCCTCGAAGCCGCCGGCGGAGGGCGACTGGATCATCGTCGTCTTCTCGGTGCCGGAGACCGAGCGCGAGCGGCGCCACGTCCTGCGTTCGCGGCTCTCTTGGCTGGGTTTTGGGAACGCTGCACCTGGAGTGTGGATAGCGCCACCTCATCTCGAAGACGAGACACGAGAGATGATCGAAGCCGAGGGCTTGAGCGAGTACGTGGCTCTCTTCCGCTCGAGGTATGTGGGCCTCAGCGGCATCACCGAGGCCGCAGCGCACTGGTGGGACTTGGGAGCGCTCGAGCAGCTCTACGAGGCGTTCATCGACGCGTTCACCCCTGTTGCGCGGAGGCACAACGGGATGGGTCATCCTCCCGACGCGGGCGCGGCGTTTGCGGACTACGTCCGGATGCTCACGTATTGGCGTGTCCTGCCGTTCCTCGATCCAGGGCTTCCGCCCGAGATTCTGCCTCGCAACTGGGGCGGTGAGCGCGCGACCGCGCTGTTCATGCGGCTCCATGCCACGCTCACCGGCCCCGCGCTGCAGCACGTTCAGCAGGTCGGGGAGCGGAGGAAGCGGGTCAGCTCTGATCGACCGTGACAGGGGAGGCCGTGTGACTCCCGCCGGTTGCGAACGCCCGCCGCACCTCGGTCGGCCACTCCTCACTTCGATCGCCTTGCGGCCCGACGTGCACGATCACGACCTCGCCGTCCGCGACTACGTCGCCGTCTCGGAGGATCTCGAAGGCGTATGTGAGGCTCGAGCGGCCGATCGACGACACTCTGAGACGGGCCTCGACCAGATCTCCGAACGACAGGCGGCGCCGGTAGCTGAGGTCGGTCCGGACTCGCGGAATCCGTCCGAAGAGCGTCGTCCCGAGGCCGAGGCGCCGATGGAGGGCGGCCTCGGCAGCTTCCAACAACCGAATCACGAACGTGTTGTGGTGGAAGCCAGAGGCGTCGGTGTCGGACCACTCCACGCGTTGGTTCACGACGATCGCTGCGGGGCTCTCGGCCATCGAGGATTCCTTCCGTTGTTCATCGCGACCAATCATGATACGTTCCGACAACGTCCGTCACTGGAACAGTATGCCATGAAGCCGAGGGTGGCCAACCCGCAGGTGGCAAGCTCGGAGAGAAGGAGGCGCATCAGCATCAGCGGAGGCCCCGGTCCTGAAGAGTCCATGAAACGGAGGAACGGAGAGTCATGACAGAGTCGCTGGCGTCCTCGCGGCGCCCAAGGAGCCGGACCCGCCTCGCCCTGGCCGGCGTCGTCCTGTGCATCGGCGTCGGTCTCGTGGGGGCCTCGGCAAGTAGCGGAGCGCTGCAGGGCAATCAGGCTTCGGCAGCGAAGGGGACGATCGTCTGGGCGGTCCCGGGCGACGTCAGCGGGACCGACCCGGAGAACAACGGACAAGATCTCTCGCAGAGCATCCTCGCCCTCACGTACCAGCACCTCGTGACGCTCGGGGACGGGTTGCACATCTCACCCGAGCTGGCGGAGTCCTGGACCCAACCGGACGCGGCGACCTACGTCTTCCACCTTCGTCCGAACGTCCGGTTCTCGAACGGCCGTCTCCTTGAGGCCGCGGACGTCGTTGGCAGCTTCGACCGCATTCTCTCGAAGGCCGAGGGCTCGTACTTGGCTGGACGACTGACGTCGGTCAAGAACGTGACAGCGCTCAACAAGTCGACGGTGCAGTTCAAGCTGAGCGCCCCGTCCGCCGCGTTCCTGCCGGCGCTTGCCGATCCGGCCGCGGCCATCCTGCCGATGAAGGAGCTCAACGCCGGCACCTTCGACCCCAACAAGCAACTCCTCGGGACGGGGCCGTTCGTGGCGCAATCTCACCAGCTCAACGCCTCCTGGACCTTCGTGCCGAATCGGCATTACTGGGTCTCCGGTGAGCCGAAGGTGAGCAAGGTCCAGATCAACGTGATCCCGGACGAGAGCACCGAGATCGCCGCGCTTCGCGGCGGTACGGCCAATGTGGCGATCTTCCAGTCGGCCGATGTATCGAAGCTGCTCGCCGGCGTTCCCTCGGTGAAGTCGGTCGTTCAGAGCGGAACCGAACAGTGGATCCTCGTCGTGAACGACGTCAGCCCCGGGCCGCTCACGAACGTGCTGCTCCGGCGCGCCATCAACCAGGGCCTGAGCCGCAAAGCGATCGCTTCGGTCGCGCTTTCCGGTCTGGGCAAACCCGTCGGGCCGGCGTCCGGTACTCCTGCGTCCTGCAGCGTGTCGGCCCTGAAGTACTCGCAGTTCAACGCCGCGGCCGCTCAGGCGAACGTGCAGGCCGCCGGCGCGACCGGCGTCAAGATCACGCTTCAGTACTCGCCGATCTATCCCGACGCGGTCAGCATGGCGCAGGTGATTCAGAGTCAGCTCGCGAATGTCGGAATCGCGGTTACTCTCGATCCCCTGTCGCCGGGCGAGTTCGGCAACAACTTCGTGGGAGGCAACTTCGACCTCTCCATCGTGTTCTACGGGACGGGCACAGATCCGTACTTCGGCCTCATCAACTGGAACCCGGCGCTGGCCGGCTACACGGCGAAGTTCAACGCACCGGTCGCCGCCTTCAACGCTCTGTTGCCGAAGATCGCCTCGACGACCAACGCAACGAAGCGCAAGAGCCTCATCCAGCAGGCGTGCATGCTCATCGACGCCGACTCGGCTCAGCTTCCGGTGCTTTCCAAGGTGCAGACGATCGCCTACCGAACGGATCTGCTGAATGCGAAGGTGTTGTCCGCCGAAGATGCGTCGAACCCGATGAGGGGCATCGAGACGTGGACGACCACGAAGTAGCCGCGACCGCCGAACGCGTCGCGAGCGGTGGCGAAGCTCCTCGTTAGCGCCATCGGCCGCCTGTGTGCCCGGGCCCTCACGGGCCTGGGCACACTCGCGGTGGTGGCGGTGATCGTCTTCCTGACGATGCACGGGCTCGCCGGCTCGTTCGCACAGATCTATCTCGGGCCGACTGCCACCCCGAGCTCGGTGCACGCGCTGGAGGTCCACTACGGTCTCACCGCGTCCGTGTGGACGCAGCTCGGGCGGTGGCTGATCGGGATCGTGCACCTCCACTTCGGAGTGTCACTCGTCTCGGGCCAGGCCGTCGGGGCGATCCTGGGCAAGCGGCTCGGTGTCACGATCGAGCTGGCGCTGCTCGCGACCGCCGTGGCGGTAGCGGGCGGCGTCCCGATCGGCTGTGCCGTCGGCATGGCGGAGACGACGACGCGTCGGCGCGAAGACGTCCTGAGGGGATTCAGTGCGATGTCGGTCAGCGTCCCGGATTTCGTGATCGGCTCTGGAATCGTGTATCTGATCTCTCGGTTTCCGGCTCTGGGATTCCGCGTCGGCTCGTACACGCCCGTCAGCGAGGATCCGCTCCGGAACCTGCGTGACGTGATCTTGCCGGTGATCACCCTTGCCGTCTTCCCGGCCGCCCTGATCGTGCGCACGCTGCGAGACTCGGTGCGCACCGTCAAGAGCGAGCAGTACGTGGTCGCGGCCATGGTGCGAGGCGAGACGACCGCGCAGATCGTCCGGCGACACATCCTTCGTAACGCCCTGCTCCCGACCATCACGGTGATCGCCACGAGCTTCGGCTATCTGCTCGGCGGTGCCGTCATCGTCGAGACCGTGTTCGACCTGCCGGGTATGGGTCAAGAGCTCATCTCCGCCATATCGAACCGGGACTACAACGTCGTCCAGGCCGAAGTGGTGATCGGCGCGGGAGCGTTCATCGCCGTGAACATGCTCTCGGAATGGTTGTACAGCGTCGTGGATCCGCGCCTCCGGAGGCGTGCGTGAACGTGGGGAGGCGCGGAGCGGATGGGCCGGCGTATGCGGGGGTCGCGGGCGCGTGGACACGGGACACAGGCCGCAGCGTCCTGAGGTGGTGTCGCGAAGGCTTCCGTCGAGATCCGCTGACCGCCGCGGCAGGCCTCTTTCTCGTCCTGCTCGTCGCGATCGCTCTCGTGGGACCGGCGCTGCCGATCATGTCCGGCGACACGGTGGGTGCGGGCGTGCCGTTGAGCCCTCCGAGCTGGCACTGGCCGCTCGGGACGGACACCCTCGGCAGATCGATGGTGCCGCGACTTGTGACCGGCATTCGGGTCACCTTCCTCATCTCGGTGATCGCCGTGACGATCGCTGCTTCGATCGCGACCGCCGTGGGTGCCTGTGCAGGGTATTTCGGAGGCTGGGTCGACCAGGTGCTGGCCCGCGTCGCGGACATCGGACTCACGTTCCCGGCGATCCTCCTCGCGCTCCTTATCGTCTCCGTCAACGGTCCCGGCACCTTCGGAGCGGTCCTGGCGATCGTGGTAATCATCGTGCCGCCGATGTTCAGGGTCATTCGCGTCAGGGCGGCAGAGATCCGTGGCCGGGAGTTCATCCGCGCCCTGAAGGTGGGGGGCGCCGGCCCGGTGAGAATGGTCGGGATGCACGTCGTTCCAAACGTCCTCGGGACGGCGGCCGTCCAGACGAGCTGGGCGATCGTCGTGGGGATGCTGATCGAGAGCGGATTGAGCTTCCTGGGCCTCGGCGTCGTGCCGCCGACCGCATCCCTCGGATCGCTCGTCCACGACGGCAACCCGTATCTGGTCGTTGCGCCGTGGCTCGTATTCGAGCCGGCCGCCGCACTGGCGCTCGCGATCTTCGCGGTCAACGTGCTTGGCGACTGGGCGAGGGACGCTCTCGACGTCAAGGGAACCGCGATCCGGTGACGACGGTTCTCGAACTGGAGGATCTCGTCGTCGAGTACCGCGCGTCGGGCCGGGTCCGCGCCCTCGACGGGGCCTCCCTCACCGTCAAGTCGGGTGAATCCTGGGGCATCGTCGGCGAGAGCGGCTCGGGCAAGAGCACGCTCGCGCTGGCGCTCGCCGGCGCGCTCCCAGCCGATGTCGCGTCGAGTGGGGGCCTGAGATATCTCGGCCGGGACATGCTCGCCGCGCCCGTCGCCTGGTGGCGTGAGTATCGGCAGCGGGAGCTGGGAGCCATCTTCCAGGATCCCATGGGGGCGCTCGATCCGACGATGAAGGTCGGACGCCAGCTGATGCTCGCGGTGGGCGGCCGCTATCGAGGCGAGGCGAGAGGGATGCTCTTCGACGAGCACTTCGGCGCCGTCAGCCTGCCGGCGCCGCGCGAGACCGCGCGCAAGTACTCGTGGGAGCTGTCGGGCGGCATGGCACAGCGGGTCGCGATTGCGATCGCTCTCGCCAACGACCCGCGCCTGCTCGTCGCGGACGAGCCGACGTCGGCGTTGGACGCGGGTGTCCGGGGTCGTGTCGTCGGGCTGCTGCATCGGGTGCAGCGCGAGCACGAGCGCACGTCCATCGTGTTCACGCACGACCTGAACGCCGTGGAGCGGTTGGCGACGCACGTCGCGGTCATGTACGCCGGCCGCGTCGTCGAGAGCGGCTCGGCCGAATTGGTTTTGGGGCAACCGCGGCACCCGTACACTCGGGCGCTGCTTGCCTGCGCCCCCGGCCTCGAGGGCCGCCGCGAGCGCCTCGAGGCCATCGGCGGCGCCCCACCCGTCTTGCACGAGGCGAGCTCGGGCTGCGCCTTCGCCGACCGGTGTCCACTGGTGATCGACCGCTGCCGCTCGGAGCGCCCGCGCTCGGAGGAGGTCGGAGCCCGGCTGGTGGCGTGCTTCCGGGCCGGAACGGACGGAGCCTAGGCTCGTGGCAGGCGAGGCGCTGATCGAGCTGCGCGACGTGTCGGTCGTCTACCGAGGCCGTCACGCGTGGGGGAGCGAAGGCACGGCTGCGCTGACGGGGTTCTCGCTCTCGATCGCGGAGGGCGAGATGGTCGGATTGGTCGGCGAGTCGGGATCGGGGAAGACGACGGCCGGGAACGTGATCGCGGGGCTCGTCGGCGCTGCGCAGGGAGACGTCCTGTGGGAAGGCTCGCGGCTCACGACCGCCAGGAGACGAAAGCTCCGGGGGCAGCTTCAGCTGGTCGGACAGAATCCGCGCTGGGGCCTGGACCCGCAACGCCGGGTCGGGACATCTGTCGCCGAGCCGCTGGCCGTTCTCGGGATCGGCACGCGTAGAGGGCGCCGAGCCGCCGCCGAGGAGCTGCTCGCGGCGGTCGGTCTCGGCCGAGCCATCGTCAGCCGGTACCCGCACCAGCTGTCGGGAGGGCAGGCGCAGCGAGCCGTGATCGCGCGTGCGCTGATCTCGAATCCGCGCGTGATCGTGTTCGACGAGGTCGTGAGCGCGCTCGACGTGTCGGTTCAGGTCCAGGTGATGAATCTCATCCGCGACCTTCAGCAGGAGCACCGCTTTGCCGGCCTGTTCATCTCCCACGACCTCGCAGCCGTTCGCTATGCGGCCGACCGAGTCGCGGTGCTCTACCAGGGCTACACCCAGCACGTCGCGGACTCCGCCACCTTTTACGTGGCCCCGCTGCACCCGTACTCGCGCATCCTCCTGAGCTCCGTCGCTCGTATCCCCGACGAGTCCCAGTTCGACGACGCCGCACCGGAGGTCCGAGCGGCTGTCGTGGGGTGTCCGCTCAGCGATGTCTGTCCCTACGCCGTGGAGCGCTGCAAGCGGGAGCGGCCGGAGCTCAGGCAGATCGGAAGCGAGTGGGCCGCATGTCATCGTGCCGAGGACATGGCGTCGACCGTCTCGGCGACTCCATGACCACGATGGACGTCGCGAACTCCGACCGCGAATCCGCCGCCGCGCTCGACCGGGCGGACGGGCTGCGCCGCTTCCGCGATCGGTTCGTCTTCGCCGACGACGGGGTCGTGTACCTGGACGGGAACTCGCTCGGCCGGGCGCCGCGCGACACCGTCGTGCAGCTCGTCGACGTCGTCGAGTCGGTGTGGGGCTCGCGACTGATCAGGGCGTGGAGCGAAGGCTGGATGGATCTGCCGCTGCGGATCGGCGATCGTCTCGGCACGTCGCTTCTCGGCGCCGCACCCGGCCAGGTGGCGGTCGCCGACTCGACCACGGTGTGTCTGTACAAGCTTGCGAGCGCGGCACTCGCGGCCCGCCCGGGCCGCACGGAGATCGTCACGGATCGCGACAACTTCCCCACCGACCGCTACGTGTTGGAGAGCCTGGCGGGTGACCGAGGCCTCACGATCCGTTGGATCGAATCCGACCCGGCGCGGGGTCCCGAACCGGACGAGGTCGCGGCTGTCACCGGATCGCGGACGGCCCTCGTGTCGTTCTCGCACGTCGCGTACCGGTCAGCGTTCGTACTCGACATGCAGGCGATCACCAGGCTCGCGCACGATGCGGGAGCGCTCACGCTCTGGGATCTCTGTCACAGTGCGGGAGCGATGCCCGTTGAGCTCGACGCGAACGAGGTCGACCTCGCGGTGGGCTGCACGTACAAATACCTCAACGGTGGTCCGGGCGCGCCGGCGTTTCTCTACGTGCGCGCCGAGCACCAGCGCGAGTTGCGCCAGCCGATCTGGGGCTGGCTCGGCAGGCGCGAGGCGTTCGAGATGGGGGACGGCTACGAGCGGGCGGAGGGCATCACCGCGATGCTCTCGGGAACGCCGCCGATCCTGGGCTTGACGGCTGCGGGCGTCGGGATCGAGCTCGTGATCGAGGCCGGCATCGCAGCCATTCGGGAGAAGGGCATCGCGTTGACCGAGTTCGCGATCGCGCTCGCCGACGGATGGCTCGCGCCGCTCGGAGTCTCGGTGGCGTCTCCGCGCGACAGCTCCCGGCGGGGCGCGCACGTCGCGCTCGCGCACCCGGCAGCGCGCACGCTCTGCGCGCGGTTGATCCGCGACGGGGTGGTCGTCGACTTCCGCGCACCGGACGTGGTCAGGATCGGTCTCTCTCCCCTGAGCACCAGCTTCACGGACGTGTGGGACGGCCTGGATCGTCTGCGCGGGCTGCTCGAGGAAGAGGCGTGATGGTGTCCAGTTCGGCGGCGATGCGGTTCCTGCAGTCGGCCACGCTCTCACGCCACGGTGACACCGTGGCCTACGTCCTTCGCGTCACGGACGCCGACCGCGACGACGACGTCTACGAGCTGTGGACGTGCGGAAGCGACGGGACCGACGCGCGGCGGTGGATCGAGTCCGAGCAAGGCCTGGGCAGGCCGGAGTGGTCGCCGACGCGGGACGTGATCGCGTGCCTCGGCCGGCCGGACGGCAAGGACGGCGACATCGCGCTGATCGACGTCGGCGCGTCGGACGTTTCGGTGGTGGCTTGCCCGGATCTGCTGCCCACGCAGGCGGTCTGGCATCCCGGAGGCGGGACTCTCACCGTCGCGGCGAGACGCGCCGCGCCCGCCGACCCGGCGGCGCCGTTCCGCGTCAAGACCCAGCCGTGGCGGTTGGAGGGTGTGGGCCGCGTCGCCGAGGCCTTCACCGACTTCTACGACGTCATGCCCGGCGGAGGCTCCGAGCGGATTGCCGTCCCGTACGACGCCGTGCGCTTTCGCATGACGTGGTCGCCGGACGGCCGCTACCTTGCGTTTCTCGAGGCCTTTCGCGCCGACCTGCAGACGTCCGCCTTCAACTCCCCGCTGGCGGCGCTCTGCGTGTGGGACGCGCACACCGGCACGACCCTGAGGTGCACGACCGAGGACTGGGGCTGGGTCCTGCCCTTCGCCTGGACGCCGGACTCGACGCAGCTGGTGTTCCTCGGTATCTGCCTGACCGGCCGGGCGATCAGCCGCTTCGCGGCGCCGCCCGATCTCTGGGCCTACGAGCCGGCGTCGGCGGCCCTCGAGCAACTCCCGCTCCCCGCGGTCGAGCAGTACGGCGTCCGCTTGCAGGCGGACATGCCGGCCGATCTCGATTCGCTCTTCAACCAGATCGTGGCCGGGCCCGGCGCTGACCTCCTCGTTCCCGGGCAGCTGGGGGGACGAGCGGCCGTCTGGCGGGTGAGCCCCGAAGCCGGCTCTGCCGCGGTCGTCAGCCCGGACGAGGACGCCTCGTACGCACTGGTCGGACTCTTGGAGGATGGCTCCACCGTCGTGGCAGCTCGCACGACGCCGACCGAGCCGCCAGAGCTGTACGCCTTCTCGCTCGGCGGCGGCGACGTCCGCGAGCTGTCGAGCTTCAACCCGTCTCGCGGCGCGAGTCGGGGCGAAGTCCTGCGCCGACGAGTCGCGGTCGCGCCCGGGCATGCCATCGACGCCTGGGTCCACGTTCCGCTCGGGAAGGAGCCTCCATATCCAACTCTGCTCAAGGTGCACGGCGGGCCGTACGGCGCGACGGGGGAGATCTTCAACCTCGACGTCCAGCAGCTCGTCGATCGTGGCTACTGCGTCATCGAACACAACTTCCGCGGCTCGTACGGATACGGCGAGGCGTTCGCGACCTCGATCACCGATGACTGGGGCCGGATCGGCGAGGCCGACCATCTGGCCGCGGTGAACCACGAGGTCGAGGCAGGACTCGCCGATCGGGAGAGGATTGGCGTTTTCGGCCTGTCGCACGGAGGCTTCGCCGCCTGCTGGCTCGCCACCCGCGGCGGCCCGTTCAAGGCCGCCGTGGCCGAGAACCCGGTGACGAACTTCGTCTCGCAGTGGGGCTCGAGCGACGCCAGCTCGTGGTTCATGCCGTTCGAGATGGAGGGCAAGACGCCATACGACGATCTCACCGCGTACTTGGAGCGCTCCCCGGTCTCGTTCGTGCAGGACTGCCGTGTGCCCGTGCTGCTCGTGCAAGGCCTGAAGGACTCGCGCTGTCCGCCCGAGCAGACGTTCCAGTTCTTCCTCGGGCTCAAGTGGCACCATCAGGTCGCGGAAATGCTGCTGCTTCCCGAGAGCGACCATCTGGGCAGCATTCTCGGCCCGGCTCGCTATCGCCGCGCGCGCCTGCAGGCGGTCCAGGACTGGTTCGACGAGCACCTGTCGCGGTAGGGCGACTCCTCCGATGCAGCCGACCCTCGAAACAGCGCACTTCAAATGGAGTCTCGCGGACGGGATCGGGACGATCACGCTCGACCGACCCGAGCGGAAGAACCCACTCACCTTTGAGAGCTACGACAAGCTGCGCGACCTATTCGGCGCGCTTCACGACGCGCCGGAGGTACGCGTAGTCATCCTGACCGGCTCCGGGCGGAACTTCTGCTCGGGCGGCGACGTCCATGAGATCATTGGCCCGCTGACCCGGATGCCGCCGAGCGAGCTGCTCGGTTTCACAACCCTGACGGGCGACCTCGTCCGGAAGATCCGCGAGGCGCCGCAGATCGTGATCAGCGCGATCGAGGGCGTCTGCGCAGGGGCCGGCGCGTGCCTGGCGATGGCGAGCGATCTCCGCGTCGGGGCGCGCGGCTGTCGCGTCGCCTTCCTCTTCGTCCAGGTGGGCCTGTCGGGAGCCGACATGGGCGCGTGCTCTCTCCTTCCCCGAATCGTGGGCCACGGCCGCGCCGCCGACCTGCTGCTGACAGGGCGTGAGATCGGCGACGAGGAGGCGCACGCAATCGGCTTCCTCAACCGTCTCGTCGACGAAGGGGCTGCGCTCGCGGCGGCGGAGGCGCTCGGGCTCGATCTCGCCACCGGTCCTACGCTCGCGCACGCGACGACGAAGCGCATGCTCGACCAGGAGTGGTCGCTCGCGGTCGGCGACGCGCTCGACGTCGAGGCCGCTGCTCAGGCCGCCTGCATGCAGACAAGCGACTTCCGCGTGGCGTACGAGGCCTTTGCCGCCCGCGCCAAGCCGCGGTTCAAGGGAGCCTAGGTGGACGCGACGCTCGAGTTGCCGTTCTTCGAGAGCGAGCATCGCCGGCTGCACGCGGACCTGTCCGGCTGGCTCGAGTCGAACCTCGACGACGCCTCGGCCGGGCACGGCGACCCCGGTCCGGCCGTCCGGACGCTCGTCCGCGAGCTGGCGTCGGGCGGATGGCTGTCGTACGCCGTGCCGCAGATGCACGACGATGTCCGGCGTCTCGACGTGCGCACCGTCTGTCTCATGCGCGAGGCGCTGGCGTACCGTTCGGGGCTGGCGGACGTCGCCTTCGCGATGCAAGGCCTCGGATCTCTGCCTATCGCGCTGTTCGGCTCCGATGAGCTGCGGCGACGCTACCTCTCCGAGGTCACATCGGGCACGACGGTCGCCGCCTTCGCGATTTCCGAGGAGGGAGCAGGGTCGGACATTGCCGGCATCACCACCGTAGCCCGAGAAGAGCGCGGCCACTGGATCATCGACGGCCGCAAGGCCTGGATCTCGAACGCGCCGATCGCGGGCCTCTTCGTCGTCTTCGCTCGCACGGAGGAAGGGGCCGGCTCGAAAGGCTTGTCCGCCTTCGCCGTGGACGGCGGGAGCGACGGCATGCGCGTGGAGCCGGTCGCGGTGTCTGCTCCCCATCCGATCGGAACGGTCGAGTTCGACGCGGTTCGCCTACCTGCCGACCGGCTGATCGGCAGTCGAGGAGACGGGTTCAAGATTGCGATGGTCACGCTTGACCACTTCCGGGCCACTGTCGGTGCCGCCGCTGTCGGCTTCGCACGGCGTGCACTTTCGGAGGCGCTGACGTGGGTCGGCGCGAGAACCGTCGGCGACCGCAAGCTCGCCGACTACGACCTTACGCGAGAGCGCCTCGCCGACATGGCCGTCGACGTCGACGCCGCGACGCTGCTCGTGTACCGCGCGGCCTGGATGGTCGACCGAGTGGCCGGTCGCCACAGCCGCGAGACCTCCATGGCGAAGCTTTACGCGACGGAGGCGGCGCAGCGTGTTGTCGACAGCGCCGTTCAGCTGCTGGGAGCACGCGGCGTCGTCGACGAATCGCCGGTAGAGCGGCTGTACCGCGAGGTGCGACCGTTGAGAATCTACGAAGGCACCAGCGAGATCCAGAAGCTGATCATCGCGCGCGATCTGCTCGCGACAGCCGAGACGAAGGGCGGGGACGAAACATGACCACAGCCATGGTCTTGATGCTCTGTGAGCGGACCGCGATTGTGTCGGTGGCGCAAGCCCTCGCGGAGATCCCGGGGGTAGCGGAGGTCTACTCTGTCAGCGGCCGGTACGACCTCGTCGCAATCGTCCGTCTTCGCAACGAAGACGACCTCGCGGACCTCGTGACCGCCAAGCTCGTCCAGGTTGAGGGAATCACCCGCACGGAGACCCTCGTCGCGTTCCGTGCGTACTCGTCGCGCGATCTCGGCCAGGCATTCGGGCTCGGGTTCGACAGAGTGGAGCCGAGTTGACGAGTCGGATCGCCTGCCTCGGAGGCGGGCCTGCGGGCGCATTCGCAGCGATCCTCGCGAAGAAGGCCGATCCGTCCCGTGTCGTCGAGGTCTGGGAGCGCAACCCGCCGGGCGCGACCTATGGCTTCGGGATCGTCTTCTCCGAGGAGGCGATGGTCGCCATCAGGCACGCCGACGCCGCGGTTCACGCGGCGATCGAGCGCACGTCCGCGAGGTGGAGCGACATCGACATCTCCTACCGCGGCCGAGTTCTCACTTCGGGAGGCCACCAGTTCTGTGCGCTCCCGCGCGCCGAACTCGCGAGCATTCTGCAGCTGAGGCTCCAGGAGCTCGGCGTCGTCCTCCACCTCGAGGTCGAGGCGCCGCCGCCGGAGGAGCTGTCCGACTTCGACCTGATCGTTGCCGCCGACGGAGCGAACTCCGCGATCCGGGAGCGCTACGCCGGCGACTTCAAGTCGACGATCGAGCTCGGCTCGTGCAAGTACATCTGGCTGGCCGTCGATCAGGCGTACGACGCGTTCAAGTTCTTCGTGCTCAACACGGAGCACGGCGTCGTGCAGGTGCATGCGTATCCCTACAACGAGCGCGAGTCGACGTTCATCGTCGAGATGCACGAGGACGTCTGGCGGCGGGCCGGGTTCGACCGCCTCGCGCCCGATGCGCTGCCTCCCGGCGAGAGCGACGAAGGGAGCATCGCCGCCCTCGAGGCCTGGCTCGCCGACCTGCTGGACGGACGCCGGCTGCTGGGGAACAACTCGCGCTGGTCGAGCTTCCCGACGATCACTGTCGACCGGTGGCACCACGACAAGATCGTCCTCGTCGGCGACGCCGCACACACGGCGCACTTCTCAATCGGGTCGGCGACGAAGCTCGCCGTCGAGGACGCGGTGGCGCTCAAGGAGGCCTTGGCGGATGGGGGCGGCCTCGACAGGGCGCTCGCCGCCTACCAGAGCGAGCGGCAGCCTCTGGTCGAGAGCACACAGCGCGCCGCCGCCGCGAGCCGGGACTGGTTCGAGCGCCTCTCCCAGTACGTGAACCAGGACGACGTCCAGTTCGCGTTCAACCTCCTGACGCGCAGCCGGCGGATCACCTACGACAACCTTCGCCTACGCGATCCTGACTTCGTGCACGCCGTCGACTCCTGGTTCGCCGGAGAGGTCGGGAAGTCGACGAGGACCGGGCGCGTCTCCGCCCGGCCGCCGATGTTCATGCCGCTCGAGCTCCGCGGGCTCCGGCTCGCCAACCGGGTCGTCGTCTCGCCGATGGATATGTACTCCGCCCGCGACGGCCGCATCGGAGACTTCCACTTCGTCCACCTCGCCAGCCGCGGCCTCGGCGGAGCGGGCCTCGTCATGACCGAGATGATCTGCGTGTCGCCGACAGGGCGGATCACGCCCGGGTGCGCCGGTCTCTGGGACGAGGCGCAGGTTCCGGCTTGGCAGCGGATCGTGGAATTCGTCCACGCGAATAGCGGTGCCCGGATCGGCGTTCAGCTCGGCCACTCGGGCCGCAAGGGTTCGACGAAGTTGCTCTGGCAGGGCGTCGACGAGCCGCTCGACTCGGGCAACTGGCCGGTGCTGGCTCCGTCGGCGCTGCCGTACCTCCAGACCTCCCAGCGGCCGAAGGAGATGACGTGCGACGACATGGTCGAAGTGCGCCAGCAGTTTGTCCGCTCGGCCCAGCGCGCCGCCGGTGCCGGTTTCGACCTGCTCGAGCTGCACATGGCTCACGGCTATCTCCTGTCGAGCTTCCTGAGCCCGCTGTCGAACCGGCGGGTGGACGAATTCGGAGGCGATCTGGCCGGCCGCGCGCGCTATCCGCTCGAGGTCTTCGACGCGGCTCGCGCCGTCTGGCCGGACGACAGGCCGATGTCGGTGCGAATCTCCGCGACGGACTGGGCGTCCGGCGGCTTCGACCGCGAGGACGCCGTCAAGTTCGCGACGATGCTGAAGGCGCACGGCTGCGACATCGTCGACGTGTCGACGGGGCAGACGAGCGCCGACGCAAACCCGGCGTACGGGCGGAGCTACCAGACGCCGTTCGCCGACGCGATCAGGAACCGCGCCGACATTCCGACCATCGCGGTCGGCGCGATCGCGAGCTTCGACGACGTCAACAGCATCCTGCTCGCCGGCCGCGCCGATCTCTGCGCTCTCGCGCGACCGCACTTGTACGACCCGGCGTGGACGCTCCATGCCGCTGCGGAGCAGGGATACGAAGGCGACGGGGCAAGCTGGCCGGTGCAGTACCTGAGTGGCTCGCGGCCGCCGCGCGCGGGACGGAAGGACTTCGGCGTCGAACCGAGCCCGTTTGACGGGCGGGCGCCTGTGCTGACCCGTCAGCGGCGATGGCAGCCGCGTGAGCTCGAGCTGGATGCTGGCCCCGCGTAGCGGCTAGGCGGCGACTCCGCCGAGCGTCAGGCAGTGTCCGGTGACGCACGCGGCCTCGTCGGAGGCCAGGTACTCGACCGCTGCGGCCACCTCCTGCGGCGTGAGCAAGCGGCCGAGAGGCGGCAGCTCCTGGAGTGCGCTGCGCGACTCTTCGGCCGTCCGGCCGGTTGCAGCCTGGATCGCCGCGACCGAGCGGTCGGTCATCGGCGTGTCCACGAACGTCGGACAGACTGCGTTGACAGTCACTCCCGTGCCGGCGAGCTCGGCGGCTAGGGCGCGCACGAAGCCCACCGCCGCATGCTTCGACGCCGTGTAGGACGTGACGTACTTCGCGCCGACCAGGCCCGCGACCGACGCCACCACGACGATCCGGCCGCTACCCCGGCGGCGCATGGCGGGCACGACTTCACGGGTGCAGAGGAAGACTGCTGTTGCGTTCACGGCGTGCTCCCACTCCCACTGCTCCACCGTGGTCTTTGCGAGGGGCGCCGCCGCCGCCGACCCAGCGCACGCTACGAGCACGTCGACGGGCGGGAGATCGTCGAACAGATGCCTGACCGCATCCTCGTCGGCGAGGTCGCAGACGCGAGGTTCGATGCCGCGGGTGGCGTCGGCGGCTTCCTCGAGCTTGGCGCGATCCCTTCCGACGATGACGACCCGGCCACCGTTCGTGGCGAACCGGTCGCTCACTGCGCGTCCGATCCCGCCAGCTCCGCCGGTCACCACCACGACGGGCGAGGCCTTCACGGGGCTCTGTCGGGGACGACCGCAGTGCAGACCAGCTCGACCAGCGCGGCCGGATCGAAGAGCGCCGTGACCGCAATCAGCGACGTCGCCACGTAGTGCCGTCCGAAGTGATGCCGATACGCGCCGCCGATCTCGGGAAGGCGCGCTCGGTACTCGTCCATGTCGGTGACGTAGATGACCATCTGCGTCAGGTCGGCGGGTTGTCCGCCGACTGCAGCGAGGGCTCGGACGACATTGGCCGCGGCTGCGTCGAGCTGGTGCACGAGCGAGGTGCTCGCGATCATGCCGTCGCCGTCGCAGCCGATCTGTCCGCCGAGAAAGACGAGCCTCCCGGCGGCGGCAGCGACGGCATGCGCGAACCCCACCGGCTCGGCGAGGTCCGGCGGGTTCGCGATCGCATGACGGATGTTTGACGGTGGTTCCATGATCGTCATACAGTGTAGTGCGCCTCCGTTGCCACCCCACAGCAAGCTCCGCCGTGGTTGCCTGTTCCGATCTGCGGATTCCTCGATTTCCACGAGCAGTAGCTTGCTATAGCTATCTGCATGAGCCTCATTCTCGGATTTGCGCATCCGACCGCAGTGAAGCTCGCCGAGCTGGCCTTCCTGCTCGTCTTGATCGCGGGAGTTTGGATCGCGTCGGCTTCCCTCACTCAAGTGAACAAGTGGCACATCGCCTTGAAGTTCGTTGTGATGGCGCCGAGCAGATTCAGGATGACGGTCGCAGGGATACTGTTGGCGGTCGGCGGGCTTCTCCTCATCGTCGCCACGCACTGGGGCCACCTGTTCGACTAGAGGTCAAAGTCAAGTCCCCTCACTGCGGTCGAAGAGCCGATGGGACTGGTCCCGAGTATGTGCGCGCACCTGCGGGTTTCAACCGGCGCCGTATCGCGACATCGCTCGGCTCCGGAGCGAGCCCGCGCAGGCTTTCAGAGATCCGCGTGCGCTCCCCGTTCAGCAACTCTCTCGCACGGTCCGGATCCATCTCACGAGCTTGTACCGCAGTGGATGCACGCGAGTCCCGTGGTCTCCTTCGGTCTCCTACGCGAGTACCTTTGTCTTGGCGCGTTCGAACTCTTCGTTTGTGAGCACGCCTCGGTCTCTGAGGTCGGCGAGCTTGGCGATGTCGTCCGCAGTGCCTCCTGAACCGGCGCTCCGTACGTACTCGCGGAATGCTTCGTGTCGTGCGCTGGCGTCTTGCTGCTGGTGCTCGTGCATCGTGTGGCCGCGGATGATCAGATAGATGAGCACGCCCAGGAAGGGGAGGACGACGATCAGGAGCATCCAAACGGCTTTGGCGCTGTTTGAGAGGTCGTGGCTGCGGAAGACGTCGAAGACGACGCCGATCGCGATCCAGATCCAGAGAAACAGAAACGCGAACTCGAGCATCGTCAACAGCGCGTCCCCGAAAGTAAATGTGGCGAACAGCATGTTCCGGCCTTTCGAATGAGGGACAGTGGTGGAGGTGCGAGCAGGTTAGCTTCCTCCGGAGTCGCCGAGGGTGAAAGCGTCCCGGCGAGTCGACCGCCTAGCTGGGCCTTCGGGTTCGGTGGTGGACTATGACGGCGGTCGTTATCCCGAGCAGCCGGCCGAGAACGGCGGCGGCAAGGATGATCCAGACGGACGAGGCGCGTGTCGAACCGACCCTCCAGTCCAGCTTGACGGCGTTCGTGTGCGCAGAAGCAAGAACGACGAGCGCAACGAACAACGCGACGAGCAGAGCCGCCGAAGATGTGTAAGCCTGCGCGACGAGCGTGCCGGACAAGTTGCGCCGGACAAGTCATGCCCCGAAATAGGCATCGCGTCTCTTGACTAGTTGGCCGTCGCGATCTTCGAGTTGACCTGCACGAGCGGCGGGTTAGGGCTGGTGGGCTGCGGGATCGCGCCGATCGCGAAGTCCTTGATCACTCCCGGCCGGAATATCAGGCAGTGAGTGGAGCCGCCGAACTGGAAGTGGCCGATGTCCTGTCCCTTTTCTACGTGGGTGTCGGGTGTGATGTCCGGGCCGATGATGCATGAGGACACCTCATCCATTCCGATTGCGCTGAAGCACATCAATCCGATTCCGGGGTCATCGGCCTCGATGAAGAAGAGCGCCCGCGTCGCGACGTGTGCGATGTAGCCCTGTGAGTCGGTGGGCATTGCCGGATCCTCACCCTCGACATCGGCTCCGGAGAAGTAGGTGCCGCCCTTCACGAATGCCTTCTTGATCGTGCCGGATACGGGGCTGTGCCAGCGGTGGTAGTTGAGGGCGCTGAGGAATGCCTGGTAGATCGTTCCGCCGACGAACTGGTCCACCGTCTCGTCGTTCGCGAGCATGTCCTGCAGTGAGTAAGGCTGGCCCTTCAGCCAGAACTTGTCTCGTTTCTTCGCGTTGAGGCCGATCCTGTACGGCGTCGACTCGCACGCGCTCACGACCACCTTGTTGTCGTCAGGATCGGCGACGGGACGCTGGCCCTCCTTGAAGCGTCTGGCGAAGAAGTCGTTCCATGACTTGAAGCCCCAATGCTCGTCCTGCGGGTCGTATTGGTACTGCTCGATCCCGATCGCCTTGGCGGCGGCCGGGCTCTTCCAACCGCTCGGGCCGTCGTTGAACACGTAGAGCGAATCGGGCCCGCTCAGGAACTCGCACCAGACGTCGAGGATCTTCTTGAACATCGCGTTGACCGAGTCCATGCGAAACGCGGCGAACCCCGCTGGTGTGCATACCGCCCAGTCCAGAATCGAGTCCAGGGGACACGCAACCATGATCGTGTCGTCGTACGCCGGGCCCTCGGTCAGGACCCAGTTGATCAGAGTGAGCATCTGCTCGACGCTCGTCAGGTGATGCTGGCGGTACTGCCCGCTCTTCGGCACCTGGGTGAGCATCTGTTCCATGTACATGCGCACGATCGGGTCGGTCGCGATCAGCTCCTGGAACTCGAGGATTACCGGATGAAGCTCAGCCGGCTCAGCGAGCTCGACCTTCTTGGTCAGGCTGGCGACCCACGCGTCCAGCGCGCGTTGATCGCTGGGCAACCAACCGCCCACCTGCTGCCTCAGGATCTCTCCGGACTTTACGGCGGCTTCTGCCCTGATCCTCATGATGCTCCTTCCACTTGTCCACACATCGTGGAATTGGAATTGACCCGTTTCCGTTGACACCTCACCTCGTCGGCTCCCGCCGCGAGAAGTCGACACGGCACGAGTGCGGCAGGAGTGCGACCACGATGAGCCTTCTGGCGGCGTGCGGCCCGCGAACAGCTCAACGAAGCGGGAAACCGTCGCAGTGTCAAGAGAGTGGAGCGTACCGGGATCGAACCGGTGACCTCCGGCTTGCAAAGCGAACCTTGCGTGCAGGCTCGTGTACGTGAGTGGCCACAGATCGCGTCCCGAACGGGCTGAGCGTCCGGCCAGTGCACCCGCATGCGCGGACGGTGCCGCGAGAGGTGACCACGCGGTGACCACGACTTCTGCTTGCTGCTTGGGAGTGAACTCGTAATCAAGGTCGGTCAGCGACGAGTGACATCAGCCGCCGTCGCAGGGTGCCATTTCGCTGACGTCGGTCAAGGCGCGCTGAAAGGGGGCCTGCGACGCTTAGAGCGAGTGCGCGCCACCTTTCGAGCGCCGCCACCCAACCCGGATGAGCCACTCGGCCGTGTTGCCGACCATGAATACAGCCCCGACCGCGACTGTGGCCCATTTCAGCGCGTCGGAGGCATCTTCAGCGAGACCGACTAGGGCGAAGATTCCTGGCAGGACGAAGACGCACCAATAGGAAAGAACGAAGCCATACCGACCCCAGTCTCGGGCCGTCCGCGTCCGGTCAAGAGTGAAGAGCATTGTCTGCCAACTCATCGCGCGTCCAGTCTCGATCTTTTCCCTGATGTGCTCCCCAATGCGATCGATCCACCCGTCGTGATCCATCCACAGATGCGCCAGGGAGAAAGAGATGAGCGGGATGAGCGCCACGAGGTAGAACGGTCCTGACTCTCCAAAGAGCGGTAGGGACTCTCCCTTGGGGCCACCCCGTGCTGCCGCAGCGACGATCCCAACGACTGCCGTCAACTGCAGCACAACAAGCGCCTGTTGAGTAGTCGACCGACGATCAAGTTCCGCGCGCAAGGCGGCGTACTCGGCTCGAGCTTCTTCAGATTGAAGTACGGGATCAGCGTCTGCCAACAATTGTGGAAGCTATTAGACCAACTGCTCCGGTCAACAAGACGGTTAAGCCAGGCCTGGGACGTTCGGCTAATTCGTCGCTAGCGAGAGGGGCCATTAGCCGGAGTCCAGGCTGTTCGAGGGCGCCAGGGTCGTCGCCCGTGGCAGGTCATCCCACCCGAAACGCGGCCTCTAAGTCTTCGCGCAGCGCTGCTCGCTCGGACTCAACGAGGCCGGCGTACACGATCAGTAGCGTCCGCGTGTTCGTGTGGCGGAGCACGGCAGCCGCGTGCGTGACCGGGACACCAGCAGCAAGCAGCAGCCCGGCGCACGAGTGGCGCAGGTCATGGCACACGACCTTCTTCGAACCCTTCGGGTTGAGCTTCGCCGCGTCGCCGGCCGCGTAGATCGCCCGGAGAATGTCCTTGCGGTCCTGCCGCTTGCCGTTGCACGTCTGGAACACCAGCGCGTCGGGCTTCCGCCGGGTGAGCGGTTGCCGTGACCGGTGTGTGCGCAGCTCGGCAACGAGCGCACCGATCATCGGCACAGTCGCCCGTGACGCCTCGGTCTTGCTGCCTGGTACGCGTACTTCGTTCACGTTGAAGTCGACGTCCTGCCAGCGGAGCGCGAGCGCCTCACTGACACGCAGCCCTGCGAACGCGAGCGTGGCTGCAATCGCACGAGGCTCGGGACGAAGCTTCGCCAACAGCCGGTCGATTTCTGCGCGGTCGAGGTAGCGAGGCTCCTTGCGCCGCTTCGTGCTTGGTCGGTCACCACGCTCCAGCAGCCGTACGGGGTTTGTCTCGAGCTGTCCACGACGGACGGCGAGCCTGAGCAGCGACGACGTCGCGACGACGCATCCGTGCACGGTGCTACCCGCGAATCCGCGAGTGCGCAGCGGAAGCGGCCTCTCGAAAGTGGAGCGTACCGGGATCGAACCGGTGACCTCCGGCTTGCAAAGCCGGCGCTCTCCCAGCTGAGCTAACGCCCCGTCGCGCCTCAGTGTAGATCGGGCGACGCTACGCGGCTTCGAGCGGTGAGCCGAGCTGCTTCGACCACCACGTTGCCTCGGTCGGGCGGGAGCGTGCCGGCCGCGCCGGCTCGGGCTCGGGTACGGCGGCGAGCGCCTGCGCCTGCTGGACGCGCTGTCGCTCCTCGACCGCGAGGCCGGTCTCGACGAGCTTCGCCCGCTCGTGTCGCAGTCGGACCCGCTCCTCCTCGACCTCGCGCGCCCGCGCTGCGAGCGCCTCGCGGCGCGACTCGTACTCCGCCCGCACGTCCTCGAGCAGCTGCCGCTGCGCCTCGACGGCGGTGAGCGTCTGCTCGAGGTCGCGCTCGCGACGCTCGAGCTCGTGGTCGCGGCGGTCGAGGTCGCTGCTGCGCACGTCGAGGCATGCCCGCACGTCCTCCTCGTCGAGGTGCGCCTCCTCGGCCCGCCGCAAGGCCGACTCTCGCCCGTTCAGCTCCGCTTCGCGGACGGCAAGCTCCACCTCGCGGTGGGCCGGACTCGACTTCGGAAGGGATGCGCTGGCCATTCGGCTACCTCTCGATCGACCTGCCGCAGGCCTGTGAAGGTAACAATCGGCACGGAGGGCGCCCCTGTCAACCCCTCGAAAGGGGTTGCAGGGGCGTCCGATGCAACCTCGCTAGGCGGCTCGCTCGAGCCGTTCCTCGACGCGCGCCCTGGCGACGATCGAGTCGCGGTCGCCGAAGCGCACCCGGGCGCGCAGGGCCCGGTGCTCACCCCAAAGCTGGTCGAGCTCTGCGTCCCGGCGCCGGATCTCTGCGACCAGCCCGGCGTCGTACTCCTCGGAGAGCCGCTGCCACAACGCGACCCGCTCCGCGCTCTTGACGTCGATCTCCTGGTGGATCTCCCTGATCGTTCTCATGCCTTGGAAAACGCGCCACCGGCCCAGGAGATTCCGCAAGAGATGAAGATGTTGTTACGTCTCTGTTTCGATCAGGAATATCCGAGCTCATCCAGGCGGTCCTCGTCGATTCCGAAGTAGTGGGCCAGCTCGTGGAGGACGGTGATCCGGATCTCCTCCTCCAGCTCGGCCGGATCCGGGAACGACTCCACGAGCGGCAGCCGGAAGATGCGGATCCTGTCCGGCAGGACTCCCGCCCAGTCGCCCCGCTCGGGCAGGGGCACGCCCTCGTAGAGCCCGAGGAGGTCGGGATCGTCGGGATGCTCGTCCTCGACCGAGATCTCCACATTCCGGACCGCCTCCTGCAGCTCGGGCGGCAGGGAGGCGAGCGCGCGCTCGACGTGCGTCTCGAATCTCAATAGACCGGGAGGCGCGAGGAGGGCACGTGCGGCCGCCGGCGCGCGACGAGGAGGACGGTGGCCAGGCCGAAGGCGAAGCCGCCGAGGTGGGCGAAGAAGGCGGTGCCGCCGCCCGTCTGGGGCGTGAGCAGCGCGAGCCCGCCCGACCAGGCCTGGAGCGCGATCCAGACGAGCAGGAACCAGACGGCGGGGATCTCGCGGATGAGGATGATCCCGAAGAAGATCACGGTGAGCACGCGGGCGCGGGGGAGGAGCACGAAGTAGGCGCCGAGCACGGCCGCGATTGCGCCGCTCGCGCCGATGTTCGGGATGCTCGCGTCGCGCACGCTGCCGAGGCCGAGCGTGACCGCCGTCTGGGCCGCCGTCGCGGCCACCCCGGCGACGAGGTACCAGACGAGGAAGCGGACGCGGCCGAGCGCCTCCTCGACGTTGTTGCCGAAGATCCAGAGGAAGAGCATGTTGCCGAGGATGTGCTCCCAGCTCGCATGCATGAACATGCCCGTGAACGTGCCCTCCCACCAGGGCAGCGCGTGCACGCCGGCCAGGCACGGCTCGTGCAGAGCGCACGGGTAGTAGCCGTCGCGGAACACGTGCACGACGACGCCCGGCTTCGACAGCTCCCAGAACCAGACAAGCGCATTCGCGGCGATCAGGCCGACCGTGACGAACGGGAAGTCCCGGGTCGGGACGTTGTCGCGGAGCGGGAGCACGCGGCCCCGGAGTTTACGCGGAGCCGAGCGACCGCCAACGGTGCCGGAGACCGCAACCTGGTCTAAACCAGGTTGCGGTCGTAGACGCTACGCCGCTGCGAGCGCTGAGCGGATCCGGTCGGCCGCCGCCTCGAGCTCGAGCGTCGAGCCCGTCACCTCGTGGAGGAGCTCGTCCGCGGTCGGCTTCTGACCCTCCGACCACAGCTCGCGGATCAGCGAGCCCGCGTCCTTGCGCGTGAACCAGGCATTGCCGAACTTCTCGAGCAGGAACGCGCGGAGCTGCGCCTCGAACGCCCACGCGCGCAGGTACTGCGACGCGTAGAACCCCTCGTCGATGTCGGCGAGGTAGTCGGTGTCGCTCGGCGCGACCTTCAACGCGCCGCCGAGCAGCTCGACGTAGCGCTGCCGCATCGCCGTCACGTCGGAGACGGCGTGGAACTCCACCTCGTAGAGGAGCTTCGCGCAGTAGCGGCGCAGCAGCCAGAGCAGCTGCGTCGCCCCCTCGGCTGCGAACTCGCGCGGCCGCGGGAAGTCGAGCCGCCGCTCGAGCCAGACCGGGTCGATCGTCAGGTGCTCGAGCAGCATCGCCCAGCCCTCGGTGACGGCATTGTCGCCGAGCCGCTTCTCCTCGACGGTGAGCGACGCCGACGTGTTCGCGAAATGCTCGGTGTGGCCGGCCTCGTGGAAGAGGGCGCGCCAGTCGTCGGGGCCGCCCTGCGGCTTGATCACGAGGATGACGCGGTCCGGGATCTCGATCGGGACGCAGAACGCACGCGGGCTCTTGCTCGGCCGGTCCTCGAGGTCGAGCTCGACGTTGCGCTGCGAGCGAAGGTCGACGCCGAGGTCGGCGAGGGTCGCCTCCAGCGCGGGCACCATCTTGTCCTTGGGGAAGACCGAGTCCCAGGTGACGCCGCGCCAGACGCGCGCGACGTCCCAGCGCTCGAGCTCGCCGAGCCCGAGCCCGATCCGGCTTCGGAAGAAGCGGTCGGCGGCGTCCTCCCACAGCCGCTCGGTCGAGTCGAGGAAGCTGCGGCACTGGTCGGCGAGGTCGTCGAGCGGGAACCCGAACCCGCGGTAGAGCTCCGTGTAGCTGGGCGCGCCGAGCCGTTCGCTCTCGCGGTGCATGACCTGCGCGGAGCGCAGGTAGAGCGGGTTCATGTGCTCCTCGGTGAGCTCGTTGCGGGCAAGCTCCAGGCGCGCCCGCGTGTCGCGGTCATCCTCGTTCATGATCGCCGGCCGCAGGTTCCGGTACGCGATCTCCTCGCCGTCGACGGTCGCCTTCAGGCTCGCTTCGAGCTCTGCGACGCGCTCCGACTCCTCGCGCACGAAGTTGCCCATGTAGCCCTCGCAGGCGAACCGCCAGAGCTCGCGGACGTTGCGGCCCCCGTTGACGGTGGCGCCCAGCGCCTGCGCGGTCTCGAGCTTCGTCAGCTCGGCATGCCGCTCGTAGATCGGCACGAGGTCGTAGCTCTCCTTGTGGCCGGCGTAGTGGAGGTACGCCTCCTCGTCGAGCTCCGCGATGAAGCGGTCGGCGTCGGCGCGCAGCGCGTCCAGCTGACGGTGGGTGAGCGGCTCGGGCACAGCGGGTCGTAGGATAAACCCCATGAGGGAGATCGCACTCAAGACCGAGAGACACACACAGCTCCTGGACATCACCAGGCTGGTGCAGGAGGCCCTGGGCGACGACGACGGGGCCGCGGCGGCGCTCGTCTACGTGCCGCACACGACGGCGGGCGTGACCATCAACGAGGGCGCCGACCCGACCGTTGCGCAGGATCTCGAGAACGCCCTCGAGAAGGTCGTCGACGACCGCTGGGAGTGGAAGCACGTCGAGGACCCCGACGGCCCGAACGCCCCGTCGCACGTCCGCTCGTCGCTCGTGAACACGCAGGTGCTCGTCCCGCTCGAGGGCGGCAAGCTCGCGCTCGGCCGCTGGCAGGGCATCTTCTTCTGCGAGTTCGACGGGCCGCGCGAGCGGAAGGTCTACGTCACCTCACTCGCCTGAAACTGAAGCACAACCTGGGCTCAACAATCCCGTCCTAGGCTTGGCGGCCGATGAGGCGTGGCCTGCTGGCGGCGGCGATAGTGGGCGTAACCGCCGTGGCGGCGCTTGCCTTCGCCGACCTGCCGGGCGGACGCCATGACGCTCACGCGGCACAGCCGCTCGAGGGGATCCACAAGATCCGCCACGTCGTCGTGATCATGCAGGAGAACCGCTCCTTCGACTCGTTCTTCGGCACGTATCCCGGAGCTGACGGGATCCCGATGAAGAACGGAACGCCGGCGGTGTGCGTTCCCGATCCGGCGACGCGGAGCTGCCAGCGCCCGTACCACGACACCGCCGACCGGAACGCGGGCGGCCCGCACGACCACAGCGACGCCGTCCGCGACGTCAACGGCGGGCTGATGAACGGCTTCATCACGCGGGCGCGGCTCGGACGGCGCCTGTCCTGCGTCGCGCATGTGGACGCCCCGACGTGCTCGCTCGCGCCGAGCTCCCCCGACGTCATGGGCTACCACGACTCGCGCGAGATCCCGAACTACTGGACGTACGCGAAGCAGTTCGTGCTCCAGGACCACATGTTCGAGTCGGACACCTCGTGGAGCCTGCCCGTGCACCTGTACATGGTCTCGGGCTGGTCGGCGAAGTGCTCGAAGAAGGGCGATCCGATGAGCTGCGTCGACGCCGTTCAGGCGCCGGGGTCGCCGCCCGGCGAGCCGCAGAACACGACCGGCGCGACCCCCGACTACGCGTGGACGGACCTCACCTACCTGCTCTACAAGAACCACGTGAGCTGGCGCTACTACGTCGCCAAGGGCGACCAGCCGGACTGCGCCGACAACGCGATGTTCTGCGCGCCCGTCCCGCAGAGCTCGAAGACGCCGGGGATCTGGAACCCGCTGCCGTGGTTCGACACCGTCCGGCAGGATCACCAGTTGAGCGACGTCGCCCCGCTGCAGAGCTTCTACACGGCCGCGCGTACGGGCAACCTGCCCGCGGTCTCGTGGATCACCCCGGCCCAGGCCGTGAGCGACCACCCGCCGGCGCTCATCTCCGCGGGGCAGTCGTACGTGACCGGCATCGTCAACACGATCATGCACAGCAAGGACTGGGACTCGACGGCGATCTTTCTCGCCTGGGACGACTGGGGCGGCTTCTACGACCACGTCGTGCCGCCGAACGTCGACGCGCAGGGCTACGGGCTGCGTGTGCCGGGGCTCGTGATCAGCCCGTACGCGAAGCGCGGCTACGTCGACCACCAGGTGTTGAGCTTCGACGCGTACCTGAAGTTCATCGAGGACGACTTCCTCAAGGGCGCGCGCATCGACCCGAAGACCGACGGCCGGCCCGACTCGCGCCCCGACGTCCGCGAGAACGCGAAGATCCTCGGGGACCTGACGAGCGACTTCGACTTCAACCAGAAGCCGAGACCGCCGCTCTTCCTGTCGCTGCACCCGCCCTACCGCTAAGGCTAGGCGTCGGTCCAGCCGCCCCGACGCGGCTCGTTCGGCTGCGCGCGCGTCGTCAGGAGCGCGCGGGCGAAGCTGCGCCGTGCACGCTCGTCGATGTACGTGACGATCGGGCCGTGAACGAGCAGACCCTTGCCCGCGCGCTCCCTGATCAGGGAGGGCAGGAAGTCCTCTGCGAGCCACTCGCGGCCGACCGCGACGGCGCAGCGGGCGGTGATCTGGTGCAGGTCGTCGTCGAGGGTCTCGGTGTCGATCAGCTCGGGCCGGCGGATGAATCGAGTCGGGCCGACCGGGACGATCCGTGCGATCTGCTCGACGAGGTTCCGCCCCGGTTCGAGCTCGCTCGTGAAGAACTCGATCTCCACCTCGCGATAGCCCCGCGGGATGACGCGCAGCGCGACCACCTGCGAATTGGCGACGTGGAGGATCTCGCCGGTCACGCTCCGGATCGTCAGCGAGCGCAGTGACACGGCTTCGACGACGCCCTGCACCTGGAGGACGTCGATCGCGACGGTGTCCCCGATCCTGAACCAGCCTTCGAAGAACATGAGCAGCCCGGCGATCACGTCGGTGAGGAAACGCTGTGCGGCGAAGGCGACGACGATCGCGACGAAGGAAGCTCCCACGACGGTCTGGAGCCGGTGAGCGCCCGAGAGCGCGACGAAGGAGAAGACGAGCGCGACGAGGAAGGCGAGATAGCGGACGCTCGTCTGGATGAGCGAGATCGCCGTCTCGCGCTGCCGGATGCCCGTGAGGATTGCGGTGTCGGCGCCCGGCTCGCCGGCGCGTCGGCGCTCGGCGCGGTAGATGACGTAGGCCGCGATCCGGGAGGCGACCCGGCTCACGAGCCAGGCGAGCAGGAAGAGCCCGACGATCACGATCGTGATTGCGAGGGGCCGCCCGAGACCGGCGTGCCGGGCGAGCTCGTCGATGATGTTGCTCACAACAAGATCGTCGCAGGCGCGGCGGCGCCGTGCCTGAACACCGCTACGCTGGCGGAGACCTGCCCGCGGGCAGAACTCTCGGGACGGAGGAGCAGATGACCAGGATCGTCGTCGGGATCGACGGCTCTCCGGCGTCGAAGGAGACGCTGCAATGGGCTGTCGCAGAGGCGAAGCTGCGCGGTGCGGCGCTTCGCGTCGTGCATGCGTGGGCGTTCCCCTACGTGGCGGCCGGACCCGGACTCGATCCGATTCTGGACGGCCAGATGATCGACGACATTCGCCGGAACGCAGAGGAGCTGGTGGACCGTGAGCTCTCCGAGCTCGGAGACGCGGCGGCCGGCGTCGACGTCGAACGCGCCGTCGTCGAGGGCGCTCCGGCGTCCGCGCTGATCGAGGCTGCAAAAGGCTGCGATCTCCTCGTCGTCGGCTCGCGCGGACACGGCGGCTTCGCGGGGATGCTGCTCGGCTCGGTCAGCCAGCAGCTCTCCCATCACGCACCCTGTCCGCTCGTGATCGTGCGGACGCACACCGACTGAACCCCGCGCCGGGCGTGCGCGAGACGAAGTGCAGCCCGTCGAGCGCCTCGAGCGAGAATGCGTCGCCGGCGCCGGGCGCGACGTCGAGGAGGAACGCCGGCCGGTTCCAGCGCTCGTACTGCTCCGCGTCGATGTAGAACGGGACGCCGTCGATCTCGCCGAGCAGGCGGTCGTTCGGACCGACGAGCAGCTCGCCCTCGTGCAGGCACAAGGGCGAGCTGCCGTCGCAACAGCCGCCGGACTGGAAGAGCATCAGCGGCCCGAAGCGCTCGCGGAGACGCTCGAGCTCCTCGAGAGCGGTGTCGGTCGCGCTGACGGTCTCTTCCGGCATCGTGCTCCTAGAACAGCCCCAGCGGCTTCGGGCTGTAGCTGACGAGGAGGCACTTCGTCTGCGTGTAGTGGTCGAGCATCATCTTGTGGTTCTCGCGCCCCACGCCCGACACCTTGTAGCCGCCGAAGGCGGCGTGCGCCGGATAGAGGTGGTAGCAGTTCGTCCAGACGCGGCCCGCCTTGATCGCACGGCCCATGCGGAACGCCCTGCTCGTGTCACGCGTCCAGACACCGGCACCGAGGCCGTACATCGTGTCGTTCGCGATCTGCAGCGCCTCGGCCTCCGTCTTGAAGGTCGTCACGGCGAGCACCGGGCCGAAGATCTCCTCCTGGAAGATCCTCATGTCGTTGCGGCCCTTGAAGACGGTCGGCTGGAAGTAGTAGCCGTGCTCGAGCTCGCCGCCGAGGTGCGCCTGCTCGCCGCCGATCAGCAGCTCGGCGCCCTCGTTCTTGCCGATCTCGACGTAGCTCTCGATCTTCTCGAGCTGCGCCGTCGAGACCTGTGCGCCGATCTGTGTCGTCACGTCGAGCGGATGCCCCTGCTTGATCGCTTGGATTCGCTTCAGGCAGCGGCCCATGAACTCGTCGTAGATCGACTCTTCGATCAGAGCCCTGGACGGGCAGGTGCAGACCTCGCCCTTGTTGAACGCGTAGAGGACGAGGCCTTCGACGGCCTTGTCGAGGAACTCGTCGTCCGCCTCGGCCACGTCGGCGAAGAAGATGTTCGGCGACTTGCCGCCGAGCTCCGTCGTCGACGGGATGATGTTCTGGGCGGCGTACTGCATGATCAGCCGCCCCGTCGCGGTCTCGCCGGTGAAGGCGATCTTGGCGATCCGCTTGCTCGTCGCGAGCGCCATCCCGACCTCGGCGCCCGGCCCGTTCACGACGTTCAGCACGCCCGGAGGGACGATCTCCTCGATCAGCTCCATCAGCTTGAGGATCGACCACGGCGTCGGGCTCGCCGGCTTGAGCACCGAGCAGTTGCCGGCGGCAAGCGCCGGAGCGAGCTTCCACGCCGCCATCAGCAGCGGGAAGTTGAACGGCACGATCTGCCCGACGACACCGAGCGGCTCGTGGAAGTGGTACGCGACGGTGTCCTTGTCGATCTCGGAGATCGAACCCGTCTCGCCGCGGATCACGCCGGCGAAGTAGCGGAAGTGATCCGCCGCCAGCGGGATGTCGGCGGCGAGGGTCTCGCGCACCGGCTTGCCGTTGTCCCAGCTCTCGGCGACCGCGAGCATCTCCGTGTGCTCCTCGATCGCGTCGGCGATCCTGTTGAGCACGAGCGCCCGCTCGGTGACGGACTTCTCGCCCCACTCGTCCTTGGCGGCGTGCGCCGCGTCGAGCGCGAGATCGACGTCCTCGGCGCTCGAGCGCGGAACTTCGGTGAACGGCTCCCCCGTCGCCGGGGCGAGGTTCTCGGCGTACTTCCCCTTCACCGGCGCGACCCAGTGGCCGCCGATGAAGTTGTCGTACCGGGACTTGAGGTCGACGGGGCTGTCGGTCTCGCCCGGTGCAGCGTAGGTCGCCGCCCTCTCGATGGTGGCCATACGTACTCCTTTCGAGAGCGGTTAGGGCACGCGTTCGCGCGGCCCTCGGTTGGAGCTTCGAGCGGGCGGCGCTCCGGCCCATCGGGGGAACTTCGGAACAACGCCGGTACCCTGCGGATCGTGGCCGCCCCCGTCGTCAAGGACCAGGAGCTCGAGCTCGACGTCGAGTCGCTCGCCTACGGCGGCAACGGCGTGGCGCGGCTCGACGGCTTCGTCGTCTTCGTCCGGCGCGGCCTGCCGGGCGACCGGGTGCGCGCGCGCGTCACCAAGGTGAAGCGCGGCTACGCGGAGGCGCTGGCGACCGACGTCGTGCGCCCCGGGCCGCAGCGCGTCGAGGCGCCGTGCGCTCACTTCGGCGTCTGCGGCGGCTGCCGCTTCCAGGATCTCGCCTACGAGGCGCAGCTCGAGCAGAAGCACGCGCAGGTGCGGGACGCGCTCCAGCGGCTCGGCGGCGTGACCGAGCCGCCGCTCGAGGCGATCGTCGGCTGCGAGCCCGAGATCTACCACTACCGCAACAAGATGGAGTACTCGTTCGCGAACACGGAAGCCGGGCCCGCGCTCGGCCTGCACAAAGCCGGCCGCTGGGACGAGGTGCTCGAGCTGGAGCGCTGCTGGCTGACGACGGACCTCGGCAACGGGCTCCGCGACGCCGTGCGCGACTGGGCGCGGGAGGAGGGGCTCCGCGCGTACTCGCAGGGGGACGGCAGCGGCTACCTGCGCCACCTCGTCGTGCGCGAGGGCCGCAACACCGGCCAGGCGCTCGTCGAGCTCGTGACCGCGCCCGGCGAGAAGTTCGAGCAGGGGTACTTCGTCGACGTCGTGCGGCGCTTCCCCGAGGTGCGCTCCGTGCACTGGGCCGTGAACGACACGCCGGCCGAGGTGACGAACCTGCCGACGAAGCTCCTCTGGGGCGAGCCCTGGATCGAGGAGGAGCTGGGCGGCCTTCGCTTCCGCGTGCGGCCGAACGCGTTCCTGCAGACGAACACGGCGATGGCGGAGCGGCTCTACCGGCTCGCGGGCGAGGCGGCGCAGCTGACCGGCGTCGAGACCGTCTGGGATCTCTACTGCGGGATCGGCACGATCGGGCTCTCGCTCGCCGGCGACGCGCTGACGGTGTGGGGGATCGAGGTGTCGGAGGAGTCGGTCGCGTGCGCGCTCGAGAACGCGGAGCTGAACGGGATCACGAACACGGCGTTCTTCGCCGGCAACGTCGGCCAGGTGATCGAGGAGCTGCTCGAGCGCTCGGGCCCGCCGGACGTCGTCGTCGTCGACCCGCCGCGTGCCGGGCTCGCCGGCAAGGCGCTCCGGCACCTCGGCCGCCTCGGCCCGCCGCGCCTCGTCTACGTCTCGTGCAACCCGACGACGCTTGCCGGCGACGTGAAGACGCTGCGCGGGGAGTACGGCTACGAGCTGCTGCGCGTCACGCCGGTGGACATGTTCCCGCACACGCCGCACGTCGAGGCGGTGGCGCTGCTCGAGCGGAGCTGACGGCCGCGACCTGGTCGCGACTTGGTCGCGACCAGGTCGCAGTTGTAGGCTGCGCCCGTCAATCGGGACACGGAGGGCACATGAGCAACGCATTGCCTCCGGTTGCGGCCCGGAACGAGAAGATCTCGGCGGCGGAGATCAAGGACGACGCGAACCTCAAGGTCGGCGTCGGCGATCCCACGAAGCGGTTCCACCTCTGGGTGCAGGGCCCGGCCTGGCTGCTCGGCTTCGCCGCGCTCGGGCTCGGTTTCCTGATGGTGCTGACCGGCTACGACTCCGGCGCGGGCTGGTTCGCGGTCTCGACGGGAGTCCTGCTCGCGGTGATCGCGTCCTTCCGGGCGCCGTTCACGATCGGCGAGTCCGCGATCAGCAGCGCACCCGGCAAGCCGCGCCGGAAGCCTACGACGACGCCGCCGGCCGCCTGAGCCGCGTCCAGAGCAGGTCGCAGTTCGCTGCGAGGAAGCCGACGGAGAGGAACGGCAGCGCCGGCAGCCCGTCGACGTTCACCGCGTTCGCGATCACGATCGTCAGGCCGTACATCGCGGTCGCGCCGATCCAACTCCAGCCGACGCGGAGGCCCCAGCGCCGCGCGGCGCTGAGGAAGAGCGCGAAGAAGAGGATGTCCGGCGGGCCGAGATACGCGGCGCCGCCGCCGGGGACGAGGAACGCGATCGCAACCGCCGTGTAGACGCCGAAGTGGTGCGCGGTGATCGCGTGCGTCGGCCCCTTCCAGACGGAGATCGCGTCGACGAACGGGACGACCACCGCGACGATCACGACCCACGAGAGCTCCTCGAACAGCGTCAGGAACGTCCAGCCCGCGGCGACGGCGGCCCAGAGCTTCGCGAAGTTCGCCGGCAGCCCCCAGTCCAGCGCCGTGAACCCGAACGCGAGCAGCGTCAGGGACACGGTCGCTGCCAGCAGCGGGGGCCAGGTGGTGCCGGACAGCGGCAGCGCGAGGTAGACGAGCAGCAGCGTGGCCGGCAGCACCGCCACGGAGACGATGACGATGTCGGGCCAGAGGCCGGGATGCGGCAGGTGCGGCGCGGCGATGAACCACGCGATCACGCATGCGAAGAGCCCGACGAACGCCGCGCCGCGGCGCTCGGCTAGTAGGGAGGCAGCTCGGCCCACCACGTGCCGAGCAGCTTGAAGGCGTTCCAGAACTCCGTCTTCGCCGGCTGCTCGTCGAGCGAGGCGTCGATGTCGGGTGTGACGAGGGCCTCGATCGTCGGCGTGAAGGCCTGCCGCTCGCCGCTCGTCGGCGCGATCTCCCGGGCGAGCGGGAAGCCGGCGCTGTTCAGGAACGCGACCGCGTCGGGGCCCATAACGACGACGAGCTTG
>Ga0265318_10000219_pt1 | contig 49788 bp, 56 predicted proteins | sample 4821metaG_FD_192431 | JGI IMG/M metagenome (GOLD analysis project Ga0265318, IMG submission 192431) | Rhizosphere microbial communities from Carex aquatilis grown in University of Washington, Seatle, WA, United States - 4-8-21 metaG | ecosystem: Host-associated > Plants > Roots > Rhizosphere >... | reverse complement strand
CCGTGGTCTCGACCGCGTCGGCGGCTTCGGCAACTTCGGCAACGCCGGCAGCCGGCTCGGCGACCTCCGCCTCGGCTGCAGGCTCCTCGACCACCGCCGGGGCCTCCTCCGTGCTCGGCTCGGCAACGCTCTCCGCCCCGGCGTCGGGGGCGGCCGCCTGGACGGCGCCGTTCTCCTGCGCCGGATGGAATTCGCGTGCAGAGACCTTCTGTTGCCCGGCGGCGATAGCGTCCGCGATCACGCGGGTGATGAGGCTGCACGAGCGGATCGCGTCGTCGTTGCCGGGAATGACGTAGTCGGACTCGTCCGGATCGCAGTTCGTGTCCACGAGTGCGACGACCGGCAGGCCGAGCCTGCGCGCCTCGCGAACGGCGAGCTGCTCCTTCTTGAGGTCAATGATGAAGACGGCGTCCGGCTGGCGGCGCATGTCGGCGACACCGCCGAGATTCGCCTCGAGCTTCTCGAGCTCGCCCGCCATGGCGATGCGCTCCTTCGCCGGCAGCAGGTCGAGCTGGCCCTCCTCCTTCAGCCGCCGCATCTCGTGCAGGCGCTCGATCCGGTCGGACATCGTCCGCCAGTTCGTGAGCAGCCCGCCGAGCCAGCGGTGGTTCACGTAGGGCATCGAGACGCGCTTCGCCTCGTCCTTGACGGCGTCCTGCGCCTGCTTCTTCGTGCCGACGAACAGCACCGTGCCGTTCCGCTCGGCGAGGTTCCGCACGAACTGTGCAGCCTCCTCGAGGCGCTCGGCCGTCTGCGTGAGGTCGATGATGTAGATGCCCGACCGCTCCGTGAAGATGAAGCGGCGCATCTTCGGATTCCAGCGTCGCGTCTGGTGGCCGAAGTGGACCCCGGCCTCCAGCAGCTCGCGCATGGAGACGACTGCCATGGTGCTCCTTCCTGGGTTGAGTTGTGCTGCACCGGCGGGCCCGGGGCGCCCCGGCCGCAAGGGCCGGCACCCGCGCCACGGCTGATCCGCCGGGTCGGAGGTTTGAGTGGCCCCCAGTCTAGCTGCGGGCGGCTGCGAGGGCGGCTTCGAGGTCGGCCGGGAGCGGCGAGCGGACGTCGACCGGCTCACCCGTGAACGGGTGCACGAAGGCCAGGTGCGCGGCGTGGAGGAACTGCCGCTGCAGCCCGAGCTCGCCCGGGCGGCCGTAGACCGTGTCGCCGGCGACGGGCAGGTCGATCGCCGCGAGGTGGACACGGATCTGGTGCGTGCGCCCCGTCTCGAGCGTCACGAGCAGAAGGGAGTGGCGCCGCAGCAGGTCCTGCACCTCGAAGTGTGTGATCGCCTCGCGCGGCGTGTCGGTGTCGAGCGAGTGGCGCATCGGATCGCGGCGGTCGCGGCCGATCGGCGCGTCGACGGTGCCGCGCCTCGATCGCGGCCTTCCGACGACGAGTGCGAGATACTCGCGCGTCAGTGCGCGCGAGTGGACGAGCGCCTGGAGCCGCCGGTGCGCCTCAGGTGAGCGCGCGACGACGAGGAGCCCCGAGGTGTCGCGGTCGAGCCGGTGGACGATCCCGGGCCGGTCGGCCTCCTCCCCGCCCTCGACGTCATGGGCGAGCAGTCCGTGCACGAGGGTTCCCGCTGCGTGCCCGGGCGCAGGATGGACGACGAGCCCCGCCGGCTTGTCGACGACGAGCAGGTGCTCGTCCTCGTACGGCACCGCCAGATCCATCGCCTCCGGCGTGAGCGTGCTCGCCGGCGCGGCCGGCGGCTCGAACTCGAGCTGCTCCCCGCCGCCGAGCTTGTGACTCTTCGCCCGCGCACGGCCGTCGACGAGCACTGCGCCGCCGCTCAGCAGCCGCTCGGCGACTGCGCGCGAGCCGATCTCGGGCAGGCCGGCGAGGAAGCGGTCGAGCCGCTCGCCGGCGGCTGCCTCAGGGACGCGCAGCTGCGTCACGCACGCGCCGCGCTCGTCGCGGCTCGCGCTCCGCCGCGAACATGGCGCTCAGCAGGATCGCGACGCCGATCACGATGAAGCTGTCCGCAAGATTGAACGCCGGCCAGAAGCGGAGGTCGAGGAAGTCGGTGACGTACCCGAGTCGCACGCGGTCGAGCAGGTTCGAGACGCTGCCGCCGATCACGAGTCCGAGCGCGACCGGTAGCACCGGATGACGTGCGCCGGAGCGCGCAAAGAACACAAGCATCCAGGCCACCGCCAGCCCGGTCAGCACGATCACGACGGGCGTCGCGCTGGAGAACAACCCGAACGCGATCCCCGAGTTCTGCACGTGATGAATCCAGAGCGGCCCGGCGACATGGACACCGTCGTCGAGACGCAGGTGACCCGTGACGATGTGCTTCGTGAGCTGGTCGGCCGCAACTGCTGCGAGCACGATCGCCGCCAGGCCCACCCAATGCGTCGGGCCGGCGCCGAGCCGGCGCTCCGCGACGGAGAGCGGTGTGAGCCCGTCGGTTGTCGACCCGACGCGCACGTCGGGCGGCCGTTCCGGCCGACTCACGCGCGCTCTGCCTCGCGCTTGCATTCGATGCAGAGCGAGGCCCACGGGTACGCCTCGAGACGCTCCGCCGAGATCTCGTCGCCGCAGGTCTCGCATCTGCCGTACGTGTCCGCCTCGACGCGCGCGAGGGCGGCGTCGATCGCTGCGAGCATCCTCGTCGAGTTCTCCTCGAGCGTGTCGTCGATCTCACGGTCGAGCGTCGCCGTCGCGGTCTCGGCGAGGTGGTTGTCGCTCGCCACCGGCTTCTCGTCCGCCTCGTCTTCGCGGAGGCTCTCGAGTGCCTTCTCGATCCGTCCACGCTCCTCGAGCAGCGCGGCCCGAAAGCGGGGTGTGTCGATGCTCATGGACGCCTGTCCTTTCTGCCACGGTCTGGCGCCGCTGCGGACGAGAGCCGGCGCTCGACGAGCGCCGGACCCAGGCCGGTGAGCTCCACGATCTTGTCGCGGCCGCCGTGGCCCGCCACGAGGGTGAGGCTGTCCCGCGGAACTGCGAGCGCCTCGGCGACGAGCCGGAGGACCGCCTCGTTGGCGCGCCCGTGCTCGGGCGCAGCGGTGACCCGCACCTTCCACGCATCCCCGTGGCGGCCGACGATCCCCGCCTTGCCGGCGCCGGGGCTGACCCGCAGGCGAACGCGTGTGGACGCCGCCTTCATGCCCGAAGTGTAGTTCTCCTATGCGGCTTCGGGTTCCACGGCGGCCTGCGGCTTCACGCCGTGCAGGGTGTCCTCCGTCTCCTCTACCGCGGACAGCACCGCCCGCAGGCGCTCCTTGAGCCTCGCCGTCTCGACCACGAGACGCTCGTGCTCGGACAGCGCGCGCCGCTGGACGGCCCGCGCCTCGGCGTGGGCCTCGCTGAGGATCAGCTCGGCCTCACGGCGTGCCTGGTCCTTCAGCTCCGCCGACGAGCGCTCGGCGGAGACGAGGGTCGTGCGCAGGAGCGCCTCGAGCTCGCGGTAGCGGACGAGGTCGGTCTCGAGCTGCTCGACCTTGTCCGCGAGGTCCGCGCGCTCGCGCCAGACGTCTTCGAAGCTCGCGGCGATCTCCTCGAGCAGATGGTCGGTGGCGACACGTTTGTATCCGAAGAGCCCCGTGCCCGGGGTCATGTGTCTGATCTCGACGGGAGTGAGTGCCATGCTTCCTCTCCTCTAGTGGAACTGCTCCAAGATGCGGATCAGCACTTGTTCGATCAGCCACAGGACGATGATCCCGATCATCGGCGACAGGTCGAGCGGGCCCATCGAGGGCAGTACGCGCCGGAACAGCCGTAGGTACGGCTCGGCGACGTCGTAGAGGAAGCGCTGGATCCGGTTGAGCCAGGGCGAGTACGGGAGCCGCAGCCAGCTCATCACGACGTACGCAAGCAGCACGATCGTGTAGATCGTGATGAAGACGGTGACAAAGGTCTCCGCCTTGTCGATCGCGTCTGCGAGCACCGTCATAGTGGCAATCACGCCCATCGAATGCGCGTTCGCGGCCGGAAGCGAAAGTCCTGGCTACGCCTGGTTGAAGAAGCCGCCGCGCTCGAGCATGCGGGCCCGCTCCTCGGCAGAGACCTCGACGTTCCGCGGAGTGAGCAGGAACACCTTGTCCGCGACCCGCTGCATGCCGCCGTCGAGCGCATACGTGAGGCCGCTCCCGAAGTCGATCAGCCGCTTCGCCAGCTCCTGGTCGGTTCCCTGGAGGTTGAGGATCACCGGCACGCCCTCCTTGAAGCGGTCGGCGATCTGCTGCGCGTCGTTGAAGCTGCGAGGCAAGACGAGGTGCACGCGCACGGAGCCGGCGCCGGGCAGCGTCTCGACGCCGCGGAGGCGCCGTGGCTCGGGCGCCGGGCGCAGGATGCTCGTGCGGGCGGTCGCCGAGCCGGACTCCGGGTCTGTCCAGTCGTCGAACTCCTCCCGACGGCTCCGGCGCGGCGCGAGCCGCCGCACGTTCGGCCGGTCGGCGTAGACGCGCTGAAGCTCCTCGTCGGTGAGGTACCCGTCCTCGTCCCAGTCCTCCTCCTCGGCGATTCCGAAGTAGACGAGAGTCCTGTTCCACACGTCGGCGAAGCCCATGGTTGCGCGGAATCTTACCGCTGTGAGAGGACGCCTCAGTCCCGCCAGAGGATCGAGCCGACCCGGATGTACGTCGCGCCCTCCTCGGCGGCGACGCGGTAGTCCTGGCTCGTTCCCATCGACAGATCCCGCAGGCCGTGCGCCTCGGCGAGCTCACGCAGTCGACGGAACCAGGGACGCGACGCTTCCGGGTCCTCCGCGGCCGGGGGCATCGTCATCAGTCCACGCACGTCGGGATACAGCTCGAGGAAGGCGCCGAGGTCGTCCGGGGCGACGCCCGACTTCGTGGGCTCCTGGGAGAGATTCACCTCGACGAGGGCCGGGATCGTCAGCCGGCGCGCCGCGGACTCCGAGTCGAGCGAATGGCAGAGCTCGCAGACGGCGCTCACCGCCGGCGCCTTCCGGCTCTGGAGATGGCCGATGAAGTGCCAGCGGAAGGCGTCGCCGTACCGCGCGTGCTTGGCGATCAGCTCCTGTGCGCGGTTCTCGCCGACCACGGCGACGCCCGCGTCCGCGAGCGCCTGCATGTCGTCGATCGAGACGTACTTCGTCGCGGCGACGATCGTCACTTCGGGGCCGACCTCCGCCGCGATGCGCTCGTAACGCTCGCGGATCGCGGCGGGTTCAAACGACGTACGCCATCACTCCCTGCCGGCCCGTGCGACCGCGGTCGCGGCGATGCGAGAAGAAGCGCTCGGGATCGCAAGACGTGCAGAGGTCGAGGCGGTCGACGTGCTCGACGCCTGCGGCGCGGAGCGCGCGCTCGGCCGACGTCCAGAGGTCGAGCTTGCCGTCGCGCACCACGTCGTCCCCGAACGCCTCCGCGAACGGAAGGGCGACCTCGTCTCCCACCTCGTAGCAGCAAGGGCCGATGCTCGGGCCGATGACGGCCGCAAGTCCGGCGCCGCCGAGCGAACGCACGCCCGCCGCGATGATGCCGGCGAGGAGCCCGCGCCAGCCGGCGTGCAGGATGCCCACCGCCGGGAGGCCGGTACGGCGCGCGATGGCGATCGGCAGGCAGTCGGCGGTGAGCAGCAGCATCGCGCGCCCGGGCTCGTCGCTCCAGAGCCCGTCGCAGTGGTCGTACACGGTGCCGGGCATGACGATTCCGCGCGGCCGGGCACGCGTCACGGTCGCCCCGTGGCGCTGCCACGCCATCGTCGCGCCGTCGGGGTCGGCGTCGATGGCAACGCAGAAGCGTGTGCGGTTCTCGACGACGCGCGCGGGGTCGTCCTCGGTGCGGATACCGAGGTTGAGGGAGCTGAACGGGCCGTCGCTGACGCCGCCGAGCCGTGTCGAGAAGGCCACGCGGTACGGGCCGGGCGCGTCCCAGTCGATCAGAGCGAGAGCGTCCACCCGTCCAGCTTCTCACGCGTGCCGTACTCGAGCGCGGCCTCGTCGGTCTCGACGCCTGGGCCGCTCAGTCGCGCCCGTTCGGCGTGGTAGCAGTACACCTCCGCGCCGTCTGGATCCCGGTACGTTGCGCCGGCGAACTGCTCGGGGCTCGCCTGCACCTCGTACGGGCCGACGCGGACGCGGCCCGGCTCCAGCTCGGCCGCGGTGCGGAAGACGTGCAGCAGTCCGTTTCGCGCGCCATGCTCGCCGGCGTGGAACGCGACCCGGGGCAACCCTCCGACCTTCGCCACGAGCCCCTCGACCCAGCGGCCGTCCGCGAGCGTCGCGTGGAACCAGCCCCAGCGGTCGGCGTGACGGCGTCCGAACACGTGCGCCTGCTGGCCCGGGGCTGCCACGAGCTCGTGGCTCACGCCGTCGGCCTCGACGACGCCCGAGACGGCCAGCGCGGGCTTCACGACCACCACCTCGGTCGAGGCGAGGCCGAGCCTGCGGACGAGCGCCGGCGTGTACACGAACGGCCGCTCGACCGCGTCGAACCGCAGTGACCACCGGGCGCCCTCCACCTCCCCGCTCGCCTCGGTGTCGGTCAGCCGCCCCGGGCCCACCTCGAGCGGCCAGCCGGCCTGCGGCGTCCGCAGCTCCTCCAGCGCGAACGTCGTGCGGCGCAGGGCAGGGGCTCCCGTGAAGTCGCCGAGCCAGAGCGCACACTCGCCGTCGGCGTCGGGATCGGTGGGGACGTGGAGCGTGTAGCGGATCCAGAAGCGCCCGGCGACCGTCAGGTACCACACCTCGTACCGCCCGGGGCGGCCGTCCCAGCGCAGCGCGTTGGCGCTCACGCGGCGCGCCCGGGCAGGCGGCGCGCGACCGCGAGGAGCTGCTCGCGTGTGTTGCGTCCGGGATCGTCCACAACCGTCTCGAGCAGGTCGTGCAGCGCGCGTCCGAGCTCGGGCCCCGGCCGGAAGCCGAGCTCGAGGAGGTCGTGGCCGTCGACTGCGAGATCGGAGAGGCGATGCGGGCTCGTCAGCTCGTGCTCGAGCGTCGCCCGAAATCGATCGAGCCGCGCGATGTCCTCGAGCGGCGGCGGCTCGCTGGCGGAGCCGCGCTTGCCGAGATAGTCGGCCTGCTTGTGGTCGACGAGCTCGAACGCGACCTCGTCGCCGTGCCTGGCGAGGAAGCGCCGCGCCCGGAGCTCGTCGGCCTTGCCGACCTTGAACATGTGGCTGCGAACGATCTTGACAACGCGCTGCCGGAGGGCGTTCGGGTAGCGCAGCCGCCGTAGGGCCTGTCCGGCGAGCTCCGCGCTGACCTGCTCGTGGCTCCGCGGTGCGTAGCCCGGCTTCGCGTAGTAGTGCAGCCGGCCGTCGGACCCGCGCCAGGCGACGTGGGGCTTGCCGAGATCGTGAAAGAGCGCCGCGAGCCGGACGGCGAGCGCGAAGCCCGCGTCCGCGGTGGCCTGCACGACCGCGAAGGTGTGCTCGTCCACCGTCAGGTCGTGGAAGCGGCTCTCCTGGTCGAAGCCGATCGCGCCGGCGAACTCCGGCAGCAGCTCGACGAGGACGCCCGTGTCGCGGGCGAGCCGAAGCGCACGCGCAGGCTCGCGGCCGAGGAGCAGCTTCGACAGCTCGCCCATGCCGTCCGCGGCCAACCCGCCGCCGATCCGCTCCCCGGAGACGAGCCGCACGGACGGCGCCTCCTCGCGCATCTGCTGCAACGTCGTCCGGTCGGGCTCGACGCCGAGCTGTGACACGAACCGGAGCGCCCGCACGAGGCGCAGCGGGTCTTCCGCGAAGCTCGTCGGCGAGACCGTCCGCAGCGTGCGCCGCGCCAGGTCCTCCCTCCCGCCGAGCGGATCGACGAGCTCGCCGCTCGCGAGGCGGCGCGCCATGGCGTTGATGGTGAAGTCGCGCCTGCGCATGTCGTCCTCGACCGAAAGCGCGGGGTCGGCGACGATCTCGAAGTCGTGGCGTCCGGGACCCGTGCTCACCTCGGCGCGCGGCGGCGCGAACTCGATCCCGGCCGGAGCGAGCGCGTGCGCGCGCGGGTTGCGCGGGTGCAGGCGCACGCCGACGAGGCGGCCCGCGACGACGAGCTCCTCGACCCGGCCGTGCGGCTCGAGGGCCCGCTTCAGACCCTCGGTGTCGACGCCCGGCACGAGGAAGTCGGCGTCCTTCGAGTCGACGCCGAGCAGCTCGTCGCGAACGGCGCCGCCGACGACGTACGCGTCGAGCCCGAGCGAGTTGACATAGTCCTCGAGCTCCTGCCTCACCCGCCCATTCTCGTTCCTACCGCTGCCCGCCGCCGGACACGGTTCGATCAGATGACGGCGATCGCCTCGATCTCCACGAGTGCGCCGGAGGGGAGCTTCGCGACCTCGACGGTGGCGCGCGCGGGCGGGCGGTCACCGACATGCTGTGCGTAGACCGCGTTCATCGCCTGGAAGTCGTCGAGGTTCTGGAGGTAGACGGTCGTCTTGACCAGCCGGTCGAGGCTGCTGCCGGCCTCTTCGAGGATCGCGCGCAGGTTGGCGAACACCTGCTCGGTCTGCTCCTCGATCGTCGCGCCGCTGAGCGCCTTGTCGCCGGGCTTCAGCGCAAGCTGCCCCGACACGAAAACGAGGTCGCCGGCGCGGATCGCCTGTGAATAGGGAGCGCCCTGGAACGGCGCGGGTGCGGCCTCGGTGCGGACGACGGACTTCTCAGCCACTCTCTGCTCCTTTCGAACACGCCTGTGCAAGTGCGACACCCAGTGCCTTGAAGATTGCCTCGAGCACGTGCTGCGAGTCGGTGCCGTTCAGCAGGCGCACGTGCACGGTGAGCCCGGCGCCGTCGGCGAGCCGCTCGAGGAAGCGGCGCGCGACGTCTGTCCCGAGCCCGCCGATCCGCGCCTGCGTGAGATCGACATTCGAAACGACGAGCGGCGCGTCGGACACTTCGAGCACGACGTTGGTGAGCGCCTCGGCCGAGGTCATCACGCCGAACCCGTAGCCGCGCGCGCCCTCGCTGCGCAGCGGCTCTGCGAGCGCCCGGCCGAGCGCGCTTCCCGCCTCCGACACTTCCGTCTCCGCGATGTCCGGCTCCACTTCGAGTGTGACGTCGAAGCGCGCGTACTCGGCGAGCCGCTCCAGCAGGCTGTCGAGCACGGGCAGTCCTGTGTCGATGCTCGCCGCGCCCGTGCCGTGCACGTCGACGCGCACTCCGCTGCGGCCTGCCTGGCCGGGTGTGGTCATGGTCGCGCGCAGGCTACAGGAGCGGACCCGCCGTCAGCTCTCGACGCGCTCGATCGAAGCGCCGAGAGCGCGCAGGCGATCGTCGATTCGCTCGTAGCCGCGATCGATCTCGCGCACGTTGCCAATCGTGGACGTTCCCTCGGCGCAGAGTGCGGCGAGGAGCATCGCCATCCCCGCGCGAATGTCCGGGCTCGACATGCGCTCGCCGTAGAGCTGCGACGGGCCGTCGATGACGACGCGATGCGGGTCGCAGAGGATGATGCGCGCGCCGAGGCCGACGAGCTTGTCCACGAAGAACAGGCGGTTCTCGAACATCTTCTCGAAGACCATCACCGTGCCTCGCGCCTGGGTTGCGACGGCGACGGCGATCGACGTGAGGTCGGCGGGGAACGCCGGCCAGGGGCCGTCGTCGATCTTCGGAATCGCACCGCCCACGTCGTCCTCGATCACGAGCTCCTGGCCGTCCGGAACGCGGATGCTCGTCCCCTCCACCTCGACGCGAATGCCGAGGCGGCTGAAGACCGGCATGATCGCGACCAGGTCCTCGGGGCGGGTGTCGTCGATCACGATCTCGCCGGCGGTGATGGCGCCGAGGCCGATGAAGCTCGCAACCTCGATGTGGTCCGGGCCGATCGTGTACTCGCCCCCGTGCAGCCGGTCGGTTCCGCGCACGCGGACGACGTTCGTGCCGACGCCGTCGATGTCGGCGCCGAGAGCGACGAGAAAGCGGCAGAGATCCTGCACGTGCGGCTCGGAGGCGGCGTTGCTGAGCACCGTCTCGCCGGCTGCGAGGCTCGCCGCCATCACCGCGTTCTCGGTGCCGGTCACGCTCGCCTCGTCGAGGAAGATCTGCGCGCCGACGAGTCGCGGAGCGCGCATGGTGAACCGGCGCTCGGCCTTGATCTCCGTGCCGAGCTGCTCGAAAGCGTGGATGTGCGTGTCGACGCGACGGCGGCCGATCACGTCGCCGCCGGGCGGCGGGATGATCGCGCTGCCGAAGCGCGCCAGCAGCGGGCCGGCCAACAGGACCGAGCCGCGCAGACGCCGGCACAGCTCCTCGTCGAGCTCCGTCTTCGTGACGTTAGCGGCGTGGATGCGAACGTCGTTGTCTCCGATCCATTCGACGTCGACGCCGAGATCCGCGAGCAGGTCGAGCATCGTCAGCACGTCGATGATGCGCGGCAAGTTGTGCAGCACGACCTCGTCCTCCGTGAGGAGACACGCAGCGAGGATGGGCAGCGCGCCGTTCTTGTTCCCGGCAGCCCGAATACGGCCGTTGAGCGGGCGCGCGCCCTCGATGACGAAAGCGTCGACAGCAGGAACGACGGCCATGAGGCGGCTATCCTAACCGCGTGGCCAACCCCACCCGCGATCAGGCCTGGCAGACGCTCACGAAGTACACGAAGAGCGAATCGCTCCTCCGCCACGCGCTCGCCGTTGAGGCGTCGACGGCCGCGTATGCCCGCAAGCTGGGCGGAGACGAAGAGCTCTGGCGCGTCGCAGCGCTCCTGCACGACTTCGACTACGAGATGCACCCCACGCTCGACAAACACCCGCAGGACGGCGCGCCGATCCTGCGCGAGGAGGGGTATCCCGACGAGGTGATCGACACGGTGCTCTCGCACGCCGAGCACCTCGGCCTGCCGCGCGACACGCCGCTGAAGAAGGCGCTGTTCGCCTGTGACGAGCTCTCCGGCTTCGTGCACGCGTGCGCGCTCGTGCGGCCCACGGGCCTCGAGGGGCTCGAGCCGAAGTCGGTGCGCAAGAAGCTCAAGCAGCCGTCGTTCGCCTCGGGTGTGCACCGCGAAGACGTCTTCAAGGGAGCGGACGAGCTCGGCGTCGACCTGGACGAGCACATCGCCACGGTCGTCGAGGCACTGAAGCCGATCGCCCGCGAGCTCGGCCTGCCCACCGGCTAGAGGGAGTACGAGTTACACGCAACTGACCGGGAGTACCCACCTCCCTCCCCGTTGGCCCGAGCCTATCGCCGCCGCAGGTGCCGATGGTGACCGAAGCCCGGCGCCTTCACGGCGCCTCGGTCACGCCGCTTCGATGCCGGCGGTGAGGCGCTGGAGGTCGTCCTCGTTCGTCCACCAGCCGCACGACGCGCGCACGAGGTTCCTGCCCGGCAGCTCGCGCACGATCACGCCGCGCTCGGCCAGGCTCGCGACGAGCGCGGTGGGATCCCCGGGCGGCCGGAACGAGACGAGAGTCGAATGCCCGGGCGGCGTGACGATCTCGACATGGGCGGCGAGGAGCTCGCGGCACCGCGCCGCCATTTCCGCTGCCCGCTCGTAGCGCCAGTCCGGATGCGTGCCGAGCGCGGCAACGAGGCCGGCGAGCGTCGGCACGCCGATCCAGCCGGAGTCGAAGCGCGCGGCGCCGTCCCTGGGCGTGAACGCGCCGGACGGCTCGTAGGCGCTCTGCGCCATGTATCCGGGTGCGGCCACGCGTAGCCGCTCCGGATCGCGCACGTACAAGCCGCCGGTCGGGTCGGGTGCGCAGAGCCACTTCTGTGCGGACGCGGTGTAGAAGTCAAACGCCTCCGCCCCCGTCGGGACCGCCCCGGCCGACTGCGCCCCGTCGACCAGCACCGGCAGCCCGCTCTCCTCCTTGAGACGCGTGAGGTCGAGCCGGCGGCCCGTCGTCCAGAGCACGTGCGAGAGCGCGAGCAGCTTCGTTCGCGGCGTCACCGCGGCGAGAATCGTGTCCTCGTCTGCGGCTGCCACGATCACCCGCGCGCCTGCCGCGTGCAGCGGCCCGATGAGGCCGAAGTGCTCCTGGTCGGTGGTGATCACCTCGTCCTCCGCCTGCAGCCCGAGGCCGGTCATGACGACTGCGCAGCCGCGCGTCGTCGAATCCGTGAGAGCGACGAGGACCGGGTCGACCTCGAGCACGGCGGCGATGCCACGGCGCGCCTCGTCGCGTAGCGCGAGCATCTGCTCGAAGTGCGCCTTACCGCTGCGGCCGTCGAGCAGCTCGACCTCGGCCACCGCGGTGAACGCCTCGACCGTCGCCCGCGCGAGCGGGCCGTTCGTGCCCGCCTGGAGGTACGCGTAGCGCTCGAGCACCGGGAACTGCGCGCGTGCCTCTTCGAAGGTCATTCGACGCGAAGTTCTACCGGTGCGTGGTCGGAGAGGAGTCGCCCTCCCACTCGCCGCCGCTCCTCGGGCCACATGACGGGCGCCGTGGCGGCCGCGCCGCGGACGAGGATCTGGTCGATTCCGGCCGCCGGCTCCGAGTAGCCCCACGACCGGAGCTCGTCGTAGGCGAAGCCCTGGCCGGGCGCGATGTTCGCGTCGCCGCAGAGGATCAGCGGCTCGGCGGGAAGGGCCAGCGCGTCTGCAAAGGCGGCGGCGCGGAGCAGCTGGCCGTCGGCGATGCCCGGATCCGGCGCGTGACTCGTCGCGTGGAAGTTGGCGACGATGCCGACGCTCTCGACGCGGATCGCCTGGCAGACGCGGCGCTCACGGACGGCCGGCCGCAGCCGGGCTGCGGGGTTGAGCACGAGCGTCCACCGCTCGCGCACACGCAGGTGCGGCGCGACGAGGATCGCATTCGCCTGTCCGGTCACCGCCGAGCGCAGGCGCCCGTGGTGGACGCCGGTGAGCACGCGGCCCAGCTCGGCGCTCCCGAGCCGCGGCCGGGCCGCGACCGCGCCGACCGCCGTCATCCCGCTCCAGCCCGCGAGCCGGCCGAGGGCCCAGACCGGCACCTCCTGCAGTCCGAGCAGGTCGGGCCGATCGGCAGTGGCCAGGCGCACCATCTCCTCGAGGTACGCGCGCCGCTCCGGCGGCACGGCGTTGCCGTGAAAGACGTTCCACGTGCGGACGAGCAGCGGCACGGGCGTAGCCTACGGCCCGTGCGAATCGTGCTCGCGGACCCTTCGGCGTTCACCCCGCCCTACGACCACGCGCTCGCGTCCGCTCTCGCCCGCGCGGGCGCTGACGTCGAGCTGGTCACGTCGCGCTTCCGCTTCGGCGACGCGCCGCGTCCCGACGGCTACAAGCGCCGCGAGCTCTTCTACCCGCTCTCGTCGCGGCTGTTCCGGCGCTCGCCGCTGCGCGTGCCGCTGAAGGTGCTCGAGCACCCGCTCGGGCTGGCGGCGCTGTTGCTCCAGCCGGCGGACGTGCTCCACGTGCAATGGCTGACTGCGCCGGAGCTCGACGTGCATCTCTTCCGCCCGCGCATCCCGTCTGTATTCACGGCCCACGACCTCCTGCCGCGGCGGACGGCGCGCAAGGCCGAGCTGTGGCGCCGGCTGCTCACACGGTTCGACCGCGTGGTCGTGCACAGTGAACAGGGTCGCGACACGCTCGCAGCGCTCGGAGTCGATCCTGCCCGGCTGCGCGTCGTCCCGCATCCTGTCTTCCCGAGCGCTCCGGAACGCCGCGACGACGGCCGCACCGTGCTCAGCTTCGGCGTCATCCGCCCGTACAAGGGCCTGGCCGACGCGATCGAGGCCGTCCGGCGGGCCGGCAATGCGCGGCTGCTCGTCGCCGGCGACCCACTCGAGCCGATCGAGCCGTACCGCACTCGCGCTGCGGATCTCGACGTCGACTGGCGGCTCGGCTATCTCCCGCCGGCGGAGGTCGACCGGGCCTTCGGGGAGGCGACGATCGCCGTGTTCCCGTACCGGCCCGAGCTCGACCAGAGCGGCGCGCTCCTGCGCTCGCTCGGCGCGGGCGTGCCGGCGGTCGCGTACGACGTCGGGGGGATCGCGGAGCCGGTACGCCGCTTCGGCGCCGGCCGCGTCGTCCCCGCAGGCGACGTCGAAGCCATGGCCGCAGCGGTGCACGAGCTGCTCTCGAACCCGGACGCGCTCGAGCAGGCGCGCGACGGCGCACGGCGCGCGCGCGCCGAGTTGACCTGGGACGCTGCCGCACGCGCGCACCTGGAGATCTACGAGGAGATCGCGTGAAGTTCCGGCGCCGCTTCGCAGACCTGATCGCCCGCCAGCTCGACGTCTTCGCGTTGGACGAGGCGCCGCTCCTCGCCGAGGTACGCGAGGCCGAGCAGAAATACAACCGCGCCGAGCGCGACGAGGCCGAAGGGACGTACGGCGACTACGTGGACGTCGTCGAGACCGCGACCGAGGCACTGGCAGACATGCGCGACCGCTTCAAACGGACGCTCGACGAGGACGCCGCCGAGGAGTACGAGGCGGCGTTCAACCGCGCGGTGAAGCGGCGCTGGCCGCCGTTCGGACTCGAGATCGAGAACCGCTGACACCGGCGCCCGCGTGCGGCACACTGAGGCGGTGGAACCGCCGTCGCCGTTCCGGCTCGACGAGCTCGGGACGCTCCAGTTCGAGCGTCTCTGCGTCGAGCTGCTCGGCCTCGACGCAGGCCGCTTGGATGTGCGCCCGTGGGGCCGCTTCTCGCTGCTGATCGACGAGGGGATCGACGTCCCGGGTTCGGGCCTGCTCGACGGCCCGGTCCTCGTGGTCGTCGCCTGGCTCCGTCGTGGCTCGTCCCCCGGCGCGCCCGACCGGCTCCACGAGCTCCTGCTCGACTCGCTCGCCGTCTGGGAGGAGCGGCCCGCGCGCTCCCTGCTCGTGCTCACGAACGTCGCAGCCCCGCTCGACCTCCCTTCCGAGGTCGCCGCGACCATCCTCGGGCCTGACGAGCTGTGGCGCCTCTACGCCGCCTCGCCGCTCGCGCGCCTTCGTGCGCCCGCGGCGCTCGGAGTCGCCGACCTCGACGCGCTCGTGCCGGAGGACGCGGCGCGGCGCTCGAGCGCCGACGTCGCAGCGTCCGTCGAGCTCGCGCACATCTTCGTTCCGACCCGCGCCTACCACGACGCTCTGCGTGCGCTCGAGCGGCATTCCTTCGTCGTTCTCACGGGTCCGCCGGAGATGGGCAAGACGGCGATCGCGCGCATGATCGGGCTCGCGGCACTCACCGACGGCTGGGAAGTGCACGAGTGCATCCGTCCAGACGAGCTGTGGAGCCGCTTCGACCGGGACCGGCGGCAGGTGTTCATCGCGGACGACGCGTTCGGCTCGACCGAGTACCGTCCCGAAGCGGCCGAGCACTGGGCTGTCGAGCTCGACCGCGTGCTGCGCGCGATGGACGCACGGCATTGGCTCGTTTGGACGTCCCGCCCGGCGCCGCTCAAGGCAGGGCTGCTGCGTATCCACCGCGAGCACGGCGTTGAGCGGTTCCCGCAGCCCGCGGAGATCGACGTCGACGCGGCGCGCCTCGACAACGGCGAGAAGGCGCTGATCCTCTTCCGGCATGCCAAGAGCGCATCGTTGCCCGAGGCGGCGGTCGCGCTCGTCCAGGCACACGGCTGGCGCGTCGTCTCGCACCCCCACTTCACGCCGGAGCGGATCCGCCGCTTCGTCGCCGGCCCGCTCCGCGAGCTGACGCTGCAACAGGCCGCAGACCTCGACACGCTCGTCGCCGAGGAGATTCGCAGGCCGACGGATGCGATGGCCGCCTCGTACCGGGCGCTCGCACCCGGCGATCGCGCTGTCCTGCACGCTCTGCTCGACACGCCGCCGGGACCCGTTTCCGAGCGGGAGCTGCTTGCCGCCGTCCGCCGCCACTCCCCGGCCGGCCTCGCACAGCATCCGGCGCAGATCGTCGACCGGCTCCTGGATCACTTCGTTCGCATCGTCGAGCCGGCGAGCGTGACCTGGGTGCATCCGAGCTGGCGCGACCTCGTGATCGAGGAGCTCGCCGGGGACGCGGAGGCGCGGCGTGCGTTCGTCGGCGTCTGCGGGATCCACGGGATTGCGCTCGCGCTCTCCACCGCCGGCGGGGCGGCGGGCGAGCGCTCGCTGCCGCTGCTGCGGCACGACGGCGACTGGGATGCGGTGGCCGACCGGCTTGCCGAGCTCCTTCCCGAGCTCGAGCCGCCCTGTGTCGCCCTGCTGCTCGCTGCCCTGGCCGAGGCGCGCTCGGGCGCCCCGGACGCAGCGCAGCGCGAGCTCGGCGCACTCGCGCTCGAAGTGCTTTCCCAGCTCGCGCGCGTTTGGAGCGCGTCGCACAGCGGCGTTCCCGTCGGCCTCCTGACAGCGTGGCTGTCGCTCGCCTCGACCGTCCCCGAGCCGCCGCCCCTGCCCGCCCTGGCCGCGGCGTGGGTCGAGCTCGCCCCCTCCCAGCCCGTCGACCTCGCGTCGGCGGCCGAGGCGACTGCCTTCGACGACTGGCTTGTTCTCGTCGAGCAGCTGCACCGTCACGACCCGGGCCTGCTGGTGAGGTTCGGGTTCCCCGAAGCACAGTTGGCGCGGATCGAGGACTACGTCGCATCGGCACTGCGTCTGGCCGCCTCGGGCGAGGAGCCCGCGAGCCGCCCAACGGTCGTGCGAACGCTTCGACGCCTTGCGCGCCTCGTGCCTACGCTGGCGGGAGACGCGTACGAAGCCTCCGCGCGGCTGGAGCTGCGGATGCGCGACCGGTCGTCGAATACGGAGGAGGTCATCCTGCGGCCGCTGTCGCCGGAGCTCGAGCGGCTGCTCGCGCAACCGCTCATCGCGCAGGACCGGGACGAGCTGCTCGTCGCACGCGTCCTGCGCGACCTGTAGATCGGCTCAGCGGTGTCCGAAGTGGTGCGCGCCCGGCAGCGAGCCGTGGACGTCGGCGCCGTCGGTGAGCTTCCGGGCGAGCGGGCCGAGGCTCACGACCTCCCGCACAAGGACGTTGCGATTGCGGTCGAGGTGCTCGTACCGCCCGCGTGCGAGCAGGAGCGGCTCGCTGCGCACGACGGCACGGAAGCGCTCGTACACGACCGGGGGCACGATCAGGTTCACCTGCGCGTACTCGTCCTCGAGCAGCATGAAGACGACGCCGTTCGCAGTCGAAGGCCGCTGCCGCGCGACGACCATCCCCGCGACGGCGACGCGCGCACGGTGCGGCTGGTCGAGCAGCTCGAGGCTCGAGAGCGTTCCCGGAGGCAGGTGCGGCCGCATCAGCTCGAGCGGGTGCACGCCGACCGACATGCTCGTCGTCCGGTAGTCGGCGAGCATCCGCTCCCACGTCGTGGGCTCCGGCAGGTCCGGCGTCTCGACGGTCGGCTCGAGCGGGAGCGCGAGCTGCTTCTCGCTGCCGCCGGAGCCGGGCACCGTTTGCGGGCGCGGAACGAGCCCGAGCTGCCAGAGGAGCTCCCGCCTGCGCATGCCGAAGCAGTCGCAGGCGCCGCATTCGATCAGCACGCGCAGCACCCGGTCGTCCGGCGCTACGCGCTGGACCAGGTCGCGCAAAGACGAGAAACCCCCATTCCGCTCGCGGCTCTCCACAATGGCCTCCGCCTCGTCTTCGCCAACGCCGTGGACATACGAGAGCCCGATGCGAACGGCTCCGTCCTCGATGGTGCAGTGCGCAGCGCTGCGCAAGACGTGCGGCGGCCGCGTCTCCACGCCACGCCGCTGCGCATCGCGCACGAGCGTTGCCGGCGGATAGAAGCCCATCGGCTGCGCGTTGAGCAGCGCGGCGAGGAACTCCGCCCGGTAGTGATGGCGCAGCCACGCCGACTGGTATGCGAGCAACCCGAAAGCCGCCGAATGCGACTTCGGAAAGCCGAAGCCCGAGAAGCCGGCGAGCTTGTCGTAGACCATGTGCGCAGTCGACTCGTCGACGCCCTTGCCGAGCGCACCCTCGACGAAGCGGGCTCGGTACGCCTCGAGTGCAGCGTGTGAGCGCTTTCGGCTCATCGCGCGGCGCAGCCCCTCCGCGTCGCCGACGGTGAAGCCGGCGAGATGGATCGCGACTTCGAGCACCTGGTCCTGGAAGACGACGACGCCGAGCGTGTCGCGCAACGGCTCCTGCAGCAGTGGATGGTCGGCCGGCGGCTCGAAGTCCGGATCCTCGCGCAGCTTCTGCCTGCGATCGATGTACGGGTGCACCGCCTTGCCCTGGATCGGCCCCGGCCGGACGAGTGCGACCTGGACCGTGAGGTCGTCGAGGTTCTCCGGCCGGGTGCGCAGGAGCGACTGCATCTGCGCCCGGCTCTCGATCTGGAAGCAGCCGACGGTGTCCGCGTTCTGGATCTCCTCGAACACGGCGGGATCGTCGAGCGGCACGCGCGAAAGGTCGATCTGCCGGCCGCGCGTGCGAGCGATCAGGTCGACGCACTCCTCGACCGCGGAGAGCATGCCCAGCCCCAGCAGGTCGATCTTCAGGAAGCCCGCGTCGGCGCAGGAGTCCTTGTCCCACTGGCACATCTGCCGGCCCGCCATCGCGGACGGCTGCACGGGAACGAGCTCGACGAGCGGACGCGTCGAGATCACCATCCCGCCGGGGTGCTGCGAGATGTGCCGCGGCAGGCCGGCGATCTCCGAGCACAGCTCGGCGAAGGCGCGCCAGCGCGGCGAGGCGAGCTTCTGCGCCGCGTCCGGCAGCAGCGCAACCTCCTCGGCGACGCGTGCCGCGTTCCAGCCGTCGGAGAGCTTCGCCAGCCGCTCGAGCTCCGCGAACGGGAGGCCGAGCGCCTTGCCGACGTCGCGGATCGCGCCGCGTGAGCGGTACGTGGCGAAGGTCGCGACGAGCGCCGCGTGCTCGCGCCCGTACTTCTCGGTCACCCGGACAATCAGCTGCTCGCGAATGTCCCGCGGGAAGTCCAGGTCGATGTCCGGCACCGACGAGAGCTCGCGGTTGAGAAAGCGGCCGAGCGAGAGCTTGGCGGCGACCGGATCGACGTGCGAGAGCCCGGTCAGGTAGCAGACGAGCGAGCCGACGGAGGAGCCGCGGCCGCGGCCCGGCGGCAGGACGTGGCGCATCGAGCCGGGGCCGCGCACCTCGGAGGCCACCTCGCGTGCGAGCTCGAGCACCTCCCAGTGGAGCAGGAAGAAGCCGGCGAGACGTAGCTCGTCGATGAGCATCAACTCCTCGTCCAGGCGCGCGAGCGCATGCGCTCGCACCCCTGGACTAGACGAGGCATAGCGTCCGTCAAATTTCGCGCGACAGAGATTGGAGAGCTGCACGATCGCCGGGTCGGGCCCGCCCGAGAAGTCGGGATACCGGTAGCCGAGCTCCTCCGTCAGGTCGAACGTGAGCCGCTCCGCGAGCTCGGCGGTGCGCAGGACCGCGTCCCGATCGTCGGGAAAGCGCTCGAGCACGTCCGCGGGCGCTGCGAGCACGCACTCGTGGTTGCCGCGCCGCTCCCGCTCGCAGCCGTCGAGCGACGTGCGGGAGCGGACCGCGACGAGGACGTCCTGGAGCACGGCGCGGCGCGCATCGTGCGCGTGCACGTCGCCCGACGCGACAGTGTGCACGTGCAACGTCTCTGCCAGGTTGCGCAGCGCCGCGTTGCGGCGTGCGTCTCCCCGCTCGTACGGGCGCTGCAACTCGACGAAGAAGCGGTCGCGGCCGAAGGTCCGCGCGAGCTGCGCCGCCGCGTTCGGGTCGTGCACCGCCAGCCCGTACCGCGCGCAGCCGGAGAGACAGACGAGCCCCTCGTTCAGCTGTTCGAGCAGGCGTACGTCGAGCGACGGCGGCAACGGCTCACGCCCTTCCTTCGGACGCGTCCCGGCATGCGCGGCGGTGAGCAGCCGGCACAGGTTCGCGTAGCCCTGCGCGGTCTCGACGAGCAGCGTGACGTGCGAGCCGCCGTCGAGGGTGACCTCCGCGCCGGTGATCGGCCGGACACCGAGGTGCTTCGCCGCGTGCGCGAACTCGAGCGAGCCGTAGACGCCGTCGTGGTCGGTGAGCGCGAGCGCCGGGTAGCCGAGCTCGGCGGCTCCTGCCGCCAGCTCCTCCGGCTGCGACGCGCCGTCGAGGAACGAGTAGGCCGAGTGCGCGTGAAGCTCGACGTAGGCCATCCCCGTGTTCTACACGAACATACGTTCGACCGCCATGGCCGCTACCGTCCAAGCGAGCGATCGTGACGGGTAGGCGGATCCTGCTGCTCTGCGTCGCGGGCCTGCTGGCGGCCTCGGCGCTGCTTGCGATCGGGATCCTGCTCGTCGGGCACTTCGGCGACACCGAGAGCAAGATCCTCGGCTCGACCGCGTTCCTTGCCGGCTACGGCCTCCTCGCGGTGCCGGCAGTCACGCTCTTCGACCAGGGGCTGCTTCGGGCGCTCGCGCTCGCAACCGCCTCACTGGCCGCGCTCAGCGCCGCGCTCGCGCTCGCGGCCGTGTGGATGCCCTCCGAGCCGGACGCGCTGGGCAGGTCGGCCGGGACGGCGAGCGTGCTCACGCTCGCCTGTACGCAGATCTCGATCCTGTCGGCCCGCCGGCGCGAGCGCGACTCCGCTGTCCTGCGCCGGCTGTTCGCGACGTCGTGCGGGACGGGCGTCCTCGCCGCAGCCGCCGGCACCGCGTTCGTGTGGGGAGGCCTGCAAGGCGGAGACTCTGCCAGGCTGATCGGGGCCCTGGTCGTGCTCGACCTCGCGCTCGTCGCGCTGCAGCCGGTTCTTGCGCGTGCCCGGCCCGGGGGCCCGGTGCATCGGCTGCGGGTCGTCCGGAGCCTGGGAGAGCCGGTGGACGTCACGATCGAAGGCGGCGACCTCGCCGGCGCCGCCGCCAAGGCGATTCGGTCCGTCGAACGAGACGGCTCCCGCGTCGTCGCAGTCGAGGTCGGTGAGCCGGACCCGAGCTAGGGTCCGTACGTGGACGGTGCCGCCCGCCGAGAGCGCCTCTCCCGCGCGCGCCTCTACCTCGTGCTCGAGGCGCGGCCACGCGGAGAGGATCCGGCGCCCCTGCTCGACGCGGCGTTGCGCGGCGGCGTCGACGTCGTCCAGCTGCGCGACAAGGAGCTCCCGGACGACGCTCTCGTCCGCACTGCCGCGGTCTTTCGCCGCGCCTGCGACGCGCACGGCGCCCTGTTCGTGCTCAACGACCGGCCCGACCTCGTCGAGGCGGCGGCAGCCGACGGCGTGCACGTCGGCCAGGCCGACACGCCGGCCGTGCTCGCCCGCGCGGCCGTGGGGCCGGAGCGGCTCGTCGGGCTCTCCGTGAGCTCGCAGGGGGAGCTCGCCGCGGCGGCCGGGACGGACGTCGACTATCTCGGCGTGGGCGCCGTCTACGGCACGCCGACGAAGCCGGACGCCGAGAGCGTGGGGCTCGAGCTCGTGCGCGCTGCGGCCGGGCAGGCGCGCGTGCCCTGGTTCGCGATCGGCGGCGTCGACCTCGGCAACGCGGCGGAGCTCGCCGCTGCCGGCGCGCCCGGGATCGCCGTCGTGCGCGCGATCCGGGACGCCGCGGATCCGGAGGCTGCCGCCCGCGCGTTACGCGCCGCGCTGGGTGAACCATCCCCTGCCTGAGCCGTCGTGGAAGACGACGGTGTTCTCGCCGCTCTCCAGCACGACCTCGAAGTAGCGGCGGATGACGGGCTCCTGGGTCCACCAGCGGTCGAGCACCCGCCACTCCTCGCGCAGCGCGACGACCGGCTGATGGTTCACCTGCCACGGCGTGCCGTCGAAGTTCGACTCGACGCGCGCCGGGCGCGGCTCGTTCAGTCGTCCCGCGGTACGAACAGCGCTCGCGCCTCGGGAATGCGCGACCACGGTGCGACCTCCACGACGGTGCAGACGGAGCCGGAGCCGGTGCTCGCCCGCACCTGGCGCAGGCCCTCGCTCAGGCGGCTGCGGTCCTCGGCGCCGGCGGCGAGCAGCTCGAGCTGGCGGCCGGCGGGCTCGGTGAGCTCGACGAGCTCGAGCCGGAGCGCGAGCACGGGCGCCGGCAGCTCGGCGAGCCTGGGCGCGAGCGCGACGCGGATCCGGTCGGCATCCGCGCTCGGCTCGCGCAGCGTGAGCGAGCGGCGCCACGAGCCGCCGCCGACGAGCCGCGCGGCGAGCGCCACCTTGCGGACGAAGCGGTCCCGGCGCTCCGGCCGGGCGAGCACGGTCTCGACGAGCGCGCCGAAGGCACGCCGCAGCGTCAGCTCGTTCCCGACCGCGTCCGGGAACGTGAGCGTCTCCGCCAGCTCGGACGGCGGGCGGCGACCGCGCACCCGCGCGGCCGCCCCGCCTCTCGCCAGGCCCCAGGCGCGCCGGCCGTCCGGCCCCAAGCGTTCGGCGACGGCGCCACCCGGCAGGCCGGCAAGCTCTCCCAGCTTGCGTACCCCGAGGGACTCGAGCTCCTCGTAGCGCTGCCGCTCGAGCGGCAGCAGCGTCAGCGGCAGCGGCGCGAGGAAGCGCCCCATCTCCTCGTCGCGGACGACGAGCAGCCGGCCCGGCTGCGCAACGGAGGCCGCGGCGAGAGCCGCGAAGCGCCGGGTCGCCGCGCCGATCCGCGCGTCCCAGCCGGCGCCGGCCGCGGCGAGCGCCCGCAGCAGCGCCGGCTCGAGCCCGCCGTACAGCCGCTCCACCCCGCGCGTCTCGAAGTACGCGATGCCGACCGCGACCGGCTCGACCGCGAAGCCCGCGTCTTCGAGCGACCGGACGATCTCCTCCCACGCCTGCTCGGCGGCCGCGGGATCCGGGTCGACGAGCGCGAGCCGCGGACAGGTCGCGAGCGCCTCGCCCAGCCGCATCCCCGGCCGCACCCCCGCCGCCTCCGCCGCCGCCGTCACGGGGCCGAGCAGCGGCTCCCCTCCCTGCTCCGGCGCAAGCGCCGCCGGGCGCAGCGCCAGGGCGGGCGCCTTCCGCAAGGCCGCCTTCAGCTCGAACCCGGGAATGGAAAGACAGGCGATCACGGGAACATATGTTCTACACGAACACCTGTTCTCCTGTCAATTAGACTAGCCCCGAACTGCAGGCACCTGGATGCGCGGAACAGGGTCGCCCGCACGAGGCGGGCCGCAAGGATGCAGTTCCCGCATCCAGGCGCCGCTCCGAGCCTACCTCGGAGGAGACAAGACAATCGGCAACAATGTGCGATACTGCGGGCTCGGGACTTCGCTCGGGTGCCTCAGGCGGCACGCTGAGCATCCGGGAAGCCCGCCAAGCCGCGAAGCCCGAGTTAGGCGGGGCAGCTTCGATTCTCCTGAGGCTGCCCCGCACCTTCTTCCAGCTGCCTACAGGGTGACTTCGGCGGCCGCGCCGGCCATGCGCACGAAGCGCGGAACGACGTCGAGCACGCTCTCGCGCGCGCACCACTCGATGTCCGACTCGAGCCCGTGCCGGTGCAGGTTGCGCGCGCTCTGGCTCGCCCCGAGGCCTTCGAGCGGGCTGCCGAAGGTGTGCACGAGACGGATCGCGGCGGCGGCGGAATCCGCGGGCTCGCCGCCGAGCGCCTCGGCGATGCGCCCCGCGCAATACGCGTCGTCGAGCGCGAGCTCGTCGAGCACGCCCGCGCAGAGCACGGCGACGTCCTCCCCGGCCTCCCGCGCCGCTGCGGCGACCGCGTCCAGATTCAGCAAGCAGCCGACGTACACGCGCTCGAAGCGGGCCGCCGCGGAGACGAGCAGCCGCGTCCCGTTCGTCGTCGTGAGGACGAGCGTCTCGGCCGCAGGCTCGCCCGCGATCTCGCGCGGCGAGTTGCCGAAGTCGAAGCCCGGAATGTGCTCCAGCCGCCGCTCGCCGGCGAGCTTCACAGAGCCCTCCGTCGCGGCGAGCGCCCGCGCCTCCTCGATCTCGGCGCAGCAGAGGACGCGCCGGTAGCCGGCGGCGAGCGCCTGCGTCATCGTCGACGTCGCGCGCAGGACGTCGACGACGATGCCCGCCGGGGCCGGCGTGTGCTCGCCGGGTGTGAAAGCAACGTGGACGCGCACGGGGTTACCCTAGTCACCGTGTCCACGACGCAGCTGGGCCTGCCGACCTGCTACCGCCATCCGAACCGCGAGACGGGGCTCTCGTGCTCGGAGTGCGGACGGCCGATCTGCACGGAGTGCATGACCGTCGCGCCGGTCGGGCTGCGCTGCCCCGACCACGCCGGCGCCCGCGCTGCCAAGTCCCGCGTGCTCGGCGGCCGGGTCGTCGTGCGCGCGCCGCACATGCCGCTCGGCCGGACCGAAGCGCTCGTCACCAAGGCGCTCATCGCCGTCAACGTCGCCATCTACCTGATCGGCGCGGTGCAGGGCAACGGGATCAACAACCCCGGCGGCGGCCCGAACAGCCTGTACGCGAAGCTCTGGCTCTTCGGCCCGGAGGTCGCGCACGGCGACTGGTGGCGCCTGATCACGACGATGTTCCTGCACGCGAACCTCGTCCACATCGGCTTCAACATGCTCGCGCTGTGGTGGTTCGGCGCTCCGGTCGAGCAGTACCTCGGCCGCGCGCGCTTCATCGCGCTCTACTTCGTCGCCGGGCTCGCCGGCTCGGCGGGCGCGCTCGTCCAGACGCCCGGTGTCACCGTCGGCGCCTCCGGCGCGATCTTCGGCGTGCTCGGCGCGATGGCGATCCTCGAGTGGCAGGCGACCGGCCGGCTCTGGGGCAACGCGATGACGCTGATCGTGATCAACCTCGCCCTTTCGTTCGCGATCGCGAACATCTCGATCGGCGGCCACATCGGCGGCCTGATCGGCGGCGTCCTGGCCACGCTCGCGTTCGCCCGGTGGGGACGCGGCCACGCCGCCTACGGCCGGCTCGGGCTCGGAGGTGCCCTCGGCCTCCTGCTGATAGCCGGGGCGAGCATCGCCATCGCCTACTGGCAGGTCCGCGGCCTCGCCTGAGGGGTTCCTCGAACTCCTGAGCGGGGATCGGTGCCCGCCCCGATGCCCTGTTCCTCGGCCCTGGGCACGCTCAAGGACAGGAGGAGAGCATGGCGCGGGACATCTTCATCAAGCTCGACCGGTGCCACTACTGCAACCGGCCCGGTTTCGTCGTCTGGGACACCGACCTGTTCACGTGCGGACGCGAGGTCTGCAAGTCGCTCGCGTTCGCCGAGGTGCGCCACCGTCACCACGACGGCCTCCACGCCCTGCCCGAGAAGCAGCTCGCGAAGGCGCTCCTCACCGCGCTCGACACCTTCGAGCACGCGCTCGCGCTCGACGAGCACGGCGACGTCGTGAAGGCCGCAGACGCCGAGCGGATCCGCAACCGCGAGCGCCAGCAGACCTCGCACCTGCTCTCCGAGCTGCACGAGCTCGAGCGCCGCTACCCGGCGCCGGCGGCCCCGGCCGACCGGGCGCCTCTACCGCCGCCGCCGCCGAACCCGCGCTACCGGCGTTTCATCGGCCAGGGACGCACCGTCCCGCTCCAGCAGCGCGACGCCGAGCCGACGCACGCCTGACGGCTACTCGAAGAACTGCTCGCGCGGCGCAAGCGCCCCGCCGAAGAGCCACGCCCAGCGCGACAGCCGTCGCACCTGCACGTGGACGGCGTCCGGATCATCCTCGGCGTGCTCGTCGCGGTACGCGCGCAGCCACGCGCGGGCCTCTGTGTCAGAGCCGGCCCGCGCGCGTCTGCGTCCGTCGACGAGGAACTCGTATCGGGGCACTTACCCCCCGGCGACCACGTACTCGGCCCGATGCGCTTCCTTCAGCACTGCCTGTGCGGAGGCGAGACGTGCGAGCGGCACCCGGTACGGGGAACAGCTCACGTAGTCGAGCCCGATGCGGTGGCAGAACTCCACCGAGGTGGGCTCGCCGCCGTGCTCGCCGCAGATGCCGGTCTTCAGGCCCTCCTTGACCGCGCGGCCGCGGTCGACGCCGATCTGCATCAGCTCGCCGACGCCGCTCTGGTCGAGCCGCTCGAACGGGTTGGACTCGATCACGCCGTCCTCGAGGTAGAACGTGAGGAACTTGCCCTCTGCGTCGTCGCGCGACATGCCGAGCGCAGTCTGCGTGAGGTCGTTCGTCCCGAACGAGAAGAAGTCCGCGTACTCGGCGATGTCGCCTGCACGGAGTGCGGCCCGCGGCAGCTCGATCATCGTCCCGCAGAGGTACTCCATCGCCGGAGCCTCTTCCTCCATCACGCGCTCCGTGAGCTCGCGCAAACGGCGCAGCTCCTCCTTGAAGACGACGAGCGGGTGCATGATCTCGACGAGCGGAGCGTCGCCCGTGCGTTCCTGCACGGCCTTCGCGGCCCGCGCGATCGCGCGCACCTGCATCTCGTAGATCTCGGGCCACTGGATGCCGAGGCGGCAGCCGCGTGTTCCGAGCATCGGGTTCGACTCGTGCAGCACCTTGATCCGCTGCCGCATCCGTTCGTCCGTCGCCTGGTCGATCGGCGGCAGGAACTCGTGCAGCGGCGGGTCGAGCAGCCGGATCGTCACCGGCAGGCCCGCCATCACCTCGAAGATCGCCTCGAAGTCGGCCTGCTGGAACGGCAGCAGCCGCTCGAGCGCGGCCCGGCGTCCGGCCTCGTCGGAGGCGAGGATCATCTCCTGCACCACCGGCAGCCGCTCGTCGCCGAAGAACATGTGCTCGGTGCGGCAGAGGCCGATGCCCTGGGCGCCGAACTCGCGGGCCTTCGCCGCGTCCTCGGGGTTGTCGGCGTTCGCGCGGACCTTCATCCGGCGAACCCCGTCAGCCCACCCGAGGATCGTCTCGAAGTCCTCGTTGATCTGCGGCGGCACGAGTGCGACCTCGCCCACGATGACGCGGCCGGTGCCGCCGTCGACCGTGATCGTGTCGCCTTCGTGGAGCTCGTGGTCACCGATGCGGACGGTCTTCGCCGCCACGTCGATCGAGAGCCCTTCGCACCCTGCGACGCAGGGCTTGCCCATGCCGCGGGCGACGACGGCCGCGTGCGACGTCATGCCGCCGTGCGCCGTCAGGATGCCCTTCGCCTGCAACAGGCCGTGGATGTCGTCCGGCGTCGTCTCGTAGCGAACGAGGATCACTGACTCTCCGGCCTTGCCGCGCTCCTCCGCCGTGTCGGCGTCGAGCACGATCTTCCCGCAGGCGGCGCCCGGGGAGGCGTTGAGGCCGCGTGCCGCGATCTCGAGCGTCGCGCCCGGGTCGAGCATCGGGTGCAGCAGCTGGTCGAGCTGGCCCGGGTCGATCCGCGAGATTGCCTCCTCGCGGCTGATCAGGCCCTCCGCCGTCATGTCGACGGCCGACTTGATCGCTGCCACGGCGGTGCGCTTCGCGGAGCGGGTCTGCAGGAGATAGAGCCGCTCGTCCTCGACGGTGAACTCGATGTCCTGCATGTCGCGGTAGTGATGCTCGAGATTCGCCATCGTGTCGAGCAGCTGCTGGTACGCCTCCGGCAGCGTCTTGCTCATCTCCTCCACCGGCTGCGGCGTGCGGATGCCGGCCACGACGTCCTCGCCCTGCGCGTTGATCAGGTACTCGCCGTACACACCGACCTCGCCGGTGGACGGGTCACGCGTGAAGCAGACGCCGGTCGCCGAGCGATCGCCCTTGTTGCCGAACACCATCTGCATGACGTTCACCGCGGTGCCGAGATCGTCGGGGATGCCGTACGTGCGCCGGTAGACCTGCGCGCGCGGGTTGCCCCACGACTCGAACACGGCGAGGACAGCGCGGCGCAGCTGCTCGCGCGCATCCTGCGGGAACTCGCCGTCGGTCTCCTGGCGGTAGATGTTCTTGAACGTCTCGACGAGGACGCCGAGGTCGTCGCCGGTCAGATCGACGTCCAGCTGGACGCCGCGCTCGCGCTTGAGGTCGGCGAGTGCGTTCTCGAAGCGGCTGCCGTCGATCCCGTCGACGACCTCGCCGTACATCTGGATGAGACGGCGATAGGAATCGCGCGCGAAACGCGGGTTGTCGGTCTTGCGGGCGAGGCCCTCGACCGCGTCGTCGTTCAGCCCGAGGTTGAGGATCGTGTCCATCATCCCCGGCATCGAGATCGCGGCACCGGAGCGCACGGATACGAGCAGCGGCTCCTCGGAGTCGCCGAAATGCTTGCCTGTCTTCTCCTCGAGACGGGCGATATGCTCCCCGACCTCGTCGTCGAGGCCCTCGGGAACCTGGTGTTGGCGCGTGTAGGCGCGGCAGGCGTCGGTCGTGATGCTGAAGCCGGCAGGAACCGGGACGCCGAGCTGGGTCATTTCGGCCAGCCCGACACCCTTGCCGCCGAGGAGCTCCCGGCCGCCGTCGGTGGGCTCGTCGAAGTCGTATACGTACCTGGTCATGAGCGCAAATGTTGTCATACACCCGAGGATGCAGACCCAAACCATCGTGGGCATCGGCGGTTTCCCGGACGAAGCGATGGTCGATTACGTACTGGCCCTCCCCCACGACCTGATCCTCGGCCGGCGAGCCGCGGCTCGAGGCCGCCTCCTCTCCTAGCGCCGGCGGCGCGAGCGGAACTCGGCGAGCCAGGCGACCGAGCGCAGGCCGATCCAGATCGGCGTCAGCACGACGTAGAAGAGCACGTCGGCGAAGACGAGGATCACGCTCCAGAGCACCCAGTAGCGCAGCGGGATGCGCGGCTTGCGTCTCACGAGCGCGTCCCGTTGGCCTTCCGGTCCTCGACGACGCGGAGGAGGCGCTGAGCGGTCTCCTCGATCGAGAGCTCGGAGATGTCGATCACCGGGCAGCCGAGCCGGCGGTGGAGCTGCGCCGCCTGCTCGAGCTCCTCGTAGATCTCCATCAGCTCGGCGTAGCGGCGGTTGCGCGCGCCGCCGCCCATCGTGCGCACGCGGGCGCGGCGGATCTCGACGAGCCGGTTCGGGTCGATCGTCACCCCGACCACCTTCGTCTGCTCCACCTCGAAGAGCTCCTTGGGCGGCTCGATCCCCTTCACGACGGGGACGTTCGCCGCCTTGTGGCCGAGGTAGCCGAGGTAGATCGAGAGCGGAGTCTTGGACGTCCTCGACACGCCGACGAGCACGATGTCCGCGTCGTGGAGGCCGCTCCCGACCCCGTCGTCGAAGCGGACGGCGAACTCGATCGCCTCCATCCGCTTGAAGTACGCGGAGTTGAGCGGCGGCCGCGAGCCCGGCGTCATCTTCGCAGCGACGCCGGAGACGCGCGCGACGGCGTCGATCGGATGGCCGAGCAGGTCGCAGTAGTGGAGCTTGGCGCGGCGGCAGAGCGTCCGCATCGTCTCGCGCAGCTCCGGCTTCACGAGCGTGTAGACGACGACGGCCGGGCGGCCCTTCATCCGGTTGACCGCGAGCTGCAGATGGTCCTCGGACTCGACCCGGGGGTGCCGGATCTCGACGAACTCCTGCTCGGGGAACTGCGCCTCGAGCGCCTGGACGAGCCGCGCCGCGGTCTCGCCGGTGGCGTCGGAGACGACATGGAGCTCGACAGGCGGATTCGGCACGGGGTGAGCCTAGACGGGAACGCACGCGACCGCGAGCGCGCCGTCGACCGTCACGGCGAGCGTCTTGAAGACCCGCGCCGGGTCGATGCCGAGCTTCTCCGCGGCCTCGAGGCCGTACGAGCCGGCCGCGGGGTCGTGCTCGTACTCGTGCAGCTCGAAGCGGATCCCGGCCCGTTGCACCGTTGCGATCGCAGGGGTCTGCGCCATGCCGATACCGTAGAGCCCCATGACCGAGGTCACCATGGACAAGATCGTGTCGCTCTGCCGCCGGCGCGGCTTCGTCTTTCCCTCCTCCGAGATCTACGGCGGCCTCGGCTCGACGTACGACTACGGCCACTACGGTGTCCTCGCGAAGAACAACATCCGCCAGCTCTGGTTCCAGGCGATGGTGCAGGAGCGCGACGACATCGTCGCCCTCGACTCCGCGATCATCCTCAACCCCGCCGTCTGGGAGGCCTCCGGCCATGTCGCGGGCTTCAGCGACCCGCTCGTAGACTGCCGCACCTGCAAGCTCCGCTTCCGCGCCGACAAGCTCGAGGACGCCCAGTGCGGCCGCAGGCCGAGCAAGCGGCCCGGCGAGTTCGCCGACTGCGACCTCACCGAGGCGCGCCAGTTCAACCTCATGTTCCAGACGCAGGTCGGCGCGATGGAGGACGCGAGCTCGACCGCGTACCTCCGCCCGGAGACGGCGCAGGGCATCTTCATCAACTTCAAGAACGTGCTCCAGCTCGCGCGGCGCAAGCCGCCGTTCGGGATCGCGCAGGTCGGCAAGTCGTTCCGCAACGAGATCACGCCCGGCAACTTCCTCTTCCGCGTTCGTGAGTTCGAGCACATGGAGATGGAGTTCTTCGTCCCGCCCGCCGAGGCGGAGCGGTGGTACCGCTACTGGATCGACGAGCGCTTCACCTGGTACCTCAAGTACGGCCTGCGCGAGAGCAACCTGCGCAAGCGCGAGCACTCGGCCGAGGAGCGCTCGCACTACTCGAGCGGCACCACCGACATCGAGTACCTCTATCCGATCGGCTGGTCCGAGCTCGAGGGCATCGCCAACCGCGGCGACTTCGACCTCACCCAGCACACGCAGTACTCCGGGACGAAGCTCGAGTTCGTCGGCCAGGACGGCGAGCGCTACACGCCGTACGTGATCGAGCCCGCAGTGAGCATCGAGCGGATCTTCGTGGCGATGCTCGTCGATGCCTACGACGAAGAGGTCGTTGGAGACCGGGAACGCACCGTGCTGCGCCTCCACCCTGCCGTCGCGCCGGTCAAGGCGGCGATCCTGCCGCTGATCCCGCGCAACGACGACATGGTCACGCGTGCGCGCACGCTCTTCGAGGAGCTGCGGCGCCGCCACATCGTCGAGTACGACGACGGCGGCCAGATCGGGCGCCGCTACCGCCGGCAGGACGAGATCGGCACGCCGTTCGCGTTCACGATCGACGACCAGACCCTCGAGGACGAGACGGTCACCGTCCGCGACCGCGACTCGCTCGCGCAGGAACGCCTGCCGCTCTCGGGCGTCAAGGACTGGCTCGAGGACGCGCTCGAGCGGCCCTGGACGGCGCCGCCCCGCTCGGACGACTAGCCGGGCGGGCGCCAGCTGGGCGGCCAGCGCTCGAGCAGCCGCTCCTTCGGGCCGAAGCCGAACTTCGCGTAGAGCGCGTGCATGTCGCGGGTGTGGAGGATCCAGCGCCGTTCGGCGAACGGGCCGTTGTCGATCATCTCGCGGACGAGCTCGACGCCGAAGCCCCGGCCGCGGCACTCCTCGAGCACGTAGACGTCGGCGAGATACACGAAACCGGCCGCGTCGCAGTCGACGGCCCGGGCGAAGCCCACCTGGCGGCCGTCGCGGTAGAGGCCGACGACGCGCGCGCTCGCGTCGATCAGCGCCTCCTGCCGCTCGCGCGGCCTGCCCGCCGACCAGTACACCTCGACGAGGAATGCATAGACCGCGTCGCGGTCGACCCGCGCCGGGTCGTCGTCGAGCTCGTACCCGTCGCCGAGTGCCCGCTTCACGCGCTCAGGGTCTTCAGGCGGAAGCCGCCGTGGTACTCGTACGACGCCTGGATCACCTTGAGCGCGTCCCGCGACGCGCGCTCGCCGAGGTCGAGGGAGCCGGCGTCGGCGAGCGGGCTGCGGAGCAGCCCTTCGATCCCGCGGATCCCCTCGATGCTGAGCGCGAGCGCCTCCGCCTGGGCGGCGCAGCCGGCACAGACGGCGCCGCCGGCCCGCGGCGAGTAGCCGACGAGCGTCGCGTCGGCGGCCCCGCACTCGGCGCAGCTCGTGAGGTGCGGCAGGTATCCGGACAGCCAGAGCAGCTTCAGCTGGAAGGAGAGCGCGAGCGGGTCGAGCGCGGGCCGCTCCGCGGCATGGGGCGCCTCGTCGAGCAGGTCGAGGAAGCGCGTGAGCGCGGTGAAGGCACGCTCGTTCGCCTCTTGCTCGGTGAACAGGCGCAGCATCGCCTCGGCGCCGATCAGGCCGGCGGAGAGGCGGTAGTAGTCGGAGCGCGAGGCCTGGTGGTGCCGCAGCAGCTGGACGCCGGTGACTGTCTGCAGCTCGCCCGAGCCCTGGTGGAGCATGAGCTCGACGTGCGAGAGCGGTTCGAGCCGGCCGCCGAAGCGGGACGTCGTCTTCCGGACGCCCTTCGCCACCGCGCCGATCCGGCCGCGGTCGAGCGTGTACAGGTGCAGGACGCGGTCGGCCTCGCCGAAGCGGATCGACCGCAGCACGACGGCCTCGGTCTTGTAGGTGCGGCCCGCCATCCCTCTCGGAGTCTAGGGTCGCGGACGGACCTCGGGCTGGCAGCGCGGGCAGAACCACGTGCCGCGCCCGCCGGCGCGCGTCTTCGCAATCGGCGTGCCGCAGCGGTCGCAGGGCTCGCCGCCGCGGCCGTAGACGTGGAACTCGTCCTGCATGCGCCCGCCGCCGTAGACGCCGTCGCCGAGGTCCGCTCCGTGCCGCGCGAGCCCGCGGCGCAGGGCGGCGCGGATCCCCCGCCGCAGGCCCGCGACCTCCTCGGCGTCGAGCCCGCCGGCCGGCCGGAGCGGGTTGAGGCGCGCGCGCCAGAGCGACTCGTCCGCGTAGATGTTCCCGAGACCGGCGACGGTGCGCTGGTCGAGGATCGCAGCCTTCACGGGCGCTGCACGCCCGGCGAGCCGCGACGCGAGGAACGCGGTCGTGAAACGCGGGCCGAGCGGCTCGGGGCCGAGCCTCACGGTGAGGTGCGCCTCGGCTTCGTCCGGGTCGAGGAGCGCCCACGTTCCGAACCGGCGGACGTCGCGATAGGCGACGCGCGCGCCGTTGTCCAGCTCCAGTACGGCGCGCTCGTGCGTGCCCGCTCCGTCGGGAAAGCCGCCGGTCATGCGCAGATGGACGAGCAGCGCGCGCCCGCTCTCGAAGCGCACGACAAGGTATTTCCCGCGCCGGTCGACGGCTGCGACGCGCTCGCCCACGAGCTCCGCCTCCACGTGCGCCGGCTCGTCGGGCCGCACGAGCCGCGAGTCGAGGATCTCGACGCGATCGAGTCTCCGCCCGATCAGCACCGGCTCGAGCCGCACGCGAACCGTCTCAACTTCGGGCATCTCCGGCACCGGTCCAATGTAATGCCGGTGCGGAGGTGATGCGGTGACGGCCAACATCCGCGACCAGGTTGCCGAAGGCAACCTGGTCGCTGCCGTTCAGCCGATGGTCTCGAGGACGATCGGCCGCGCGAGCGGCTCGGCGCCGCCGAGCTCGTACGCAGCGAGCACCGCCGCTGCGGCCTCCGCCGCAGAACCCTCGTCCCGCGCGTGGATCTCGGCGAGCGGCTCGCCCGCCTCGACCGCATCGCCGCGCTTCTTGCGGCAGACCACGCCGACCGCATGGTCGACCGGGTCGTCCTTCTCGCGCCGGCCCGCACCCAGGTGAAGCGCGGCGAGCCCGACCGGCAGCGCGGCGAGACGCTGCACGTAGCCGCCGGACGCAGCGGGAACCTCGCGGATCACCGGCGCCCGCGGCAGCGCGTCCACGTCGGGGTCCCCGCCCTGCACGCGCACCCAGCGCTCGTACGCTGCGACGGCCGAGCCGTCTGCGACGGCCTGCTCCGCGCGGCGCCGGCCCTCGGCACGGTCGACGCCGAGGTCCGAGAGCGCGAGCAGGTGCGCGCAGGCGTCGAGGACGAGCTCGTCGAAGTCCGCCGGCCCCTCGCCGCGCAGCGTGGCGACCGCCTCGCGCACCTCGAGCGCGTTGCCGACCGCGCAGCCGAGCGGCTGGTCCATGTCCGTCAGCACGCAGACGACGTCGCGCTCCGCGCGCTCGCCGAGCGCGAGCATCGCCTCGGCGAGCACTCGCGCATCGGGGAGCGACTTCATGAACGCGCCGTCGCCCACCTTCACGTCGAGCACGATCGCGTCTGCGCCGGCGGCGATCTTCTTCGACATGATGCTCGCGGCGATCAGCGAGACGTTCTCGACGGTCGCGGTCACGTCGCGCAGCGCGTAGAGCATCTTGTCGGCCGGGACGAGATTCGCGCTCTGCCCGACGATCGCAAGGCCGGTGTCGCGCACCTGCGCAACGAACTCCTCGGTGGTCAGCTCGACGCGGAACCCGGGGATCGACTCGAGCTTGTCGAGCGTCCCACCCGTATGACCGAGCCCGCGCCCGCTCATCTTCCCGAACGGCACGCCGCAGGCGGCGACGATCGGCCCCACAGCGAGCGTCGTCTTGTCGCCCACGCCGCCGGTCGAGTGCTTGTCGACGACGCGCCGGCCGAGCGCGGCGTGAAGGTCGATCGTCTCGCCGCTGCGCACCATCGCATCGGTCAGCGCGAACGTCTCGGCGATCGTCAGGCCCTGGAAGTAGACCGCCATGAGGAACGCCGCAAGCTGGTAGTCCGGCACCTCACCGCGCGCGTATGCGAGCACGAGCTCCGCGACCTCACCGCCCGCAAGCTCCTTGCCGTCGCGCTTGCGCTCGATCAGCTCCGAAGCGCGGATCATTTCTGCGCGACGAAGACGGTGTGCAGCGTCGTCGCCCGGAACGGCCCGTGGATGTCGGGAACATGGTCGGCGTAGTGCGCACGGTCCATCGTCGCGGCAACGAAGGTGCGGATCGACGCGGAGTCCGGGAACACGAGGTGCGACTCGATGTCTCGCTGCTCCACCGACGCGAACTCCCGCTCGAGCAATGTCTTGCCGTTCGAGCGGTCGAAGCTCAACGGAGTGCGCGGCTCCGTGCACCCGATCAGGTCCCACACCTCCCAGACGTTCTCCACGTTGTGGGTCGCGGCCACCATGCGCCCTCCCGGCCGGAGGACGCGCGCGCATTCGGCGATCGCCTGCTCGAGCCCGGGGACGTGGTAGAGCACCCACCCTGCGAAGACGCAGTCGAACGCGCCGTCCGCGAACTGCAGCTCCTCGGCGTCGCCCACCTCGGCCGCGATCCCGCGCGCGCAGGTCAGCTCGACCATGCGCGCCGAGATGTCGATGGCGCGCACCTCCGCGCCGATGTCGCGCACGAATCGCTCCGTCAGCTCGCCCGGACCGCAGCCGACGTCGAGCAGACGCGCAGGGCGCGCCTCCGCGACTGTCGCGAACACGACGTCCTCTGGGTTCTCGCCCTCGACGAGCGCCCGGAAGATTGCGTTCCGCTTGGCCAGGCGCTCCTCGCTCGCGAACTCCCAGCGGACCAGGACTGGGTTGTCGAGCCTCATGGGGTCAGGGGATCGGTTGCCGTGGAGTTCACCGCGCGGGGGCGTTGCCCTTCACTGCGCTGCTTCTGCGACGAAGACGGAGACGATCCTGCTGCAGACGAGCGGGCCTTCGAAGCGCGGCAGCCGGTCGGCGAGGTCGCGGCGGGTGACCGACGCGGCCACGTAGATGCGGGCGGCCTCCCAGTCCGGGAACGTCACCGTCCCGTTCGAGTCGCGCCGCTCGACGCGGGCGAAGTGCCGCGCGAGCTGCTCGGCGCCGTTCTCGACGCTGAACGGATTGCTCCGCGTTCCCGCGCCGCGGTAGAGGCCCCAGAGCTCGTGCAGGTTCCGGTCGCTGTTCGTGACCGCGACGAGCCGGCCGCCGGGCCGCAGGACGCGGGCGAGCTCGGCGAGGGCCCGGTCGAGGTCGGGCACGTGGTAGAGCATCCAGGCCGCGACGGCGGCGTCGAACGACGCGTCGGGAAACGTCAGCTCCTGGACGTCGCCGACGAGCGCCTCGACGCCGCGCGCGCGGGTGAGCGCGACCATGCGCTCCGACTGGTCGAGCCCGACCACCTCGGCGCCGAGCTCGCCGGCGATCCGCTCCGCCAGCTCGCCGCGCCCGCAGCCGACCTCGAGCACGCGGCGCGGCTCGACCTCCGCGAGCGCCGCGAATGCGGTCTCGCGCGGACTGGGACCCGTCGCGTTCCTCCACGCCGCGGCGCGGACCGCGAAGCGGGACTCGTCGGCGTACTCGGCGCGAACGAGCTCGAGGTCGTTCAGGGGGCTCACGTCAGGGCGTGAGGATCGGCTGCCCGGGGATGCCGCGCGACGGCGACTTGCCGCCGAGCCACGCGTTGACGGTCGCACCGACGTCCGCGAACTCGCCTTCGTGAATCCGACCGGCGGCGTTGCGGCCGGCGACGTACGCGAGCAGCATTGCGTGCTCGCGCGAGTGGTCGGTCGACCGCGTCGTCGGGTCGCAGCCGTGGTCGGAAGTGAGGATCAGCAGGTCTCCGGGCCGCAACGCGTCGAGCAGGTCGGGCAGGCGCCGGTCGAAGTCCTGCAGGCAGCGGTGGAAGTTGACCGGGTCGTTGCGGTGTCCCCAGAGCATGTCCGTCTCGACGAGGTTCACGAACACGAAGCCGTCATCGAGCTCGAGCAGGAGCTTCTCCGTCTGCTGGATGCCCTCCACGTTCGACTTCGTCGGGTACGACTCGTCGATGTCGCAGCCCGCGAAGATGTCGGGAATCTTGCCGACCCCGTGCACGCGCGCGCCGGCTTCGCGGAGCAGCGTCAGGTAGTTCGGGCGGCGCGGCTCGAGCGAGAAGTCGTGGCGATTCGCCGTCCGCGTGTAGCTCCCCGGCGTGCCGACGAACGGTCGCGCGATCACCCGCGCCACCGCGTGCTTCCCCGTCAGCAGCTCACGCGCGACACGGCACGCCTCGTACAGCTCGTCGAGCGGAACTGTCTCCTCATGCGCGGCGATCTGGAAGACCGAGTCCCCCGACGTGTAGACGATCCACTTGCCCGTCTTCTGGTGCTCCTCGCCGAGCTCCTGGATGATCTCCGTCCCCGACGCGGGCTTGTTACCAAGGACGCCCCGTCCGGTTCCGTGCATGAACGGGTCGATCACGTCGTGCGGGAAGCCGTGCGGGTAGGTGGGAAACGGCTGCGCGGTGACGACGCCCATCAGCTCCCAGTGGCCGGTGGTCGTGTCCTTGCCCTTCGAGCGCGTGATCAGGCGGCCCGCCACGGCGGGCGCGCCCGGCTGGGGCGGGCAGCCGGCGAGCGGCTCGATGTTGCCGAGCCCGAGCGCCTCCATGTTCGGCAGGTCGAGGCCGCCCACGGCCTTGGCGACGTTGCCGAGCGTGTCCGAGCCGGCATCGCCGTACTGGTCGGCGTCCGGCAGCTCGCCGGCGCCGACGGCGTCCAGCACGATCACGCAGGCTCTGGGCATGCGGCTATTCTAGGTCGGCGATGACCACGGCCCTCGGCTTGCTCGCCTTCATCTTCTTCATCGTCGCCGTGATCGCCACGGCGGCGGGGATAACGTGGGTGGTCGTGCGCTTCACGCCGAAGAAGAAACCCGCCGCGGCGAAGACCGAGTCCTAGAGCGGCAGGACGTCTGCGAGGGGCGTGTAGTCGAGGCCGTGCGCCTCGGCGACGGCCTGGTACGTGACCTTGCCGTCGAGGACGTTGACGCCCTGCGCGAGCGCCGGGTCGGCCGCCACGGCCTGGGCCAGCCCATGCTCGGCGATCGCCTCCACGTACGGGAGGGTCGCGTTCGTCAGCGCGAGCGTGGACGTGATCGGAACGGCGCCGGGCATGTTCGCGACGCAGTAGTGCGTGACGCCGTCCACGTCGTAGACGGGGTTCGTGTGCGTCGTCGGCTTCGACGTCTCGAAGCAGCCGCCCTGGTCGATCGCCACGTCGACGACGACGGAGCCCTTCTTCATGTCGGCGAGCATCGTGCGCGTCACGAGCTTCGGCGCGAGCGCACCGGGGATGAGGACGGCTCCGATCACGACGTCCGCCTCGGCCACCGACTCCTCCACCTGAAGGCTCGACGACATGACGAGGCTGACGCGGCCGGAGAGGATCTCGTCGAGATAGCGCATGCGGTCGATCGAGCGCTCGAGGATCGTCACCTGCGCGCCGAGGCCGAGCGCGATGATCGAGGCGTTGTAGCCGACGATGCCGCCGCCGAGCACCGCGACGCGGCCCGGCGCGACGCCCGGCACGCCGCCGAGCAGCAGCCCGCGCCCGCCCATCGGCTTCTCGAGGAAGTACGCGCCCGCCTGCGCGGCGAGCCTGCCGGCGACCTCGCTCATCGGTGCAAGCAGCGGCAGCCGCCGGTCCTCGGTCTCGACCGTCTCGTAGGCGACGCCGGCGATTCCGCTCTCGACGAGCGCGCGCGTCAGCGGCTCGTCGGCGGCGATGTGCAGGTACGTGAAGAGGACGAGCCCTTCGCGCAGCCGCCCGTACTCCACCGCGATCGGCTCCTTCACCTTCAGCAGCAGCTCGGACTGCGACCAGACATCGTCCAGGGAGACGATGCGGGCGCCGACACGCTCGTAGTCGGCGTCCGGGAACGAGCTGCCGCCGCCGGCGGTCGTCTCGACGAGCACCTCGTGGCCGTGCTGGACGAGCTCACGCGCGCCGGCCGGGGTCAGCGCCACCCGGTACTCATCGGTCTTGATCTCCTTGGCGACGCCGATCCGCACGAGGCGGGACAATAGCGGGTATCGGGTCAGCCGCAGCGGGCGGGGTACACGAAGTCGGCCGGCTTTCCCTTTGGATACGGGGACGGGCCGACGAAGGCGATCGTGACCTCCTTGTACGCCGTCTTCCCGTTCTTGCAGCGCTGCGTGCCGGAGGCGACGACGACCGCCTTGTACGTGTGGAAGTGGCCGGCCGCGCAGTTCGGCGTGCAGTCGTTCGCATAGGCGGTGCCGGTCGCCGCGGCGAACGACTGGCCCCACCCGGTCCAGCGGAGCTTCTTGACGCCGAAGTTCGCGTCGGCGCAGGCGAGCACGATCTGCGCCGGGCGTACCTGCGGCTGGCCGAGGCAGTCGGGCAGCACCTGCGGCGGCGCAGCGACCGCTGCGGCGGAGAAGAGTGCGGCGAGCAGGATCACGTGGCGCGCGCCTCCTCGATGAGCGCGAGCGTAACCTCGACCATCGCTTCGAGGTCGGCGGTTGCGATGCGCTCGTTCGGCGTATGGATGTCCGTCATTCCGTTCGCGAGGTTCACACAGCGGCGGCCGCGCTCGTTGAAGACGTTCGCGTCCGCAGCACCGCCGGACAGAGCGTAGCTCGGCTGCCAGCGGCAGCGCTCGAGCGCGCGCGCGGCCAGAGCCACGGCCTCCTCGTCGCGCCTGAGCCGATAGCCGCTGTAGTTCTTGTGCAGCTCCGTCTCCACCTCGCACTCCGTGGCCGTCGCGGCGAACGAGCAGGCGTCGAGCATCTCCTGCACGAGCTCGGTCAGCTTGCGCTCGTCATGGCTGCGAGCCTCGGCCCGGAACGTGCACCACTCGGGCACGATGTTCACCGCCGAGCCGCCGGTGATCACGCCGACGTTCGCCGTCGTCTCCTCGTCGACCCGGCCGAGGCGCAGGTCGGCGACCGCCTTCGCGGCCGCCTGGATCGCCGAGCGGCCCTCGTCGGGAAACATGCCCGCGTGCGACGCGCGGCCGTGGAAGGTGATGTCCAGGGCCTGCGCCCACGGCGCACCGAGGATGATCTCGCCGATCGGCCCCGCCTGGTCGTAGACGTACCCGACCTGTGCGTGCAGGCGCTCGTGCTCGAAGGTGGCCGCGCCCTTCAGGCCGATCTCCTCCTGCGGGGTGAACACGAGCTCGATCCCGGCGTGCCGCCGGTTCTCGGCGAGCACCCGGCGCACGCCTTCGAGCATCGCCACGACGGCGGCCTTGTTGTCAGCGCCGAGGATCGTCCCGCCGGCGTTGCGCACGACTCCGTCCTCGACCACGGGCTCGAGCGGGCCGCTCGGCGGCACCGTGTCGAGATGCGCGCAGAAGAAGAGCGGCGTCCCGGGCGCGGTCGGCTCGAGGCGCGCGTAGATGTTCCCCGTCGTCGTGCCGAGCTGCAGGCCCGCGTCGTCCTCGTCCGGCTGGAGCCCGAGGCCGCCGAGGTAGCGCAGGACGGCGTCCGCGACGTCGCGCTCCTCGCCCGGCGGGCTGCGCAGCGAGGCCAGCTCGAGGAAGAGCGAGACGATCTCGCTGTGCTCGGCGGCCACGGGTTCGATCCTACGGGGCGGGCTCGTCAGCCCGTCGCGACAGCCTCGCCCGCCCGGGAGCGGGCGCGCGCGAGCGCCGCAGCGACGAAGCCGCGGAAGAGCGGTGCCGGCCGCGTCGGCCGCGACTTGAACTCGGGATGGAACTGGCTCGCGACGAACCACGGGTGGTCCGGCAGCTCGATGATCTCGACCAGCCGTCCCTGCTCGAAGGTGCCGGACACGACGAGGCCGGCGTCGACGAGCTGCTGCCGGTAGTGGTTGTTCACCTCGTACCGGTGCCGGTGCCGCTCGAAGATGACCGCGTCGCCGTAGAGCTCGCGGGCGCGTGTGCCCTCCGCCACCTCGACCGCCTGCGCACCGAGCCGCATCGTGCCGCCGAGGTCCTCGATGCCCTTCTGCTCCGGCAGCAGGTCGATGACGGGGTACGGCGTCTCCGGGTCCATCTCCGTCGAGTTGGCCCCGTCGAGGCCGACGACGTGCCGCGCGAACTCGGAGACGGCGACGTGCATGCCGAGGCAGATGCCGAGATACGGGATGCCGTGCTCGCGCGCGACGCGGCAGGCGAGGATCTTCCCTTCCCAGCCGCGCGAGCCGAAGCCGCCGGGGACGAGCACGCCGTCGACGGTGTCGAGCAGATCGGCCGTCTCCTCGTACGACATGTGCTCCGCGTCCACCCAGCGCACGCGCACCGCACAGCCGCTGTACAGGCCGGCGTGCTTCAGCGCCTCGTGCACCGACAGGTAGGCGTCCTGCAGCTTCACGTACTTGCCGACGAGCGCGATCTCGACGAGCCCGCGGCGCTCGTCGATGCGGCGCGTCAGCTCCTCCCACTCGCCGAGCTCGGCCTCGGGCGTCTCGAGCCCGAGCTTCGCGCAGACGAGCCGGTCGAGCCCCTCCTCCTTGAGCACGCCCGGGACGAGGTAGACGTCGGGCATGTCGGGGCAGGCGATCACCGCACCCGGGTCGACGTCTGCGAACAGGGCGATCTTGTCGCGGATGTCCCGCGACAGCTCCTCGTGCGAACGGCAGACGACGACGTCGGGATGGATACCGATGCGCCGCAGCTCGTTCACCGAGTGCTGCGTCGGCTTCGTCTTCAGCTCGCCCGCCGCCTCGATGAACGGCACGAGCGTCACGTGGATGTACATGACGTTCTCCTGCCCGACCTCGCGCCGGAACTGGCGGATCGCCTCGAGGAACGGAAGCGACTCGATGTCGCCGACCGTGCCGCCGATCTCGGAGATGACGACGTCGACCGGGCCCGACTCCGTTGCGCGCTTGATCCGCGCCTTGATCTCGTTCGTGATGTGCGGGATCACCTGTACGGTCGCGCCGAGGAAGTCGCCCTTGCGCTCCTTGCGCAGGACCGTGTCCCAGACCGAGCCCGCGCTGTGGCTCGCGTTGCGCAGGAAGTTCTCGTCGACGAACCGCTCGTAGTGGCCGATGTCGAGGTCAGTCTCCGCCCCGTCCTCGGTCACGTAGACCTCGCCGTGCTGGAACGGGCTCATCGTCCCGGGGTCGACGTTGAGGTACGGGTCGAACTTCTGGAGCTGCACGCGGAGGCCGCGCGCCTTCAGCAGCCTGCCCAGCGACGCAGCGACGATTCCCTTCCCGAGCGCGGAGACAACTCCCCCGGTGATGAAGACGTACTTCGGGGCCCGTGCGCTCACGGGATTTGAGGGTAGCAGCGAATGCGGCCGGAGGCGGTCACGCGAGTCCGAGATGGCGTTCGAGCGTGCCGTCGGCGAGGTAGCGCGCCAGCTCGGGCTGCGGGTCGACCCCGGGAGCCCGTTCCCGGAGCAGTGCGAGCACGCCGCCTGCGACACGCTCGGCCGCTGTCCGCACCCGTGCGTCGTCCGCGGGTACGAGTGCGAGCAGCACGGCGAGATCGTCCGCCCAGCCGTCGGGCACCGTGGCCAGGCCGAGCGCCGCCCGGACCGCCTCGACCCGGTTCCGGACGGTCTGCGGCGCGTTCACGTCGCGGAGCAGCACCGGCGCGCTCTCGCCCAGGCCGTACGCGGCGACGCGGAGCACGAGCGGATCCGGGGCCCGCAGCGCCTTCGCGCACCATTCGACGAAGTCCTCGAGCTCCGGCTCGCCCGGCGGGTGCCGGAAGCCGGGAGGGTCGCCGAGCGCTGCGACGGCCGCCGCGGTCGACCAGAGCCAGGCGCCCGGCCCCTCGACCGCGAACCCCAGCGACCAGCCCGCCGGGACGGTGCGGAGCCGGCGCAGCTCTTGGGTCGACTTCGCACCCGCCGAGACGTGGAGGTCTCCCACGAACCACGTCCGGAACGGGACGCGGGGCGCGGCCAGCGTGACGATCTGGAGGTCGAGGTCGCTCCACGGCTGGGCCGTCCCCTGGGCGTAGCTGCCGAACGCGAACACGCCGACGGCGTCCGGCTCCTCGTCCCGCACTCGGGCGACGAGCCGGCCGGCGAGCCTCTCCGGCAGGTCCTCGAGGTCTACGGCTCCTCCCCCGTGCGCAGCAGGCCGTGCAGGCGCGTGAGGGCCTGGGCGGGGAAGTGGCGGCGGAGACCGATCAGCAACGGCCCGGCCACGACGAGCGACGCTTCCGTGCTCTTCTCGTCGAGGGCCCGGAGGCTCAGCTGGGCGTCGATGCGGTCGCCGGTGAGCTGGAAGGCGATGCGCTCGTACGGGACGACGTCGAGCACGACGAGCGTGCCGGTCATCTGCGGGCGGCGGAAGAGGCTCGGCTGGTTGGGGCCGATCACCTTCCACCGGGCTCCAGGGGCGAGCCCGCGCCGGTCCGGCTCCACGCCGGACACGCCCGGCCACCAGTCCGCGAGGTTGTACGGCTCGGCGAGGAACGCCCAGACGTCGCCGATCGGGGCGAGCAGGACCCGGTCAGCTGCGTACCGTGGCAAGGAACTCCTGGCCGCCGAGCATCCGCTCCAGCTCGGCGCGCCGCTCGCCGTCCGCGAGCTGCTCGATCCGCGTGTGCGTCGGGTCGCCCGGGATCTTCTCGACGCGGAAGTGACGGTCGGCGAGCGCCGCGATCTGCGGCAGGTGCGTGATCGTGATCACCTGCGCCCGCCCGGCCAGCCGCTGGAGGACGCGTCCGACCGCGTTCGCGGTCTCGCCGCCGATGCCGGCGTCGATCTCGTCGAAGACGAGCGTCTCCCCGCCGGCGACGGCTGCGATCGCCAGGGCGATGCGCGACAGCTCGCCGCCGGACGCCGTCTCGGCGACGGGCGCGAACGGCAGGCCGGCGTTCGGGCGGACGAGGAACGCCGCCTCGTCCGCGCCGGTCGCGCTCGTATCGCGCTCCCGCAGCTCGCAGACGAACTCCCCGTCCCCCATGCCGACGTCGTGCAGCTCGGCTGCGACCGCGTCGGCGAAGGCGGGGGCCGCGGCGTTCCGCTCGGCGCGCAGCTCCTGCGCGAGGTCGCGCACCCGCAGCTCGGCTGCCGCCAGCGCAGCCGCAGCAGCGGCGGCCGGGTCGGCGCCACCGTCGAGCGCGGCGAGCTCCGCGCGGGCTTCCGCGGCCCGCTCGATCAGCTCCTCGTAACTCGAGGCGTCGAAGCGGCGCCTCACGGTCGCGATCCGGTCGAGGCCGCCCTCGATCTCCTCGAGGCGCCCCGGCTCCGCCTCGAGCGAGGCCAGGAACGAGTGCAGGCCCGACGCGGTCTCGCGCAGGCGCAGCTCCGCGTCGCGCAGCTCGTCGCCGGCGGCGCGCAGCTCCGGCGCGAGCCCCTCGAGCGGGGCGACGGCGCGCTCGGCCAGCGCGACGAGCCCGGCCGCGCCCTCGCCCTCCTCCGGCGTGAGCGCCTGGGCCGCCGCGGCGGCCGCCTCGGCCAGCTCCGCGACGTGGCGGACGCGCTCGCGCTCGGCGCGCAGGCGCTCCTCGTCCCCGGGCTCAAGCCCCTCCGTGTCCTCGACGAGCGCCCGCAGCTCGGCGAGCCGGGCCTCGGCGAGCGCCGCGTTCTCGGTCAGCTCGTCGTGCCGGCGCCTGGCCGCGAGCAGCTCCCGCCAGGCGGCGCGGGCCTCGGCACGACGGCGAAGCTGCTCCTCGCCGCAGAAGCGGTCGAGCACCTCGAGCTGGTACGCCGGCTTCGCCAGGCGCCGCTGCTCGAACTGTCCCGACATGGCGACGACCCGCTCGACCGCGGCGGCGACGTCCTCGCGCGCGGCGGCGCGGCCCCACGCGTAGGCGCGGGTGCGCCCGTCCGCGAACACGCGCCGGGAGACGAGCAGCGCCTCCTCGTCCGCGGGCCTCAGCTCGAAGAGCGCGTCTGCCTCGCCGTCCTCCGCCGGCAGGTCGAGCTCCGCCTCGACGTACGCCTCCTCCCCGGCCGGGCCGACGAACGAGTCGTCGCCCTTCGTCCCGAGCAGGAGTCCGACCGCCTGGGCGAGGATCGTCTTGCCCGCGCCGGTCTCGCCGGTGATGGCGTTCAGCCCGGGCGAGAGCTCCAGCTCGGCCTCGCGGATCAGGACCAGGTTCTCGATGCGCAGCCGTCGCAGCACCGGACCGAGTGTAGAGAGGCCGCAGGACCGCGACCACTGGCTGATCGGGACGGAGTACCGTTGCGCTCCGTGAGGCTCGCCGCCGTCACCGTTCTGGTGCTCGCCCTCTGCTGTTCGGCGTGTGGCGGCTCGAAGGAGCGGATTCACAGCCTGCGTGCGGTCGAGGCGGCGTTCTCCGCAGCCGGGGCTCCCTTCCAGGGAGAGTGGCAGCCGAACCCATATCTCGCGTCGGGCGGCAGTCCCCGCGGGGAGCTGCCCAAGGCGCTCGGCCCCCATCTGGTCGGCCTGGCAAGCACCATCAACTCGTCGACCTTCAAGGGCGGTCAAGCCTGGGTGTTCGACACGCAGGCCTCTGCCGTGGCCTATGCGGACTTATGCCGGCGGAGGTGCGGCGCGCTCATACGCGCGGACAACGTCGTCTACACCGGCACCGCGTCGGCCGCGGCGTCGAAGGCGATGGCGCGACTTAAGGGCTAAGGGTGTGAGGTGAAGGTCTCCCGGTAGCGGCCGAAGAAGGTCGTCTCCGGCAGCGTGGCGAGCAGGCTCCGCTGTGTGCCGAGGCGCACCGCCACCCGGCCGCCCGACGGCACCTCCGCCACCCGCCGGCCGTCCACGAGCACCGCGACGTCGACGTCGGCCGTCTGGTTCACGAGCGTGACGTCCAGGCCCCGCGGGACGACGAGGGGGCGCGCATGCAGCGAGTGCGGCGCGATGAACGTGATCGCCATCGCGTCGAGGCCGCGGACGAGAACAGGGCCGCCGTTCGAGAGGTTGTAGGCGGTCGAGCCGGACGGCGTCGCGCAGATCATCCCGTCGCACGGGATCGTGCCGAGATCCTCGCCGCCGACCGCCCACGCGAGCTCCACCATGCGGCCGAGCGTCTCGCTCGTCGTCACGACGTCGTTCACCGCGGCCTGTGTCTGCCCGTCGAGCTGAACCTCGAGCGTCGGCAGCTCGAGCACCACGTACTCGCCCGCGAACACGCGGCGAAGGTCGCGATCGAGCCCTTCCGGCTCGATCGCCGCGAGAAAGCCGACGCGGCCGAAGTTGACGCCGATCACGGGCACGTCGCTGCCGAGCAGGCGTGCAAGCGTGCGCAGGATCGTCCCGTCGCCGCCGAGCGCGACGGCGAGATCTGCGTCGCGAGGGTCGGCATTCTCGTCGAGCACGACAACCCCAGCCTCGTCGGCGACGGCCCGGACGCGTCCGACGGCCTCGCGGACGTCGACACGGCCGTGCGAGATCACGGCGACGGTGCTAACCGGGCGCGACAGCTCTGTCGATCCGTTCGTCGAGGTCATCGGGAAGTGTCGGCTCCTCGGCCTGCTCGAGGTGGAGAAAGAACTCCCGGTTGCCCTTCGGGCCGGGAAGTCCGGAGTCTACGACTCCGGCCACACGCGCCTCCCACCCGAGCGACGCACGAGCGATCTCGTGGAGGACCCGGCCGCGGACGGCGGGGTCGCGCACGACTCCGCCCCGGCCGACGTCGGCCCGGCCGGCCTCGAACTGCGGCTTCACGAGCACGAGCGCACGCCAGCCGGGAGCGGCGAGGCGCAGCGCCGGCGGGAGCGCCGTGCGGACGGAGATGAACGAGACGTCGCAGACGACGAGCTGCGGCGAGAACGGAAGCTCGGTCAGCGCCCGCGCGTTCGTCCGCTCGAGCACGGTCACGCGCGGGTCGTCGCGCAGGCGCGGGTGGAGCTGCCCGTAGCCGACGTCCACGGCGATCACGCGGGCCGCGCCGCGCTGGAGCAGGACGTCCGTGAAGCCGCCCGTGGACGCGCCGACGTCGAGGCAGTCGAGCCCGGCCGGGTCGATCCCGAGCTCGTCGAGCGCGTGCGCAAGCTTCTGGCCGCCGCGCGACACGTACGCCGGGCCGCGCTCGACCGTGAGCACGACGGACTCGTCGACCTGCTGCCCCGGCTTGTCGTGGCCGGGCACGAGCCCGGCCATCACGAGCGCCTGCGCCTGCGCACGCGACTCCGCCAGCCCCCGCTCGACGAGCAGGACGTCGAGGCGCTTCTTCACTGCTACCTCCCGGCCGGCTGGATCCCCCAGGTGCCAGACCAGCCGTCACCCGGCTCGAGACGGATCAGGCTTTCGCCGGTGCGGAACGCCTGGGGCGGGCAGGTCATCGGCTCGATCGCGATGCTCCGCCGCGCCACGTCGGGCAGCGGGTCGCCGGTGAAGAGGACGACGTACGGCCACGCCTCGTCCGCCCACACGGTCACGCCGCCGGCCTGGAGGCGCCAGCGGCCGTCCGCGGCCGGCTCCAGGTCGGTGAAGGCGGTGTCGAGCACCGTCGAGCCGAGCCGCTCGGGCTCGCGGCCGGGGATGCGCAGGGTCATGTCGTCGATCGTGGACACACCGGCCGGCCAGAAGTACGGATGGAATCCGCAGCCGAACGGGCACGCGGTCGTGCCGGCGTTCTCCGCCGTCGCCCGCACGGTGAGGCCGTCGGAGCCCAGGCGGTACTCGACCTGCATGAGCAGCGTGAACGGATAGCCCGGCTGCGGGTGGAGCAGGTGCTCCAGCACGATCCGCGCCTCCTCGCGCTCCACCACCGACCAGGTCGCCCAGCGCACGAGGCCGTGGATCGCCCCGTGCTCGGACGGGTCGGTCAACGCGAGCTGGTACTCGTGCCCGTCGAACGCGTACACACCCTCCGCGATGCGGTTCGGCCACGGCGCGAGGATCTGGCCGCGCCCGGACGTGGACATCTCGTCGACGGGATAGCCGTCCAGCAGGTCGTCGTACGTGCGGAGGCCCGCTCCGACCTCGACGACGACCGCACGCTGGTCGCCGAAGACGAGCTCGTACTGCTCTCCCGAGGGCGGGATCACGCCGTCCGCACCGCCAGCCCGTCCACGAGGTCGCGCAGCACCGACGTGTCCGCGTCGACCTCTGCGAGCCGCTCGCGCGCGCGCTCAGCCGCCTCGTCCGCGAGCCGGCGCGCACCGTCCGGGCCGTGGGTGAGGACGTAGCCGTCGCCGTCGAGGATGTCGTCGACGATCTGGAACAGCAGCCCGAGCTCCGCGCCGAACGCGCGCCACGCCCGCTGCTCGGCCTCGGGCACGCCGGCCGCCCACAGCCCGAGCCCGACCGCCGCGGCGAACAGGCAGCCCGTCTTCAGCCGGTGCAGCGTCGCCTCGTCGGGCGCAGTGCCCGTGATGTCGAGGTACTGGCCGCCGATCATCCCGAGTGCCGAGGCGGCGAGCTCGCGCGCGACGTGCGGCGTGTCGTACGAGGTCGCGAGGCGGAACGCCTCGGCGAACAGCGCGTCGCCGGCGAGGATGCCGACGGCCTCGCCGTACTGCTTCCACGTCGACGGCTGACCGCGCCGCTGCTCGTCGTCGTCGAGCGCCGGCAGGTCGTCGTGCACGAGCGAGAACGTGTGGACGAGCTCGAGCGCGCACGCGGCCGGCAGTGCGACCTCCGGCTCGGCGCCTGCCGCCTCCGCCGTCGCGAGACAGATCACCGGGCGGACGCGCTTGCCGCCGGCGGCGATCGAGTAGCGCACCGACTCCGCCTGGCCGTGCAGCTCGGGCCAGAGCGTGAGCGCGTCGAGGTGCTCCTCGACGAGGCTGCGCAGCTCGTCAGGAGTGCGCGGCATCGGCCTCCGCTGCGCGCTTCGCGCGCTCCAGCTCTTCTTCCACTGCCTTCGCCAGCTCGGACAGCTCGTTGAGGATCTCGAGCGCCCGGTCGGGTGAGGCGCCCTCCTCCTGCGCGAGCCGGTCGAGCTCGCCGCGCGCCGCCTCCAGCCGCGCGAGCAGCTCCTCCGCCCTGCCGAGCGAGTCCTCTGTCGTCATGCCGACGCCGCCTCCTCCCGCACGATCCTGCCAAGGATGCCGTTCACGAGTCTTCCAGCGTCGTCGGATGCATACCGCTTGGCGAGCGTGACCGCCTCGTCCACGACGACCTCGAGCGGGACCTCGCCCTCGTCGAGCTCCTCGATCGCGACGCGGAGCACGTTCCGCTCGACGGCGCCGAGCCGGTCAGCCGTCCACTCGTCCGCCGCCGCAGTGATGCGGCCGTCCAGCTCGGGAGCGTGCGCGGCCACGAGGTCGACGACCCGGCGGGTGTACGCGTCGACGTCGCCGTCGTAGAGCGAGCCGAGCGGCGTCCCGGTGACGTCCCACTGGTAGAGGACGAAGACGGCGGCGCGGCGCGCCTCGCGGCGGCTGATCGCATTCATCAGCGGTCGAGCTCCGCGACCGTCACGTCCACCGCGCGCACGTCGAGGCCGCACATGCGGTCGAGCGCGGCGGCGACCTGCGCCTGCACCTCGTGCGCCACGTCGGGAAGCACCTTCCCGTAGGCGACCGCGAGCTCCAGCTCGACCTCCGCCCGGCCGTCCTCGATCTCGAGCGTGAGCTTGCGGCGCGTGCGCCGCACGCGCGTCCCCTCGACGCCTTCCGCAGCCTGGATCACGATCTGCGAAAGCGTCCCGTCGGTGACGGTGATCGTGCCGCCGTCCTGGCGCACGACGTACGTCATGTCGCAGCCAGGGCCGGCAGGCGCGAGCCCGCCTCTTCAAGGAACGACGTCGAGTACTCGCCGCTGCGGAACTCGTCGCTGCCGAGGATGTCGATTGCGGCGTCGCGCGTCGTGGGCACGCCGCGCACGTCGAGCTCGCGCAGCGCACGGAGCGCACGCGTGATCGCCGCCTCGCGGGTCTCGTCGCGGACGACGAGCTTTGCGATCAGCGAGTCGTAGTTCGGCGGGACCGTCGTGCCGTCCTCGACGAACGTGTCGACGCGCACGCCGGGACCGAGCGGTGCGCGGAACTGCTCGATCCGCCCCGGAGCGGGCGCGAAGCCGCGGGTGGGGTCCTCGGCGTTGATCCGGATCTCGATCGCGTGCCCCGCCCGCGGGGCGCGGCCGGTGAGGGCGAGCGGCTCGCCCGCGGCGATCCGGACCTGCTGCCGTACCAGGTCGAGGGAGGTCACGAGCTCCGTCACCGGATGCTCGACCTGCAGGCGTGCGTTCAGCTCGATGAACGAGAACGCGCCGTCCAGGCCGACGAGAAACTCGAAGGTGCCCGCATTCCGATAGCCGATGTGCCGGCACGCGCGCTCCGCGGCCGCCTCCATCGCCTCGCGCTGCTCGGCGTCGAGCGCGGGAGACGGGGACTCCTCGATCAGCTTCTGGTGCCGGCGCTGGATCGAGCACTCCCGTTCGCCGCACGTGAGCACGCCGCCGAAGTTGTCGCAGAGCACCTGGATCTCGACGTGCCGCGCGGGCGAGATCGCCCTCTCGACGTAGAGCGTCCCGTCCGAGAAGGCCGCGAGCGCCTCCGCGGAGGCGCGCGCATACGCATCCTCGAGCTCGTCGGGAGCGGTGACGAGGCGCATGCCGCGTCCGCCGCCGCCGGCGGCAGCCTTCAGCAGCACCGGATAGCCGAGCGCGTCCGCGGCCGCGCGGGCCTCCGTCGGCGTCGCGGTCCCGTCGCTGCCGGGCACGAGCGGCACGCCCGCGGCCCGCATCTCGATCTTCGCCTGCGCCTTGTCCCCCATCCGCGCCATCACGTCGGCGGGCGGGCCGACGAACACGAGCCCGTTGTCCTCGCACGCGCGCACGAACTCGTCGTTCTCGGCGAGGAACCCGTACCCGGGGTGAACCGCCTCGCAGCCGGTCGTCGTCGCAGCGGTGACGACCGCCGCGATGTTGAGGTAGCTCTCGGCCGCCGGCGGCGGCCCGATCCGCACGGCACGGTCGGCCAGCCGCACGTGGAGCGCGTTCTCGTCCGCCGTCGAGTAGACGGCGACC
>Ga0265318_10000217_pt1 | contig 49966 bp, 71 predicted proteins | sample 4821metaG_FD_192431 | JGI IMG/M metagenome (GOLD analysis project Ga0265318, IMG submission 192431) | Rhizosphere microbial communities from Carex aquatilis grown in University of Washington, Seatle, WA, United States - 4-8-21 metaG | ecosystem: Host-associated > Plants > Roots > Rhizosphere >... | reverse complement strand
GCCAGCCTAGTTCGTGCCAGCCTAGTTCGTGCCAGCCTTGATGGTGCCCGCCTTGATGGTGCCAGCCTAGTTCGTGCCAGCCTTGATGGTGCCCGCCTAGTTCGTGCCAGCCTTGATGGTGCCAGCCTTGATGGTGCCCGCCTTGATGGTGCCAGCCTTGGAACAATCAAGAATGACTTCTTTGAAGTTCTGCTGAATGCCTCTCATGAGGCCGCCGGCCTTCGCCAGTTGCTGATTGAGGGGAAAGTGAATGGCACTTGTTATGAAAGCGCCTGCAATCTTGGATGCTTGCTGGGATCTATTGCTTATTTACGTGGTGTCAAGTACACCGAGCTTGAGGGAATCACACCAAACGGCAGCAGGCCAATAGAAAGATTCTTCCTTGGAATCACAAAAGGATCGACACCAGAGAATAATCAATTGGCAGCAATTGCTGTGAATTGGATCGATGAGTTTACCGCAAAACTGGAAGCAGCAAAAGCGGCAGTATAGGAAATATAGAAACACTCAACCATGCCAGCAAAGCTGTGCGTGCACTCGTGTGCGAGCGCATAAATAATGCTTGTGGTAGGGCGTGCGCTAGCGTGCAGTTTTGCCTGCATGGTTGAGACAAGGAGAAAGAACGATGCCTAAATTTGAAGCCACCCTGACAGTCACTCAGACCATCACGAAAACATACCGGAGCACCAAGCCGATCAGCGCAAAAGATGAAGAGGTAGCTCAGGAAAAGTTTGAGTACCGGGCGCCGAATGAAGAGAACGAAAATGAGCTTGATGAATCGCTCTGGGACCTGGAAGAAGAAGACACAGACACCACGTCTGAAGTCGAAGTTGAAGAGACTGATGAGTAATGGACAGCGTAAGGATCACCAGGTGCGAAGCTGAGCGCATTGTTGGCCGGTATGAGCTGGCAAGAATGCTTGAATCTGTGCCGACTGGATACAGTGGCGAGCTGCAATGCTTGCCGACTGGGGCCAAGCTGTGCGTTAAGTTTGAGCCGAAGTCAAAGCGCTCACCGCATAGCTTCCACCTGAAGGGTTATCACTATGCGGGCGACGATCTGACGCCCTATCTGAAGCAGTTAAGGAGAGCATGACTAAGAGAGTATTCAGGGGATCTGCACAAAGCGCGATGAATACCCAGCCACCAGTGCTGGTGCAGAACCTTACAAACAAGCGGATCAATTACAAGATCGGAAAGACAAACACCGGCATTCCTTTTGTGGCGATCACATCGGTGGAAGACAAGCCAGAAGCAGTGCTGCCAGACTCGATACCAGCAGCGGCAGAGACTAGCCTCAGCTAGTCCTGACCTGTGGAACAGGGCTAGAAGCAGCGTGTGACAAGTGCTGTGGAAGGCTTATAAACACTGAACCTGTTCCACTGCTTTGGACTGGAAACAATTAGGCACCGTGAGTGGTGCGGCTTTAGCGTGAGGTTTTATATGTTCGGATCACCAATATCAATGACAGTCTGCACAGGGGCGACGGTCAACATCTACGAAGACGGCAAGCAAATCAATGAGCTGAGGGCGAAGGTTGAGAGCCTGGGCAATCAGTTGGAATGGGCCAACAAGCAGCTGGACAACCTGAGAACAGCAAGCCACCAGGAAACAGAAGCAGCTAGCAAGCAAAGAACTGCATTGCTAACCATTCGCGAAAAGCTAGACGATCTAGGCAGCAACGCCGAAGCTAGCACAGAATTTCACTTCCTTTGTTCGGTCAATCTCCTGCTCAATCAGGCAGGCTTCCCAAGGAAGCAGCTGCCCGCTGTGGTGAAAGAGGGATGAGGATTAGCAACTTCAGGCGGCAGATAGAAGAAGCCGATCACTTGATGCCAGCTCAATGGACCGAGCGACACAGCACACCTCAAGTGCCCTTCAGCCGTGAAGATGTGGATCGGTGGATACATGACGGCCGCATTCCATACACAAAGTTTTTCAACAAGTTCAGAGCGATTCATAAAGATCAGCCGCTACCTGCACCGCTCAAGGAGTATTGCCGTGTTAGAGAATCCAAACACCAGGCTGTTCTCAAATCTCTTCAACAACGGGAAGCAATTGCTTTTGATTGCAGAAGAGAGAACCCTGGAGAGCATGAAGGAGAAACCCCCGCCCTTTGAGGTAGTGGGCTGGCTGTCTAGCTTCTATGAGGCAGACCGCTGGGTGAGAGCAAACAAACGGCACCTAGTTCAGAGACGTTATCTCAATGTGGAAAGGAGCGATCCGAAGTGGTCACGAGCAAGAGACAAGGGACAGATCAAGATAACTTAGTGCAGCACACCGGTCTCTACCCTCACACGTTGAAGCGTGAGGGCTGTCTGACCTGTGAGCTGGAGATACTCAAAGACATGCGCCGAAAGCGTGAGGAGAAAGAGCAACATGACAGAGACAAAAAGCGCGTTTCAGCTGGCAAAAGAAAAGGCTTCTGGAGTTTCTTCAGAAGAGACGAAAGAGCCAGGCACGGCATTGACGGTCACACCGGCAGAGCGTGAAGTCACGCTGGCAGAGCGCGATCACTATGAGATCACCGTGAAGCTGGAAGAAGCTGCCGTGCAGCAGTTCATGCTGACACAGGACATTAGCGCGATGAAACCGGCACATCAACTGGCTTTTCTCCAGTGGGAAAAGAAGCGCCTGGGCGTTGAAGGTCATTGCATAGACCTGCTGAAAAACAAGACCACCAACAAGGTTGTGCCTTATTACAATGATGAATGCGCCGCCCAAATGAAAGACAGCCGGGGGGCGAAGACTGCCTTTTCCAATTATGGCACTGTCGAAATCAACGGCACCACTCTGGCACATGTCGATTGCACCATGACGAAAGCAGACGGCAGGACGGAAACCAGAAGAGCTTACCTGGACATCACCGGTGTGAAAGGGCAGGACCTGGGCAATGCGCTCATGAAGATTGAAACCAAAGCACACAGGCGCTCTGTGCTTAAAGGCTTCGGTCTTTCCGCCGATTCACCAGAAGACGGTGACGGCACAATAGTCAGATCTTTGGAAGGTGAAGCGGAACCGCCGAAGCCTTCGATAACAGATGTATTCGGCCAGGCTGGAAAGCCTTTGCTGAGTGCAGTGCAGCCAACGACCGCAACAGAACCGGCTGCACCGGAAACCGCAGAGACAGAGCAAGCTGAAGACGTTGTAGAAGTTGAAAGCGAGGCAGTGTCTTCAGTTGCTCCTGTGGGAAAGCCCGCGGCCGAATCATCTATTGTGGAACCTGTGGCAGAAACATCCAACTCAGCCACACCACATCCTGCTTCAGAGAAGGAACAATCTGCACCTTCCGAAGCGTCACAATCTGGCCCCCAGGGTGAAGAGCCGGGAAAGTCTGTGCAGACTACTGTGAATTCAGAGGAGACGGCTCTGGATTCGGCTACACATGCACCAGGTGTGGGAGGCGAATCCCAAGAGGATGATGCAGACTTTGATGCACTCTTCGGAGACGATGAAGATCCAGAGCTGCCAGATCCGGAAGACCTGAAGATCGTCACAGAAGACCAGCTGAAAGACATCATGAAAGTTGGCAAGGCTGCTGGCTGGACACCCGCACAAATTGCCAAAGAGATGGCCGGTCATGCACGAGTCGCCAAAGCTTCAGAGATACCGAAGTATTTCACTGTAGGCGAATACAAGAAGGCCATTGTCTGGTTCAGTGAGAACGAACCTGGCACCGAGTGGCCGCCGGTCGGAGAGGAGGCAGCAGCGTCATGACACTAAATGACCTGGCAGTCTTCGGTGTGGGTGAGCCGGAAGAACCGCAACAACTATCAATCGTAAAGCGCCCGCCTTCTTACTTTGAGTACGAACCGCTTTATACAAAAGCACTGAATCTGAAGATCATTAGAGCCAGCATGATTGCCCATATCAGGGGTCTTGGTGGTGACATGAAGGAACCGAAAGGCATGAAGGCGCCTGAGATTTCCGGCATTACCTGGGAGCACATCGAAAAGCTGAAGGCTCAGATCGCAGAGAAGGAAGCGGCAGAAGCGGCAAAGAAGACCAAGAAAAACCAAAAGCCGAAAGCTGCACAGGCGCCCGAAAATGCGCCGCCGGCATTGGCTGCAGAAGTGCCACCAGCCGCGCCACCAGAAGAAAAGCCAGAGAAGGCAGCGAAGCCGAAAGAGTTGACGCCAGAGAGACGGATCAAGGAGTGGGAAAAGCTCAAGAATCAGCTGATCAAGAAAGGCTATGAAAAGGATGACCTGACTGGCTATGCTCGTGCCTTGGCACCGGATAGTTCACAGTTGACCGAAGAGCACTTTAATCAAATAGCGGCCATTATTGCTGAGCTTGATGACTGCTCACCAGCAGCGATCAAGAAAGCCACCAAAGAGCAAGAAGCAAAGAATGCAGCGCTCTTCAATATGAACTGTGAAGATCGCGTCTGGGATCTTCTCCAGATGGAAGTTGTTAATCCCTGGGATGAAACCAAGTACACAGCTAGGCAAGTCTTTCAGAACCTTGCTGCAACCATGTCACTTCAAGAGACCAGAACAAACGAACATGAAGCCGACATGAAGCAGCTGGCAGATAGAGAAGCGAGCTGGTACGGCAATTACTGGTCACAGCTGAGAGGCCCGCTCAGAGAGGAGCTGGCAAAGCGCCGAAGGGTTAGCCAGAGCGGAAAGGTTTATTACAAGCCAGCCACCATTAAGCTGGGTTGGTGTTCCGTGAAGCGCTCACCTATTGCCGGTGGTCCGACATGCAAAGACAAAGACGGCTTTAAGCAGTGGATCACTGAGCTTTCAAAAGCTCCTGAGAAGCTGAATGAATACATGCACACGTTAACGGCTGAGCAGATTGCTTTGTTTGTGAACTGCTTCCAGCAGTCGATTTCCATAGATTACCGCGCATGTGAAATAGCTGTTGAAGCGGGCGTTGAATTCCCTGGTTGGAAAATAGAAGACCCAGATCCAATCGGTGAACCTAAGCTATATTTCAGCCGCCCGCGTGATACCACTCGTGGTGTTGATGAAGCGGAAGATGAAGACGTAGAGGAGTAAGCACCGATGTATCAAGAGCCACACATCACACTAGCTATCCTGCACAACAGGGAAGAGAGGCAGAATGAGAACTGCACTGATCATCATTGCTCTGTCATTGGTGACTTCGTTGCCAGCAAGCGCTCAGCAGAAGCCACCCACAACCCCATTGCCGCCACCGCCACCACCGAAGAAGCCGGTGATCGCAGTGGAGAAGCACAAGAGAATAAAGGCCTTATACCGTGGCCCGTTCTTTATGGTGAAGCATCCTATTCATACGTTTCACCGGCTGACTTTTCCAGTCCAGCACCCCCTGAGAGCTGGTCAGTGGATGGAGTCGAGCGGCTTTAACGGACTGATGGCAGGCTTAGGCTCTGCTGGAAATATCGGCACTACTGCAATCGTGAGCGCTAAAAAATTCTGATGAATCTGTTGTGTATCGACCCTGGCACTTATGAATCTGGCTGGGTGGCATTGAATACAAAGCTAGGCATCAAGGGTGCCCCGGTCGGTCACGGCATAGACAGAAACGATGCTTTTGCAGATTTCCTAAAGAAGTCACAGCAGATCGATCATGTTGCGTGCGAAAAACTAGACAACTACGGAAGCGCTTCACGCTCTCTTTATGACACTGCTGAATGGTTTGGTGAGTTCAGAAGGATCTGCAAAGACAAAAATATACCCTTCACTGAGATCATGAGACTCGATGTGAAGATGGCTCTCTGTGGCACCGCTTCTGGTGTCAAGGATCTGCACATCAAAGAGCAATGCGCTTATCACTGGGGCGTGCCACTAATCAAAGGCAAGCTCTCAGGAGTGCTGAAGGGAATCGTGAGCCATGAGATTTCAGCTCTGGCAATTGGTTTGACTTACATGAAAACATTTGGAGTGAAATAGATGATCATCGAGATTCAAGGAAGGCAGGCGAAGCGAAAGAGCGCCCGCCGTAAATTTAGAGCACTGCACGAAGACGCACCGGAAATAGACATTGACGATTCTGAGTTTAAAAGCAAGCGCACTGCACTAAAGAAAGAATTCAATGAGGAAGTTCAGGGTTGTGATGCAGACATAGATTGGATCATGGCTTCCCTGAGATTGGCAGTCGTGGATCAGTTCTCCATCGAAGGCACTGCTAATCCGAGCATCAAAGACATTGACGACAGGATTGACGCTTACGGCAGGATGGCCCGCCCGCATTTGTCGGCAGAGAATCAGCAAACTTTGGACAAGGAAGCTGACCGTGCAGCAGCACAAGAAGCCGAAGCCAAGAAAGTGGAAGACGAACATGTCAGAGAAGTTGCTGAGAAGTCTCAAGGTGTTTTTCCAGGAATGGAAGAAACCGTGAAAGAGGCAAAGAGCAAAGGCAAGAAGGCCGGCAAGGTGAAGACCAGGACCGATCCGTTCTTTGTGACTGAAGAAGATCAGACGCCCAGGGAAGACAGCTATCTCAAGCCGGAAGAAGACGATCTGTCAGCCTTCAAAGACGAACCGGCAGCAATCGACAAAGTAGAGACCTTGCCACCATCGGAAGGCACCGCGCCGGATAAGAAGCCGGCCAAGCCGAAGAAAGCAGCGACGACCAAGAAGCCCGCTGCAAAAGCTAAGAAGAAGTAGACAGCCTTACACGAAAAGAGAGAAAGCAAACAATGCGAAAGTGCCCAGCGTGTGGAGAGTCATACACGCGCCAATTCGACAATCACACAGCAGGTGTCATTCACTTTGTGCACGCTGGGCGCGATTGCATTATGGATCAAGAGCTTCATGTGACCGTGCATGAGCTGAATGAAAAGATTGCAGAGCTGAAGCAGCAGCTTGAGCAAGAAAGATCGATGAGACAGAAGAGAGCCCGGCAACTGATGGCTATCACCAGATATGCCACCAATCAGATTTACCTTTTGGAGATTGAAGAAGATGTTGAAGAAAACACTCACAGCGCTTGCTGTGCTGATAGTCGGCTTAGCTCCTGCTTTTGCAAGCAGTTTGCCAAAGGCGGCAGAGTCGGGCGTCAGGCACCTGACAGATGTGACGGCAGCGAGCATCAAGGCGGAGCTGGACAAACAGAATCTAGTGATCCTGTTCTCACCAGCGGGAATGGTCATCTTTTGGCCACCGTGCGGAGTCAAGCTTATTCCCTGGGAAATGATTCTGGAGAAGCATAAAGAAGTGACCGGCAAGACAATTGAACTGTGAGGATTGATGCTCACCCCAGAAGAGACAGCAAAGAAAAACAACTCACCGGAAATGAAAGCCGCAAAGGCAGCAGAGAAAGCAGCAGCTAAAGCGCTTTCTGATGCAGAGAAGGCGGCAGCAGAACAGAAGCGGATCGAAGAAGACACAGAGAAGCTCTATCTGAAGTGTGAGAAAGCCCTGGGAGAGAACTGGGACGGCAAGCCCGGCAAGACAGTCTGGGTGAGCTGCAAATACATGAAGAAGGCAGCCATTGAAGAGGTATGCACCCTCTACAAACAGAACAAATGGAAGTGCCGAGCCAAGTATGAAGACCCTGGAGACGGTGAAGGCGGAAGGTATTTTTTAGTCTTTGGCGAATGATGGAAACATGCCGGAACACGAAGAGGAAGACATTCAGCTGCCACCGCATTCATTGCAGGCAGAACAGGCGGTCATTGGTGCGGCTCTTGTAGCTAACCGATCACTCCTCGATACCGGCAAGAAACTCCAGCCATCTGACTTCTACGTTAAGCAGCACCAATTAGTCTGGTCAGCAATTTTAGACCTCTGGGAATCCCTTAAACCCATCGACACCCTGACGGTGGCAGAGAAGCTGAAAGAGCTGAAGAAGCTCAAGCAAGCTGGAGACAGACCTTATCTATCAGAGCTGGAAAGCTCCACCGTTTCAATAGATAACGCTGGCTATTACGCCACACAGATCAAGCGGGATGCTAACCGCCGAAAACTGATCGGAATCACGAAGCACACAAACAGAGAAGCTTATGAGAATGAAGACTTACAAGATCTCTTATCGAATCTCATCAGAGAGAGCACAAGAATTGACGATGACAGCACTAGACGTGGTGCGCGATCGGTCTCTGAGATCGTTGTCACAGCAAGGGAAAAACTGGATCGGATCATGATGAATGGTGGCGCCGTGACCGGCATACCTAGCGGAATATATGACCTTGACGAAAAGCTCTTTGGCTTCAACGGTGGAGAGCTGAATATCATTGCAGGTCGGCCGGGTATGGGCAAGACTGCTCTAATGCTCAATATTGCACTTGCCCAGGCGAAGCTTTACGAGCAGAGAATACTGATCGTCTCTCTGGAGATGTACGAAGAGGATCTGACTAACCGGCTTTTGGCTTGCATCTCTGGGCTGGATGCAACGAAGTTCAAGAGCGGCAAGTTCAACAGCTGGGATCTCGATGATCTGAATAAGGCTTCAGCAATCCTGAATCAGTTGCCTATTCACATTGTGGATCAGCGGGCTGGCATCACCACTGGTGACGATGTGGTGGCAGTAATCGAAGACATGAAGATCCGGGGCGTGATGCCTAATGCCGTCTATGTCGATCACATCGGTCTGCTGCAAGGGAAGGGGAAGGTTGCCACCAGAGAGCTGGAAGTAAGCGAGATCTCCAGGACCATCAAGAAGGCTGCTGCTAAGTACGGCATACCTGTTGGAGTGCTCTGCCAGTTGTCCAGGGCAGTTGAAGCACGGCAGGACAAGCACCCGCAACTTTCAGACATCAGAGAGTCAGGCAGCCTGGAGCAAGACGCTTCCATTGTCCTGATGATGTACCGGGATGAGTACTACAACCCGAAAGAATCAATCTACAAGGGCGAAGCAGAGATCATCATTGCCAAAAATAGAGACGGTGAGACGGGCAAGATCTGGACGATGTTTAATGCCACTGCTCAGCAATTCACCAGCAAGGGGCAGGGCGAGCAGATGAAGATGCTGAAATCTGATGCACAGGAAGCGCTGCCAGAGCTGCTTCACAGATCAACTATAGAGGAGACACTAAACCGCTGGGAACAGCAAGGAGGAACGAACTTCGTAGAAACACAACTGCAAGCAGTGCTTGACGAACATAAAGGAGATTCAAAATCGGACCAGCTGCACGTCAGAAACTGGTCAGCACTTAGTGATCAATGGGAATCAATGAAAGCGACCAGGGCGTTAACACAAGTCGATGATCTGGCCGCCTTCTATCAAGACTAATTACCTTTTGGAGTTATACAAATGCCTAAGAAAGTACTGATCGCGCTGCCACCGGCAATGCTTGAGCAAGTTGACTTTATTGCCCAGCACGAGCACCGCACCAGAAGCGATCTGATAAGGGAAGCTCTCAGACGTTACCTAGACAACTTCAGGCGGCAGCAAGGCGCTGCACATCTGGCAGTGCAAACAATGGAAGTCAGAGACCCTTCGGAACCATACACACCAACACTCTCATGAAGCAATTGCACCTGTTTAAACTCACAAGAGAGTTCAAGCGGCTTGCAAACAAAGGCAAAAAGAAGAAAAAGAAGAAGCGGGCAGAAGAAGACAGCAACCTGATCCGGTGCCAGCACTGTGAGAGGTATGTTGATTCTGAGCGCTTCCCGGTGGTGAATGCCACCTGTGTCTTCTGCTGGCCCCAGCATGTTGTTGCTCAGAACTTCAAGCAGTGGTTTCTGGATCACTTCTACGCTTTAGAGCCGCTTGAGAAAGACGGCGAGGTAAAGGAATTCGGTGAGCTTGTTTGCCAATACCAGCAAGCTGACCGATGTGCTCGAATCATCAGAGCGTATGTGATGGCAGAAAGAAGGAACCGGACCAGGGAGATCTTGAAAGGTCTCGATCTGATCTCCCTGGGCGGTCCACAGAGAAACGTGTTCTTGCAATGGCGTGCCAGGGTGAGGCCACAGATAGAAGAGGTAGTGAGACAGAACGAACACAGGCCGAGCCTGTTCAATAAGGGGAGGAGTTCACTTGACTGAAGGAAGATGTGATTTTTGCAGGGAGAAGTTTGACCCTCCCAATGCGCACCACTGCGTTGATGAATATGTGGCAAGGTGTGGCGTCTGGCATGACCTGGTTAGAGACTTCAAGAAGGCTAACGATGCTCACCAGGAGGCACCGACAGAAGAGACGCTGACGAAGCTCCAGAAAGCATATGACGATCTGGATCATGGCTTCGGTGGTGCTAAGGCGAAGTTCTTTTGCGACCGCTCAGAATTGGCCATCAGGGTTGCAGATGCTGTGACTTACTTCAAACTGGACGGTGATAACGTGCCACTAGATGCCACTGTGCTGGAGTGGATCGAGCACAAATACAAATGGGATCGGCCGGTCGATTCATCAGTTGCACTGAGCGAAGAGCTTGCAATGTGCAAGAAGTTTCTGGAGAGCAAAGAGCTGATCGGCCCGCTTGCGAAGAAGAAGCGGCCATTGCTGGAAGGGATCATCAGAGAGCTTGAGACAAGGCTGAGCAAGCTGACTGCATTCATGGGTGATCTGGTATCAGAGCGCATACCAATGAAGCAGCAGCTATTTAACGGCGATGCCTTCGTGTGCTGGGGCTGCAATCGTACCGTCTCATACGATGAAGGCTATGAGCTGAAAGGCGCTGGCAGTGCGGATGAAGTCTGCAAGTCTTGCACAGGTCAATTGCCTGGTGCTGCCGAATACGTTAGCGGGGAAGACTGATGACTAAAGCAAGCTGCCCAGAATGCAAAGCAGATGAAAAATACAACTATGGAGAGCTTGACGGATCGCACACCACGGGCTTCTTCTGTGGTGCTGTGATCAATCGGTACTCTGCAACGTGCCCTTTCAGTATTCGCAAGATGTGCGATTACAGACCGCCGAAGGGTGAGATCTTCACCGTGCCTGTTCTGAATGAGAAGGGTGAGATCGTGGCAATGACTGTGACTTCTGAACCGCTCAATGATGCAACGAAGGCGCGAATTATTGAGGAGTGGCAGAAGCATCACCCAGAGGTAAACAGTGATGTCATCTAAGAAGAAGACTGTGCCTCTGACTTTTGATCTGTTCTTCGATCCGAAGCAAGAGAAAGACGACATAACCGGCTTACTCTCTGGCTTCACAAAGAAGGAAGAAGAGTATTGGTACTGTGACTTTGATGCCAGCTTCGGTGCCGGTGAAGTGCGGCAGCCCATGATGTTTCTGAATCCAGAGAAGATCACCAAGGAAGAGTTTTTCAAAGTCAATCCACATGTGCACCCCAGCCGGGTGCTGTACGTGACTGAAGAAGAATTCAGGCACTTCCAAGAGCAACTTCGCTATATCGCCTTTGGTGAAGGGAAGTGCATTGACGGCAAAGTGACGCTCTCAATCAAGACGGTCAACCCATCAGGACCAATCGAGGTTTCAGAATAATGCCAAAGATGATGACGTTTGAAGAAGCCGCTCATCACTTCTGCACAAAGGGTGCAGGTGATCGTGAGTGGTCAGAAGCTACACGGCAACTACAAAACTCATGGAGGTTGGCTGAAGTGGTGCGAAGACATCAGCACACACTGATACCAGTGTTAGAAGTATTTTTGCGGATGGAGTCTTGTTTCACTCGCACTGACCTGACAATGCACAACATGCTGAGTGATTTCAGAATTGCACTTCTAAGGGACAAGGGAGTTTTATGAGCGGGTATCTTTTCACCGACACAGAAACCACCGGGCTGGAAGGCGATGTGAGGATCACGCAACTTGCCAGCATCAGGACTGACCTGAATCTGAAAGTTCGTGGTGTCTTTTACTCTCATGTCTATCTGCCGCCAGACGTTGAGATCTCCGACTATGTGAAGAACCTGACCGGGCTGACTCACGAGCATCTGAAGAATGAACCGAATGAAGAAAATGTGTTGAGTGCATGGCTGGATTTCAGTATTACTTATGAGGATGAAGACGATCTGATCTTCGCTGGATTCAATGCCGCTTATGACCTTCGGATCATTTGCGCCCGGCTCAATGCTATCGGTTTGTATGAGCGGCTCTGCGTGAAGACGCCCGGATACTGCGTGATGAAGCATTCAAAAGAGATGCTGCCAAACATGCCAGAGCGGGTGAACGAAGACGGCACAATCAGCCGATACAAGCTTGAGCTGGTCGGCCCTTATCTGGGCATTCACGGGAAGCGGCAACACAATGCGCTTTCAGACATCACACAGACGTTCAACATTGCAAGAAGGTATAGGAGGATGAAGAGTGAAGTGCATTAGCCTGTGGCAGCCCTGGGCATCGCTGGTGGTATTTGGTGCCAAAGAGTATGAGACCAGGAGCTGGTATACATCCTACAGAGGCCCGCTCTTGATCCATGCGGCAAAGCGCCTGGTCAAAGAAGAGCTGAGACATTACGGCACCTTGTTTGAAGCAGACCTTGATTGCTTCAGGCGCAAAGAAGTTAGCGTGCCAGGAATGTTTGAGCCGGTGGAGCTTGAGAGACTGACACTCAATTGCCTGATCAAAAATATGCCCTTCGGCGCGATCATCGGTCAGGTCAATCTGGTCGATGTGCAGAGCACAGACTGGCTGCACGCAAACCAGAAGATCAATGACAAGGAATTCAACCGGGGCAACTATGCCTATGGCCGGTTTGGCTGGAAGTTAGAGAACCCGATCCGCTTCGATGTTGCAGTGCCGTACAAAGGCAGTCAGGGATTCTTTGAAGTTGATCTGGAAGAACTGACCAGGGGCGCCTTCGGTCAGGCAATGATGGAGAGAATAAAACCATGAGCAAACTAATCCACGCTTCAGATATGAGCGAAGAGCGACTACTGAAAGCAAAGGCGACAATTGAAGCAGAGCCACCGGAAGGGAGAGAGTGAGCATCCTTGACGAAATTGAGAACGCGAAAGCCAAGAAGACAAAGGAAACCTTTGTACGTATAAAGCGGGAAACTCACGATGTGCTTAAACAATTGAGTGCACAGTACGGCATATCAATGTGCAAATTGCTGCATATTGCACTTAAACAACTCAAGGAAAATATGGACAAAGAGCTTGAGGAAATCGGCAAGGAAGGAGAAGCGGAGTGACTAGAAGAACCGAATCACTGAAGACATTCTGCTGGATGCTCAGCTATACCAGCAGCAGGCACATACACCCCGGTGTTTTTAAATCCGGCTTGAGTCTTCTGGATCTTCCTAAAGAGGAGCATTCAGAAAGACTGGACGAATTGAAGCGGGCTGGGCTGGTCTTTGATTGCGTTGCCTTGACTGAGAAGGGAAAGAAAACCGCTAAGAAGCTGGGCATTCAATACCCTTATGGAGAGCCGAAGTGATGGTGAGCATGTCCGGTCACGAGTTTGAATACCATCTCCTTGAAGCTGAAGAAGAAGAAGAAGGGCGCTGGATCGGTGACAAGTACGTCTTCACGATTGACTATTGCCTGAGCAGTTTGGAATTCCCGGAAGACACAAGGCTTGACGCAAAGTACCAAGACAGCTTTCATCGCTGCCGTAAGTGGTGCCTTCTTGCTGCCGACATCCAGCGCCGTCTTGATCATGGCGTCTGGCCGATCTTCAAGCCGCTGCTTCTGAGACAGCAGCGAGCGCTTGCAACGGGCATCAGGGCTGTGAACATTGACATAAGGCACGCTGTCTGGTCTTCGCTTGCACCTGGTGATGATGCCTTCGTGTATTTTGAATAGTTTGGAATCCCGTACACAACACAACAAAGGAAAGACAATGAAGAAACAACTTTTGGCATTAGCCCTGGTCACCGCTTTTGGTGGCAGCGATGCCTTAGCCCAAATCCCGTATTACCCCGCTTTGTCGAATGACGAGCAAACCGCATTCGATGCGCTCAAGGGAAACGAAGACATAGTTCTTCCAACCTGGCACGCGGTAAACCAAAACGGAGAAGATCAAGTACTTGGCAAAGTTGAAGCTCAGGCACTGGGTAATCTAGTTTACTGGGCCACAGATCCTCATAAAGTCTGGGACGAGAATAAATCTATGAATATCCTGGGCAATCTGATCAAGAAGAGACGGCTCTTTGTCAGACTAGACCGCGGCTCATTGTAGTAGACACACCGGCCGCGCTTCTCTCTGAGGCGCGGCTTTTTATTGGAGAGATTATGACTAAAGAAGAATTGAGAGAGCGCATTTTTGTTAGATGGTTTATGTGGATTTGTTGTGCAATCGCCTTGGTGGCAACAGGCTTCATTCATCTTGTGATTGTTCGTAAGCCTTTTGACGCGGCAATGATGTTTTATGCCGGGTATCTAAATTGGTGCATGTCTATGACTTGCCTTGAAGAAGCAGAGATGCTGGAAAAAGAATGAGCAACACCAACAGGGGCAAAGCCCGCAACCCAGAAGACTTCTACCCAACTCCAGAATGGTCAACCCATTCTATCCTTCAAGCAATCCCTGAGTTGGCATTCAAGGCCGATGGCATCTGGTGCGAACCGGCAGCAGGAGAAGGGCACATTGTCAGAGCTGTGGAATCCTTCGGCTACCATCCGACCTGGCATCTTCTGGACATCAGACCTGAATGCAGAAAGCAACTGCAGAAGCTTGACGTTGACCGAGACCGGCTAAACATCACGGTTGGAGAGATGTTTCAATTCTGGGCATACCCTAAGCATGTCGATGTTCTGATCACCAACCCGCCTTTCACTTATGCAGAAGACTTCATCAGAAGATCTCTGCAATTTGCCGACATCGTGATCATGCTTCTTCGGCTTAATTACATCGGCACAAAAGAAAGAGCCAGCCTCTTTGGTGCCTACCCGCCTGATATGTATATTCAGTATCCGCGCCCGTTTCCTGACGCCACAGAGTATGCCTGGTTCACCTGGGGCATTTCAAAAGGTCACCAATGGTTCAGAATCGAAGGCTTCCCCCCAGAGAAAAGAGGGAAGCGCAAAGAACAGAATCCAGATCAGCTATTGCTCATTTGATCTGCATCAAAAGTTTCAAAAGGACGGCTGCACCGATCTGTTGAGAGACCAGCTCAGGATCGAAGTGGCCGTCTTTGTCATACTTGCCGATCTTATAGTGTGTGGTGAAGCTCCACAGATAAGGTGACTTCACTTGTGGATGAAACTGCCGGTAGCCGTACCCGTTGTAACCTTCCAATGTGTAGAGCATCCTGGGCACGCTCCAGCTGGTTATTTTGTCGAAGCCTTTGTAAATCAAAGCATCGTATGCCGAATCTTCCCAGGTGAAGGGAGGCGTGCCCGTGTGCGGTCTTCCTGGTGGCACTCTAACCGTGCGAGCTTTGAGTGAGTCACCATTGTGAAGATGCTTCTCAAAACTCAGCCCGCCTTCCATCGAGTGAATGCAGGCGATCAGATACCAGGGCATCTTGATTTTAGCGGCTACCGCTTCATACCTTTTGCGATAGACCAGGATTGAGTTGACGCGCTGCTGGATCAGCTTCATCAATTCCGGTTTGATCACCATTGTGTCCCAGAGCTTTTGATAGTCGGCAATCAGACCTGTGTTAAAGACTACTTCGATCACTTGTCACCTTCTTTGGCAAAGGCCCATTTGTAGATCATCGCCAAACCTGCCGCATAACCGATCAAGATGTGATTGAGATCAACGCCGATACCAGGGCCACCTCTCATCACTGAGTATCCTTGCATGATTGCAAGAGCGCTCACCGTGAGACATGCGCACAGTCCAGCACCAAGCACCACGTAAGACTTAGCCTTATCGGTGTCGAAGTTCTCGTGATGCTCAGCAGAGAAGACTATTTCTTGATCTTCGCCTGTGCTGAGATCGTGGGTTTCTGATTCACGATCCATTCTGCAACCCTCGTGTGCATTAGTACCACAGACACGACCAAGACGCCTATTGCAATTGATGCTTCAAAGTGCATGGTTATACAGCTCCATTCTCAGACACCGCTGCCGGTGCTGTGTGTTGTGCCAGAAGTTCACCGAAGAGACCACCGACAAAAGAGCCGAGCACTTTCAGCTCTGTGTCATAGAAGCTAATTTCAGCGGTCCAATCTTCCTTGGTTCTTTTGATCAGTACTGCTGTCGGCCCGACCGCTCTATCATGCAGCTTCACCACAGAGTTCTTTATGTCCTGGGCCTGAGTGAAGCCGTTGTGATCTGTGTCGGTGTTGATCAGGTCAAACTTCGCTTTGATTTCAGCTGCGCCCTGGGCAGCTTTGCTGACACCGTTGATGATACCGCCTGCAATTTTTGCCGGCTCTTTGAATGATGCCAAAAAATCTGAAACGTTCATAGAATCTCCTTCTTTGCTTTGCTAAACAGCCAACGTGAAAAATGCTGTTGAAGTGTTAACAGTGTTATTTTGAGAAGAGCTTGTCTGCCCGATCAGTGCAAACAAATGAATCCCCAGAGTGGGAACATAAGAGAAAGGCGCTGCCGCCTTCCAGTTAGTACCACCGGTGGTAGACACTTGCAATGGCGGGGTATTCCAAGTATTAGAGCCATCAAGGCTATCAATCGCCACACGCAGAGTCGGGAAAGAGGTGCTTCCATTGGTCAAATCAACCTGGTGCTCAATGCGAAGGAAATTGTTAACATCAATCGCAAGCGCTCTAAATAGACCATTTGTGTAGTCTTGCATCGGTATATTAACGCCACTGGAATTCAGCGTGAAAGCATTAACCGCCTTCGAAAAACTCTTCGTGATCGGATTCAACAAAGAAACGATCATCGATCCATTGCTGCCCGTGTTCACAGTGCCAGCAACATAACCGGTGTAGAAACCGCCTACACAGCGCCGTGTTGAATCGCCTGTCTTTGTTGGAATTCCATCTTTCAAGGCCAAGGCGGTTGGCTGTGGCACTTTGTACCAGGTAGCGGTTGAACTTGCTAATCCACTGGTAGAATGACCGCCCAGTGTGAAGGTAGTGCCTGAAGGCGTGGCAGTGATTCTAAAGAAGTTAGTCGGGAAGGTGCCATTAGAATTGAGGCCTTTGGAGCTGTCCGTGAATGCCGTACCGGCGCCACCATCGAAGGCCACCCAGTCACCAACAGACAGACCGTGAGTGGCGCCGGTAGTGACCACAGCAGGGTTGGCGATAGTGACGCTTGAGACCGAGCCGGTAACCTGCGATCCACCATCCCAGCGCTCTATTTCAAGGTTCCATTTATTGTCTGTGCCTAGATAGGCATGAACCCAGCCGCCACAGAACTTGACGTTAGGATAAGCAACCGAAGGCGGGCTAGAAAAATCGAGAGGCGATGGTATCCATTTACTACCCCTGAGGCCGCTAAGCCATTTGCCATGCTGCCCAAACGGCAATAGATAGCAGGTGGTTCCACCAGCCGCAGAATCTGCAACAGTGTTAGAACTATTGATCCTTCCACCACTAAAGATGTACTCAATCGGAAAGTGAGGGAAGCTCATGATCTCTTCCCAGGTCGTGCCCTTTTGTTGCGCCCAAAGGAATTCATTAGGGTGCGTGAGCTGCCTGGTTTGTCCATCTTTGGTGAGGAGCTTGCCAGTGCCACCCGTGTTATTTGTGACAGAGATGATGTCACCAACAGTCTCAGGGTGAATGATCACATTCTTGAGATAGGGCGTTGTCTGTGCGATCTGAGAGACGTTATCCGTAGCAGTACCAGGCGTACCGGTTTCACAACTCAGAGAGTGCATGAAGGTCGAAGGCGTGAAGGCATCCGACACAATACCGGTGACAGTCTCAACAGAAGCACCAGCAAGGCGCACAGACCTGATAGTGTCGCTTCGGAACAGCTCTGTCAGGGTGCCAGAGCCGCCAGTTGAGTAAATAAAGGCAATGAAGTCTTTGGTGCTCTCTAATTGGAAATCGGCAGTATCCGACAGCACGAAGTTAAGAGAAGCGCCCTGGGCGTTTCTGATCGTGACTATGTGCGCATTATTCGCACCACAGAAAGCAATCATCTGACCATCGCGCAAATTGGTTGCGAAGAAGTTATCTAGCTGGTCTGTTGATGCAGCTGCAAAAGTATCGAGCGCATAATAAGAGCAACCAGCAACCGGCGTGATCTTGCCGTTTGTATCCAGCGTCAGTGTCTGCTTCGGAGAGCCGCCAAACACTTCTTTATAGAGTGTCAGCATTGTCTCTTCATACGTCTTTATGTCGCCCTGCGTGCGGGCAGAGTTAGACGGATAACCGGCAGCTGGTACAGCAGTCATGTTGAAACCCTGATTAGTAGCCCTGAATTACAACATCCACTATACCGGCACACGCACTACCAGTAGAGTCATAAGCTAATATCAACGGTCCCGGATTCACTTCTGTGTCGGCATATCCACCGCTTCTAGCGTCTGGCGATGCAGCGCTCACTTGTGGAGTGACGGCGATATTTTTGATGGCAATGAATCTGCCGCCCAGGTCTGGACGTGCACCACCGGAAGTGGCAAGAACCAAGCCGCCAAAGCGCTCCTCACGATCAAGCACGTCTGCTATGACGCTTACCTGCTCGATGAATGCAGGATGTACCACGCTTTCATAACAGGTGATTCTAAAAGTAATCTGACCGGATGAGCCATCGAGTGAACCGGTCCAGGGCAACCAAACACCGTTATCAACCCACCAAAGATCCGAGTCACTTGCACGACTCCAAAACGGTGCTGTGTCATCTGTCCAGTAGAGTGATGAGTCAACCGGCTTGTATTCGACAAAGTAAGCGGCAGCATCAACGATCAGCTCAATGTCATTCCGCATGACGATCTTATAGTCTTTGCCCAGCAATGAAGAATCGGGCGTGTAATCGAATTGATAAACACAGCGCACCGTGCCAGTATCCCAAAACAGATCAGAGTCTGCCTGGTTCCAAAACTGCGATCCGTCACTGTCCGCATTCCAGTAATTGCCGCCTGTGGAGTTGGCCTGAATTACTCCACTAGAAACTGTGCCACCGGTGAGGATGCCTGGGAAAGTCGGGTGATAGTCCTGCTCTAAATAGATGTTGTTAGCTACCCAGTGCTGAAGGTCAACCAGCAGCCAGGTTGTATCCGAGCTTTCGTTGCCAGCAACATCGACAGTGCGGCAGCCTATTGTGATCAGCCCGGTTGGCAATTGCGAAGTGTCAAGCTCACCTGTCTTTTCGAGATTAACAACAGTCGTGATCAGATCCCACTGCCGTACATCGCCTATAGCAGCCTTCCAACGCAAACCTGCATAATCCAAAGGCATTGGCGGCAGAAGCGCCCTGATCCGGTTCCGCTCTGCAAGATAGACCAAGCCTAGTGGCTTCGGTGGTGGCGTTTGTTTACCTATGACGGTCGTGACCGGCAGATCCGTCCATTCAGACTCAGCACCAGGAGGGATAAAGGCTCTCACCTGGATGTTGTAATCAATCCCATCTTCGACATTGGAAATTAGGATGTAGCCTGGACCGATAGGCACATGAGAGATCGGCCCATAGTTCGCTTCATCAGTGCGCTTGTATTGGCTCTCCCAGGCATTTACCCGGTAGTCCTTTGGCGGTTCCATCGTGATCAGAATCTGCGAGATCAGAGAGTCATCAGGCAGCTTTGCCAGCACAGCTTCATTAGTCTGGATACCAATAAATGTTGGCTTAGGCACCACGAATCTGGAAAGACTTCTTTCTGTGGTGTTCGGATTGTAAGCCGGTACAACTTCGGTCTCTTTGGCGTAGATGTCTGGCGAGTAGTCCAGCATGGTTATCCGAGCACAGAGATCTGCCTGGTGCTGAATCGACACAACGATCATGGGTGCTGAATCGTTATCGTAGAGACCGCACTGAAAGTGATCGTTAACCTGTGGCTTCGGTGAAGTGGCTGACGGGATCGGAATAGTGAAGCTCACCGTTGTCTGCTCACCGGCCGTGGTGACAATCTGCCTAAAGAAGCTGCTGCCATCAGAGCAACGAACACGCAAACCATAGACATTACCAGCGGTCAGGATGACAGACTGATCGAGCACAACAGATGTGATGTTGCCTGATCCGTCTGTGTTGACTGTCTTGATGTAACCCTCACCGATACCCAGGCGCGGTACATCGTGAGTGAGCCTCACCAGGTCACCGACATTGCAGCAAATCTGCTGAAGGTCTGTGGTGATCTCATGCGTCACCGGTCTCAGTCTCATGGTGCGCATGAGCCAGCGGCAGAACTTATAGACCAGGTTTGCGTCAACGATGCCCGGCAAGCTCAGCTTCTGAATGTAGCACTTGGTACTGGCAGCGCTGAAGCCATCCCAGTAGACCAGGCGCGTATCTTCTTCGTACTTCAGATCCTTGTTGGCAAAGGTTGCCTCAATTGCTTCTGCCTTCCTGGGCCACGCTCTGGAGATCGTGTAGTCCCAGGAGTTTGCCGGGCTGAAGTGCTGGGCAATGATCGTCTGAGGTTTGTCTACAATTGGCGTGTACTTGCCGTCACGGATACAGAACGAAGCGCGGCCGGCTGCTGCCACCATCTTCAGTGCATCTGAAAGCGTGGTTGGCTGGTCGAAGATGTAATTAAAGCTATAGCCCTGGGCATCACAATAATCAGCCCAGGCTTTGAAGGCATCAGGATCAAGGTCACTCTTCAAGACCCTGCTGTCAAAGAAAGGACCGGTCAGCATGTCCACAAAGATCCATGCCGGGTTGGAGCTTTCGACAGCAGCGCCCCAGGTCGATCCATTCCACTTGCTGACCTGGTGAGACACCGTGACGTTATAGTCATCAAGGTTGCCGTTGACGTTGTTGCTTGCCTTTATACGAAGACCAACCTGCATGGCTGGCACAACAACACCCTGGGAGTCATAAGACGTCTTTACAGGGGATTCAAACCGCGTTGCACGAAGGAATGTCCATGAGAAGGCATTTACTATTGTTGGATCTACGGAGTCAGCATCTAGCCGGGTGACTCTGACTTCATAAAGTGCAGCTCTGGAAATATTCACAGACCAAGGAAAGCGGTAAGTCTTCTGGCTGTTGGTGCCAACAGGACCGCTGGCCAGAGTTACGAAAGAACCACCAGCAGTATTGCGATATTCGATCTTGACGTTGACCGAAGCAGTATTGAACTTTGTGACCTGCTGCCCCTGGGCGTTGGTCGAAGTCACAGCGTGATACAAGCCATTATCGAAGCTCAGGACAATGGTTAACTGGTCGGCCAGCTGTGGTGCCAGCTTCGTGATCGGTGCAGCAAAGGTGACCGCTTCACCTATCGGCAGCTCTTCATAATCGTAAGGAAAGATCGTGAGCGTCTGAGCCACTTCAATGTTGGTGATCTCAGGCATCGTGGCAGTAGACTTGTCACCGATCTGATGATTGGTGTAAATGTTCGGACCTAAGCCGACATCAAAAGCTAGATTTATATATTGGTCCTGCCCTTCGATCAGTGTCCAGGGCATTGAAGAATGAGACGGGCGCATAAGGTACTTACCAGCGATGTAAGGGATCTTCGATCCGCGCTGGAGCTGGTTTGAAATACCTGTGATCGCTGGCAATACCGGGATGCTTTCTGGTGGTGCGACATATCCAGAAAGACCGCTGGCATTCTTTGTTGCATTGCTGTCAGCTGTTCTTTGCCCAGAGAAACGACTCAGCAAATAGGCGGCCGATAAGCCACCAATACCAATGGCACCACCAAGGAGAGAGCGCCCCAGATTCTTAGGCGGCTGTTGCGGCTGGTAATAGGCCGGTGCATTTGGCTGAGGAAAATAGTTGTTGATACCGGGAACAGCGCACACATTAAGAAGGTCGTCAGATTGAAGCTCATAAGCAAGATCAACAGGGTTGCCGTTGACGTAGCAGAGCGCGTGAAAGATGCTCAAGATCTTGAGCTGCTTCAATACTTCGCTCACCTTTGTGCCAGCATCAACTGACAGCTTGGTTAGCGCTTCTTTGAAAGGATTTATTCGCGCTACTACTTGTGCAGACACTTGCTCTTATGCCTCCAAACAGAGTCTAAGACGTGACGCCACATCGAAGACTTCCAGCTTTCAATGCAAGCGTTCTTCATCGGCTCTGTGTGCAGGAAATAAGAATCTATGCCTATTACGATGCCTACGTGATTAGGTTGTCCCAGCGTTTTGAAGATGATCAGATCACCCTCCTGGGCGTTCTCCACTTTCGTGAAAACCCGCCTGAGTGCAAGGAATTCTTTAGCCAGCGCCCTGGGCGTGTGTGCACTATCTGTGGTGAGCGCTGGCATGTCGATGTTGAATTGCTCCAACATTGCAAGCCTGATCAGACCGTAGCAATCAGCACCTTCAGCAGTGCGCCCCAGGTGAGTGTAAGGAATGCCAACATAGTCATTAGCCCAGGTCATCGGTTTGCATAAAGTCCTGGGTGAGTGTTCGGACCCTTGCCATAGACCGGCACTTCTTCATCTTCCAGAGACCGAAGCCCCAGATCGAAGTCAGCCTTTTTAACCGTTGCAGTTGCCTTCTTGATCATCAAAGGTGGATCAATCTGCCAGAGCACCGTATTAGTGTCGCCTTCAACTACCCATTTTGCCGCCACCGTGCCCGGTGTCTCATTGACCTTCTGCACCAGGTCTAAGATTGACGAATCTACCCAGCCCAGGCTGAGCTTGCTGCCGGTGATTTCATTCTGCGACTCATCGAGCAGATCAATATCAAACGGAAAAGCCGTATAGGTGCGCCCGTTGGAAACAACATCAGCCGAATCTCTAGCCAGATAAAGAGTGTCCAGCTGTGGGTGCGAGATCTCGATCAAGCAGATGAAGGCTTTGTTGCAGTTCGGATTATTGATCAGCGCTATTGCCGCTGCGTTGATCGTTCTCATCAGGGTAGTTGCTCCAGCTTAAAGCTGATCGTCCAGAGCTTGCCTTTGCTGTGCGTCTCGGTCGGCTCTTCTTCACCACTGAACTGCACCTGAATAGAGCCATAGATCGGGTGGGTCCAGGTGAAGGAATCAGTGCCACTGCTGAGCTGATCATAAAATGTCCAGAAGTCATCCAGCAGATCCTTGGTGATCTTGATCACACAGTCATAGTATTTGACCTGACCGCTAAAGCGTTTGCGCCTGCGTGGTCTGCCGATCTCAGGCTGAGAAACTATCTTGTTATTTTGTCGGGTGCCAGTAAGATTACTTTGCAATGGTGAAGGCAAAGTCACAGGCCATGAGAAAGGCACGGGTTAGTTCCCTCTTGCAATATCCTTTATGGTTCTGTGAATACTATTGCCTGGATCTCTCATCATGTTTTCAATTGCAGTTAGATACATCTTCACAGAGCCGTCAGGCTGCACTTGTTGGGTTAAGTTTGCTTTCACGCCTGTCTCATTGTGCAAGGTGATCTTCACGGTCGGTGACAGCGCTTCTTTCATCTTGTTGTTAGGCACCACAGAGCCAGCCGAATCTGGCCAGAGGATTTCACTGCCCATGTCTCCAACCATGATCGGCTCTTTGCCTTTGTACTTGCCGCCCTTGCCATAGCGTTTGATCGATCCCAACATGCCACCAAATATGGCGGCGCCGTTCATCGCGTTGTTGTAATACTGTGGGCTGTATGGACCCATATAACGCGGGTTCAAACCGCCCGACATATCCGAGCCGCCGAAGTCACCACCACCAAAGGCGCCGCTGTTATTCGATCTGACATCGAAAGAATCGGTGACATGAAAGGGCAGACTGTTTCCCGGCATTACACGCCCAGCTTGCATATATTCCATACCCTTAAGCATGTCAGCAAGGGTGGTGTGTGATCCGTTTCCTGTGAGCAAACCAGGCACCATGTCCGGCGCCAATGTTGTATTTGGGTTGCCTTGCCCATACACTCTTTGCATGTAATCAGGATAGTTTTCAGGCGGAATTAGGGTAGACCTTGAGCGTGAAGAGCCAAGATCGCCACCAAGAGCCAGGTTGCCGCCGAAGCTTTGATAACTGCCAGTGGAACCAAACGGCAAATTGGGAATGACGCCACCAGGACCACCAAGCACATTGCCACCATTAGCATTCCATGGCGTAGCATTGGGCGCGTTCATCATTCCGACAGAACCCCATCTGCCACCACCCATAGCTGCCATCTGTGTGATCGAGCCGCCGGCACCAGGCGTGTAGTAAACGCTTCCACGGGAAGTATTGAACGAGCTTTGCTGGATACCGGGAGGCGGATCATTGCTCCACGATTCGACGCCGACGCCTTCGCTGCCTTCACCGCTGCCAAAGGCTTGGAAGCCACCCCAAAGCTGGCCATTGTTGTATTGTCCGACGCCTTGCGGCAGCCACTGTGTCGTATCGACGCCTGAGTTCTTGCTCAGTGTGTTGATATTCATCCACGGCAATTGATCGGCGCGGAAGCTCGTCTGAGTGAAGCGGCTTGTCGCACGCTGGCTCATCGCTTCGCCCATGAACAGATTGGCTTGATCGCGGATGTTTTTGACTTGGATATAGTCTTGACGCTTGCCACTTCTCAAATCTGCTTCGGCTTGGTCCGCAAGCGCGCTCATTCCCATGCCCTGACTCAGTGCATAGTCGGTATAAGAAACAGTCGGAATGTTGCCGGAGCCTGGAGCGGCACCGAGACCACCGCCTGGCATCATGGGTGAGTAGCCGCCACCACCGGCACCGAAGCCGCCACCATGACCGCCAGAAAGCCAGGGGTTACCGCCCGCCATGCCCTGCATTGCCAGCCACATGTTGCTCATGGCACTATTCATGATGTATCCGGCAGTGCCAGGAAAAAACAACTCACGGCCTTGTTCTCCAACCTGGACAGCACCCATGCCTGGGCTGTACATGCCACCACCAGCGAAGCCTAAGAGCTTGCTGAATGCGTTGGTGACAATACCATTACCTATACTGTCAATGGCACCAGTGACACGCTGCCCCAGGAAACTGCCGAAGCCGCCACCAGAAGCGCTGCCGCCTAAGCCTGAAACACCGTCTATGGTGGCATTCTTGATCGTGGCACTGTCAAGCAAAGGCTTCTTGAAGCTCGATGTGTCAAACCAGGAAGTCTTAAAGAAGCCGCGGTCAATATCAATCTCTTTGAAGACTGCCAACCAGAAGGTGGCATCATAGAAAGCATCTTTCTTGTGCCGGGATTCGGTGAACTGAGACAGGTTGAATTCTGGCTTAGCAATGGTCGGATTCTGGATCTTTGCTGCTTCCAGGATCGGGCGCTCAAAGTCTGCCTTCTTTATGTCAGCAGCATCTGCCGCCACCAGGGGCAGAGCTGCAATGGGCTTGGTAATTCCAATGCTTCCAGAATTGACACCAGAGAAGGCATTGCTGACCGCATTCTGGGCTGCTTGTTGCACACTGGAAGTGACCGCACCGACCGGACCAGTAGCAGCAGCAGCGCCACTACCAAAGCTAGATGCTGCGCCTTTTGCCAAGGCACCAAGGGCGCCACCAGCCAAGCTGCTCGCAGAACTTCCCAGACCACCACCGCCACCACCAAATAGACTATTGCTGATGTTGTTGAAAAGATTGCCCAGCATCTTCTCCAGCGGCTGGAGTAAGAAGCGCTTAGCTGCCAGGTTAGCCAGGTCAATTCCAAGCTGCTTAAAGCTCTGGCTCAGGCTTTGATTGCCCCTGAGCATATTGGAAAAGGCACCGGTTATGGTGTTGGCAAAACTCTGACCAGAAGACGATGCTTTGTCATTGCTACTGTGTATCTGCCTCAGTGAATCGTTATATTGGTCGGCAGTGATCTTGCCCTGGTCAAAGGCGTCAGAAAGCTCCTGGACCTTCTGAGAATACTTAGCTGATGATCCGGTGATGCTTTCGAGCAGGTCTTTCTGATCTTTGAGCGCATCGGTGGCCGCCTTTGTCGCTGTCTGTTCGGCGGCAATCTCTTTCAGTATTTGAGCGCGCTTTTCATATGTCTGATTAATTGCTGCTTCTGCATTCTGCTTGTCCTGTAATGACTTAACATTGCCGGGATCGTATGAAAGCACTTGCTCAATTGCAGCAAGCTTGGTTCTCTGCTCCTCCAGAATTTCATTTGTTTTCTTTTCAAGCTCGCCACGAGCTTGGATAAATGGTGAGATGTCTTGCTCACCCTTCAGCTGCCGTTCAAGCTCTTCTCTGTGCTCTTTGAGACCGGTGACCGAAGCTTCAACATCCGCATTATATTGCTTAGTTTTCTCGTTGAGTTCGCCGTAGATTTCAGCGGAATCTTTTGCAACTGCATTGGCCTTTGCTTGCTCCACAACTTGCCGGGCGTTGTCCAGTTTGGCAACGTTTTCAGCGCTGCCCTTGTTGCCTTTTGCCAGCAAGTCTTTATATTCGGCCTCAAGCTTCAGAGCCGCATTCAGATTGGTGCGGCCCTTAACTTCTTCATCGACCTGGGCGATCTGATCTTTGCCCTTCTTGATGAAGTCATCAATTGCCTTACCGGCTTCCTTCTGTTGCTTCAGCTGCTTCTCAAAGTCCTGTTGCTTTCGGATCTCTGCATAGGATTTTGCAAGCGAATCGAGCGCCGCTTTCTTTTCCTTGGCACTAAGCGTGGTGCTATCAACTTGCCGCTTCTCTCTGTCATACTGCCGGGCCAGTTCGTCCATGCCCTTGGCTGTCTGATCAAGCTCCAGCGCTTCTTCTTTGCGCTTAGCGACAAGCTCAGTGATCTCTTTTATTTCACGGTCATATCGGCTTTCAGCATCAGACTTCTTGCCACCAGCGCCACCTTTGGGACCGGTGCCAGTAAATTTAAATTTGCCAGCATTTGTGCCCCAGGCTTTTGATCCTTCAAGGTCCTGAGCACCGGGCAGATAATCTGGGTCCCAGCCGGTATCTTTCTGATACTGCTTATTGCTGGCAGCCAGCTCACGCGGCAGGTACTTGCTACCCCGGCCACTGATCCCCATCTCCAGGTGACCGTGAATATCGGTCTGTGCGAAGTAAGCAGAAGGATCGGTTACATCCCTGCTGAAAGCACGCCATCCGGCAGCACGGTCACGCGATGCCTTCGCCTGGTCGGCAGTAAACTTCTCTGTGGCGGTAAGCGGCGATCCGTCAGCCTTCTTTTGTCCGGTGGATGTCTCATTCCACTTTACAAAGGCATCGCCCGCCTGCCCTATGCCTTTGGCGAGTTCTTCAAATGCTTTTGCAAGAGCCTTGGTTGTTCCAATGCTCTTATCCATCTTGCCGACAGCAACAGTCAGGCTGTTCTCCATCTGCTGGAACGCACCAGACATGGTGGCTGTCACTGCCGTGAATTTTTTGTCTACATCTTCTGCAGACTTCATGGTCAGGTCATAAAGATCCTTCGATGAAACCTTTCCTTGCTTGACCAGGTTCCTGAGCTGACCAAGCGAGATACCAGCAGCAGAAGCAATCTGTGCAGCAAGAGCAGGAAGGTTGTCTGTGATCTGGCGAAATTCATCAGCCTGGACGTTGCCATCAGAGAGAGCCTGAGTGAAGCCTCTCAGACCGTTGGCCATGTCCAGGGTGCTGGCACCGCTGATCTTGCCCATCTTCTGGATAATGTCAGTCAGCTTCAAAATATCGGTAGAGCTGGCACCAATATCTTTGGCAACAGATGTGATGTTCTGAAAAGCCGTGACCGAATCTTCAAAAGATGCCCGGTTCTTTTGGCTGATGTCATAGAGTTGATTAAAGACCTGGTTAAACTCAGCCTGCGACTGGGTATTAACCTTGATCTTTGCGTTGATACCAGAGAAGGTGTCAGACAGCTTTGATGCTTCCCGCACCATGGCAGCTGCACTGACACCGACAAAGACGCCCGCCATTGATCTGCTCAATGACTGGGCAGCACTGCTGATCTTCTGGAATTGACCCACCATGCTGTTGTGGGTCCGCTCTGTTTCTTTTGCCACGCTCTGAAGTGAGCGCTGCATCTCTTTGGCGGTTGACCTGAGCTGATATTCACCGCGTTTGATTTCTGAAGTGAATTGAGCAAGCTCAGCCTTCAGCTCAAGCGTGATGCCTCCAACAGTGTCATTCCTCGCCATTATCTATGTCAACCTTTTGCGCTTTTGTAAGCGTTGCGTCTGCAATCAGGTCATTGAAACCTTCAATGGCTTCCTGCATACGCAAAGTCTTTCTGTCTTTCCCGAAATACTTCAAGAAGCGCTCTGTGCGCTCTTTGATAGACTCCCACCGAAGACCGAAAGGCGAGCCGGTAAAGAAGTGCCAGGGGGTTTCCCTGTCTGATTCGGTATTCACCTGGTGGATAGTTTCACAGATGGTGCCAGTCATCTCTCTCTGAAACTGTTGCCCGGTGCCGATCAATTTCTCTACGGCCCGCCATTCAAACCACAGCTTGACTGAAGGGATCTCTTTTATTAGCTGATCGGGGTCAACTCTTCCGAGCCTTCCGGCAAGGATGAAGAGATCAAGTCTGGGGGAGTCTCTGAGTTTTTTGCAAGCTCCTCAATCACTTCCTCATTGTCGCCCTGTACTTGAGGCAACCTGTGAAGATCACGAGCAGCACGAATCAACGCATTATTCACCGGCATACTCAGATTGAATAACCGCTGATAGCCTTCTTCGATCTTGCTAGGCGGAAATAGACGGTGACCGTCTTCATCAACTAGCATCGCCACCAGAGACGCACCTTCGTAGCCGACACTATCAAGCCCTTCTTCTTCGGCTTCTTTGTTCTTCTTGCCTGCCCATTGCTCAGTCTCAAAGATTTCAGCCGCCGTCAAAGTCTGCAATCTGAATATGCCAAACTTCGTTGCTACAGTAGCGAATTCGCGATCATTGAGACTATTCAGAGCCTCAAGATTTATCACCTTCTTACTCATCGTTCTCCCCCTTTCTAGGCTGCCCTTGCAGCATTTACCTTCAACCAACTAACTAGACTTAAGCAGCTGTTGCGTAAGTTACGGCACCGCGTGGTGTGATGGTCACACGAGTCATGATCAATCCCTTTGCCTGGATGGCTTCAGAGATGCCAGTGACCTTGCCTTCAAACTGTCTGGCTTTTCCGGTTCTCAGTTGAACTTGCCAGAAGCGCAATACATCGCCCACAAAGTCTGAGATCAAACCTGTGATTTCATCATGTGTTGCGTTGGCTGGTTCAAAGTACAGATCAAAAGTCACCGGTTGAATACTTCTCACGGTGGTTTCATTTGTCGTGTAGTCGGACACCAGATCGAGATCAGAAGTGTCTTCTATTTCCCACTGAATATCGAACTGAATATTTTTAGCCTTGGTGATCTGAGTGTATGCGCCGGAACCGTCAGAGGCGTAAGTATTTTGTCTCTTAAGTTTTGCGCCTGTTGCTTTCGTTGCCATTTTGCAAACTCCTTCCTATGCGGCTGCCAACCGGCACCGCCAGTAACTACCTATTGGATGAAAGAAAACCGTTAGATATTCGGGTTAGTCGGTCTAATCCAGAGCGTCTTTACAGCGACGTTAGAGCCGGTGTAATAGACCTTTCCGTCTGTCTGCATCCAACCCTTCAGAGTGACAGGACCAAACAGGGCAAAGCCACCGGCTGCAACTGTGTAGGTAATGTCACCAGTTCTGCCCAGATGATCCGCCACACTCGTGAATGTAATTGTGTATGGTGAACCGCCCGAATTTTGCACCAGGCAAGACATTCCAGCATCAAGAGTGACACTGTTGTTATTGACTGTATCAACGGCAGTCAACGTCACATCAGCAGCATTGGCTGAGATAGTGCCGTTGTTCATGTTCTTAGGAATTACGCCAGCAACGTCTGTGCGAACAGCAAAAGCGCTTTGCGCACCAAATGTGATGGCACACAAAGCCGCCATCAAAGCGGCGCTCAAGTGCTTCTTGTTTCTCATAGATCCTCCTCAGTTGCCTCAGCTCTTCTAAAGCTGACAGACAAACTAAGTATCCGGTGATAAACATCAACTACTTCAGACCACTTATCTTCGATGTCCGAATCAAAGGTACACTCGGTGATTTCCACGCCTGCGACTGTTCCCGAATGACCAACTAAACGATCCTGGATCGCGTCACTTATCCACTTCCCTTCATCGTCTGTGCGGGCGCAAATATTGAAGGTGACAGTGGCGTCATAGTCACCGGTCTGACCGTCCAGGTCACTCTCACCGCTCACTATGTCGATGTCATAGATCACCATCGGTGGTGTGATGTCCTGCTCTCCTTGATTTTTGGAGAACCGGTCACCAACAAGGGCGCTGAAGGTGTCATCAGTGGTCAGCCAGAAGTAAATATGAGCGCCCAGGGGCGGCCGTTTTTTGATCTTCATGCTGCCCTTCCTCTGCCTCTCATTTGAACTTGTCGGATGATCTCAGGCAGCTTGTCACGCAAGAACTGCACGAAGACTTTCACGACAGCTTCACGGGTGACTTCCAGTGCTCTGCTCATGAAGTGCTTGCCTTTGATGAGCTTGCCACCGCCTTTGCCTTTGTGAATCCAGTCACGCTCAAGGATGGCACCATAGAAAGCCGTGACGCTGCCCAGCTTCTTCAATTGCTTGATGGTTGCCGCGTGAGATTTCCTGGCAGCTTTGCCGAATATCCTCTTAGTCTTCGACATCTTTCTAAGTCCGACAAGCACGCAAGCCTGGAGCTGTTTGTTATCCACCTTGCCTGGTGCGATCTTGATCGAGCGCTTCAGGTTGCCAGTCTTCACCAGACCCATGCTGACCAGGTTCTGAATCACCTGGGCCTTCACGATGCCAGCGCATTTATTTAGGGCATAGTACACAATGCGCTTCCTGTACAGACCAGGAAGGCTCAGAAGGGCTTCAGACAGCTCTCTGCTGCCATACATGTTCATAGTGCAACTAACTGCCATTGTTCTTGCCCTTCCTTCTCTTGCCGGTAATTTCCAGCAGTTCGTTTCTGTGCCCAATTGAGGCAAAAGAGAGATCCGAAAACTCAACACCACGCCAGACAATCACGTCTGATTCTTTTAGGTCTCTTCGATAACGGATCACAAAGACTGCAATGCCGGAAGACAAAAGCATTCCGTCTTCTCTGTCCGTCTGAGCTTTCACTTCTCTGACATTTGCCCAGGCGCTCTGACTAGATACGGCTTCTTTCGACAGAGCACCAGAAGCGCTCTTAACCATCTCTGAGATCTTGATCTCGATCTGCTGGTCACGAGCACCAGGATCGATCATCCTTCGTGGTGTAATCGAAGCCATTAGGAACCGCGCCTGAGATTGAGCACCATCTGATCGAAGCCCCCAGGCGTACCCATCGACTGAAGGTCACCGGGCATAAGAGGTACTCGGAATTCATACCATTGAGCGGCAAGCAGTCTGATGACCTGCTTATACTTCTGGTCTACATCAGCGGCAGCTGCTGCCATTCCGGCTTGAAAGATCGCTTTCACGTTATTGAGACCACCACAGAGAGTTTCCGGCCAGGAAGAACCCGCTGCCGGTGCCAGCTCAGCAAAGGTGGAATAAGGATCAAATTGAAAGTCTGTCAGGGGTTGCTCAACACCGTCAGTGTCAATATAAGTGATGGTAGGCACCACATCTGACACTACCGGACCTTTAGGAAGATAGAGCCTGCCGTCACGCCTAAAGAGACTGGTAGCCAGAAAGCCAGTATTGGGAAGACGGCGATCATAATTGAGCGGAAACTCTGTATATCTTGCTGTCCATTCCTGGATCAAGAAACTGCAATCTAGTAAATCTGCAACATAAGACTCAGCAGCGGATAGATAATCGTCCATGAGCGCCTGCTCTGTCGTGCCATCCATCCGGGAATGAGCCTGCATGTCTGCAAAGGTCATGCACGGTCCAGCGATCATGCCCGTTTTAATTACCGATCTATGTTGTTTCATTGCCTATACTCCAAGAGATCCAGGGGGCGTGATGCCCCCTTTCTCTCTGTGTGTCGTGATGCTTCCCAGGAGGGAAAGCTCTATGTGAGCAGGACCGGCTTCGGTGCAACTTGCGGCTCAAATGCGAGCACAATCATGCTGCCTTTAACCGGGTCGTTAACCAACTCGGTGCCGACAATATGCACAAACGGCTTATTGTCTGGGCACTGAGCCTGCCTTACTTCCATGATGATCAGCTGTTCGGTATTAGGCGTGGTGCTAACACCGTTGGCTGCAACTGCATCCTGGATCGCGCTTTCCACTTCAGCCAACTTTGTGATGTACTTGAAGGGAATCGCGACCGGGTTGTCTAAGTTGGCATTGTCTGCCGCTTTCATGACCAGTTTGCCTTGACCGGTGGTCAGGATCTTCTTGTAATTGAAGATAAAGATCAGCCGGCCATAGTTGGAGATGTTAAAGCCAGGGGTTGTGAAGCCGGTGTCAAAAACATCCGCGTTAGGTGCCAGCGCTTGAAGCGTGGCAAATCGTTCAAATTGCATTTGTTTTACTCCTCTAAAAAAATCACACTCAAGGAACAGCGCTAGAAACTAGCGGCCGCCCTGGAGAATGATGTAGGGGGAAAGCTGGAATCCGCCATTTTCAAGCGTCATCGGTGCCGACCAAGCAGGCTTACCGTTGATTCTCATGCGGAATCTGAAGACAGTCTTGCTGTTCAAGAACTGAACATGAATGGACATGTCTACCTTCAGACCGCCTTTGGCGATCATGGTGTATTCAGACGGTGCAATTAGTGCACAGTCACCCAGTGATCCCAGAGCCTTGGCAGAGGCATGGAACACAACCGGAATACCCAGGATCGTTGGTCTGGTCTGCTTGCCGTCATAACCGATCATGGGTCCGGTATAGACTGCCGTGAGGTTCTTGGCCGCGTTGTTCAACAGCGGCAAGATTTCCTTGGCTTGTGGGTGAAGCACCCACACAGCACCATCAACCAGATCTTCAGGCAGGTGTGCATACATCTTGTTGAAATTTTCTGCACAGAGCTTGTCTGTCTGAGTTTCTTTGGCGACGGTGATGAGCGCTTTATTTTGGGCGTGCAACATGCCCATTGGCTTATTTAAGCCATCGTAATAAAGCACCGCTTTGTCCAGTTCATAAGAGATCGCTTTGTCGATCATCCGGCGGCCGGTGGCTTCAAAAGCTGGAGCATCTTCAAGCATGTTGTCTGTGGCTTGAATGTATGCGCCCAGTTCTTTCAGATTCAACTCTTTCGGGTTGAGCTTGAAGCCGGTTGCAGCGAGGGCGTCACCTTCATCCTGCCAAGCAACTGCCACACCGCCGGCCACTTTTCCAGCAGACAGATCTTTGTCATCCATCTCCAGGTAGTGCAATGTATTGCCGACTGTGATCTCTGTCTTCGGAATTCTGGCTGTGATCACACCGGTCTGCCAGGCTGTTTCCAGAATGCTTGTGGCTTGCTGCTTCGGAATCATGAAGGCGCCATCATTCAGCAATCTGGTATCGCCTGCTGCTTTATTCAGCTTCATCAGGCGCTCATCCATGTGTCCCGGTCTGGTGGATTTTGCAGCCGCTACCATGAATTCACCAAGCGAGCTGAAGCCGCCCGACTCATCCAATTCATTGGTTGTGATGTGCGGATCTTTCTTGCCAGCATTCACGGGATTAGGCGGATCAATCGGCTTGTCGATTGACTTACCTGCACGCTCTTGATCTTTCTTGAAGTCATCAATCTGAGTCTCAAGCGATGCAATGCTGTCTCTGAGTTGCTTCACGCGGGATTCGTGCGCCTTTTGCAAATCAACGTCAGCCTGATCAATTTGATAATCAGCCTTCGATGCCTTAGCGATCAATTCGTTCACTTTGGCAGAAGCTGCTTCTCTTGCAGCTCTGGCTTCAGCCAGAAGCTTCATCAACTGTTCTAAGTCCATGTTTCACCTCTTAAAAGTTTGCGGCAAGCACGCCAAACGGGCGGCTTACCCGGTGGGATAATCCGTCACGCCAAATAAGGCCTAGCCACTATTTCAACGTTGACCAGTTCAGCGGCTCGTGCCACTGCCACCGGTGCTACAAGAATTCTACTTTTAAGAGATTGAAGCTCTAACTTTTAGATGCTATACAGATCGTTTAGCAACTTCGCAACCCTAAGCTGGTTGTCCTGCTCAGTCAAAGTAATCGGTGCAATCACGTTCACCGGCTCTGTGGAATCTCCACCGGTAACAGTGCGTGAAGGCACGCCATGACGATCAAGAGCTGCCACCAGATTGGCGGTCAGATTAGGTTCAAGTTCTGATCGGTGAGCACGAAGCAATTCCCGGTCATCCTGGTTGATCCATGACAGGTCACGCGATGCACGATTAAGAGCGCGTCTCAGGGCCGCTTGCTCATCCTTCGGAAGCGATGCAGGCATGATGCAGACAAGCCCGTCAGTCGATGTGAAGCGCGGCAGCGTGACCGGGCTGCACTCTTCCAGCTGCACCTTCATCAAGTGCTGGATGTCATAGCCGTCTTCCAAGCTCCAATCATCTGTAAGAACAAAGAAACCGACAGAGCCAGCATCAATATCACCGCGTGCAAGGTCTGCCATCAAGCCTTGAACTATCGGCTTTTCCATATTCGGCGTACAGACACCCATAAGTCCTGTTGAATCAGCTGAGAAGCTGGCAGTGCCCTTAGAACGTCTTCCTAAAACCTGTTCCCAGTCATGCTGATTGAGCATGTAAATTTCTTTGGAATCATCGGCAAGCGATTCATCAAAGCAGCCTACTTCCCACTTCCAGCGCTTGTAACCGCAGATAAGCTCAGAGGTGGTGCCATAGACAGCGAAGTATCCGCTGATCTGGTCTTTCTTCTTCTCAACTTTGGGATCAGCGGCTGCTTTCAGTGAATGGCTAAAACCGCAAATATTCAGACCGTTAGACATGATTTCCCCCTGCCTTTTCTAAGAAGTTCTCCAGCGCATAAGAAGCATTGTTTTTTGCCATCGGCTCAAGGAAGTGCTTGCAAAAGTTCTCTACTGCTTCGGTTGAGCCGAAAGTGCTAAGCCATTCGGTTGACCGAGCTGACAAATTACTGGCAATGCCGTGCACAGATCTTTCAACGTCAAGCCCTGGACCCTCTGGCATTACCTGAGAACATGCCACCACCACCGGTGTGAATATCTCCTGCACTTTCTTACGGAAAGCCTCTGAATAAAAGGCTTTTGCATGATCCATGCAATCTAGAAGCGGCTTACCTGCTTTCAGTCGTTTCACCGACTCTTCCAGATATTCGCGCTCCACTCGTGCAGCACGGACACAGGCATCTTGAAACAAAGGCAACGCAACTTTGCGCACATCGACCTGATAAATATCATTAGCCAAACCGGCTTGATCTTTCGGGTTCACTTTCGTCTTATCCTTTGGCTTCTTGGCCGGTTTCTCTGGTGGCGCGGCACCCGGTGCCGGTGCAGGTGCTGTCAACACAATGCCGTTGGGTGCGTTAGCTGTCGGAATAAGAAGCACGTCACCGTGTGGATCGGGATTGAGTTTGAGCTTAGACCTGGCTTCGTTGATCTTCCTGATACCAGCAAGAACAGTGCGGGACAAAGACTCATCACGGGCAACCACGTCAGCCCATTGAAGTGAATCAACATCGTATTCAACAAAGAACTTCACGCGCTCATCGTCACGCAAAAAATCGCGCTCTGTGCACTGTTGAAACTGTGTCAGCACATACGTCAGGCAGTCCAGCAAATATTCCAGACTCTGCTGCTGAATGTTGTTGTTGGTGGACCGTTCCAGCAGTCCCACCTTGTGCGCCTGGACGCCAAAATATCGAATGATGCTCTCAATATTCCGCCTGATGCTGGCATCGTTTTCAGCATCTCTGCCCGACATAACCGGGATAGCGACTGGTTTTAAGCCACCGTCAAAGACACCACCGGCCTTGAACTTGTTTTTCAAGCCCTGGTAATTCTTAACCCAGTTCTCCCAGATCTCTTCTTTCTTTTCCGGCTTGAGAATTGCATCAGTGGAGAAGACAAAAGGAGGCGTTGCATCGTTGTGAAGGAATCGCTGTGTGAATTCATCGAAGTCACGCAAGATCTGGATAGACTTCTGAGCCAGTGCACAGGTCGAAATACCTACAATTCCCTCTACTGAAGGCGCGGCAATGTGGTGCACTCGTGCCTGGGCCAAGTCAATTGGTGTGACCGAGTTGCCGACACCGACAGGCGAATATCTATAAATCAGCTCACCAACATCATTCCGCCTAACTTCCATATTTGCCGGATGCAGCGGATTAAGCGCGATTATGTCGCCCCGATCATTGCGGAGCTTCTGATCGTAGCTGTTGCCGTACATGAAATATCTCAGCACCCTGGTCATGTCATACTGCGCCCAGGTCTGTTCGAGATTCGGGCGAATTGAAATCACCTTATAGTTAGGGTGAGTCTTCGCCTTCTTAATGTTGTCGTCATCATGCTCTCTGTACAGATAGCGCGGCAGACTTCCGACACTGCCGCCGATCAAAGTCATGCAGCGATAAGCAACCGAGCAGTAAAGCACATCTTCAGCCGTCAGAGTCTGCCCCGTTACAGGGTCTTTATTCCACCCTATGTACCAGCCGCCACCATAAGGTGACCAGGCGCCGGGTTCATTCCAGAGCTGCTTTAGAGCATCAGCCCGCTGGAAACCGGGCACCGCATTTAGTATTGCTTTACTCAGCATTCTTTTCAGACTCTCTGTTTAAAATGAGTGCCACAGCCACCAATATTAAGCCGCCCAGCATCACCGCCAGTGGTTCACACCACATGCGCACACCGCACAAGAAGATAAATATGCCTGCAATGACCATCAGGTCTAGGCTAATTTCAACCACTATTTTTAGGCAGCGTTCAAGAAGCTTTCGGAATATAAGCATCAGGCCCGGCTTCTTCCCCTCCACCGGTAAGTTCAGGAATCGCGCCACGGGTAGCCAGAGCCATTGCGACCATGCCGTCAATTTTTCGCGCACTGAGTTTTTTGTCAAACATCTTGCCATGTACAGTTTCATTTGTCCTCGCATTCATTGCATTCCAGGTAAGCACTGCATTGTGCGGGTGGATAAGCCGCCCTTCTTCGATCCGTAAAATCACTTCTGATGTGCAGGCGTTCATCGGTCCACACGCTTGAGTTGCCTCTACCAGCTCGATACCGAGTTTTTCGAGTGACTCCACCAGCTGATAGCTGTGGTGCTTATCGTAGTGGCAGACCAGGATCGGGTTGGTTTGTGCAACTTCTGCCACTTTCTCAGCCAGCACTTTGTAATCGGTTCTTATCCCTGGTATTGGGGTAAAGTGCCCGGCTTCTGCCCATTCGTCATACGGCACATTGTGTTCATCAATGTTTTTCTGAATGCACTTTTCAGGACCATAGAAAAACGGAAAGTAAACCGGTAGGCCGTCATCGTTGATAAACATAAAACATAGACATGTCAGATCGTTTTGATCTGCCAAGTCGATGCCCAGATAAAGCGGCTTGCCAGGGAAGTCTTCAAGCTTTATTTCGTTGCTGCCGCAAGCCTCCCATTGAAGTTCATCAATGCAAGCGTCAATGTCCTGGACCCATTGATTGCAGTGATATTGCCGGAGCTTCCGAAGCCATGCCTTTTTGCGCTTTGCCTTAATTGCAATCTCTTCGATTGATTCGTGACTGGGTGCAAATGGATAACCTGGGTTGGCAGCTTGCCAGGCTTCCACCGAGAATGGATCGGCCTTCCTTTCAGCTTCAGCAACGAATGCAAAATACTTTGGGTGGTGCACGTCACCCTTCAGCACCATTTTGGCGTATTGATACTCTTCATAAGCGCTGCTGTGAATGTCATCACCAGCAGTGCCTTGCATGATTAAGAGCGGCTGAGACCGAGCACCCATACCAGTTTGCAGTGCTGCCTGAAGATCGTCTGTCTTTTGCTCCTGGAATTCGTCCATCACAACGATATGAGGAGATCCACCGAGCTGAGAGACCGCTTCGGAAGAAACCGGCTGAATAAAGCCATGATTCTTGCGATGTTCGATTACACACGAGCCGGGATAGGCGATCAGTCTTTCCTGCAACCAGGGGTTAGCCTGCACCATCCGCACACAGATCCGAGTCAGTTTCTTCGCTTTTGGCTCAGTTTGAGCTGAAACATAGTTTTCTGCTTCCACTTCGTTGTCACGGATCAACGAATAAAGCAAGAAGGCAGCCGTTGCTGTCGTCTTTGCGTTCTTTCTTGCCATCGTGATGAAGGCAGAGCGAAAGCGCCTTAACTGGTTGTCTCTTCTCTTCCAGGAAAGAAGCGGACCCCAGATATTTTGCCTCTGCCAAGGTTGCAGGATGAATGGCTTACCAGCCCATTGACCTTCAATCAGCTGGATATGCGTTGCACAGAAATCAACAAAGCGCTGCTCTTCTTCGACATCGTAGAAGTACTCTTCATCAATTTCCCGGCTTCGGTCCACCCTCATAATAGTTGTTCCATTGTTCTTGGTTGGAAATCACCGGTTCACTGGGTGCAGTCTGCCCGCCTTCATTTGACGGCTTCACCTTCACTAAAGCAGTGATACCAAGTTTGGTGCCTAGATCAGATGCTGCTTTCCACTCTTTGGCAGCGGCTGAAATCTCAGCAGCCTTCTTGAATACACGGTTAGACATCCTTGTGCCCTTTCCGTTCTTGTTGATTTCCCGTTCAAACTCAATCGCCCTGCCCGAATGTGAGCAGTAAGCAGCGAATAATTGGAGCTTCCCAGGGTGCAGGTCTAAAAGCGGCAATTCCCTAGTCCAGACTTCCAAAGCTGTAGAACCAAGCCAGTCAGGCGGATCAGGGGTGGGGTCTGGGGTACATGGTGGCGGGGTTGGTGCCGGGTTTACGGGGGGTTCGGTTTTTTGGTGATTACCCTTCTTGGATATACGGTCGTGGTAGACCTTGGCTGAGTCTTCTGGTTTTTTGGCTCTGGGCATATTCCTTCCTGGTTGAAACTGCCAATGGTGTCACTACCCTTAGATTAAGCCTTGAAACGCGCATCTGGGTGGGGGGTTGCGACGCGGGGTCGTTGACGCCTGACGCCGAAGGATTTAACCCACCCCCCTGGGGGTAGGACCCTAGAACCGCATGAGAGGCAGCTCTCCATTGATTGGCTGCCACCACATGCGATAGCGCGTTATTTACCCTTCTGTGTCTTCTTATCGTCTACAGCGGGCTGTGATTGGCTTGTGCTGTCCTGTTCAGGGGCTGCCTCTACTGCTGGTGCAGAGGGTTCTTCTTGCACTGGTACAGGTGGCTCTGCTTCTTCTGGCGTGGCCCGTACAGCATCGTTGATGATGTCTGCTGGTCCTTCAATGATGAAGTCTAAGCCAGTGATGTAACGCTCTTTGATGACAAAGGCGTCATTGGGCTTCTCTGCTGCCATAGCTGCTGTCTGTGCAAGGGGTTCATCATCAGGACATTCAACAGCGATGTACTCAACAAAGCTGCGTGTGCGTTTGAATAGGCGCTTAAGTGCCATGGTCTGTGCTCCTCATGGTGTGTGTAGGTAGGTAGGTGCAGTGGTGTGCTGCTGTGGTGCTACCTAGAAAGGGGTCTCATCAGTGTGTGCAGGTGCAGCCAGGTCAGCTTCTGCTGCACGCTCAGCCTGGGCTTCAGCCACTGCTGCTGCTACTGGGTCGGCTGCTGGTGCAGGTGCTGCTTCCTGTGCTGCTGCTTGTGCGTTCTCGATTGCAGCGCCTTCTATGGTTGGGTGGTCAGGCAGTCTAGTCATGACAGTCATCTGTGAAGGCTGTTTGTATTCTGCAACCAACGACCAAGCAGCAGAGCTGTCAGCCTGTGCTTGTGCTTCTTCAAGGCTGCTGCCTTCGACAGTGACTAGGATCTGTTCCTTGATACTGCGTTCACGTACAAATAGAAATTCTGTTTTACTCATTGATCACGTTGTCCTCATTGGATGGTTCATAGTGTTGCCACCAGTCTTCAACTAGGGAAGACCAATCGTATGACTGGTCTCTGTGCTCATCCTGTTCTATGCGTTGCTTGCACAGTAAGGCGGGCGTCTCCAGTACGAAGACCCTTGCACCATATCTAGCCCTGTATTGATCACGTCTGGCTCTCTTGGTGCCGGTGTCTATGATCCATGCTTTTAGGTAATTCTTTTCTTTATCGAGATGATCAAGAATGGCGTCTCTGGCTTCCCAGCCGTATTTCAGGAGATGCTCTGGTTTACGGTGAAAGGGGAAGTTTGTGATTGCCGACATGATCCGGTCAAAGTCCAGAATCAGATCGGTGGTTTTGTTTGCGTGTTTGTTTACCCAGGAAGACTTGCCTGAACCTGGTGGACCGCAGACAACGATGACATTGCGGCCTTTCTTGCCACCAGACCAGCCGTCTTCTTTTCGAGTCTTGCAGGAATGGCAATCATGGCAAAGGGATTGGAAGTTTTTAGGATCACGGGGTTCACCGCCGAAGCTGATCGGGATTATGTGGTCAACTTCTGTGGCGATTGCTCCACAGGCTTCAGAGCCTCTGTGGTATTGCTTGCAATGGGTGGAAGAGCACTGACAGAAGGGGCTGCCGTTGGGAAATATGTCAGACGGTCCAGCGAGTTGCCCAGGTCGGAGAGTTTCACGCCAGAGTTTTGAGTTGTAGAGTTTTCGGGATTCGGGATCTCGGTCTCGAGAATCGCGTCTTTTGTTGTCGCGTTTTTTGCAGAGATCGCACCATCGTTGGCCGATTTCAATTACCGCATAGCAACCCGGTCCGGTGCATTGTTTTTTTGGCATGTTTTATCTAGTGCATATATAAAAGGTTGAATATTGGATTAGGTGGCTAGCACCGGCTGTGATGCGAATAAAAACTAATCTCAGGTATGAATAGACCTTATTGATGTTTTTCGAGGCACCAGCGGGCAGCCAGCCGGGGCAGTATTTGTATGAATGGCTTCTTGTTCATAAGTTCGGACTGTTTTGAAACTTAACTAGATCTCAAATGCTTGTAACTGCCACCGCCCTTAAGGCGAGTGGCGATCTGCAAGCATTTACTTTCTGCCTTTCTGAACTGCCTAAATCAATAGACTATTAGAGCTTAGTCAGTCAGTCTCAGTTAGACTAAAACTGTCTAGGACTTGTCTTAGGACTGTCCTAGACTAAGACTAGTTAGGGAGTCTGAGGGGTCAAGTGGAAATCTGAAGGGTGTGGTATCGTTGCCGGTGATTGGTCCACACAATTTGGAGAAGGTATGACTGATGAATATCGGTTTAATATCGGCGTTGCCCTAAAAGCTTTGAGCTGCTGGTTGTGTTCTCAGAAGACTCATTCAGGCGGCCGGATTTACTGGGATGAAGAGTCGAAGAAAACGCTGGGCAAAATTAGAATTGCCTGCAAGGGCTGTGTTGATAAAGAAGTTGCTGCCGGAAGGGGCGAAGTAAGGCCGAATACAGAAACGCCCGCACAGGACAGTGCAGGCGCTTCAGGATTGGTCACATCCATTGGAGGTAACGAAGAGAGTCTAGCACTTCTTCGTGAGATCAGGGATTTACAGAAAGAGACTAATGCTCTGCTTCGATCAATGAGTGGACTAATTCCACAGGCAACAAAAGATTTTAGTCCACCACCAAAAGACCCAGAGGCAGACCTGGATCTGGCGGCGTTCAAAGAAGAACCTGAGCCAGATCCGAATTGGCTTGCATTGCTTGATCGGGTAGAGGAGATCAATAAGTCAACATTCAGCGTGCTTTCTTCATTTGGCAAACTGGAAAGCTGGACTGCTGAAGAAGTGGTGATTTCTCTTAAAGGGCTTGGAATGAAGACACTGAATGACAGTAGAAAAGCTCACCTAGAAACAGCGGTACAGGGCCGACTGCTAACGATAAAAGAGAGGCAATACTAATGGCTGGAATAAATGACTTTGATGAAAATAAAACATCAGCAGAAAGAAGGGCAAGAGAAAGACAGATCCTGTGCAGTAAGATTCAAGATTCGATACGCTGGTCACAGAATCATCTTGAGGTTGCAGCAAAGCTCTTCATGGAAGAATGCATTGAGTTAGGCGTGACTCCAACAGTAGCGCTTCAGGCATGGGTTCAGATTAAGACTCTGGAATCGCAAGAGCGATTAGCCGTGAAGGCCTTCTATACACCAAGAGAAAGCGCACCATCCGGCAGCAGCAGCCAGAACTAAAAACGCAAGCACACTGACAGATCCCAGAATAAAACCTTTCAGGAAGGCAGAGCGGCAGGCTTTCTTGTCGAAGTAGAGCTTATCTGTGTGGGTAATCAGCTCTTCAAGTGTGAGCGGTCCAGTGTGTACCATTAGTTTTCACCTTCCTTGAATCCGAGTTTGACAGCCAGCGCTTGCAGCTGTTCATAAGTGTTTTCAACTTCCTTGACACTTTCGACAATGGAATCAGCGAGATCCTGGGTGATCCGAATATGCCCGAATTCATCGCGCTCAGCTTTTGCAAATTGCTCTGTTAAAAATTCGCTTGCGATCATTTATCCGCCCCAGTTTTGCTGTGCGAGAATCCAAAATACAAAAATGACAGCGAGCTGGAACAACACAATTGCAGTGCAGATGCCCATTAAGACAACTGCCCAAAGTGGTAAGTACATTATTCTTGATCCTCCAGCCGTCCATACTTCAGTTTCAATTCGTCCAGGGTGATGCAGTCTTCAGATTTCACCGAAGCGATGTAACGAACAGCCAAGCAATAAACATCTTCATAGTCTTCTCTGAGCCTCAGAAAAGCTTTCACGGTGCCGAAGAGCATACTGAACAGCACGCTATTGATCGCCACCATCAGCCAGAAGGCCAGAGCATAACTCATCGCTTGCAGTGCTCCTCTACAATGCTCTTCCAGCCTTTGCTTTCTTTGTCCAGCTCTCTGCAATAGAGCCAGAGAATGCCGACAAGCACGAGCAGAGAAACTTCTATCAGAGTGTGTCCGGTCATTTTGTCGTCAACCATATCCTCTACAGCTTCGGATATTTCCGAGCAGTCTTGCCAGGGCGTGCCACCCTGAAATAGATTCTTAGTTAGTTGCCACCGGGTGTGGTGCATGGCTTATTTAGCTGCATCTTTGACAGCTTCTTTCTGCTCTGTCGGCTTGACTGCATTTGCTTTGATTGCAGCCGCTGCTGCCAGCGCTTCTGCTTTCTTCTTAAAAACAGACTGCCAGACAACAAAGCCACCGACAGGACCGGCAATAGATCCGATGGTCAGATAGACCGGCAGATAGATTGCTTTCTGTACATAGAACTTTGCTTTGGCCATGTCCAGGGCGTGAGCAGGCTGACAAAAAATAACTAAAGATACAAGGACAGCAAGAAAGCCTTTCATGATTGTTTTTCTCCTCTTATGCTCCAACGTAATAAGCCGCGTTAATTCGCCAGATAATGCTGGTGGTTGCCGGTCCCACAATTGTTGTGGCAGTGTTTGCTGCCGCACTTTTAAATGGCTGGTTAGGTTCAAACTGTTGTTTTTCTGAAGTACCTTGTGCAGCACCGTCAGCCTGGAATGAAAAGGCAGGCGAGCCGGTGAGGTTTGTTGTTGTGGCAATCACAGGAGCAGCGGCGGCGGTAAGCGCGGCAGCAGCAAACTTGATTATCTGGAGTTCTGTTATGTAGTGGAAAAGACCGGCACCAGCCGCGGCCAGTGAAAGCGTACAAATCGATCCAGAGGCCGCTGTGTTTGTTACCCATGTTGTTGCCGGGATCGGCGGCGCCTTGATCAAGCAATCAGCAATGCTGCCTCTTAGTGAAGCAACAACAGTGCCGGATGTGTATGCAGAAACCCGGGCCCTGACGCGCCGGAAGCCAGACACAGAAGCAATGAAGATGCCAGCTGCCGCTGCCGTGAGAGATACAACTTCTGTGGCTTGGTTGAATACTGGAATTGCCACATAGTTAGTACCATCAACGGTGCCTTCAAAAGACACAGTTGCAACAAATGTGCCTCTAATATCAAAGACGGCCGTTGAATGACCGTTAAGATCCATAATCGACTCAGCATTAAGTGCGCCGAGGTTGCCGGAAATCGTGCGGGCATCAGTGAAGGTACCACCAGTTATCTGGTCTAAATTCCCTTGGAATTCATTGCCGCGTGCATCATATAGAATGCTCATTTATCCCCCTATCCTATTGCGTAATTGATCGTAAGTGCTCCACCGACTGGCGTTAAAAAATTCGCTTGAAATTCAAAAGACCCTGAACCCGGAACAGCCAGCATACTCAGCAGATCTATGCAGTCACTGGCGTTCTCACTGGTTTCAGGGACACCGGCAAGAGATAACAAAATTTTGGAAGACACCGATACAGCAGCATCTGTAACAGTAATACCCCTGTGAGACAAAGAAGCGTAAGGAAGAGACACAACCGCCTGCTTCACTGGACTGATCCAGCTGGCATCAAAGTCAGAATTGGTGTTTTTGGTGAGCACCTGGTTAGCATTGCCGCCTTCTGGCACAGCTATTCCAGACTTCTCAACTGGTCTGCCATTAGGGCCAATTATCAGCGGCTTCCAAACTGTCATGCTTACACCCTTTCAAAAACTTGGCCAGGAGTAAAGATCAGTTCTGTGGCACTCTTTGCCCGCCCGACATATTGAACAATCGAGCCGGAAGCAGAAGGGATCGAAGTGCTGACACCACCGGAAGTGCCCAGGTAATAATCAGCGCCGATAGTCAAACCGCTCAGACCATTTGCAATGCCTCCACCGAGTGTGGGAGAACCGCTATTGCCGGATGTCACAGCGCTTTCAATATAACCGTCTGCTCTCTTTGCTGTGCTTGTATTGTCGGCTTTGCGCATGTTGAGAGTTCCAGCATTACTCCAGAGATTTACAAGATCGCCCGCTGCCAGGTTCTCAGATGCAGGAAGCGTAAATGTTGGATTCTCAGGCAACATCGTTTGATCGATCAGGCCTGACGCATTCAAGGAAACAATTTTGTTAGCATCTCCAGCACCGGCTGAGGAATTGACAGATGCAGCCTCCTGGGGTCTGCCGGATGCGCCGATCTGCAAATATTTATTGCCTGACATTGTTCCACCTCAAAGAAGGATCGTAGGGTCCATTTCAACAATAAAGACAGAAGCGCTTTTGGCTGTCCCTAGTCGCTTCATCCATTGGGCACCGTTGATACTAGGTGTGGTGACAAGTGCCCCGCTTGCACCTACAAAGTAATCTTGATCGACAGTGAAAGAACCGCCGTCAATCTCCCCAGAGGTGAAATATGTACCTGTCTGACCCAGTGCAATAGCATCGCGTATGACGCCAATTGCCGCTTTGCCGTGTGCCAAATTTGTTGGATCGGCAAGATAAGCAAGACCGCCTATGATGGCAATTGCTTTGTGACCTGATAGCGTTTCACCTGCCACCACTGATGCAGTTAATCCCACACCATCTGCACCGGCAGCGCCCTGGGCACCAACAGCAGAGACACTGACAAGATTCACAGGACTGGCAACGACCTTAACAGTATTGACCTGATTCACTACTGTGATTGAGTCTGTCATCTTGTCACCGAAGGAGAGACAAAAACAATTGCACTGAATAGGCGGTTAGCTTCACCATCACTGGGAGCTGTGACCAGTAGATCTAAAATAGCTTCTGTGAAAGCAAAGGCCGCTGTGTCTGCTTTTGGCGCTGTCATTGTTAGCTTGCCGTTTACTTCATCCAGCACAATCTTTCCATTAGCTGTGCTCATCTCATAAAGCACAGCTGAAGACTTTGGTGAATGCCTGAATTGCAGCTTAGCGGAATAACCCGTCAAATCAATGGCCGTGCCATTTGGATTTTTCCAGGTCACTTCAAGCTTCCAGGTTGTGCCCTGATTGATTGTAAATTGCTCTGGTGATTGAGAAGTCACGGCAATTCCTTTGGTGTTCCAACACCACCAATAATAAAGGGAAGAGATCATAAGCCTCTTCCCTTCGTGTACCCCGGTGACACTATAACTGGTGCCTGTGTGGATAAAGAAAAACCGCCCCGTTAAGAGCGGTCTTTCTCTGCGTTTTTTGTCGTTTCCGAAGGCTTCAGCTTAGCAGTCTTTATTCTCTTCGGCTACTTTCTTCCAGGTCTCAGGGTCGAAGGGGTCTTTATCAACATTGCCATCAGCATGGAATGTGAAGTACTCACCATCAGCCCAGCGCTCACGCTCCTGCAAGCATCTTAACTTCCACCGCTCTTGCTCTGTGATGTGCTCCTGGTCTTTGTGTCTGATTACGCCTGGCAGGTCATACAAGCTGTTCAGATAAGGTGGGTCTTCGTTCACGAAATGCCCGATCATGTTCAGTGATCCGGCAGGTGCGTTCAGATGTTGGTGCCATTTGTTCAATGCAAGCTCATCAAACTCTTCATGCTTGATCAGTCCTTGCTGAATTGCCAGCCGTTGAAACTCCAGGACCACCATAGACATCCCTTGTGGTCTTGAGCGGTACACCATCAGCTTATTGCCCTTCTTCGCTGCCTTCATTGCAGCTTCAACAATTTCCTTCTGCCAGGGAAACAGCTTGAGCAGATCCTGATCGCCGTCTTTCAGCTTCAAATATTTTTCTGCGAAATCTTTATCGATCATCACTTCACCGGCCGCTGCAAAACACTAACCAGCATTATTTCACCACTCAGATCAAAGGTTGGAGTGCAGGAAATCACTTTCCAACCATCACGCGATAGCTTTTGAAGTTGTGACTCTGCATCCTCTGGCCGCTTTGCGCGATTGCCAGCAGCAGCATTGCATTGAAAAATCATAAATTCACATTCCACTTTCAATTCCTCCAAAGGTCCAAACATTCTAAAACAAAAAAGCGGTCCGAAGACCGCTGATCTGTTTACCTTTCTGGAGTAAATTTGTGCCCTTTCGGAGCTGGCTCTATTTTAAGAGATGCTGTCTCTTGGAACCGTCTTAAATAGTGCTCACAACAGCGGCAAGCTTCTGCATTCTTTCCACAATGTTGCCGCAAATTGCCAGGGCGTCTGATTCGGGGGCGGGGATCAAACTCTGAAAACCCAGATGCTCACAGGGTTGTTTTGTAACATTGTATTCAATTGAATGAAGATCGTGCATGATGATCTTCAGCTTGTTTCCGCCTGTTCTGTCGGCAGTCTGATCAAACACTGTCATAATCCAGCGGCTCAATACAATGACGTTCTTGCCCTTGCAGAATGTCTTTAGCTGATTTCTCACCGATTGATAATCCGGTGCATTCTTCAATTCGTCTTTCGAGCAAGACAGCTGATCTAGCCATTCTTTCTGGATCGGCTTTGTCTTCGGTGGCTGAATCAAACTGCTCAGCAAGACTTCGCCTTCAGCCGACATAAGGCAGACTCTTAGAACGATGTCGCGACTGTCGTATCCGGTGCAGCAGGCCGACAATGCAATAAAAGGCGGGGCAAAGAATTCTCTCTGCCATTGAAGATTGAAATCTTCATAGTCTTGTGGTGTCATCGTGCAAAACTTTTACCCTTTGATTGGAGCAAGGAAACCTTGAAAGGTTCCTTTCAGGAAGCTTGCGAAAGGTTACTAGGGTTTACCCCATGCCGAATACCGGAAACGCTTGATAGGTTGGTTTAACGGCGTCCCGGAATCAAATCTAGTGGGCTTCTGCATCCTGACCGAGTGTGCAGCGGATTCCTTTTACATATCTTTTACATACCGTATGGCGGCAGACGTATATATGTCTGGCGGGAATTATGCAATTTGCATAATATCCGCCGGTAAGCTTTGTGCCGCCTACTTTTGGAGGGTCTTTCACATGTCTAGTGTTCTATCTAATGCTTCTGTGCCTGTAGGCATCACGGTTAACGAGTTTGCGGCACGATATTTAGAAGAGTATTGCAGGCTCAAAGAGAGCTGGCGTGACGATTTCCGAAGAGTAAATAAAAGAATCATTCCGGCTTTTGGACACCTTGACCTTTCAGAAGTGAGGCGCACACACGTTAATCAACTGCATAAGAGAATGAGCAAAGCGCCCTACGAAGCAAATAGGACACTTGAGCTGGTGCAGAGAATGTATGAAGTGGCAGTTGAATGGGAAGTACTGCCGGATTCACACGGCAACCCGGCCAGAAACGTTGATCCGTTTCCAGAATTCCCGCGTGATGTCTGGGTGAAACAGGAGCAAATGCCGATTGTGTTGGAAGAGATCAATTCTCTCAAAAGCAATACATACAGGGTAGCGATCCTGATGCTGCTGGCCACCGGTTGCAGAATAGAAGAGATGTTCAAGCTGAAATGGTCTGAGGTTGATTTCAAAGGCACACAGATACATATCAGGCGAGCAAACACGAAGACACAACAGGCGCATGTGGTGCCCATTACGCCCTACATAGAAGAGCTTCTTCTCTCTCTATCTAGGCATTGTGAATGGGTCTTTCCGAATCGCAACGGCACCGATCATCTTAAGTCAGTGAGCGGAACCTGGCACAGCATCAGGCGAAAGGCTGGCATCCCAGAAGTGCAACTGAAAGATCTGAGAAGCACTGCTGCAAGCTGGGTGGCTAATGATAACGTCAGCTTATACACGATTCAGAAAATGCTTAACCACACAACGCCCAGGTGCACGCAGCGTTATGCCAAATTGCAGAATGCGCCGGTGAGAATCGCTCTTGAGCGTTATCACCAGAATCTCAATCCTTCGGCGTAAATTCGTCAACACTAGCGGGCGCTGGGATCTGAACAGTGCCCGCTTTTAGTTTTCTCTGAGAACCAGCACAGGAGGCGATTCATTATGATTAGAGACCGCTGGAACGAATCCAGTACTGTCCAGTCTTTCCAGACAAGGGGGCATACCCCAAAAGGACCGGGTACTGTGATGAATCGAGCCAAGCCAATCGATCCGTTTATGCAGTTCATTATGGACAACAGCCGCACCTGTAAGGGGTTGACTATGTATGAGGCAGCCAAGCAGACCGGAATCAACAATCAAACCCTCTATGCCTATGCCAATCGAGGGATCAAGGATTTTGAAGTCATGCAGGACCTTGCCATTGCTTTCGACTTGGATATGAATGTGTTCCTATCCTATATATCTGGTCGGATTTCAAAGCGTTATTCTGAAAAAGCTCACACCAAAATTTCCGCCTAAACCTGTAGACGAACATCACCACAAATTGCATAATACTCCTCACGCGTTAACCGGTGAGTTAATCACCGTGCGTGGTGGCAGGTCGGGAAGACGATCAACTTTCTGGAATATACATAGATAGACAATCCTGACCCGCGGCAGCTTTCTTGCTCATCGTGTGTTCGTTGTTTGTACACCCTTACTGACTTAGACATCGTTGAATGTCGGGAAGGCTGTCGCTTGCTCGGGATTGAGTGGAGAAAAATGGAAGTTTCGGCAGAAGTCGAAGCCCGCTTTTGGGCGCGAATAGATAAGAAACCTGGGCACGGCCCCAATGGAGATTGCTGGATATTTAGTCGCCTGACAGATCCATCAAGGTATACGAAATTTACCTGGACTGTGAATGGCGAAAAGAAGCAAATGGACGCTCATCGTTTTGTGCTTTCTCTGACACTCGGCAGACTCCCCAAAGGCTTAGCTACTCATTCTTGTGACTTTCGCCCCTGCTGCAATCCATCACACATCAGTGAAGGTACTTATTCAAGCAACCGCAAGGAATGTGTTGATAGAGGCAGAAACGGAAAGATAGCAAGCAAGCTGTCTGCCATTCAAATGACAGAGATCAGGAGATTGGCTGACATCGGTTATCCGCAAAGGACAATTGCAAAACGCTTCGGTGTTTACCACACGACAGTTGGCCGAATTGTTCGGCGTGAAGGGGGCGCATACCAATGAAGATCGTGATCCTGAACCATTTAGGTGAACAGGTAAAAACGTGTGTCATGCAAACAGAAGATGAAGTAACGATTGAAATAAAGGCCGGAACGCCGGTGATGGTTCATTGTTTTATGCTTCTGGATCGAGTCAGAAGGCGAGCAGCGGCAATAGCTGAAAGCGTTGAAGAGCTGCATGAAGCGCTGAAAGTTCAAAGACTATAGGAATAGAAATCACAAGGCGCCTGCACAGGTGCTGAGTCTTGTTGCGGAGAATGTTTAAATGCCAATTGAAATCAAAAGCAGATTTACAGAGCGAGTCCTTTATACAAGCGAAAAGGAAACAATCAAGGAAGCATTAGAGGAAGCGGTTGCTGCCAAAGTCGATCTATATGGTGCCAGCCTTGATGGTGCCCGCCTTGATGGTGCCCGCCTTGATGGTGCCAGCCTAGTTCGTGCCCGCCTTGATGGTGCCCGCCTTGATGGTGCCAGCCTAGTTCGTGCCAGCCTTGATGGTGCCAGCCTAGTTCGTGCCAGCCTTGATGGTGCCAGCCTTGATGGTGCCAGCCTTGATGGTGCCAGCCTTGATGGTGCCAGCCTTGATGGTGCCAGCCTTGATGGTGCCAGCC